>OASD01000008.1_pt1 | contig 199648 bp, 144 predicted proteins | sample 1475531 | NCBI WGS metagenome assembly OASD01 (sample SAMEA3360668, study PRJEB22359) | human gut metagenome | biome: ENVO:urban biome; feature: ENVO:human-associated habitat; material: ENVO:feces | place: Bangladesh | collected 2011
CGGCAATAATATTTTACAATTCAACGTTTACGTCATGGTGCGTGTCATGGATTAATACAAGGCCGATGCTGTGTTGCCTTCTTTCGTAAGAACCATCACTCCAAATTCCGTAAGAGCCTTATTTATCACTATGTTAACACTGCCGCAAAAGTAGAGATTTATTTCCGTAGTCGCAAATCTTTTTACCGAAAAGTTATGCGATAAAACGGTTGCGCATAATCGGCGAAGCCGACATCTTTATAATCTTTTATATCCGTGTGAAGTAAATACACGCCAATGCGAATCAGCATAGCCCCGTTGTTATAAGTCTCTCCTCACAAACCTCTTTAGCAAGAAGGTGAGGAAATATGGGAAGGTATAGAACTTGCCATTGAACCCGATGTTCTTGTTGCAGAGTTTGATGCCGTATCGTATGTCAGGGTATTTGCCATCTTGCGCGGTCAGTTTGGTGAGCGACTTTGTGGCACTGTCGGTTGTCTTTACCTCCACGGGTATGAGCGACCGTGCGTCCCTGATGAAGAAATCCATCTCCAAGGTCGATTTCTCGTTACGGTAAAAGTAAAGGTTGTAGCCTTGTTTGGCGAGCATGTCGCCGACGACGTTCTCGTATATGGCTCCATTGTAGGTGCCATAGTTCTTGTTCACCCGCATGTCTTCCTGCGACTCCTCATCGAGCGATGCTACCAGCAACCCGGTGTCCTTGTAATAGAGCTTGTATGATTTCGGGTCGTAGTTGCCCTTCAGTGGCAGTGACGCTTGTGCGAGACAATAGCAAACGTTGATGATGCCAGCGTCTCTGAGCCATTCCACCGTACCCACGTATTCCCTGTTTCTGGCTCCATGTGCTATCTTGCTGATTTGGAACTTCTTGTTGTCTTGTCCCAAGAACACTGAGATATGGTCATATACGTTCTTTATTTTTCCCTTGTCCAGTCCTTGGGCGTATTTGGTGATGTCTTCCTCGTAGTCGAGAAGCAGTTGCCGTTGCATCTTGAGAGTACCGCTGAAGTTGCCGTTGGTGACTAACGTGTTGACCACGGCAGGCATTCCGCCGATGGTCATGTATTCGCGGAACAATCTTCCCAGCACATCCATCTCTATATTTGAGAGAGGCTTTACGGAGACCATTTTCCCATACAGTCGTTCCACGAAAGCGTCGTCATACCCTTTTGCCCATAGAAACTCCTCGAAGTCCATTGAGTGCATGGTGTAGTCTTCCTTGTAGCCTACGCTGTTTGATTCTATCTCTCTATAGTTGATGCCCATGAGCGATCCAGAGCAGATGACATCGTATCTGCCGTCTATCTTGAACGCTTTCAGGCAGGTGGCACAGGCAGGGCAGTCTTGCATCTCGTCGAAGAAAATCAAGGTGTTGCCATCCTCTATCTTTATGGAAGGGTCTATGAGGGTCAGGTTGCGGACGATGTCGTCAACCTCGTAGCCATCGTCGAAGATGGCCTTGTATTTTTGTTGAAGCACGAAGTTGATGGCAACCACATTCTTGTAGTTGTCGTGCGCGAATTGTAGTATGGAAGCGGTCTTCCCCACCTGTCTTGCCCCTTTGACGACAAGTGGCATCCTGTCTTTGTTGTCCTTCCATGCTTTGAGGTATTCGTCTATCTTCCGTCGTAATAGTTTCATAACAAATGGCATCTTATCTGCTGCAAAGATAACCCTTTCTCACAAAATTCCTGATGAAAACGAAGGGAAAATCACAAAATTCCTTTGCTTTTTCATTGTTTTATCACAAAATTCCTGCCATTTCGCGGAGCTTTATCACAAAATTCCTGGTTGGCAGGGGCTTCGCAATCACAAAAAAAAGGCGCCCCATCCCTTTGTCATGTCAAGGGATGGGGCGCTTCAGCAAAGAGGGCTTGCCGAGACCGCGCGTTCACAGCCCGATGCTCTCTATCCTGAGCTCTATCGTCCCGGCAGGAGCCTTCACCTCTACGGTGTCGCCGGCCTTGTGGCCGATAAGGGCCTGTCCGATAGGCGACTTTATGGAAATCTTGCCCTCGTGTATGTTGGCCTCGTGCGGACTTGTCAGGGTGTAAGTGGCCTTGCGGTTCACGCGCAGGTTGGTGACCTCCACCTTGCACAGCAGCTGGACCGTGTCGGGCGACATCTGCTTGGTGTCGAGCACGCGGGCGTTGGCCAGGATGTTTTGCTTGTACCTTATCTTGCCGAGCAGCCGCCCGTGCGTCCTTCGCGCGGCGTGATACTCGAAATTCTCGCTCAGGTCGCCCTTGTCGCGAGCCTCCGAGAGCTCGTCTTGCGCCTTGGGCAGCTCCACCTTTATGAGGTGTTGCAGTTCAGCCACGAGCTTGTCGTAGCATTCTTGTGACATGTATTCCATCGTGTGAAATCAGTTTTTTGCGGGTGCAAAATTAAGAAAAACATTTCACGTGGCGACACCTGCGGCCCCACTTTTTTCATCATGTCGCGTCCGCTTTCATGGTGTTCAGTAGGGCAATGTCACCTTGAACGCGGGGCTGTCGGTGTGTTCTTTCTTTATGATGTCCACCAGTTGGCCCACTATGTCAGGGTGCTCGCTTGCCACGTCGTGGTCCTCGTGCAAGTCGGCGGCGAGGTCGTAAAGCCGCGGCTTACCCTTCACCACCACGAGTTTCCAGTCGCCTCGGCGCACGCCTATCTGGTCGGTCTCGTGAAACTCCCAGTAGAGGTGGTCGTGACGCTTCTGCGCCGTGGTGTCGCCGAGCAGCGTCGGGGCGATGGACAGTCCGTCGAAACCGTCGCCAGGCAGCGCGCGGTTGGTGTATCGTTTGCGGAAGTCCTTTACCCCGGCCAGGTCGCAGAAGGTGGGCATGATGTCGTAGAAGGCAAACTGCAGGTCGCTCACCGTCCCGGCCTTCACGTGTCCCGGCCACCACGCTATGAACGGCACGCGAATGCCGCCCTCATAGCACTGCCGCTTCAGTCCGCGCAACTTGCCGTCGCGCCCGAAATACGCTGGGTCGGCTCCGCCCTCCTCGTGAGGCCCGTTGTCGGAGGTGAAGATCACGAGCGTGTTCTTGTCGAGCCCCTTCTCCTTCAGCTTCGCCATTATCTCCCCCACGTAGGCGTCGAGACGCGTTATCATTCCGGCGAACTGCGCGTGGGTGTGCTCCACCGCGTTGTAGCGCGAGCCTTCCTGCCCGCCCCACGTCTTGTCCACGAAAAACCTCTTCTTGTAGCCCTCCAGTATCTTGTCGTCGGGCTGCGCCAGTTCGGCGTGGGGCAGGGTGTAGGTCAGGAAGCCCACGAAGGGATGCCGTGCGTCTTGCTTGCCAATCCATTCCAGCGCCTTGTCGTGGATGATGCGCGCCGAGTACTGCGTGCGCTTGAAGTAGCCGGGCCCGAACATCGGGTGCTTTATGTTTTCCGTCATCACCTCGCGCGTCACGGCCGTGTCGCCCAAGGAGCGCGAGTAGCGGTTCAGGAAATTAGGAAAGTACAAGTGGGCCTGGAACTGGCAGATGTATCCGTAAAACTCGTCAATGCCACGCTTGTCGGGCGTTGACGGCGACCCCTCGTAGCCGCCGGCCCATTTGCCGAACAATCCCGTGCGGTAGCCGCGGTCTTTCAGCATCTCGGGCAGGATCTTGTGAGCCGGGTCGTAAGGCTCCTGTCCCACGACGGCGAAATCCACGTTGTCGCCATAGCGCACGGTCTTGTCATACGACCAGTATTCCTTGTTGCCTCTCACGTGCGAGTGTCCGGAGTGTTGCCCAGTCATCAGCGCCGCGCGCGACGGTGCCGACACCGGCGACCCGGCGTAGGCCTGCGTGAAGCGCATGCCTTCGCGGGCCATGCGGTCTATGTTGGGCGTGGATATGAACGGTTGGCCGTAGCAGGCCAAGTCGCCATAGCCCATGTCGTCGCACATTATGAAGAGTATGTTGGGGCGCGAGGGTTCAGCTTTCCGCGCCTTGCTTGGCTTGGCGGAGAGCAGTGCCGGCATGCAGGCAAGCCCGGCCGAAGCCAACAGGAGGTTCTTGTCAATAGTCATTGTAAGCGTTGCTTATGGTCATTTCTCCGCGTTGCTGAAATAGGGCACGAGCCTCATGTCGCCGTCAACGACAGAGGCGGGTATGGTGTAGCTGCCGTTCTTGAATTGCGCCTCGCCGACGGTGGTCTCGGTCCAGTTGTTGCCGGCCTCGCCGTCGAGATCGCGTCCGTGGCGTATCACGAGCTTTGAGAAATGGAAGCCAGGCGCGGGCACGACCTTCACGCCGAGCGGCTTGCCGCACACCGCCGTCTTGCCGGTCACGGGACTGCCGTCGGCAAGCAAGATGTCGCCGTTGAGGCCGCCTCCCAAATCATCGACGCCACGGCTCAGGGCCACGCGGTCGCCCACGGCAAAGGTCTTGGCCCCGGCCTTGGCGCTTGTCGTGAAGAACGGCAGAGGGTCCGCGCTTAGCACTATGTCGTCGATGTAGGCGGCAAAGTCGGCGCTGAGGTCGTGGGGCGACGTGGCGTCGGGCACGATGAGCAGGTTGCGAATGGTTATGCCGTCGGCACCCGACACGGCGAACACGGCGTCGTTCCACTGGTTGGCGACAAGCGGTCGCGAGGCCGTGCTCCAAAACTGCTCGGTCATGGCCGACTGGCTTGGGCGGTCGTCGCGGTTGCCAAGGCCGATGAGCATTGCCGGGCCAGCCTTGGGCGAGTAAATCTTCACGTGTACGTATTGTTTCCGTTTGGTCTGGGCGAACGGCTCGCGAAGACCGACCAACGCGCCAAACGTGTTGCTGCCGAAGCGCGAGCGCTGCATGGCGAGAATCTTTTTCGATGGGTTGGGCGTGAAGCCACGCGCGGGGTCGGGAGCCGTCAGGTGGTTGCTCACCACGCGCACGTTGGCAGGCATGGCGCCCTTGCGTAGCGGTGACGATTCCCACGTGTCGTATGCCCCGATGGAGAGGCACGCCTCGCTTGTCTCAAAGTCGCACAACTTGCGGTCCTGTGTCTGCGCCTGCATGGCGAGCGAGAGCGACATGGCGATGGCCGCGCATGCCATGCGGTTGAAATATATGGAAGGTTTCATTTCTTTTTCTTTGTTGGTTGTTAAAACACCGCGAGGCTCTGTATCAGCGGGCAAGCCTTGCTGTCGTTTATCTTCACGCGCAGTGCGCGCACCTTGAAGCCGTCGTCGTAGCTGTGGGCCGTGGAGCCGTTGAGCGGGATGATGCGCTTGTAGCCTATTGTAGTGGTGGCGATGCCTGTGGCGCGTGGCGTGAAACGCGTGCCGTCGTCGCTTGTCTCTATCGAGAACGCGCGCACGCGCTGTCCCAGCCTGATGTGCTCCATCAGCTGCACGTACCTAACGGTCGTCGGCTTGTCCCACGTCAGCGTTATGGTGGCGCTTGTCGTGCCGTCGTCGGTGGCCCAGTAGGTGTCGGCGCGCCCGTCGGTGAGGTTCCGCGCAGAGTAGTCGCGGTGCCGTCCGGCTGCGCGTTCCTCGCTGACGCTTATCGTTGCCTTGCGCGCGAGGTCGTTGCCCAGTCGCGAGCGCAGCATCCTGCCCAGTTCGGCCATGCGCTTGGCCGTGGCCTCGGGTATGAGCCCGTCCTTGTCGGGCGGCAGGTTCAGTATCAAGGTGGCGTTGCGTCCCACGGTCTCGAGATACATCTGGAACAGGCGTTCCGCCGACAGCACCTTCTCGTTCTTCTTCCAGAACCATCCGCCCGTCGTGGCCTTGGCGTCGCTCTCTCCCGGATGCCATTGCCATCCGTTCTCCGTGCCGCTCTCGCCGTCGCCCATCGACCAGCAAGTCTCGCCGGCATGTCCGGCCTCGTTGCCTATCCAGCGCACCTCGCCGCCCACGCCCCACATCACCACGTTGGGCAGCAGCGCGTGTATGGAGTCGCGCAGGTTGGGTATGTCGTAGAAAGTCTGCGCGTTGTCTATCTTGCGGTGGCCCGTGGTGCCCTTTCCGCCATAGGCACCGCCGTAGTAGCCAGCATGGTCGCCGCCGGTGGCACCGTCAAACCACATCTCAAACTGGTCGTCGCCATACTTGGCCAGTTCCACGCATTGTGGCAAGAACACCTTTTTGGCGTAGTTGTCGGTGTAGTTGCCGTTGGCGTCCTTCTCGCCCCAGTATTTGCTGCTCAAGTCCCATGGCGACACGTAGAAGCCGTATTTCATCTTCAGCTTGCGTGCCGCCCTCGCGAAGTCGCGCGGGATGTTGGTCTTGCGCGCGTTGGCGGTGGCAGAGCCCAGCACGCTGTGCGTCGTGGTGGCCGTCGGCCACAGGCAGAAGCCATCGTGGTGCTTCACCACGGCAATGCCGCCTTTCATGCCCGCCGACTTGGCCACGCGCAGCCATTGTGCCGGGGCGGGCACGCGAGTGGGCGCGAAGGTCGCCTCGTCTTCAGTGCCGTCGCCCCATTCCTTGCCGGTGTAGGTGTCCATGCCATAGTGGAAGAAAGCGTAAAACTCGGTCTCGTTCCACAGCATCTGCCGGCGGCTCGGCAAGGGGAACACCGGGCGAGGCGTGTTGTCGGGATTGGCGACCTCATACCGCGTCAGCTCAAACTCGGTAGGGACAGACTGTGCCATGGCCGTGCCGGAAGACGACAGCAGGCATAGACCGCCCAACAGTAAATAGTGGATGTTCATATCATTGATAGTAATTGTTTCTGCTCAAAAACTTATGCAAAAATACGCATAATACCATAGAATACGCCTAATAAAAGGCGATAATATTATTAATGTGGCAGATTTTATGGCTTGGCATGTTACAATGTCGTGAATTGTTGGCCACGGCAAGCCTTCGCATGGGAAAAATTCATAACTTTGCGGAAAAATACCCATGACCATGACACGACGATTCACCATCGGCAAGAAGATATACGTGAGCGTGCTGTCGCTCTTCCTCTTGTTCGCCATAGCTTTCATTGTGTTCCAGCAATACCGCGAACGACAATATAAGGTGGAGACGCTGACGCTCCGCCTTCAAGACTGCAACGACCAAATCCACGACGCCATAATGTTCAACCACGACAGCGACATGGGCTCCTTCTTGCGCCTCTATTTGCGCAAGGGCTCCTTCCGCAACCTCAGGGTCACGATAATAGCCACGTCGGGCAAGGTGATTTACGATTCCAGCACCGATTCCCGCACCATGGCCAACCACGCCAAGAGGCCAGAGGTGGAGCAGGCCTTGAAGTCGGGGCTCGGCACATCGATAGACCGCAACAGCAATACCCTTGGGTGCGACTATTTCTATTGCGCCACGTATTATCGCGCGGATGGCTACGTGGTTCGTTCGGCCCTTCCTTACGACGTCGACTTGGCCAAGGCCCTGCGTGCCGACTTCCATTACATCTGGTTCTCCATGATCGTGGTCATCTTGCTCACCATGGTGCTCTACCGCTTCACCAACCGCATTGGCGGCAACATAACCAAGCTCAACGAGTTTGCCACGCGTGCCAGTTCGCGCGGCGTGTCGTTCGACAAGGACTGGAACGAGGTGCTCGGCGGATTCTCCAACGATGAGCTTGGCGACACCGCCGAGCGCATAGTGAAGCTCTATCTACGCCTGAAAAAGACGCAGCAAGAGCAGAGCGTGCTCAAGCGGCAGCTCACGCAGAACGTGGCCCACGAGCTGAAGACCCCGGTGGCGAGCATACAAGGCTATCTGGAGACCATTCTCGAACATCCCGACATGGCTCCCGCCACGCGCGACAACTTCCTGGAGCGATGCCATGCCCAAGGCCAGCGCCTGGCGGCGTTGCTCAACGACATGTCCACGCTCAACCGTCTCGACGATGGCGCCGAGATGATGGTCTTCGACAAGACCGACGTGGCGGAGATAATACGCACCGTGGAGCTGGAGAGCAAGTTCGCCCTTGGGCAGAAGGGCATGACCATGACGTGCGACATGCCCGACGAGATGATTATCCATGGCAACGGAAGCCTGATTTACAGCGTCTTCCGCAATCTCACCGACAATGCCATTGCCTATGCCGGAGACAATACCCACATCAGCCTCAAGGCAAGTCGCGGCCAAGGCTGCTGGCGCTTCACGTTCAGCGACGACGGCGTGGGCGTGGCCGACGAGCACCTCGCGCGCCTCTTTGAGCGTTTCTATCGCGTGGACAAGGGCCGGAGCCGCAAGATGGGCGGCACGGGCCTCGGACTCGCCATCGTGAAAAACGCCGTGCGCGTGCATGGCGGAACCATCAGCGTGAAAAACAACCCTGGAGGCGGACTGTGCTTCGAGCTCTCGCTCAAAGACTGATGGAGTCTGCTCCTTGAATGGTGCCGTATCGCGGGGGAGGTGTGTGGGCAATGCATGATTGTAAAATGTAACGTTTATGTAACATCGATGTAAGGCGGCTGTAACATGCGGGAAGTAATTTTGCACGCAGAATTATTAATCACATTTACAGTTTCTTATGGAGACAATTTATTTATGCATTGTCATCTTTCTCCTCTGCCTCGCGGTTTTCGACCTCTTCGTGGGGGTGAGCAATGATGCCGTAAACTTCTTGCAGTCGGCAGTCGGCGCACGTGTCGCCACGTTTCGCACCATCCTCATCATAGCGTCGCTTGGCGTGGCCATAGGCGCTGTCATGTCGACCGGCATGATGGACGTGGCCAGGCATGGCATCATGGTGCCGAGCCATTACTCGTTTCATGAGGTGATAACCATTTTCCTTGCCGTCATGGTGACCGACGTCATAGTGCTCGACGTGTTCAACACCCTCGGCATGCCTACCTCGACCACCGTCTCGCTTGTCTTCGAGCTTCTTGGCGGCACGGCGATGCTCGCCTTCCTGAAGGTCGTGGCCGACGACAGTCTCGACTATGCCACGCTGCTCAACTCCGACCAGGCGTTGAAGGTCATCATCGCCATCTTCGTCTCCGTGGCCATCTCTTTCGTAGTGGGCATGGTGGTGATGTGGATAAGCCGCGTGGTGTTCACGTTCAACTTCTCAAGGCACAGCCGCTATTCTATAGCCATCTTCGGTGGCGTGGCTTTCACGGCCTTGGCCTACTTCATCTTCCTAAAGGGCGTGGGCAAGAGCCCTTACATACCAAAGAACGTGAGCGAGTATATCAGCGACAACACCAACATGCTGCTGCTCTATACCTTCATCGGCGCGGCTATCGTGACGGAAATATTGCACCTTTGCAAGGTCAACATCTTCAAGATTACCGTGCTCTTGGGCACTTTCGCCCTGGCAATGGCTTTCGCCGGCAATGACCTCGTCAACTTCATCGGCGTGCCTCTCGCTGGCCTTGACTCCTACACCGATTTCACCACCAACGGCGCCGGTGCGAGTGCCGACAGCTTCATGATGAGCTCGCTCATGGAGAGCGCCAAGACACCGCCTTACTATCTTTTCGCCGCCGGCGTGATAATGATCGTGGCCATGGCCACATCGAAGAAGGCGCGCAACGTGATAAAGACCTCCGTGGACCTATCGCGTCAGGACGAGGGCGACGAGATGTTCGGCTCAAGCCGTGCCGCCCGTGCCATCGTGCGCTTCGTGCAGTCGATGGTTGAAGCCGTGGCCCGCTTCGCCCCAGTGTCGCTTCGCCAATGGATTAACTCACGCTTCGACACGTCAGCCAAGCCTGTCGACGACGACGAGAAGGGCGAAGGCGCGGCTTTCGACATCGTGCGCGCCGCCGTCAACCTGGTCATAGCCTCCATGCTTATCACCTTCGGCACCAACCACAAGTTGCCATTGTCAACGACCTACGTCACCTTCATGGTGGCCATGGGTTCGAGCCTTGCCGACCGTGCATGGAGCCGTGAGAGCGCCGTGTTCCGCGTGACGGGCGTGCTGAGCGTCATTGGCGGATGGTTCATCACCGCTGGCGTGGCGTTCCTCACCTGTGCCCTCGTGGCCCTCTGCATGTGGTTTGGCGGATTCCTGGTGCAGTTCCTCTTCATCGCCCTCGTGGTGTTCTTGCTCTGGAGAAGCAACCGCCAGTATAACAAGAAGCGCGAGCAGACAAAGAGCGAGGACGACAGCTTCCGACTGATGATGCGCACCCACGACAAGGAGATTGTCTGGGAGATGCTCTGCAAGCACGTGCGCGACACGCAGACCAAGACCTGCAGGTACGTGCTGGAGCAATACAACAACCTGCTTGACGGCTTCAACTCGCAGAAGGTGAGCGGACTGCGCAAGACGGAGTCGGGCCTGCGCAAGCGCCTCGACTTGCTGAAGAAGCTTAGGAGGCAGGAACTCTTGGGCCTGAAGCGCTCGCCGATAGAGATAGCCGCCGAGAAGAACACGTGGTTCCACATTGGCGTGAACAGCGACCAGCAATTCATCTATACCCTTCGACGCATGCTCGCCCCAGTGAAGGAGCACGTGGAAAACAACTTCAACCCCGTGCCAGAGGAGTATGTAAAGGAATATGAGCCGGTGAGAAACACGGTCAACGACTTGATGAAGATGACGTGCGACGAGATAGAGACCAACCGCTATGACCAGTATCGCAGCATCCTCGCCGAGGCCGACGCCTGCAAGGATCAACTCTCCGTGATACGCAAGGTGCATCTCAACCGCATACAGACGGCCGCCGATAACAAGAACTTGCAGGTGGACATGGTCTACCTCAACATCTTGCAGGAGACGCAGCAGCTGCTGAGCGTCATGCGCCACCAGTTGCGCTCGGCCAAGAAATTCATGGAAAACTGATAATAGAACAACTTCAATAGGTATTAGATGGACAGTGGGAGAGGGCCAAAGGGCGGCTCCCACTTTTTTCTTGCGTTTTATCTCGTGTTGTTGATTATTTAGCTAACTTTGCCGACACATAACCATTACGACATGAAGATTCAGACAGGCAAGATGCCCTTCAAGGGCTTTGAGACTTATTATCGTGTAGTGGGCGAGGCTACGGCAAACGCACCATTGCTGCTCTTGCACGGAGGGCCGGGGTCAACCCACAACTATTTTGAGGTGCTCGACAGCCTTGCCGAGTCAACCCACCGGCAGGTCATCTTCTACGACCAGCTTGGTTGCGGCGAGAGCTTTGTGGAAGGTCACCCCGAGCTGTGGACGCTCGAGACGTGGATTGAGGAGCTTGAGGCGCTGCGGGCGTGGCTGAGGCTCGACCGCGTACACCTGCTTGGGCAGTCGTGGGGCGGCATGCTCATCATTGCCTATCTCGTGGACCGCAAGCCGAAGGGAATAGTGTCGGCCATACTCTCCAGCACGCTGTCCTCCAGCGCGTTGTGGAGCCACGAGCAACACCGCCTCATCTCGTTCATGTCGCCGGAAGAGCGGGAGGCTATAGCCAAGGCGACAGAATCGGGACGTTTCGACGAGCCTGACTACCTGAAAGCCAACGACCACTATACCACGCTTCACGCTTGCGAGATAACGGAGGACAGCCCAGAGTGCCTGCGCAGGAAGAAGCGGTTTGGCACGGAATCGTATGTAGAGGCATGGGGCCCCAACGAGTACACGCCAACAGGCACGCTCCGCGATTTCGACTATACCGGCAGGCTCAACGCCATACACGTGCCTACATTAATAATAAGCGGAACCAACGACGAGTGCACGCCGCTGATAGCCAAGACCATGCACGACGGCATTGCCGGCTCGGAGTGGGAGCTGATGGACGGCGCGCGCCACATGACCTTCATAGACCAAACCGATAAATACAAGAGACTGTTGGCGGAATGGCTAAGGAAAACAGAGGCGTGACGCTGACAGAAACGCCACGGGATGAAGATGTAACCTTATTGTAATATCGCTGAAACGCGTATGTAAAGTCGATTTTGTTATTTTGCAACATCATTGAGATACAAGTATTGACATTCACACGGAAAACATTTGCAAAAGAACATGGATAAGGAAGAATTGACACGCATCCTTGTTGTCGACGACGAGGAAGACCTTTGCGAGATATTGAAGTTTAACCTTGAGGCTGAAGGCTATGAGGTGGACACGGCAAACTCTGGCGAGGAAGCCTTGCAGAAAGACGTGGTCAGCTATCAGCTCGTGTTGCTCGACGTGATGATGGGTGGCATGAGCGGTTTCGCCGTAGCTCGCCGCATGCGCGACAATGAGCTGACGCGGCGCGTGCCCATCATCTTCCTAACGGCCAAGGGTGCGGAGAGCGACAAGGTGACGGGATTCAACCTCGGTGCCGACGACTATATATCCAAGCCGTTCTCCATTCGTGAGGTTCTCCTCCGCGTGCGTGCCGTGTTGCGTCGCACAGGTGCGGGCAAAGCCGATGCCGGGCAGGAGGAGCGACATTCGCTGGAGTTCAAGGGCCTCGTGGTAGACCTCGATCGCAAGATAGTGAGCGTGGACGGCGAGGAGGTGGAGCTAACCAAGACCGAGTTCGGAATAATCTGCACGCTGCTTGAGCACAATGGCAGGGTGTTCTCGCGCCATGACCTCATTAGGAAGATATGGCCAATGGACGTTATCGTCTCCGACCGCACCGTGGATGTCAACATCACTCGCTTGCGCAAGAAGCTTGGCCCTTATGCCGACAACCTTGTCACGCGTTTGGGATTCGGCTACTATTTCGACGCGTAGATTTGTTACAGGTTAATTCGTTTAAAATATAAGGTTTTATTTTGCCAATAATAATAAAGACATGACTGGAGCTGGGCCATATATGCCATTGGCAATATGCTTCGCTTCTGGCATGAGACATCAAAGATAACAGAAACATTAACGATGAAGCATAAGATACTTTTTGTTTGCCACGGCAACATCTGCCGCAGTCCGATGGCCGAGTTCATGATGAAGAGGCTCGTGAGCGAGGCGGGCCGCGAGGCCGAGTTTGAGATAGACAGTGTTGCTACGTCGACCGAGGAGATTGGCAACGACATGTACCCACCCGCCCGGCGGTGCTTGCGCGCACATGGCGTGCCGTTCGAGCACAGGCGCGCTCGGCAAATCACCCAGGCCGATTATGACCACTTCGACAGCATATTCGTGATGGATCGCAACAACCTGCGCTGGCTTCGCATGATAGGCATCGACGATAGTGCCCACAAGGTGCGGCTATTGATGTCGCTCGTGGGGGAGGAGCGCGACGTGGCCGACCCTTGGTACACGGGCGACTTCGAGCAGACTTATCGTGACATCTCCATGGCGTTGCCGAGTCTTCTTGCGTGATTTTGTAGGCAAGAGCTTCCTTTTGCCGGCCTTTTTTCGTGCTTTTTTCTTGTGTGGTAAGGAAAATAGGCGTAACTTTGAAGAACCAATCATCTTGTAAGCTTTTTTCTATTTATCGCAACATCAATATGCTTAAACTTAAACGGCAATTCTCATTGTTGTCGCTCCTCGTCCTGGTGGTGCAGCTTTTCGCCCAAGGACCAAACAACAGCGGCACTTATTACAGGAACGCCAATGGACAGAAAGGCAAGAGCCTGAAGACGGCCCTGTTCAAGATTATCAGCACGCATAAGGACATAGGGTATAAAGGTCTCTACGACTGCTATAAGAAGACTGACAAGCGGGCCGACGGCAATGTGTGGGACATGTATTCCAACACCACCAACTACTCTTTCTCCGACAACAACGGCGGCTACAAGAAAGAGGGCGACATGTATAACCGTGAGCACTCCCTGCCCCAGAGCTGGTTCAAGAAAGCCTCGCCGATGAAGGCCGACATCGTGCACGTGGTGCCGACCGACGGCTATGTCAACAACCGCCGAAGCAGTTACCCTTTCGGTGAGACAAACAACCCCACGTACTCGTCGAACAATGGCTTCAGCAAGGTTGGCCCATCGTCGGTGGAAGGATACTCTGGCACCGTGTTTGAGCCAAACGATGAATACAAGGGCGACTTCGCGCGCATTTATTTCTACATGGCCACCTGCTACGAGAACAGGATAGCCAGCTGGGTATCAAACGGCACGGCCTCTACCGTGCTCGACGGCACCTCTTACCCTGCCTACAAGAAATGGTATATCAACATGCTGCTTCGTTGGGCAAAGGAAGACCCGGTGAGCCAGAAGGAGATAGCCCGTAACAACGCCGTCTACGAATGCCAGCAAAACCGCAACCCTTATGTTGACTATCCGGGCTTGGAGCAGTATGTGTGGGGCGACAAGCAGAGCGTGGCGTTCAGCTATGACAACTACGACGGTACTAATCCAAATCCCGAACCGACACCCGACCCAGGCCCAGATCCTGACCCAGGCACCGACCCGACGCCGACCGATGGCTATGTGTTCTCCAAGGTCACTTCCACTGCCGACGTTGTGCCTGGAAGCTACTATCTCATAGTTTGCGAGGGCGAGAAGCAGGCTCTTGCGGAGAAGAATAAAGATAAAGACATACGAGGTAATGTCGCCGTCACGATAAGCAACGCGACGATTACCACAACCGTTGACGTGTCGGGCAAGCCACGGCAACTGCTGCTTGGAGGCACCGCGGGCGCCTATACCTTCTACGACAATGTGGACAAGGATTATCTCGCGCTGAATGTGAATGACAAGAAGTTGCAAAGCAGCACGTCGGCAACAAATGCTAACGCACAATGGACGGTGACCGTCAGCGGCGATGGCGTGGCAACCATTAAGAACTGCAACCACACGGACCGTGAGGTAAGATACAACGAGTCAAGTCCAAGGTTCGCATGCTACAACAAGAGCACTCTGCAAACCGTATCGCTTTATCGTCGCGTCCAGTCCACGGGCATCATGCCGGTGAAGCCATCAGCCGCCGACAGTCGCGTGGACGTGTTCACCGTTTCGGGAGTTCTGGTCAGAAGGCAGGTCGTGCGTTCAGCGGCCTTGAACGGACTGGCCAAGGGCGTGTATATCATTGGCGGCAAGAAATATGCCGTGGAGTGATAGCGGATTGGATTTAACACCAGTTAAATTGGATAATAATAATTTACAAATGGTCGTCGGAGAATCGATTTTTTTCAACCAAGCTGTCTCTTGGTCGTAAATGACGTGATTATGGACTGTTTTGATAAAGCGTTGATTATTAAGCGGTTATGTTTTTAGCGACGTTTTGGCGTTCCAAATTTGCTAAAAAGGCGTCGCCGTTACGGTGTAATCGCGTTGCGATTGCACCGTAACGGCGTTGCGATTGCACTGTAACGGCGTTGCGATTGCACTGTAACGGCGTTGCGATTGCACTGTAACGGCATTGCGATTGCACCGTAACGGCGACGCGATTGCACCGTAACGGCGACCGTCATGGGCAGAAAAGCCGCCGACGGTATTGTCAAAGAGCGGAAGGCTACCCTTTTTCCGCTCTAAATGCACCTGTTCCCAAGTGTTAAATTTCGGCAATAATATTTTACATTCCCGCGTGGGCGAATGTTGCCGCCCAAGGGCGCAAATTTATATAACTAAAAAAGACGTCTAACTCCTGATAAGCGTTCCAGTGGGGCACACGAACCTGCAATAAGGCCGAGGCACCCACACCGACAAGACGAGGAACAGGGCTGCAATGACCGTCACCGCTATCGGGGCAGACGTGTAGAGAAAGGCCGTGAACAGCTCATAGTCCATCCATGCCGTCCACGTGCCCGTGAGCATGAGCGCCATGAGCACGCCCCACAGCACGCGGCGGAAGGTGGTGAGCGCCTTGCTGAGGCGTGGCGACATTCGCGGCTTGCGCCTCGTGAGTTTTCCGGCCAGTTCCTGGGCCGAGCCGAACGGGCACATGTGGGCGCAGTAGTGACCCTGCTTGCCGGCGAGCGGATATGCCAACGCCACTATCACCATGACGAGCGGCGCGGCCAGCGAGCCGAGGGTGGCCATGCTGACACCGCCGGCAAACAGGCGCATGAAAAGCGCGTAAGACACGAACGTGCCCGTCCACAGGCCAAGCACCACGATGTTGAGCGCGAGCTGCGCATAGTGCCATCGGCGGCTGTGCGAGAAAAGCGGTACCACGGCGCCGAGCAATGCCACGATGAGCGCGGCCACGCCGCCGACCGTCCATCCCGCGCCGGCTGAAGAGGCTTGCGCGGCCTCGGCGTCGTGCTTGGCATAGGCCAGGCCGCGCCGCATGTTCTCGATGATGGCCTTCGACGAGAACGTGGCTCCCGACACGCCGTCTACCTTCATGGCCAAGGCCTGGTCCACGGTCTTGCCCTGCCAGCGCGCGAAGAGCTCCTTCGCGCTGTCGAAGAAGTCGGGTGTCTCCGAGTTAGGCAACGCTTCTATCTTTGTCACGATGCCGCTATTGCTGATGTGTATGCGCAAGGGCACTGGGCCGCCATATCCCGACACGTCCTTGGCCAGCGGCTTGGTGTTGACCACGATGCCGCCGTCGGGCTGCAGGCTCAGCGTGTCGCCGCGTTGCTGTGTCGTGGCGGCTTGGTCCTGCGTGGCGCGCAAGTCGTGACCTAACAGCTTTCCGTCGCGCATTGCCGCGCCCGTGGCAAGCACGGCGATAATGACCGCGAGCCACAATATCTTCTTGGTGAAACTTCTCTTTTTCTGCATTTGTCGATTTGTTTTGATGACACAAAGGTAGTGAGTTATCTTGAAAACATGGAAAATACGACCCTAAGTTTTTTAGCAATTATAAAAGTTCACATTTCGTTATTTTCGATTAACTATGAAAACATGTGTCTTTGCATTAATTAACAAATGTTTATCGTGTGGGCCTGATTGCTTTTTCTAATGCCCCATTTGGGTTTAATGCCAAAATGTCAAATCGAATGCAAAATCCTCAAAACGGCATCATTCGTTTGACAAAAAGCAAGAAAAATAAAGAAAAAGTCATCGTTTAGTATAAAATTGTTTGCATTTCGAGAAAATGTATTAACTTTACCGTCGAATTGTTAATAAATAGAGAATATTGCCTATGAATCACAAGATGATGATTTGTGTCATCGCTTCCTTGGCTGCCGCTCCAGTGGGGATGTTGGCAGGGAATGATGCAATCAAGAGTATGGCTGTGCGAGAGGTGCGGCAAAACGGTTCGAGAGTGACGGGCTTGGTCACTGACACGAAAGGCGAGCCATTGCCAGGGGTGAGTATCTACGTTAAGTCTATGAAGGGTGGATGTCTCACCGATGTCAATGGACGTTTCAGTCTTCCGGTCCCAAAGGATGGCACATACGACCTTGAGGTGAGCCTCGTTGGCATGCGGACCGTCAGCAAGAGGGTCAGCGTGCGAGGTGTGGCAAACATTCCAACGATACAGCTCTCCGAAGACGTGTCCGAGCTCAGCGAAGTTGTGGTCACAGGCTATGGCAATATACGCAAGGGAGCCTACACTGGATCTGCTTCGGTGATGAGCGTTGACAAGCAGAAAGACCTGCCGGTCATTTCCCTGTCGCAGATGATGGAGGGCAACCTGTCGGGCATGTCAATCACCACAAACAGCGGCACTCCAGGTGCCAGCTCCTCGATAAGGATACGAGGCATAGGCTCTCTCTCGGCTTCCAATGAGCCTCTGTATGTGCTCGACGGCGTGCCGGTGATGTCGGGCGACTTGTCGGCCAATGGCATGAACACCAGCGGGCTTGGCATATTGAGCACGCTCAACCCTGCCGACATAGAGAATGTCACGATATTGAAGGATGCCGCTTCGGCCTCGCTTTATGGTGCGAGGGGCGCCAATGGCGTGGTGCTGATCACTACCAAGAAAGGCGCGCAGGGAAAGACTTCGTACACCCTGAAGGCGAGCTTCGGAATATCAGACCTTGCCTACGACTTCCGCCCAACGATGGGTGGCGACGAGCGTCGACAGCTTATTCTCGAAGGCTTGACCAACGCCAACATCGACGCTGGAGAGACTGTGGAGTGGGCCGAGGAACACGCCGAGCAGGTCATAGACAGGTATGCTCCAAAGCCATCCAATGGATACGCCGACTGGCAGAAGGCGCTGTTCAGGAAAGCGTTGCAGCAAAACTACGACTTCTCGGCCATGGGAGGTACGGAAAGCACAAAGTTTGCCGGTTCGCTCAACTATACCAACCAGCAAAACGTGGCGCGCAACTCCGGATTTGAGAGATATAGCGGACACGTCAACGTGAGCAACAAATACAAGAGGCTCGACCTGTCCATGAACGGACTGTTCTCGCTCACGAGGGAGAAGCCGCTGCCAGGCGGCACATATTACAGCAACCCCATGTATGCCTTGAAGAGTGTGCTCACGCCATCCATACCCATCTACAACGAGGATGGCTCCTACAACACCAATATCAAGGAGCTCAACAACATGAACCTCGTGCAGGAAAACGAGATCAATACCCACAAGAGCCATGTGGCGCGCACGTTCGCCTCGGCCGAGGCTGGCTACACGCTCGTCAAGGGGCTGCGCCTGTCCACCGTGTTCAACGTGGACTACATTTACAACAGCGAATTCCGCTATTTCTCTCCGGAGAGCTCCGACGGAAAGAGCCCTAACGGCCAGGGCGACATATACCATATAGAGAACCTCACCTACAACAGCAATACGCGCATCAACTATGCCACGAAGATAGCAGGCCACTCCATCGACGTGCTGGCGGCCTACGAGATACACAAGTGGGACAAGGACTACACCGACGCTGAGGCCAAAAACTATGCCACGAGCAAGAAAAACGTGCTCAATGTGGCCAGTACGCCTGTCTCAATTGGCAACTACACTTCTGGCGATGCCATGTTGTCGTATGTCATGCGTGCCAACTACGACTACCAAAATCGCTACTACGCCTCAGCCAGTTTCCGTCGCGACGGGTCGTCGCGTCTGCACCCGAGCAACCGCTGGGCCAACTTCTGGGCCCTCTCCGGTTCATGGCGTTTCTCTCAGGAGAGCGTCTTGAAGCCTTGCGAGTCGTGGCTCACCGACGGCAAACTCCGCGTCAGCTATGGTGTCAACGGCAACGTGCCCTCGTCGCTGTATTCTTATTATGGCCTTTACGACGTGACGTATTCCTACAACGACATGCCGGCCATGGTGGAGAGCTCGCTGAGCAACGACAAGCTGAGCTGGGAGAAAAACTACGCGTTCAACGTGGGCTTGGACCTCATGCTGTTCAGCCGTCTCAACATCACTTTCGATTGGTACACACGCACCACGAAAGACCTATTGATGAGCAAGATGGTAGACCCCATCACGGGCTTCGGCTCTATCATGGACAATATCGGCAAGATGCGCAACACGGGATTTGAGCTGGAGATGCGCTCCACCAATATCGACACCAAGAACTTCACGTGGTCGTCGTCGTTCATGATGTCGCACAACAAGAACAAGGTGCTGAAACTCGCCGACGTGTCGCAATATTACTCGGGCAGCTATTACATCGTGAAGGAGGGCTATTCTCTTGGCACTATCTGCCTGAGGGAGTATGCCGGCGTGAACCCCGACAACGGACTGCCCCAATACTACAGCAACAAGGAGGTGGACGGCGTGCGCTCACGTGAGATAGTCAACGACCCCAACGCCGCCGTTTCCGTGCCGCTGTGCAACATATATCCCACCGTGAGCGGCAGCTTGGGCAACACGTTCCGCTACCGTTTCATCGACCTCAGCTTCAACCTTACCTATTCGCTTGGAGGCCATTCCTACGATTCGGGCATGTGGGCCTTGCAGGATGATGGCTATTCGTCCACGGCCCCAAAGAGCACGGAGCTGCGCCGCCGTTGGCAGAAGCCGGGCGATGTCACCGACGTGCCGCGCTATGTGGCCGGACAGAGCTACGGCGGATGGTGGCACTCCTCGCGCGGCGTGCACAGCACCAACCACTTGCGCCTGAAGAGCCTCGTGCTGGGTGTCAACGCTCCCGAGAGTTGGGTCAAGAGGCTGGGATTCAGCCGTGCCCGCGTCTTCTTCTCAGGCACCAACCTGCTCACGTGGGCCAAGTATGACCAGTACGACCCGGAGCTGACTGGCACGGTGGGCTTTGACATACCGCCTCTTAAGACATTCTCGTTCGGCTTGGAAATTGGTATTTAAAAAACACGAAAGCGACAATGAAAAAATATATATTCGCATTGATGCTGATGACGCTCGGATTGTCATCTTGCACCGGAGACTTCCTCAACATGTCTCCATCCGACCAGACCACCACAAAGGAGGCTGTCACGACTTTGGACGACGTGAAAAACGCCGTCAACGGCCTCTACGCCTTGATGGCTTCCACATATTATTATGACGCGTCCATGTTCCTCTATGGCGACGTGAAGGGCGACGACATGCAGCCCACCTATTGGTCGAGCGGACGCACGGCCTATCCGTTCTATTTCTTCGACCACTCAGCCTCCGTGCCAAACAGTGGAGGACTTTGGGGACGGCCTTACTACATCATCCGCAACGCCTTCAACATTCTCAAGGCCATTGACGACGGCAAGGTGAGCGGCGGCGAGGAGCAGCTCAACGAGTACAAGGGCGAGGCACTGGCCTGCATAGCCCTTTGCTATTTCGATCTGACGAGGGTCTATGGATATCCATACGCCAAGGACAACGGAGCGTCGCCGGGCGTGCCGTTGCTCGACCATGCCATCAACTATGGAGAGACCGTTGACAGGAACAGCGTGGCCGAATGCTACGACTATATCATAGACAAGCTTGAGACGGCCATACCGTTGCTCTCCACCTCGCGCAACGACGGCCACATCAACGCATACGCGGCGCGCGCCCTCCTGGCACGCGCCTATCTCTATTGCGGCAAGAACAAGGAGGCTTTCGGCACTGCCGACAAGCTGATAACCGACCTCAAGGCCACTGGCCTCTACCAGCTTGCCGACCATGACCACTATGTGGACATGTTCGCTTTCAGCAACAAGTTTGGATCCGAGGCCCTGTTCCAGATTTCCAACACCACCACCGCTAACCCCGGGCGCGACTGTCTTTCCTATCTGTTGCACTGGTGGGGCTATGCGGCCGTGATTCTGACCGACGACTTCGCTCAGATGATGAAAAACGACCCCAACGACGTGCGCGGCCAGCTCGTGGCGACATACCAGGACAGTGGCGACGGGCTCTACTACAACCTGCTGCTGAAATATCCTGGCGAGAAAGGCTATAATGTGCCTTCGTTCGACAACAACTACACCGTCATCCGACTCTCCGAGGTCTATCTCATAGCGGCAGAGGCCGGACTGAAGGCTGGTGGCGAGTTGCGTACTTACGCTTTGGCCTACCTCAACGACATAGTGAAGCGTGCCAACCCGAGCGCGGAAGTGGCCGATGCCGACTTCACGCTCGACCGTGTGCTCCTGGAGAGGGAGAAAGAGCTCGTGGGCGAGGGTCATCGCTATTTCGACATGCTGCGCAATGGCAAGACCATAGTGCGCAAGGGCGGCAAGCACTTGCAGAACGCTCCGCAAGAGATAAACTGGGACTACGACAAGTGTGTGCTCCCGATCTCAAGAGACGAGTTCACGTTCAACCCCAACATGGCCCAGAACGAAGGTTACACTAAAGAATGAATGCCATGACCAAGACATTACGAAAGAGCGCGCTTCGTGGTTTGTGGATCGCGCTCATGGCAGCCTGCCTGACCGCCTGCTCCGACGATGATGACGCGCTGCTTCAGGAGACCAACTTCACGAGCTATCGCATAAAAGGATACGACAACGCCAAGACGACAATCGACGAGGCCACGCACACCGTCACGGTGACACTGCCCACGAGCGTGGCCAGCGGCAAAGACCTCGTGCCGGAGTTCACGGTATCGGATGGCGCGCAGGCCTCCATCAACCGCGTGGTGCAGAAGAGTGGGACAGGCGCGCTCGACTTCAGCGACGTGGTGCTATATACCGTGTCAAACGCCGACTACTCTGTCAAGACGCGCTGGCGCGTCGTCGTGACAAACAACGACTATACCGCGCGCTATGGCATGGGCAACTTCCTGACAGCCTCATGGTCGAACAACGGCACCGCCCCCGGAGGCTTTTACATGCAGCAGCAACACACCGGTCCCTACTCGGAGGTCAACTGCGGACCGGCATGCGCCAACATGGCGCTGAAATGGCGGGAGCCATCCTACACCGGCACTGTGGAAGACGCACGAAACACGGCGGTGCATAGCGAGATAGACGGTTCCACGTGGTGGTATCCACGCGACGTGTACAATTTCCTTCAACGCAATGGCGTGGATGCCTATTACTGGGATTTCAGTAGGGCTTCATACGGCGACTTCGTGACCACGACGTGCGACTTGCTGGAAGAAGGAAACCTCTGCATAGTGTGTCTCAACAATGGCAACATATCCGAGCAGACAGCGCTTGACAAGGAATACCACACCGGAAGATACTATACTGGCGGCGTGGGCCATTTCATCTTAATAAAGGGATACAGGGTGGTCAATGGCGTGACATGGCTTGAGTGTCACGACCCTTGGGGGGTTGACCTTAAATATTCCGACGGCTCTTATTATGGGGCAAACAGGTATTACCTCGCCTCTGAGGTTGCCACCACCATCGACTGGAACTATTGGACGGTGGTAGTGCCAGGAAAATAGGCATCGAATCGAAATACCCCTTAAAAACTCAATGAAAGCGCCCCGACCGGGGCGCTTTTTGTTGCTATGCGCCTCCGCGATTCTGGCACTTGATGTAGCGTTGCCATGGTGGAAAGGAAAAAGGCTCGCGCTACATAAAAAATAACAAATTTGTAGCATTTAATGATTGCCTATATTATTTATGACGAATATGTGGAAACGCGTCCACGCAACACTAATGTTTTCTTGTTATCATGATTTTATGTTCTCAGTTAATGCTTTGTATCATAGGGAGTTATCCGCAAAAAGCAGGCACAAACAGGCAAGAATTTGAGCCAAAGAAAGTTCATTGACGTTTTTTCCCCATACTATTCAGCACGCCGCCCACCCTAATGCCCTATTAAATAGGCGGTTACGTGTTTAGACTGGCATGGCTTGTGATTTTTCTAATAAAATTGTACCAATAAATAGTTGTCAGGTTGATTTTTTTATCATACCTTTGCACTCGTAACATATCGGAATGTTTGTGTGGCTTTGCCGAAAAAATTACACTCTAAACCAAAACGAAAACGAAACGCCGCACTTTCAAAATGACGAAAACACATAATTAATATTTAAACCAAATCAAAACAAAATGAGACATTATGCCTATTTCTTGGCCACGTGCCTTGCGCTTATCACGCTTGTCTGCTCCTGTGCCATGGAAGATAAAGCCGACGAGGCGACACCGAGACTGCGAGTGAGCCAAAAGTCGTTGTCTGTCGTGAAGACGGGAAAACTCAAGGACGGCACCTCCGCAACGTTCCAAGTGGCCGCGAACAAGGGCTATCGCATCAGCAGCGACGCCGAGTGGCTGTCGGTCGACAAGCCTGAGGGAGTGGGGTTGGTAGACGTGGCCGTGGTTTGCCAAGAAAACAATTCAGGCGTTGAGCGTTCGGCAAGCCTTTACGTCACCGCCGACGGCGGCCTGAAGGACACCGTGCTTGTCAGTCAGAGCCTTTTCGACCCCGACGTGGCGCTTCCGCGCACGTTCTATTCAGATGACTTCTCGTGGACCGAGCCTATCGCCGCCGCCAATAACCTTAAAGACCCCGTGGGCGACCCCGACAACGGCTACACGCGCATGGAGGTCACCAATCCCGCCGCTGCCGACGCATGGGCCGCTTGTGGCTTGATTGACTGGTACAAGACGGCCGTGAACCCGAACGGAGCCAACAAGATAAACATCCAGAACGGCTATCTCTGCTTCAACTCCAACAAAAGTTTCAACACGGGCGTCATCTTGCCAGTATTGACCGACATCTCCGATAACGAGTCGGCCAACGCCACGCTCACGTTCGACGCCGTGCCAAACATCGGCGGCAATGGTGCCGACAACGTGCCACTGGTGGTGGAGATCATCGCAGGCTCAGGCTCGCTCTCCGACACTGCCGACCAGCAATCCGTGACGGTGGACATCACGAAGGAGACCACGTGGAAGACCCTCTCGTTCGGCCTCTATGGCATAGACGCCACCACGCGCATCGCCATCCATACCGCCGCCCCATCGGGACAGAAGTATTGCAGATGGTATTTGGACAACATCTCGGTGAAAGAGTAGAGTCCACGCAAGCCTTTTAATTCATATTCTTATTCCAGAACAAGAAACCATTAATATATAATGAATCTAAATCAACATTCCACCCGTCTTGCGGTTCTCTCCGTGTTGATGGGCAGTTCGATCGCCCTTTGGGCCGGCACGCCTGTGAAAATCACCGGCAGCGTGAAAGACAGTAACGGCGAGCCCCTCGTTGGCGCCACTGTGGCCGTGCCAGGCACATCCACGGGTGCCGTCACCGACATCGACGGTAAGTTCACCCTGACCGCCGACCCCGATCGCGAGCTCACCGTGAGCTATGTGGGTTACACCTCGCAAAAGGTAAAGCCGGGCAAGAACCTCGTGCTCAACATAGTGCTTAGCACCGACCAGCAGACCCTGAAAGACGTCGTGGTGGTGGGATATGGCACATTGGACAAGAAGCGTGTCACCTCTTCCATAACATCCATCAAGGGCTCCGACCTCGTCAACGGCCTTGGCGGCTCTACCATAGCCACCGCCTTGCAAGGCAAGGTGAGCGGCCTCACCATCTCCGGCTCGTCGTCGCCAAACTCCTCCAACGGCTACCAGCTTCGCGGCGTGGCCTCGGTGAATGCCGGCAAGGGCCCTCTCGTGGTCATCGACGGCGTGCCTGGTGGTGACCTCAGGATGATAAACCAGGAAGACGTGCAGAGCATCGACGTGCTGAAAGACGCGTCGGCAGGTGCCATCTACGGCACGCGCGCCGCGGCGGGCGTCATCCTCGTGACCACGAAGCAGGCCAAGGAAGGCAAGGTGCGCGCCACGTGGACCACTGAGCTGTCTACCGAGACGGTGAGGAAGAGCCTCGACCTGCTCTCGTCGAAAGACTACATGGCCTACGGCATAGGCCAAGACTATGGCTACGATACCGACTGGTATCGCCAGCTCGTGGACGACCGCCAGCTGTCGCAGCGCCACGTGCTCTCGCTCTCAGGCGGCTCGAAGAGCCTGCAGATATACTCATCGTTGATGTACTCCGACCAGAAGGGTATCGTCATAGGCGACGGCAGGACCGACTATTCCGGCCGAATGAACGCCAAATACAAGATGATGGACGGCAAGGTGGAGATGTCGTTCAAGGCGCAGTATCGCCAGGCCAACCGCGACCGACGCAACGGCTCGAGCAGCTTCGAGCAAGTGATATCGCTCAATCCGACCATCCCCGTGATGGATCCCACCAACCCCAAGCGCTACAACACCACGGTGGGCATTGGCGGAACGACCCACAACCCCGTGGCCGACATCGAGCTGAAAGACTACAAGGGCATTGACAAGTGGTTGCAGGCCGACGCGACGCTCAAGATAAACATCTGGGACGGACTCTCCGTGCAGGGAACCATGGGCATTGACCACCGCGACTACCAGCTCACGCAATACTACCACCAGAACCACCAGGACATGGTGGAGTCGAACAAGCGCGGCAAGGGCACCCACACGTTCAACAAGACCGACAACAAGACCTTAGAGGCTTACGCCTCATATCTCCACGACTTCGACCAGCATCGCGTGGACGCCGTGGCAGGTTGGAGCTTCTATGAGACGGGCGGCGAGGAGTTCTCCATGACCAACGCCAACTTCACCGTCGACGGCATAGGCCCTTGGGACATGTCGTCGGGAACCGACCTCAGCGACGGCTTGGCCTCCATGTCGTCGGGCAAGGACCCGCGCGAGAGGCTCATGTCGCTCTTCGCCCGTGTCAACTACGACTACGCCGACCGCTACATGGCCACGGCGTCGTTCCGTCGCGAGGGCAGCTCAAAGTTCGGACCCAACAACCGCTGGGGTAACTTCTGGGCCCTTTCAGCCGGATGGCGCATCTCAAAGGAAGACTTCATGAAGCAACTGCCTTGGGTCAACGACCTCAAGTTGCGCGTGGGATATGGCGTGACGGGTAACAACGACTTCGGCTCCGGCTACACCGTGCGCACCTACAAGAGCAACGACATGTGGCCAACCAACGGCGTGTGGCAGCCAGGCTACGGCTCTGCCAAGAACAGCAACCCCAACCTGAAGTGGGAGGAGAAGAAAGAGTGGGACTTCGGTCTCGACTTCAGCTTCCTGAACAACAGGATATCGGGTAAGTTCGACTATTACATCCGCCGCGTCGACGACATGCTCTTCGAGGTGCCGGCACCGCAGCCGCCAATGGTCTATACCACCATCATGAGCAACGCGGGCTCGCTCACCAACAAGGGTTGGGAGTTTGAGCTGACAGGCCAAATAGTGAAGACAAAGGACTTCAACTATTCCTCAACCGTGCGCCTGTCGCACAACACGTCGAAGATAGACAACCTCGGCGACACCAACTCTTACCTCTATGGCGGCTCGTTCCCCAGCTCGATGGGTTATGCAACCAAGCTCGTCAACGGTTCAAAGATTGGCCAGTTCTGGCTCTTCAAGTATGCCGGCCTCGACGAGAACGGCAAGTGGCTCATCTACGATAAGGACAACAACGTAGTGCCGGCCAAGGATGGCACCAAGCTCAACACCATCGACGCCAACAAGCACTATGTGGGCAACGCCATACCTAAGCTCATCGCCTCATGGGACCACTCGTTCTCATACAAGCAGTTTGACCTCGGCGTCAACTTGCGCGCCTGGCTCGACTTCGACGTGTTCTCGCAGCCAAACCTCTATTTTGGCCTGAAGAACTCGACCGACGACAACGTGCTCCGCATAGCCTACACCAACAACAAGGAGATAAACGACACGCGCATCCTGACCGACTATTTCCTCTCCGACGGCTCGTTCCTGAAGATAGACGCCGTGACATTGGGCTACACGCTGAACCTGCAGAAGTGGACCAAGTATCTCCAGAACGCGCGCGTCTATTTCACCGTGCGCGACCTCGCGAGGATAACCAAGTACCAGGGCTACAACCCTGAGGTGTCCATCAACGGCCTCGAGCCGGGATTCGAGTACTTGCGTTCCACCTCATCGCTCTATCCACAGACCATCCACTGGACAATGGGCGTGCAACTCAACTTTTAGGCTTACGCCAGAACGCAAAAAGACATAGACGCAAATCAATATTGCATTTAACATCATGAATTTAAGAAACATCATCATAGCGGCGGCAGGAACGCTCGCCATCACCGCGTGCGACCTTGACGAGAAGTTCTATTCGTCGGTCACGCCCGACACTTTCTACACGCAGCCGGAGAACACCTACGCCGTGCTCTCCCGCCCGTTCACCCACTGGAAATGGTATCTCGGCAACGACCGTTGGTACCTGCAGGAGCTCACCACCGACGAGATGGCGTGCCCGGCACAAGGCAAGGACTTCTACAACAATGGTGAGTATGTGCGCCTCCACGAGTTCACGTGGGCGCCTACCGACCGTTTCATCGTCAACACCTACGAGGGCACCACGGGCGGCATAGCGCGCGCCCTGGAGGCTTACGACGACCTGTCGAAGGTGGACTACGGCAAGCTCGGCATGAGCGAGGCCGACCGCGACGACCAGCTCAGCCAGCTCAATGCCATCATAGCGTGGTTCTACATGCGCGGACTCGACTTTTTCGGCGGAATGCCGATATACAAGTCGAACAACGACCCCGTGGTGGGACGCTCCACCGACAAGGAGACGTTCAACCACATTGAGCAGCTCCTCAAGGAGGCCATACCAAAGTTGAAGCAGAAGAAGGCCCTCGGAGCATCGGAAGACGGATACATCAGCCAGGCAGCGGCGGCCACCATGCTCGCAGAGCTTTACTTCAACGCCGAGAGCTACATCAAGGAAGACCACTACTCAGAGTGCGCCAAGCTCTGCCAGGACATCATCGCCGGTGTCTACGGCCCTTACCAGCTCGACAGCAAGTGGTCTGGCCCATTCTGCTTCGACAACGACAAGAGCCCGGAGGCCATCTGGAACGTGCCCTCGCAGAACGCAAAACTGGAGTTCAACTGGTATTACCGCTATTTCTACCACACAAACTCGCCAAAGTATTTCAACACCACGTTCCCGGCATCCATCTACAACGGCTTCGGCCTCTCGCCATCGCGCGAGGACGCCAAGACGCCATACACCGACAGCGACTTCAAGCTCGGAAAGCCTTATTCAAAGTTCAACGACAAGGACCTTCGCAAGCAGCCTTACGAGTATAAGGGCAACGGCAAGTACAAGGGCATGTTCCTCGTGGGCGACCAAATCAACCCGACGACGGGCGAGAAGACCCTCGGCAACCGCAGCCACTCTGGAAAGCTGGTGTCGTTCGTCGACTACGTGAACGCCGACGGCAAGGGCTCGACAATGCTCAACGGCGAGGAGAACTCCATGATTCGCCTGGTCAAGCTCCCCATCCCCGACAACAACGACCTCAACAGGCTTTGGGATCCCGACTTCCCGGCCATCAGGCTCACCGAGGTCTACTACATGCTCGCCGAGTGCAAGTGGCGCGCGGGCGACAAGGCGGCTGCGGCGCAGCTCATCAACACCGTGCGCAAGCGCAACTTCACCAATGGCGTGGATCCGGACCCCGTGCCCGACAACTTTGACGTCTATCGTCTCGCCGACGAGTGGATGGTAGAGTTCCTTGGCGAGGGCAGGCGCCGCACCGACCTCATCCGCCTTGGTCTCTTCACCACCGAGAACTGGTGGACCCACAAGGCCACCAACGAAGACTACAAGAAGCGTTTCCCGATTCCGTCGATTGATATTCAGGCTAACCCGCTCTTAGAGCAGAACCCAGGTTACGACGGGAAATAATTATAATAAATGTAATTCAGGCCAAGGGCGGAACGAGAAAACCGCCCTTGGCAATTTTCCGAAACTTACAAAACATAACACAATATCATGAATAATCTTTTCAAGACCATCAACTTGGTAGCCCTCATGGCCCTGCTGTTCTTCGGAACGTCGTGTGGCGAGGAGAAAATTGCCGTGCGCAACAAGCCGGCAGGCCAAGATCTCAACATAAAGCCCGACAAGGGCATGAACCTCGTGGGACGCGTCACCGTGGACGGACAGCCGCGCCAGGGCGTGGTGGTGAGCGATGGCAACACCGTGGTCGCGACCGACAAGGACGGCGTGTACCAGATGAAGACGGCGAAGGCGGAGTATGTCTTCGTGTCGATGCCTGAGGATTGCCAGATAGACCAGACGAAGTCGGTGCCGCAGTTCTTCAAGAAGATAGAGTTCGGGAAAAGCGAGGCCATACAGCGCGACTTCGAGCTGAAGTCGAAGAGCGTGGACGACTCTTTCTCGCTTGTGGCTTTGGCCGACCTGCAGGTGGGAACCCACAACGACCTCACGCTCTGCGAACCTCTCATGACCAAGATAGCCGACTACACAAAGACTATCAAGGGCACTGTGCTTGGCATAAGCCTCGGCGACCTCTCGTGGAACAACCCGTCGGTCTACGACGACTACAAAAAGATAGTGAGCAAGCTCAACATGCCCGTGTTCTCAGTCATAGGCAACCACGACCACAACGAGAAAACCAACAAATTCGGCGCCGCCAACGACTCGCTCTCAGCGCAGGAGTATCGCGACGCCATGGGCCCGACCTATTATAGCGCGAACATCGGCAAGTGGCACCTCGTGGTGCTCGACGACGTGCTCTACAGTGGCGCCAACGGCCGCAACGACTACACTGGCCGGATTACCGCCGGACAGCTCGAGTGGCTGCGCAAGGACCTGAGCCACGTGTCGAAGGACAAGAGCATCCTCGTGGCCCTGCACATACCCACGTTGAGGCGCAACTCGGGCACGAAGCTCTCCAACCGCGAGGACCTCTACGCCCTTATCAAGGACTTCCACCGCGTGGTCATTCTCTCTGGCCACACCCACAACAACTTCACCACCGACATAGCGTCTAACATCCGTGAGTACACGCTTGGCGCCGTGATGGGTGCCTTCTGGAACACTTACAACGGCAAGGGCATCTGCAACGACGGCTCGCCTCGTGGATTCGGCGTGCTGACGTTCAAGGGCGGAGAGCTCGTAAACGAGTATTACAAGGGCGAGGAATATCCGCTCGACTACCAAATCAAGATTTACGCGCCCGAAGACGCCACGTTCCGTTGGGGACGCAAGGCTGGCCAAATATCAGCGCCAAGCAATGCCGACCCATTGAAGGAAGACAAGACCACGGTGCTTGTCAACGTCTTCAACTGGCACACCGACTGGACCGTGACCATCTCGGAAGACGGTGCCACGCCAGTGGCCTTGAAGAAAAACGTGAAATGTCTCGACCCCGATGCCGTGCGCATGTTGCAATATGAGAACTCATGGGAGAAGCGTCCGACGGCGGAGCCTGAGGGCAACAACGACCACATGTTCCTCTACACGCCGAAGTCGCAGTCGTGGAAGTCGCTGACCGTCGAGGCTGTCGACCCATGGCATAATCACTACACGTCGACACTTAAGGCAAAATAGATATTCAGGAATCATCTCTATGAAAAGCATCCTCCGCGGAGGGTGCTTTTTTTTGTAATCATCGGTAGAATAATGTCTGTCGAACATTCTGTCAGAAAAATATTGTACATATATCCGCATTTGATGATTTTTGCTTAACTTTGCAACAATTAAACATATAAAATGCAAATCTAAAAAAAGTGTATTGAAGTGACATCTATGTTAACTATTACTTGTCATTTTGCTAAAAAGGCACTTGTTTATTCTGTCTTTTTGGCATTCGCAACCTCGGCCCAAGCTATGGGGGGGGTAAACAAGCGGGTTTATGCTGGTTGGCATAAACAATTTTGCGACACGCTCCATGGAGCGAATATCAACAAAGTTTACGATTTTATATCAAGGAAGAAGCTGACGCCTCGCCGCCAGGTCGTGGTTGGTATCGTTGATTCCGGAGCCGACACCACTTGCTTGTCACTTCGGCCATCGCTTTGGCGCAATGCCAATGAGAAGCTCAACGGAAGAGACGACGACGGCAACGGCTATGTTGACGACCTGCATGGCTGGAACTTCCTCGGCACCGCCGACGGGAAGTTCAACATGGTGAGTGCTGGCACCGAAGAGTATCGCCAATTCAAGCGTCTTTACCCAAAATACAAAGGAGTAACCAACGCTGCCCAGGTGAAGCCGGGCGACAAGGAAGAGTTCGCCTATTACCTTGACATGCGCAAGAAGGCTAAAATAAATAGCTACTTGACATTCTTCGAGATTTCCGTCAAGAAGCAGCAAGCTTTGGCAAGCGCGGACAGCATAGTGCGCGGCAAGATAGGCGCGGGCGTGGACACCCTGACTCTTGGAGGCTTAACGAAACTCAGCGTGGAAGACCCACGGTGGGCCACCTATCTCAACTACATGCTGGCCGACCTCTTCCGCACGCCACTCTCAACCAAGTGGACGGCCTACCTCAACAAGACCCGTGCCGACCACGCGCTCATGGCGCGCCGCATCCACGGCATTGAGCACGACAAGGACAAACGCTTGCTCATGGGCGACAACATGCTTGATGCCGCCGACCTCAGCTATGGCAACAACAATGTGGGCGTGGATGGTTACGAGCACGGCAACTTCGTGGCGAGCGTCGTGGCGGGTCAACCTGCCGACAGCGCTTATGCCGGCATCTTTCCGCAGGCGAGGCTCATGATAGTGCGTGTGTGTCCAGATGGTGACGAGTACGACAAGGACGTGTCGTCGGGCATACGCTATGCCGTAGACAACGGTGCCAAGGTCATCAACCTCAGTTTGGGCAAATACACCTCTCCACAGGCGAAGATGGTGAACGACGCGATAGCCTATGCCGCAGCCCACGATGTGCTTATAGTGGCCGCAGCCGGCAACAATGGCCGCGACATCGACACCGTGGCCTACTACCCCTCGGCGCTTGACAATGCCGGACGGCCATTTGAAAACTACATACGTGTTGGTGCTTCAGGGCGCGACGGCAAGAAACTCCAAATCTCCAATTTCGGTATCCGTGCCGTTGACCTTTACGCCCCGGGCGAGCAGATAGCTGGCGTGTATCCTGGCGACAAGGCAAACCTTGCCGATGGCACCAGCGTGGCCACGCCAATAGTGTCGGCCATCGCGTCGATGCTGCGCGCTTATTACCCCAAGCTCACGGCGGCAAGGGTGAAACGGCTGCTCGTGGCAACGGCCCGACAGGAAGGCAGCATCAAGATTGTCGACGCCTTGGCGGCTTTCGAAAACGTGAAAAAGATAAAGTAGTGTTCAAGTAAGACAAAAACTGCGAGGATGAAGACTATCAATCTCTTGCTGTGCTTGCTTGCCGCTACCTGGGCAAGCTCTTTCGCGCAGCGACCCTGCTGGGCACGGGTCAAGGCCATGGAGGAAGACACGCTAAGCGACATCTACGCCAAGGGCACCGTGTCGACACAATGGGTGGCCGGCTCTCATTATCTGGCTTATAGTCAACGTGGCAACTATTTCATCGTGGACGCCAACACGGGACGTCAAGAGCCTCTCGTGGCCAATGTAGAGGCCTTTGCCAAGGACGTGGCCACGCTTACGGGCGACACGGCGGTGCGTGCCGGTAACCTGCGCGTTTACGGCCTCTCCATGCGTGGCGGCAACCCGAGGAAAATTTATTGGACACACCGAGGCAAGCACCTTGTCTACGACCGCGTAGCCCACGCGCTGGCCATCGATTCCGCTTGGACCGACAGCGACAGGCGGCGCGCGCGCCATTGGGGAGACTCTCGCGCCACTACTGCCGACTCGCTTTTCACCATGCTTGGCGACGCTCACAATCTCTACGTGCGCGACAACCGTACAGGCAAGGTCAGGCAACTGACCACTGACGGCCGCGACTTTGCCTCCTACTGCTTCCGGTCGAAGAAAAACGCCGTGAGGGAGGGCGCGGCAGCTGGTCGCTGGCACGGCCACGTTTATCTCGACTTTGTGCAAGACGACTCCGAGGTGGGCGACCTCTACGTCATCGACGGTCTGAGCGGCGATCGCCCCATGTTGCGCACCAAGAAGATGCCCCTGCCCAACGAGAAGCACGTGAGGCAGTTTCGCCTTTATAGATACGATGCCGACACGGACATGGGAGGATGCCTCCCGATAAGCCCGTTCAAGGATCCAGACGTCAAGCTTGGCTATGCCGACACGGGCGACTGGCTTTTCTTCACGAGGCGCAGCCGCGGTGTAGACACCCTTGATCTCTGCAAGCTCCACATACCCACGGGCGAGATACGACTCGTGATACGTGAGGTGTGCAAGCCACATCTCAATGTCAGCCTGTTCGGCTATCACATCCTCAACGGTGGCAAGGAGATACTGTGGTGGAGCGAGCGCACGGGACGTGGCAACTGGTATCTCTACGACGGCAACGGCAAGTTGAAACGACGCGTCTCACGAGGCGACAACCTCGTGGCTGACCGCGTGGAGCGCATCGACACGCTCGGGCGTAAGATAATCTTTCTCGGGCATGGTCAGGAGCAATGTGCCGACCCCTCGTACACATATTATTATATGGCAAGCCTTGACGGTGGAGGCCAACGTCTCCTGACACCAGGCGACGGCACCCACGAGCTAAGCATCTCGCCCGACGGTCGCTACGCTATCGACACATATTCGCGCATGGACATGCCGCCCGTCTACCAAGTGGTGAGCCTCCACGCGCCAGGCAAGGCGCACCTTTTCGCCCGGCAGACCGACGCGGAGTTGCGGCGGCATGGGTGGCAGCCGCCCATGCTGGTCAGCGTGCCCGCGGCTGATGGCAAGACGCTGCTCTACGGAGTGATGTATGTGCCGACCAACCTCGACAAGAGCAAGAAATACCCCGTAATATCAAATCCTTACCCCGGTCCGCAAGACGACCAGATACCACGTCGCTTCACGCTCGACGACAATGGCAACCAAAGCCTTGCCGAGCTCGGCTTCGTGGTGGTGAACGTGCAGCCGCGTGGCAGTTCGCCGCTTCGGGGTCACGACTTCTATTGCTACGGCTATGGCAATCTGCGCGACTATCCTCTCGCCGACGACAAGCACACCATAGAGTCCCTTGCGGCGCGATACTCGTTTATCGACCTCGACCGCGTGGGTATCTACGGCCATTCGGGTGGAGGCTTCATGGCCGCGGCGGCAATATTGACATATCCCGACTTTTACAAGGTCGCGGTAGCCGCCTCGGGCAACCACGACAACAACCAGTACATACAGTGGTGGGGCGAGACATTCCATGGGTTGACGAAGCGTGGTGGCATACCCACCAACATGGAGCTTGCCGGAAACCTCAAGGGCAAGCTGATGCTCGTCACAGGCGACGTGGACGACAACGTGCCATGGGTCTCCACTTTGCGCCTTGCCGACGCGCTCATCAAGCACGGCAAGCGTTTCGACATGATGGTTTTGCCGGGCAAGGATCATGGTGTCTGGAGCCCATATTACCAAAACCTCATACGCTACTATTTCCTTGAGAATCTTGTGAGCCCCATCCCTCGCGACATCAACATCATAGACCACAGGTAATGACATCTTCGTAAAGAACATAGAACAACATAAAAATAAAAAGAGAACTTGCAAATGAACAGAATCTTATCAATTTTGCTATCGCTGATGCTCTCGTTTGCCGTGGCGCAGGCTCAAGAGAAGCATGGCGCCAGCGACGTTAAGGTTGACGTCACGGTGGTGGACGCCGATGGCAACCCATTGCCAGGCGCGACGCTGAAGGGCAGCGACCGCTCCATGGGCGTTGTGGCCGACGTGGACGGCAAGGCTTCGCTTTGGGTAACGCGAGGCGGCACGCTCAGCGTGACTTACCTTGGCATGAAGCCTAAGACAATCAAGGTGAAGGCACCGCTTTCCGGCAACATCACCTTGGAGAACGACGACCACACGCTCAATCAAGTAGTCGTGACAGGCTATACACAGAACGACATCAGGAAGACCACCGGTTCGGTGAGCTCCATCACCGGAAAGGAACTTAACGATTCGCCCGTAAAGGGCATCGACATGCTCATGCAGGGCAAGCTGGCCGGCGTGAACGTGCAGGCCGTGTCGGGTCGGCCAGGGGAGTCGGCCAAGGTGCGCGTGCGTGGCGTGAGCAGCATCACTGGCAACAACGAGCCGTTGTGGGTGGTCGATGGCGTACCAATCCAGAAAAACATACCTGCTCAAGGCAGTTCATACATCAATTCTGGCGACTTCAGCACGCTCTATGCCAACGGCGTGGCAGGCATAAACCCGCAAGACATAGAGAGCATAACGGTGCTTAAGGACGCTTCGGCTGCGGCCATCTATGGCTCGGAGGCGCAAGCCGGTGTCATCGTCATCACGACAAAACGTGGAAAAGAAGGAAGGCTCAGCATCAACTATCAAGGCTCGTTGAGCATACAGAGCCGCCCCATACGCGACGACAACCTCATGAACTCACGGGAGAAACTCGCCTATGAGCAAGGCATTTGGGACGAGTTCTCTGCCGACGGCTATGCCTCGGGAGGCTATTACCCGGTGATAGGCATCGTGGGAATGATAAGGTCGGGCTATGGCAAATACGCGGGCTGGACAAAGGAGCAACAAGACGCGTACATATCGCAACTCGGGCAAAGCACCACCGATTGGTTCGACACGCTGCTGCGCACGTCGACGTCCACCTCGCACAACATCTCGCTGTCGGGCGGAACCGACAAGCACACGTTCTACGTGAGTGGCGGCATGACGACAAACAACGGCATCGTGAAACGCACCAGTTCTGACAGTTACAATTTCTCGGTCAAGGTTAACGGCACGCCTAACGACAAGCTGAGCTACGGCTTTGACGTGGACCTCTCTTACCTGAAGAGCAACTCGCCAAGCCAAGGCTTCAACATCTTCAAATATGCCTATTTCGCCAACCCCTATGAGCGTCTCTACAACGACGACGGCACGTTAGCACCAGACGAGACCTATTTCGCGTTTATGCCAGCCAATCATGACATAAGCAAGACCTTGCCGCAAAACGGCATCAATGTCATGAGGGAGATAAACGAGACTACCACACGAGGCTCAAGCACATCGACCATGCTTCGCGGTGATATCACGTGGCGGCCTTTCAAGGGATTCAGGCTCTATGGTTTGGCATCAGCCACATTCAGTAATGACGATTCGGAAAACGTGATAGGCAAGGACACCTACACGGCATGGAGAGACCGGCCTTTCGAGGGAAGACACAACACGTCGAAGCGCGTGTATGGCTCTATGACCCAGGCTGAGACGCAGAACATGAGTTGGCTGGCCCGTCTTCAGGCCAACTATAGCACTACGTTTGCCGAGAAACACTATGTGAGCACCATTGCCGGAACGGAGATTAGGTGGAGCCGCGCAAAGTCGGTCATCGCCAAGATGTATGGCTACGACCCAGTGACAGGAAAACACGTCACTCCATTATACTTGGGCAACGGGGATGACGGCTCAATGACGGAGAGCGATGCCACCACCGCCAGGAACCTCATGGACGCCTTGTCAACCTACGACTTGGTGAAAAATGCCTTCGCGTCTTTCTATGGTGCTTTCGACTACAGCTTCGACAACCGCTACGTGTTTAACGCCACGGTACGCTCCGATGGTTCAAACAACTTTGGAAGCAAGGAGCAGTTTAACCTCACATGGTCTACCGGTGTGGCGTGGAACATCGACGAGGAAAGGTTTTTCAGGCCCTTAAAGCCAATAGTCAACCGTGCCACGGTACGCCTTTCAACGGGTCTCACCGGTGGCGTGAACAAGAGCGCCTATCCACAGCTCATAATGAATTACAGTGATCACTACCGCACGTCGGCTACCGACAGCTACCGCGTCGGCTCCGTGAACAACGCGCCCAACCCGAAGCTGAGATGGGAACACACGCAGGACCTCAACGCGTCGATAGACCTCGGGTTCCTCAACGATCGCGTCAGCCTGTATGCCAGTGCTTACCGTCGCAGGGGCTACGACCTCGTGACATCGGTCAACGTGGTGTCGACGACTGGGTTCGCTCACCAGTATTTCAACACGTCGGAGCAAATCAACGAGGGTTTTGAGGTGTCGCTCAATGCAGTGCCGCTGAAGCTTAAAAACCTCAGGTGGAGCGTATCGGGAAACGTGGCCTACAACTACAACTACGTATCGAAGTATAACGCGCCAAGCAACGCGCCCATGATGCCGGTCACCTTGGACTATCCGCTTGGCTCGGTGTTCGGCTTCAAGTCAACGGGCATAAATCCCACCACCGGCATACACAACTACAAACTCAGGCCTGACGTGGAAGTGAGCTCGCCCTCCGACCTGAGAAATTTCAAAAACTATATTTACTATCTTGGCACCGGCAACGCACCATGGAATGGAGGCGTGTCCACGAACATTTCGTACAAGCGTCTTACGGTGAGTGCCAACGGGTCGTTCTCAATAGGCGCGTTGAAGTCGTATGTCATTTCCCCAACGACATATTACAACGTTTTGACCAAGAAATACATCAACACGGTGTTTGAGTCTCGCAACGACATTTACGCGGCGTTTCTTAACGTGCCCAAGGAGGCGGCAAGGCGATGGACGGAGGCTAACCCCATCACAGACGGGTACCCAAGGCTTATCGATGCTATCGGCACTTACAATGGCTTGGAGCTTGACCAGCCAGGCAGCGTGGACGCCCTGTCGCAAAACTATGACGACGCGTCTTATTTTAAGCTGTCGTCGGTGTCTGTATCCTACGCCGTCCCAGATAAATGGATAAGGCATATCGGCATAAGCTCATTAGGGGTGTCGTTTACGGCAAACAACCTCCTCATGATAACCGGTTTCAAGGGACTCAACCCTGAGACCCCGGGAGCCGTATACCCCACGGGCAAGAGCTATAACTTTGGCATAAACATTGGCTTGTAAACAGAAAGAAGATGGAAACATTGAAACACACACGATTTATCATTGCGGCTGGCATGGTTCTCTTGTTTGCCTCATGCACCGATTTCCTCGACATTAAGCCTTTTGGCAAGACCATACCCAAGACCACGGAGGAGTTTTCCGCGCTTGTCAATAACATCGTAGGAGGCATTGACGGTGGCGATGCCGGAGGCTTCAATGCTGAGGCGCTGATGTTCGGCAGCTCTGACGTACAGTCGTTGGAGCAAGTCAGCGACAACCTTGAGACCAACCTCACCGAATATCCCTTGGGCGATATGTTGAAATATTATTTTGGCGATGTGCTGAGCTCAAGCTGGTACGACCATCTTTACGAGGTCATCTCCCGTTGCAACATGGTCTTCGACGAGTATCACGACGGGCGCGACACTCGTGAGGGCAAAGACTTGCTCGGCACGTGCCACGCGTTGCGCGGAGTGGCCTATTACCAGCTCTTGCGCCTGTATTGCGCCCCGCCCCTCGCCGACGACGAGAAGCTCGGCGTACCTTTGGTGACGACGTTCGACATGGAGGCCAAACCCCTGCGTAGTTCCGTGGACGAGACCGTGGCGCAGGCGGAGAGCGACCTGAAGGAGGCCCTGAAATACGACATACAAGACGAGATGTATCGTTTCAACAACGATGTCGTCAATGGCTACCTCGCGCGCCTCTATTTCTGGGCAGGGCGATTCAGCGAGGCGAAGGCCATTGCCGACGAGCTGCTCGCCAAGCACCCATTGCTTAGAGGCGACGCCTACGAGAAGATGATTACGGCCCACACTGGGCTTGTTGGCAATATGCTCATACGTTGCGACCGGTTGGAGAACGATGGGTATGGAATCTCAAACCAGTATTTGCAGGCTCGGCCCCTTAGCGCGAGATTCGTGAATCTTTTCGCCGAAAAAGACCGCGACATCCGCTACCGCCTCTTCTTCAACTACAGGCGCAGGAGCACCAAGGCTTACATCTCGTCGCTCCGTTCCGCCGAACTCGCGCTCATATCGATGGAGTCGGCTTGTCATCTTGGCGACACAGACGAGGCCTTGAGAATGTTGAACCAACTGCGTGCGTGTCGCATCAGCGATTATGTGCCATACACCATGTCCACGTTGCCTGTCGTCGACAAGACCGCGCTCGTGAAGACCGACTGCATGGGCAAGCCGCTCACGCCGCTCATGCAGGCCATTCTCAACGAGAGAAGGAAGGAACTGTATCTGGAAGGCGACAGGTTCTTCGAGCTGAAGCGCAACGGAAGGCCAGAATTCTGGGTGATGAAGAAGGGACTGAAATACACCAACTACAAATACATGTACACATTCCCCATTCCGCCAAACGACATAGTGCTGACCCCAGGGCTAAAGCAAAATCCTGGCTACACGGAGATGATATATTAAAAAAGAAACGGTATCCAGCAAGGATGCTTAACAAGACAATGAAATGAAGCGATTAGCTATTTTAACTTGCGCTGTATGCGCGCTATTGGGAGTGACATCTTGCAACAAGAGCGATGAAGTGCCACCCGTGGCCGACAAGATTCCTTCAAAGTACAAGTTGCCAGACCCTCAGACCCTCACCGACTCTGATCGTGCGTTGATAGACAGCTTGCAAAAGGAGTACGACCAAAACGTGAGATAAATCAATAATTGATATTTACATATCTTAATATTCACATCTTAATAATCAATTTCACATGAGAAAACTATTATCATTGATGCTGATGGCAGTCACGGTGCTGCTGACGGCATGCGGTAGCGATGATGAGGCGCAGACCGTGAGTTTCGACAAGTCTGTTTATGCCCTTACCGATGGCTCCGTGTCGGTGACACTTGGCGCCAACTTCACCCCCGGCCAGGCACAGGACTATCCCGTCACTTTCGGTGGCACTGCCGTGAAGGACAAGGACTACACCGTGTCGGGCGAGAAATACGTGCTTGGCGGCGCGTCGCCCATCACGACCATTGTGATAACGGCGAAAAACAACTTCGACAGTGACAAGACTATCACCATGACAGCCGGCGGTGCCACTGCTACTATCAAACTCGGTAAGCGTGAGCGCATGCTTTATTCTTTCTCACAAAAGACTTATCTGCTCGGCGATGAGGTGGAAGTGGAGATTGGCCTGCTCAAGGCAAGCGACGGCTCAAAATACGTGGCCACGCAGGACATGAACGTGAGCATAGAGCCGGATGCCAGTTCCACGGCAGTGGAGGGCACTCACTACACCATCGAGAACAAGACGGCCACGATAGCCGCAGGCAAGAGCAGCTGCACGTTCAAGATAAAGAGGATGCAATATGAGGAAGGCAAGTCCACTATCGTGTTGAAGCCTGCGCTCAGCGAGGAAGACGGATTCGTGGGCGGACAGTTCCCCACGGCCACCGTTGACATCATCGGCAGCTATGTTACCGACTTGATGGGAGAATGGACAGTCTATAAGGTCGTGAATGACAAGGACTATTGGAAGAAAACGTGGTATCTTGAAGAGAAAGAAGTCAAGAATATCCCGGAGCTTAACGACAACGACACCTATACGTTCACAAGCGATAATGGCGGTCTTGTCTTGACCACAAATTTGCAGTCTGGATACAAAAACTACTTCCGTGACAAGTCTGCGTTTACTATTGACAAAGAAATAACGTTCCGTCCAGGAGGTAATTATGGCATGGATAAAGTCACATTGCAGATGCTGAGACTTGAAAACGTTAACCGTTATTTCTCGGCAAGTCAGGTTAGCGAGGACAAAGTGGCGTATGTCGGTGTAAGAAACATTAAGGACGACAACGGCGAGACAATGCTCGACCTGTTCATCATTGACTATGAGCCAAAGGATTTCTTGTCTACTCTCGCGGACTATGATTATTATGACAAGAAAAAGCCTACGGCCGTATTGTATACGGACGAACAGTTTGAGCTTATCTTGAAGAAAAAGAAATAATATGAGATAATCGGCTATTGGATTCCTTTCCAATAGCCATCAAAATGGCAATATTATGAAGAAAAGTATTTTATTGTTATTCGTTTCTTTGCTTGGGCTTGTTTCACAGGCTTCAGAAACAAGGTTTAATCCAAATTCGTTAGGATTTTGGAATTCCTCAAATGCAGACTATCATGTTAGTCCAGTAAACGTCAGCAGCCTCGAGCAATACAATGAAATTATAAGCAGAGGATGTCCATGTGTCGTATTCTTCTGGGCAGAATGGTGTGGCCCATGCAGGATAGTCCGTCCGCAGGTAGATAAATTGGCAGACGAGCATAAAAACATCATATTCTTGACAGTGAATGTTGATGAAGTTCCAGCCATTCCAACAGAATGTGAAATATATCAAGTTCCGACTATGCTTTTCCTGGATGTAACAGGAAATGTAAGTGCTCGCGTCATAGGTGTAGGTTCCATGCAAACCTATGAGGAATGCATAATGAAGATTAATAATAAATGAGATTTTGGATTGCGTCACCTTGCTAAGGGTTGGCGCAATCCATATTTTTTAATATTAAGCAATGCCAATGAAAAGGTTATTGTGTTTGTTGCTATTATTTTCTCCTTTGTCCTTGCTCTCCAAGGACGTTGTGGGCACCGTATATACCGCAAAAGAAGGCAAGTCTTTGGTAGGGTGCAATGTGTCGTTGCTGTCCGTGAAAGACAGCTGTGTGATTTGTGGCACACAGACGACGGAGACCAGTCTCTACAAGCAATACTCATACAAGCTGCCTGTGCAAAACGACAGCACCTATTTGCTGCGCTTTTCCATGGTGGGTTACAAGACGGTGTACAAGACCATACGGGTGAAGATTGCGCAAAGCATGAACCAAATGGTGGTGGAGAATGTCCGTCTGGAGGAAGAATCAAAGGCGTTGCCTGAGGTGGTGGTGAAGGCCACGAAGATAAAGATGGTGATGAAAGGAGATACGATAGTTTACAACGCCGACGCTTTCGCTCTCGCCGAAGGCTCCATGCTCGACGCCCTCGTGAGCCAGTTGCCTGGGTGCAGGCTTGTGAAAGGGGTCATCTATGTCAATGGGCAGCGAGTGACATCGCTACTGGTCAACGGTCGCAACTTCTTTTCAGGCGACGCGAAGTTGGCATTGAGCCACCTGCCAGCCTATGTTGTCGACAAGGTGAAGGTCTACAAGCACGATGGCGAGGCAAGCCGGCTCATGGGGGAGGACATGGGCGACAAGAGCCTCGTGGTGGACGTAGGGTTGAAAAAGAAATACTCGGTGGGGGCCGTGGAGGAACTGAAAGCCGGCATTGGAACCCACGACAGGTACGTGGCCGACTTGAACTCGATGCTGTTTGGCAAGAAGGCAGACGTGATGGTAAACGGCGGCACAAACAACATTGGCGACTTGGAAAGCTCGCAGCTCTCCGAGAACGGAGCCGGTGTCGTTGACAAGAAGACCATGGCAGTAGCAGGGCGATTCTCTTTCAAGGGAAAGACATTCGACGATAACATAAGGGGCGACTACACTGTCGGTACTGACCGAGGACACCAACTCAGCCGGACCGCTACGGAGAATTATCTGCAAGGCGGCAACATGTTCACGGCCTCCGACAACGACAGCCACGACAAGAGCTCATGGGTAACGTCGCGCAACTTCTTCGGCAAGCGGCTCAAGAGCCAGATTGTAAAGGCAAGCCTGATGGTCTTCTACAACAAGTCAAGGCAAATGGGACAGTCAAGGTCGGCCATGGCCGACGTTAAGCCACTCGACAACACGGCGTGGCTCGACAGCCTGTCGCAATGGAATGTCGCGTCCCCGTCGCCTTTCCGCGGCGCGATAAACCGTGTGATGGCGCAAAACCTGACGAGGCAGACAACGCTCAACACTCTGATGAGCATTTCAAGCCGCTTGGCTTTCGGCAAGTCGAAAGGCCGGTACGGCAACATGATTGATTGGTCGCTCCGGCTGAAATACAACACTGGCAACGGAAAGACGTTCAACATCAACAACTTGTACTATTTCGATGAAGGCAGCCGCGACTTTCGCGACAACTACTATGACAAGCCGTCGAAGAGCTATTCGGTCAACCTGCAGGCATCCTATGCCCACAGGCTCACATCCAAGGCGGACCATGTTAACTCCCTTTTCGCATATTTCTCGGCCTCGGTCTTGCATGCGTACGACACGTCCGACAACAACCTCTACCGTCTCGACCAGCTTGCCGACTACACGCAAGGACGTTATCCGCTGGGCATGCTGCCATCGGCGGCCGACGACCTCTTCGACGTGCTCGACGAGACCAACAGCAGTCACAACAGCGGCAGGAACACAATGGCCGACGGAAGCCTTAGGCTTGAGATGAGACATGGCGACGGCATGACCCGCCCGCAGCTCACGGCAAAGCTCACGCTCCCCTTGACGTGGCAACACGAGCGCATATCATATACCCAGAAAAGGCATTACGGCAAGTCGCGCTCGTCAGCTCTCTTCAGCCCTAAGGTGGAAGCGGGCTACAGCCGTACCGACTCCTTGGGCACGCGCTCCGTGAACTTCAATTACGCCACGACGCCATCGCTGCCACAACTGTTGACCCTGCTCGGCGTGCGCAACGACGATGACCCTCTCTTCATCCGCTTGGGAAACGCAAACCTCAGGCAGAGCAGAAACCACACCTTTGAGTTGACCTTCAACACCATGTCGAACGGGAAGTACAACACCTCGTGGGCCCTAAGCACTGGTGCCAACATCCTGCAAGACGCCTTAGGGACGAAGGTCACTTACGACAGGGCTACCGGACAGACAACGTCGCAGCAAGTCAACGTCAACGGCAACTGGTCGGCCAACGCCTCAATAACGCTCAACCGTGGGCTTGATGCCAACCACAACCTTGATTTGTCGGCGTCGTTGAGATCAGACTACTCGCGCAATGTCGACCTCAACCATACGGCGACCGGAAGCGATGATGCCAAGAGCAAGGTCTATACCTTAAACACGTCAGGCTCGCTGACCTTGTCGTATCACAAGAGCCGGAATTTCATGGCCATGCTGATAGCCACGGTCAACAACAACAGGGTGACAGGCAGTCGCGACGACTTCATGGCCACAAACGCCACCACATATTTCGCCACGGCCAAGGTGATGGTAAAGCTGCCTCTTGGCTTCGAGCTGACCAACAACATCAACGAGATGAAGCGCACGGGGTTCAACGATGACAGCATGAACGACAACAGTCTCGTGTGGAACGCGCGGTTGTCAAAGACCTTTCTTAAAGGTGCGCTAAGCGTTAACCTCGACGCGTTCGACATTCTCGGGCAGATAAGCCAGACGCAAGTGGTCATGGACAGTCAGGGACGCACGGAGACATGGGCCAACACCCTGCCTCGATATGTGCTCTTGCGTTGCAGCTATAAGTTAAACCTCGGCAAGAAGCGTTGAGGCCTGGTCGCGGTAAGGTATGCCTTCAGGGGCCGGTCTTATGCTTAATAACCTGAGTTCGGGATAAGAAAGTCTTTGTAAAAGTTGGTAATCATATATGTCAAAATGTTTTACAAATGGTCGTCTGAGAATCGATTTTTTTCAACCAAGCCGTCGCTTGGTCGAAAAAACGCGATTCTTGGGCTATTTTTGTAAATAGTTGACCATCAGTGGATTGTGTTTTTAGAGGTTCCCCGGCGTCGCAAATCCGCCTAATTGGCGTCGCCGTTACACTGTAATCGCATCGCCGTTACGGTGCAATCGCGTCGCCGTTACGGTGAAATGGCGATGCGATTACTGTGTAACGGCAACGCCATTTGGCTACTATCGCAAAAAAATCTGGCCAAAAATCCGCTGCCGGTCTTGCCAAAGGGCGGAAGGCTACCCTTTTTCCGCTCTATTTGCACCTGTTCCCAAGTGTTAAATTTCGGCAATAATAATTTACATTTCCACGCATTTTACCAAAATGCGGGGGCGGTGAGCGCAATTGCCAATGCCGACGTCCGCAAAAACGTTTTTATCCATGTGAAATGAAAACAGCCGCCCGAATCACCATAGCCCCAAAATAATCTGCCAAAATTGCAGCGGTTACGAAAAAAATATGTAATTTTGTCACCCAATGAATACGTCTGAACTGCAAAGGATAAAGCAACGCTATAATATAGTGGGCAACTGCGATGATCTGAACCACGCGCTCGATGTGGCGCTGCAAGTGGCTCCGACCGATCTCAGCGTGCTTATTGTCGGAGAGAGTGGTGTGGGAAAGGAAATCATCCCGCGTGTCATCCACGACAACTCCCCGCGTCGGCGTGAGAAATATTTCGCCATCAACTGTGGAGCCATTCCCGAGGGCACCATCGACAGCGAGCTCTTCGGCCATGAGAAAGGTGCCTATACTGGTGCCGTGGGCGAGGGCGACGGCTATTTCGGCGTGGCAAACAAGGGCACCATCTTCCTCGACGAGGTGGGCGAGCTGCCCATGGCCACGCAAGCCAGGTTGCTGCGCGTGCTCGAGACGGGCGAGTATATCCGCGTGGGCGGACAGGAGATAAGGAAGACCAACGTGCGCATAGTGGCGGCCACAAACGTCAACATGCGCAAGGCCATATCGGAAGGCCGCTTCCGCGAGGACCTTTACTACAGGCTCAATACCATCCCAATAAACATGCCGCCCCTTCGTGACCGCGGCAACGACATCCTGCTGCTCTTCCGCCTCTTCGCCATGCAGATGGCAGACAAGTACAGGTTGCCAAAGGTGACGCTTACAGATGACGCCAAGCAGCTCCTGCTGCATTACAAGTGGCCGGGAAACGTGCGCCAGTTGAAAAACATCACCGAGCAGATGTCGGTGCTATCGGAGAAGAGGGAAATCAACGCGCAAGACCTCAAGCGTTTCATCCCCGACAACCCCGACTCGACAGAACTTTCCACCATCACCAAGCCCGGCCAGCACTCTTACGAGAGCGAGCGCGAGATACTCTACAAGATTCTTTATGAGCTTCGTGGCAACATCGCCGACCTGCGCCGCGACCTCACGAGCATGCGCAAGCAGATAGACGAGGAGCGGGAGCTTAGGCAGGCCGGCTTGAACAGTGCCATGATAGAGGGCGCGACGCGCGTGCCGGCCATCATGGAGGGAAGCGGCTTCAGGGAGAGCGGCTCGTTCAGGAATCCTTCGCCTCAAGACGCCGATGCCGAGGAGATAAAGGCGGAAGAGCCGGAGAGCTTGAACCTTAACGACTTGGGCAGGCAGATGCTGGAAAAGGCATTGGAGAGAAACGGCGGCAACAGGAAGAAGGCGGCGCAAGAGCTCGGCATTTCCGACCGCACGCTGTATAGAAGAATTAAGCAATATGGTCTCGATAATAAAGGATAAATTTCACAGATGGTTTACCATGCGCGCCTCGAGGGGCAAGGGCATGGCAAGGTTGTCGTGCCTCATGCTGGTGTCGCTCATGCTGGTGGCATGCAGCGTCAGCTATGGGCTTAACGGCGCGAGCATAGACTACACCAAGACCAAGACCATCCAGATTGCCGACTTCCCGATACGTTCCAGCTATGTCTGGGGACCTATGGGGCCGTTGTTCAACAATGAGCTGAAGGATGTCTTCGCCAACCATACACGCTTGCAGCAAGTGAAGCGCAATGGCGACCTCGTGATAGAGGGCGAGATAACGCAATACTCGCAACGCAACAAGTCGGTGTCGAGCGAGGGATATTCGGCGCAGACGGAGCTGTCTATGACCGTGAACGTGCGCTTCACCAACAACAAGAACCACAAGGAGGACTTTGAGAGGCAGTTCACGTCGTCGAAGACCTATGAGACTACGCAGAGCCTGGCGAGCGTGCAAGAGGAACTTGTCACCCAGATGGTGAAGGATCTCACCGACCAGATTTTCAACGCCACGGTAGCCAATTGGTAACCATTCCCCCAAAACGACAAAGCATGGATATAGCCAACCTCATACAACATCCGGAACATCTCGACCGCGACACTCTTTACGAGCTTCGCGGCTTGTTGGCGTTGTATCCTTACTACCAGTCGGCCCGCCTGTTGTTGCTGCAAAACCTCTTCTTGCTGCACGACCCCATGTTCAATGAGGAGTTGCGGCAAGCCGCGCTCTATATAACCGACCGAAAGGTGATATTCGACCTCGTGGAGGCGGCGCATTACCAGATGCCGAAACACCAGGCGGCGCGTAATGAGCAAGCCAAGGGAGAGACGAAAAAGGAGGACAGGACGATATCGCTTATCGACGATTTCCTCGGCTCCATACCCGAGGAGGAACGCCCCGACAAGAAGAAGCGAAAGCGGAAGCCAACGCCTGCCGATGCCGCCATCGACTATGTGTCGTATCTGCTCGAGACGGAGAGCGAGGAAGAGGCGGAAGAAGAGAAAGCGGCTCCGCAGATGAAGGGGCAAAGTCTTATTGACGACTTCATAAATAATGACAAAGGCAAGATAAAACTCAAAGAGGAGCCGGAATATAAACCCACCATCGAGGATAGTGCCTCAGAAGGCGAGAAAGACGGCAACGAGAGCTATTTTACGGAGACTTTGGCCAAAATTTATATCAAACAGGGGCGATATGAGAAGGCATTGGAAATAATTCAACGATTAAATTTGAATTATCCGAAAAAAAATGCTTACTTTGCAGACCAAATGCGTTTCCTGGAGAAACTCATACTCAACGACAAGAACAAAAGCAACAAATAAGTAAAGAAAAATAAATAAAAAATAATCAAGAAAATGTACACATTATTCATCGTACTCATCGTGCTGGCATCGCTGCTAATGATTTTCATCGTGCTCATCCAAGAGTCTAAGGGCGGCGGTTTGGCAAGCAACTTCTCGTCAACCAACTCAATCATGGGCGTGCGCAAGACCACCAATTTCGTGGAGAAGGCCACATGGGGCCTCGCTGGCGCAATGGTAGTGTTCAGCATCGTTTGCGCTTACACGGCTCCTAAGGCCGTGACAGAGGAAAGCGTGCTCGAGAATACCGCCACTCAGCAGCAGAGCACCAACGCCGCCAATACCCAGGGCTTCGGTGCAGCTCAGGCTCCCGCACAAGGCGCGCCTGCACAGGGCGGTCAGGCTCCTGCGGCGCAAGGTTCACAGGCTCCTGCACAAAGCGCTCCCGCTGCACCAGCTGCAAAGTAAAGTTATCCAATTGCCTATATAAAAAAGGTGTGCCAAAGAATCATTGGCACACCTTTTTTATATAGGGTCTATGTTGAATCGTGCGGGCGTTTGGTTTCACACGGATTTGAAAGATTTTGAAGATGTCGACTTCGCCGATTATCCACACCGTCTTTCAACCGTTTTGCAAGGGCGGGTAGGGATGGTTAGGGGCCGTCCACAACCCGAATGGAACACCTGTCGTGTTTGCGAATGGTCCACGATGCCCGTGTTTGCTATAATCCAGCCTTCGAGCCGCTTTGCTTGATTTTGAACGTGTCGAACGCGTCGCCATTTTGCACGTCAACCTCCATGAAACGGTTGCTGTCGGATGTCGTGGGCGAAACGGTAATCGTCAATTTGTTTCCTTCGCTTTTCACGGTCATCCAATTCGACTGCATCGACTCGACGTTGCCATCGCGTGTCTTTTCATCCCTTGTGACGTGATTCTCTCCTGTTGCATCCGTTTCGGTGATGCGGTTCAGCCAAATTGAACTGTAGTTCATGCACCAAAAGGTGAGAGTGCCACCCTCTGGCGATACCTGTAAATAGCCATCTTTCGATGCCTTCGCTTCCGTTTTCCACTTCATTGGTTCCCAGTCGCCGTCATTCTTGCTGCACGATGCCATGAACAGCGGAAGTGCCAACACCATAGCCAAGAGTAATTTCTTTTTCATTGTTTTTTGTTTTATACTCATGGCTTAAATGCAAAACTGCCTTGAACCTTGCGTGGGGAAAAGAAAAAATGTTACGGATGGTTATTTCCTTTCTTGATTCTTGTATTCCATGTGCACCATCACGGGGTAGTGGTCGGACGGTGCGCGGCGGTCACGTTTCTCGAATTTTATTTCCGACGGCGCGTCGTTGCCCTTCTGCGCGTCTGTCGCCTTGGGAGTCCAGTAGGCGTTGGTGAGAATGCCGTAGCGATCCACGGCGAACTGTGGCGACACGAACACGTGGTCTATGCGCGACGGCGACCAGAAGCTGGTGTTGAACGAGTTGAACGTGCCGTTCTCGGCAAAGCGCAGGCGCGCGGCGGTGTAGCTGTCTTTCAGGATGCCCGAGTCGGTGAATATCTTGAAAATCTCGTTGTTCTGGTCTACGTTGAAGTCGCCCGTCACCACGACCGGCGCGCCCTTGGCTATCTCGCGAACCTTCTTCACGATGAGTTTGGCGGCCTCGCGTCGTGCCACTACGCCCACATGATCCATGTGCAGGTTGAAATGGAAGAAGCGGAAGCCGGTGTTCTTCTGCTTGAACTCGCCCCACGTGCATATCCTTATGCAAGCGGCGTCCCATCCCAGTTTCGGCTTGTCGGGTGTCTCGTTGAGCCAGAAATTGCCATGGTTGAGCAGCGTGAGGTGGTCTTTTTTGTAGAACAAGGCGGAGTATTCGCCAGCTTCCTTGCCATCGTCGCGCCCCACGCCTATGAAGTCGTAGTTGTCGAGACCTGCCCTGAGGTCGCGCAGTTGGCCTATAAGCACCTCTTGCGTTCCGAACACGTCGGGAGCCTCGAAGTTGATCATGTCGCAAATCACCTTGCAGCGTGTCGCCCACACGTTTCCTTTCTTCTCGTCGCCGTCGTTGCGATAGCGTATGTTATAAGTGCCGACGAAGATGGATTGCGCGCTCATGGCCATGACGAAGAGCAGGCATGCGGATGATAAAAACAGTTTTTTCATGTTTTGGTTTTATTGTTATTGTTATTGTTATTTTCGTAATATAAAGACCATGCAAAGTTATAACAAAAAAGCGACTCCGTGTGTTGTCCTTATGATATAATTGATGTATTTGGGAATATAATTGAATATAAGTGAGTAACTTTGCAAGTCGAAAGATAGAAGGCAAAGAGCTTTTAAGTTGTTTTTATGGATAGCAAGTCAGTAGATATGCTTCATGGCCCCTTGTTGGGCAAGATATTAAGATACGCGATACCATTCGCGCTGAGCAGTATCCTCGAGCAGTTGTTTATCACCATCGACGTGGCGGTGGTAGGTCGGTTCGCCTCCAGCGAGGCGTTGGCGGCCGTTGGAGCCAACACGTTTCTCATCAACCTTTTCATCAACCTCTTCATTGGCATATCTCTCGGTGCCAATGTCGTGTTGGCCAACCTCATTGGCCAGGGAGACACACGGCGCATTCGTCATGCCGTGAGCACTACGGCAGCCTTGTCGCTCATCAGCGGCTTCCTGCTCTTGGTGGTTGGCTCGCTTGCCGCCAAGCCCATGCTCATGGCAATGGGCACACCAGCCAACATCATCGACAACGCCACGTTGTTTCTCAGGATTTACTTCCTCGGTTCACCGTTTTTCATGATCTACAACTTTGGCGCCTCCATACTGAGGAGCAAGGGCGACACTCGCCGTCCGTTGAATATCCTCGTGGTGTCGGGTGTGATAAACACGGTGCTTAACCTTATCTTCGTCATAGGCTTCGACATGAGCGTGGCGGGCGTGGCCACCGCCACAGACATAGCTTATTTTTTCAGTGCCATGGCGGTGGTGTGGTTCCTGCGCCGCGACGACAGCGCCCTGCGCCTAAACCTGCGTGCCATAAGGCTATACCCGCATGAGATGAAGCGTATCCTTTATGTCGGCGTGCCTGCCGGGTTGCAAGGCATGGTGTTCTCGTTCAGCAACATCTTCGTGCAGTCGTCGATAAACACGTACGGCTCGTCGGCTGTTGCCGGCGCGTCCATCTCGCAGAATTTTGATTCCTATTGCTATTTCCTGTTATTCTCGTTCAGCAGTGCTTGCGTGACGTTTGTCGGTCAAAACTATGGCGCGGGTAAATACGACCGCTGCAAGCGAGTGTTCTGGATTTGCCTTGCCGGTGGCACCATAGTGTGCTTCATCGCCAACATGACTTTCTTGGCTTTTGCCGATTCCGTGTTGTCGTTGTTCACGGCCGATGCCAACGTCGTGCGTTATGCCAAGGCGCGCATGTTTGCCGTGCTCCTTTTCCAGTGGATTGCCACGGGATACGAGATACCTTCAGCCGCGATGCGAGGCTTTGGCCATTCGCTTGAGCCTGCCCTGCTCACCATCTTCGGCACTTGCGTCTTGCGTTTGGTATGGATTTTCATTGTGTTGCCGATATGGCCAGGGTTCAGCCAGTTGATGTATTGCTATCCCATATCCTGGATTCTTACTAGCCTTTTTGTCGGAGGGTTGTTTAGTTATTATTGGCGGAAGTATCTTTCACCGACGACATCACGAATCTCCTCATGTCAATGATGCTTTTCTGTTGGGCGGTATAGTGATTTCGTGGCCATTTGCTGATTATCTCGTTGGCTTTCTCCAGTTCCTCATCATCGTGGCCCTCATAATAGAACAAAAGGTGCGACAAAGGCAAAAGAAGGTTGTTTGCCTTTAATTTTGGCAACACGCCGATGAGTTCCAGCCGGTATTTCTCCGCGTCCTCTTCCAAGGCGAGCAGCGCGGCGTAGAACGCGAAGAAGAAGCGGGCCTTGTCGTTGGGGAGGAATGTCTTGCAGGTCTTCAGCGACTCCATCATCTGCCTTATCTCGCAGATGATGATGTCGCGGCTTCCGGCCTTGCCACGCCCCTTGCCTATAATCAAGTCTATTGCCATTCTCGTGAGAGCCTGCGTGTCCTTGTCCACGTCGGTCGATTTCTTCACTTTCGCGGTTATCGGCCTTATATATTGAGGTTTTACGCATACGGCCGCGATGGCCACGCCTGGCAAGCTGATCACGAGAAACTGGCCTCTCTTGCCTGGCAAGCGTTGCACAACGCCCGTAATGCCCTCAAAAGGACCGTCCATGATTTTCACCTCGCTGCCTTTGGCAATGTGGAGCTCCTCGGGCTTGAAATACGTGAGTTGCGCGCCTTCCACGTCGTTCACTCGCTGGAAGTTGAGCATGTCACGGTCGCGCACCTGCACGTATTTCACCGTTCCGTCCTTCATGGTGTGCCGCTTCAAGAAGAAATAGCTTTTCAGCCGACTGGTGTCCTTGAAGTTGTCGAGGTCAATGCGCGAGCCCCTTGCGAACACGAGGCCGGCTATGGCCGGCTGCAACACTCGCGTCTTCTTGCCGAGCCTGTCGCGCAAGCAATAGCGCATGGGGACATAGGTCTGGAAGCCATGCGCTGAAAGCTCGTCTTGAACCTCCATCTCTTTCCTGTAGCTCACGGAAAAGACATACCATCGCTCAATGGCGTTGTCGGCAAGCTCTTGTGTCGAGGCGTTTGTGGGCATCGTATCCAAGTTAGGTCAATCTTATCTCTTCAGGTAGTCGCTCCTCGACGTACCCACGCAGCTGTTAGGCATCTGTATGTGCAGCATGGCGCAAATGGTTGGGGCAATGTCGGTTATGTGCACAGCTGCCGATGTCTGTCCGTGTGGCACGTTCCATCCGTAGAGCACGAATGGGATATGCGTGTCGTAAGGGTTCCACTCTTGGTGCGTGGTGCCGATATACTTGTCGGAGCCGTCCACGTTCTCCCAGCCAGCTTTCGGCACGATGAACACCTCGCCGCTTCTTCCGCGTCGATAGCCGTTGACGATCATCTCGCGTATGGGTTGCGGCACGGTGGTCGTGAGTGCCTTCTCGCAGTCTACGGCATAAAGGATGCTGTCGTTTTGCTGGAGAGTGGCGCAAACGGCGGCCTTGACGTCGCTCATTTGCTTTCCGGCCTTGGCGGCGCCATCCTTATTGATGTAGACCCAACCGTCGGTCACTTTCTTTATCACGGGCGCGAATCCGAGCTCCTGTTCCAGTTGGGCCTCATAGGGCTTCAGCGTGTTGCGGAAGTCCAAGCCTCCTGCCGGAATGTGGTGAGCCTTGAGGAAGTTGTGGTTGTGTGAACCGCCGTGGTCGGCCGAGAGGAACATCAGCCATTGGCCCTTGCCCACCTTCTCGTCGAGCGTCTTGATAAACTGCGCGAGCTGGTTGTCGAGCTCCATGTACGCGTCGTGGTTCTCCTTGCCTCGCGTGCCGTAGACGTGGCTTATGGCGTCGGTCGACGACACGCTGATGGTCAGCAGGTCGGTGATGGAATCTTGTCCGAGGTGCTCGTTCTCAAGCGCGGCCTCAGCCATTTGGAACGTCTTTGTGACGCCAACGACCGCGGTCTTGACGTTAGTCTTTGGCTTGGTTCCTATTCTCTTGTTGGTCTCCTTCACCCATGCTGGCAGTTCGTTCATGTAATAAGTAGACGTGACGAAGTGTCCTGCCGACGAGTCCCACCAGTAGGCGGCGTCGGCGCCGTGGCCGGCGGGCATGATGGCGGCACGGTCTTTCAGTGCCACGCCTATGACCTTGCCGTTGAAGTTGGTGGCTATCTTCAGCATGTCGCCCAGTCCCGTGGCCAGGAGGTTGCGTGGCGACATCATGCCTTCCTTGCTGTTAGACCCCACGCTTTTCACGTTGGGGTCGTCGCAGCAGTAAGTCCACTTGCCGTTGAGGTAGAAGTTGTTGGACACTATGCCGGTCAGCGCGGGCACGCTGCCCGTGTATATGCAGGAGTGTCCCACGGCGGTCACGGCCGGAAGATAATTGATGAGCGTGTTCTCGAAGCTGAAGCCATGGTCCACGAGCGTGCGCAAGCCATCCTTGCGATACTGGTCGTAATAATAGTAAAGGTAGTCCCAGCGCATCTGGTCTACCACGAGTCCCACCACGAGTTTAGGTCTGTTTATTTGGCCGAAGACGCCGATTGCTGCGAGAAGGCACAACACTACTGTCAGTTTACGTTTCATTATAAAATGTCTTTGTTGTTTACTTTTTGCAAAGATAAACCTTTTTGCTCAGATACACAATTATTTGCCGTTGCAAAACGATTAAAGATCTATACATGTATTATTTTTCATAATAAAGGAGATTAACCTTGTAATGATTCATCGAGCTCACATTAAATAGCTATCTTTGCAAAAAATAGGCAGTTGTTATCAACGACTCAACATTATCATAAATCGAGAATAATGGAAACAATCAAGAACGACAAGCTCACGCTCACCATCTCGGAGCATGGCGCTGAGCTGCTAAGCATCAAGGACAATGGGGGAGAGGAGTATCTGTGGCAAGGCGACCCCGCTTATTGGGGACGGCGCTCGCCGATTCTCTTCCCTATCGTGGGCACGGTATGGGGCAACACGTATCGGGTCAACGGAAGGGAGTATCAGCTCTCGCGCCACGGCTTCGCCCGCGACAAAGACTTCACGCTCCTCGCCAAGGGCGACAGTCAGGTGGTGTATGGCCTGCACGACAACGCGGAGACGATGAAGGTCTATCCCTTCCATTTCAACCTTGCCGTGAGCTATAAGCTGACCGGCAACAAGATTCACGTGGTGTGGCACGTGGAGAACACCGACGACAAGCCCATCTATTTCCAGATTGGCGGCCATCCGGCCTTCATGGTGCCTGGCGCCAAGAAGGGCGAGCCGCTGAAAGGCGCGCTCCGTTTCGACAATCCGGAGCCCATGCGCGTGTTCATCAGCAAGGAGGGCTTCCTCACCAAGGGCTATCACGAGGTGGCTACCGACAAGGGCCTTTTCCCATTCACCGAAGACACGTTCAATGATGACGCCATCGTCTTCGACCACAGTCAGATTCGCCATGTGGAACTGCTGGATGAGGCTGGCAAACCCCACGTGACGCTTGACATCAAGACCCCTGCCGTGGGCATCTGGACGCCATGCGGCAAGCATGCGCCATTCATCTGCATAGAGCCGTGGTATGGTGTGGCCGACAGGGAGGAATACGATGGCGAACTGAAAGACAAGTACCTCACCAACAAGCTGCTGCCTGGCAGTAGCTTCATGAGCGAGTATATCATCACGATAGGCTGACGCTATTCCAGCGTGATGCCTGCACTGGCTAAATGAGTCCAGCGATGTCGCTGAACGATTTGGCGCGCAAGAGCCGGGGGAAGCTACCGCTTTCCTCGGCTTTTTCCATTTCCCATTGCAATGCGTAGGGCACGTGGATGGCGTATCCGCCAAGGCGCAGCACGGGCAGGATGTCGCTCTTGAACGAGTTGCCTACCATGCACAGCTGGTCGAGGCTCACGTCGAAAAGCTGGCAGAGGTGCTCATATTCGCGTGTGGTCTTGTCGGCCACCACTATGCAGTCGTCGAAGAAGGGCTGGAGCCCCGACCTCTTGAACTTGTTTTCCTGGTCGAGGTTGTCGCCCTTGGTGAACACCACCATCTTCTGCTTGCCGCCGCGCAGGGCTTTCAGCGTTTGCGCCACGCCCGGCAATGGCGTGGCGGGCATGTTGAGCAGGCTCTTGCCCATGTCGATTATTCTCGTCAGGGTGTCGCACCCAACCTTTCCGCCTGATACCTTTATGGCGTTCTCTATGAGCGAGATAGTGAACGCCTTGCTGCCATAGCCAAGCAGGGCCATGTTGGCCGTTTCCGTGCTGAAGAGGCTTGCCGCTACCTCTTGCTTGCTGCCATAAGGGGCGAGAAGCTGGCAATAGCTTTCCTCCACGGCGTCGAAATGGCCTTGGCAGTCCCAAAGCGTGTCGTCGGCATCGAAAGCCAACAGCCTTATGCCGCAATCTTTTAAGAGTTTCATGCGATGCGTTTCCATCGGTTCAGACGATAATATTATTTCATCTCGAAGACCAGCGTGCCACCGTTGGCGATGTCGTCGTGGCTTATGGCCGTGCCCTTTACGCGCTTGCCGTTCAGCTTTACGCCATCCACCAAGTACCGGTCTTCCGAATAGTTTTCCGCCTTTATGGTGAGCGTGTTGCCGTTCTCAAGGTGCAGTGTGGCGGTCTTGAAGAGAGGCGTGCCAAGCTCATACTCGCAGCTGACGGGGTTGAGCGGATAGAAGCCCAAGGCGCTGAGCACATACCATGCCGACATCTGTCCGCAGTCCTCGTTGCCGCACAGGCCGGCTGGAGAGTCGTTGTAGAGCTTCGTGAGAATCTCCCTCACGTATTTCTGCGTCTTGTGTGGTTGCCCTATCTTGTTGAAGATGTAGGCTGCATGATGGCTGGGCTCGTTGCCGTGGGCGTATTGCCCAATCATGCCCGTGCTGAAGAGCGGCAGCTCGGCGTTGGCCTTTGGCGAGTAGGTGAAGAAGCTGTCGAGCTTGGCGGCAAACGCCTTCTTGCCCACGAGCTTCTCCAGGCCCTTGATGTCGTGCTGCACCGACCACATGTAGTGCCAGCCGTTGCTCTCGCAGATATGCGACGTGTAGTCGTCGGGCGAGTAGGCCGGCTGGAACGTGCCGTCGGAGCGTCGCGGCTGCATGAAGGTGCTCGTCTTGCAGTAGACGTTGCGGTAGTTTTGCGCGCGTTTGGCGAAAACCTTGTAAATGTCGGTCTTGCCCATGCTCTTCGCCAAGGCCGCTATGCACGCGTCGTCGTAGGCGTATTCCAAGGTGCGCGATAGCGACCAGTCGTCGCCGAGTGTCGGCTCCTTCACGTCGTAGGGCACGTAACCGAGCTTCTTGTACAGCCCGATGCCACGGTAGCCGTCGAGGTTGGCGGTCTTGACGCATTGCCTGAGCGCCTCGTCCTTGTCGATGCCGGGCACGCCCTTGAGTGCCGCCTCCGCTATCACCGACGCGGCGTGATAGCCAATCATCATGTCGGTCTCCGACGACCACATGTTCCACACCGGCAAGCGGCCATTCTCCTTGCTGAAGGCCAAGAGCGAGTTGACCATGTCGCCCGCGCGCGATGGCATGAGGATGTCGTAGAGTGGGTGAGCGGCGCGATAGGTGTCCCACAGCGAGCACGTCTCATAGTTGTTCCAGCCAGCGGTCTTGTGTGGCTTCCTGTCGGCACCGAGATACGATCCGTCCACGTCGCAGAGCAGCGTCGGCGCTATCATGGCATGGTAGAGAGCCGTGTAGAACACGGTCTGCTGCGCGGCGGTGCCGCCTGTCACCTCAATCCTGCCCAGTTCCTTGTCCCATTCGCTTTCGGCACGCTGGCGCAAGGTGTCGAAGTCGTGGTTGCCCACTTCGGCCTCAAGGTTCTTCCTCGCGCCTTCCAAGCCCGTGGGCGAGATGGCCGTGGCCACGGTGATCTGGCTCGCGCCGTCGGTGGCGAAGCCGATACGCGCCACGACGCCCTTGCCGTTCTTGTTGCCTTCAAGTGTTGTCTCCTCAATCTCCACCTTTCGCATGGGCTGCGAGAACCGCGTTCGGAACCACACCTTCTGGTCGCGCGCCCATCCGTCGGAGAAGCGGTAGCCCTCAATGGTGAACGAGTCTACCACCACGATCTTCGAGTCCACGGTGGCGTCCCAGTTCATGGCCTTGGCCAGGTTGAGGATGACCATGCGCTCCTTGCCGTTTGTGGGGAAGGTGTAGCGCTGTACTCCACAGCGTGGCGTGGCCGTCAGTTCCACGTTGATGTCGTAGTCGGACAGCCTCACCTGGTAATACCCGGCATGTGCCGTCTCGTCGGCGTGGCTGAAGCGCGAGTGCACCCCAAGTGGGGCCTTGGCCTCGCGCATGGGCAGTGTGACGGGCATGAACGAGATGTCGTAGAGGTCGCCCGCGCCTGTACCCGAGAGGTGGGTATGGCTGAAGCCGGCTATCGTGCTGTCGGGATAGAAATAGCCGGCTATGCGGTCCCATCCCGGCAATCCGTTGTCGGGGCTGAGCTGCACCATGCCAAACGGAGCTTGCGCCCCAGGGTAGGTGTTGCCGGTGTAGTCGGTTCCTATGAGGGTGTTCACTTTCCGCGAGTAGTTGTCGGCTAGCAGAGCCGAGGGCAACAGGCACGCGAGAAAGGTGGCTATGTATAGTCTCGCTTTCATCATATATATTGTCTTTAAGCTTGGGAAAATTGTCTGGCGGTCGTAATATTATTAGGGAAAAGAAAAGGCCGAGACTTTTTTCTTAAATCCCGGCCTTGGCGATATAGGCATCTCAAAAAAAGAGCCTGATAAAGATTTCTTTCCTGTTTAGTCGTTCTTGTCGTCGAGCATCTCGAAACCGCAGTAAGGCACGAGCACCTTCGGCACGCGGATGCCCTCCGGCGTCTGGTTGTTCTCCAGGATGGTTGCCACGATGCGCGGCAAGGCGAGAGCCGAGCCGTTGAGCGTGTGGCAAAGCTCTATCTTCTTGCTGTCTGAGCGACGGAAGCGGCAGTGGAGTCGGTTGGCCTGATAGCTCTCGAAGTTGCTCGTTGAGCTCACTTCCAGCCAGCGCTTCTGGGCGGCCGACCATGTCTCGAAGTCGACGCAGATGCTTGACGTGAAGCTCATGTCGCCACCGCAGAGCAGTAGGAGGTGATAAGGAAGCTCCAGCTTCTGGAGCAAGCCCTCCACGTGGTCGAGCATCTCGTGCCATGACTGGTAAGAGTGCTCAGGCGTGTCGATGCGCACGATCTCCACCTTGTCGAACTGGTGCAGGCGGTTGAGGCCGCGCACGTCCTTGCCGTAAGAGCCGGCCTCGCGACGGAAGCAAGCCGAATAAGCGCAACGCTTGATAGGCAGGTCTTTCTCGTCGAGGATCTCGTCGCGGAAGAGGTTTGTCACAGGCACCTCGGCGGTAGGAATGAGGAAGAGGTTGTCGAGGTTGGCATGATACATCTGGCCTTCCTTGTCGGGCAGCTGTCCCGTGCCGTAGCCTGAAGCCTCGTTGACGACGAAAGGAGGTTGAATCTCCACGTAGCCAGCCTTGCGTGCCTCGTCGAGGAAGAAAGCCTCGAGAGCGCGCTGGAAACGTGCCATCTTGCCGATGTAGACAGGGAAGCCGGCACCCGTGATCTTGACGCCGAGGTCGAAATCCACGAGGTTGAACTTCTTGAGCAAGTCCCAATGGCACAGTGCGCCCTCAGGCAGCTCTGGCTTCACGCCACCTTCCTTGATGACGACGTTGCTCGTGGCGTCCTTGCCCTCCGGCACCTTGTCGTTGGGGATGTTAGGAATGTCGAGAAGCTCGTGCGTCATGTCGGCCTGAGCCTTGTCGTAGAGTTCCTGAAGGGCCTTGTCGTCGGCTTTCAGCTCGGCCACCTGGGCCTTTATCTTCTCGGCCTCGTCTCTCTTTCCCTCTTTCATCAGTCCGCCGATCTGCTTCGAGAGCTTGTTTTGCTGCTGCTTGTTGCTGTCGAGCTTCTGCTGCGTCTCACGGCGTATCTTGTCGTATTCGAGTACTTTTTCCACTGCTTCGCGCGCGTTGGGGAAGTGCTTCTTCTCCAAACCTTTTACCACGCGCTCTGTCTCTTCGGTAATGAGCTTTAATGTAAGCATGACTCTGTATGTGTTTAGATATTTTTTCTTTTGCTTGCAAAGTTACAAAGAATATGTGTTATTAATCGCTTTTTTGATGAAATGTTTATTCAAATTGTTTATTGAGGCTATACCAGCGTGGCTGGTTTGTTAAAGATGTAGGTTTCGCCGATTGGACGTACCGCCCCTGCAAAGCCGTGGTTGGATGTAATTGGTGCAAGGCAGAGGAGCGGGTTGGGATGGTTAGGGGCCATCCGCAACCCGAATGGCAATCAAACGACAGTGCGGGGAAGGGTGAGACCGCGATGAATTGTAAAATATTATTGCCAAAATTTAACACTTGGAAGCAGGTGCTTTTAGAACGGAAAAACGGCTCGGAGGCGCCCATTGGCAACGCTTTCGGCGCGTTTTCGGCCAATTTTTGTTGCCATAGTAGCCAAATGGCGTCGCCGTTACACTGTAATCGCATCGCGATTTCACCGTAACGGCAACGCGATTGCACTGTAACGGCATCGCGATTACACCGTAACGGCGACGCCATTGAAGTGGAAATGCAGCATATGAAAACCATTGAAAGCGTAATGTATTGGTATTCAATGCGTTACCAAAATTGCCCAAGAATCGCGAAATTTCGACCACGAGACGGCTTGATTGAAAAAAATCGATTCTCAGACGACCATTTGTAAAATATGTTTACCGGTAATATTTTTACAATGCAGTGGCCGGCACAAGACCGGCCACTGCAAAACGTATGATTGGGTGAAACAAAAAAAGCGGGGCAGACTGTGTCTGCTCCGCTTTAATATGGCTGTAAGTGCTTATTCTTACTTGACGTAAACCACGGCGAGGCGGTTTGACGTGACACCCTGCACGCCCTTACCGGAAGCGCTGTCTACGATGACGCCACGAGTCTTCAGGTAGCTGGCCACGGCGTCGGCACGAGCCTGCGACAGACGGTCGTTAAGCTCCTTGGGACCCTCTGGAGAAGCCGTACCCACGATCTCGACGTGGCTGCCGCTCTTGATCTTGTTGAGAGCCTTCTTCATGTCAGGAACGAGGGTAGACCTGCCCTGCTGGAATGTCACGAAGAAGAGGTTGTCGATGCGGACGGTGTTGGTGGTCTCCTTCTCAACAGGAACCTCCTTGATCACTTCCTTCACCACCTCCTTAGGCTTCTGCGCGAGCTGAGCGCGAAGGTCGTTGATCTCGTCGTTCAGAGGAGTGAGGTCGATCTTCTTGAAGTTGTGTGTGCCGTTGGAAGTCTTGAACTTGTAGTTGAAGCCGGCCTGGATAGCGAGCTGTGCGCAACGCTTGTCCATCTGCACGGCATCCTTAGGTCCGTGAGTCAGGTCCCAGTAGATGCCCGGCTCAATGTAGAGCTGCCAAGGCTTGCTTGCGCCGCCGAGGTTCCATGTGAAGGTCATTGAGGTCTTTGCGGTGAGGTCGTTGTCGTCGCCCACGTTGCCCTTCATGCTGATGACTTTGTCGCCATAGAACTTGCTGTAGCCGAGGCCGAGCTCAGAACCCAGCTCGAACACCTTGTTCTCGTTGTAGCCGAGGAAGAGGTTGGTCCAGTTGATGGTACCGTTCAAGCCAATGTTGAACGACTTGACAGCGGTCTTGGAGTTGAGCACCAGGTTGTCGGGGATTTCTGTTACGAAACGGTTGTCGCCGAAGTTGGCGAGACCCTCAATGTTGGCACCGAAAACGGGCGAGAAGTTCTTGCCGAGCTTGAAGCCGAAGTTGGGGTTGAGTGGGAACGTGTGGTTGAACGTGAGAGGTGTGGAAACACCAATCTTTGCGCCAAGATACCAGTTGTCGAGGAACTTAGCCTTCTCCAAGCCTGTCTGCGCGTTAGCGCTTCCATAGCCCAAGACCAGGACAGCTAATGCCAAAATAGATTTTTTCATAATGTCTGTTGTTTGTATTTGCTTGATATGTCTTTGTTGCAAAGTTATGTTTTTTTTATTAATGTTGTGTCATGTTTTAAGAAAAAAACGATTTGACGTTCATCTTTTCTTGATTTATGTTATCGAAAAGGCGACACTTGGAGATAAAAAAGGCAGGACACCCACCGGCGCCCTGCCTCTGCCAACAAATATAAATTGATAGGTTTGGTTACTTTCGCAAGTAACTGTCTACTTCGGCAGCGACTTTTCTTCCGCTTGCCAATGCCCTTACCACGAGGCTGGCACCGCTTGCGGCATCTCCGGCTACGAAGACGTTGGCCGGGAACTCAGGCTGTTGCGGCCTCAAGAATCCCATGGCCAGCAACACCATGTCGGCCTTGATTATCTCCGGCTCCTTTGCCGGCTTCATCAGTGGGCGACCTCCGTCTGGGTTGGGCACCCACGTTATTTCCTGCACCTTCACGCCCGTCAGCTTGCCGTTCTTTCCGAGAAACTCCAGCGAGTTGATGTTCCATCGCCTGACGCATCCCTCTTCGTGGGCGAAAGTCGTCTTCAGCGTGCGTGGCCAGTTGGGCCATGGGTTCTTCGGGTCTTCGGGTCCGTCCACGGGCTTCGGCATTATCTCTATCTGCGTCACGCTCTTAGAGCCTTGACGGTGAGCCGTGCCTATGCAGTCGGAGCCGGTGTCGCCACCGCCGATCACGAGCACGTCCTTGCCCTTGGCGTTGACGAGCTGGTCCTTGGTGAACTCCTCGCCCATGAGCACCCTGTTTTGCTGCGACAGCATCTCAAGGGCGAAATACACGCCCTTCAAGTCGCGTCCGGGTATCTTGAGGTCGCGGGCCTGCGGCGTTCCCGTGCAGACCACCACGGCGTCGAACTGCTTTGAGAGTTGCTCTATCGTGGTCTTCTTGGTGTTGTCCAGGGTGTTGTCGTTCTGGATGTTGGCTGGCTCGGTCGGGTTCACCGGCACCAGCATGACGCCAAACTCGAACTTGATGCCCTCCATCTTCAGGTATTCCATCTTCCTGTCGATGAGAGCCTTGTTGAGCTTGAAGTTAGGAATGCCGAAGCGCAGCAGTCCGCCTGCGTTCTCGCGAGCGTCGTAGACGGTGACCTCGTAGCCCTTTTGGTTGAGTTGCGTGGCTACGCTCAGTCCCGACGGGCCAGCGCCCACCACGGCCACCTTCTTGCCGTTGCGCGTGGGGATGTGCGGATGCACGAAGTCCTCGTTGTAGGCGTGCTCTATTATGGCCGCCTCGTTTTCGCGGTTGGTCGTCGGCTCGTGCTCCATGAGGTTGAGCACGCACGCCTTCTCGCAGAGGCCAGGGCAGACGCGCCCGGTGAACTCAGGGAAGTCGTTGGTGGCGGTGAGCAACTCGTAGGCGAGTTTCCAGTCGCCCTTATACAATGCGTCGTTCCATTCCGGCATCTTGTTGTGGAGCGGACAAGCCCAGTGGCAGAACGGCACGCCGCAATCCATGCAACGGCTTGCCTGCAACTGCCTGTCGCGCGAGTTGAGCGTCTGCTCCACCTCGCCGAAATCGTGTATTCTATCATGTATTGGACGGTAGCCGGCATCTTTGCGCTCTACCTCCAAAAATCCTCTTGGATTACCCATGTCTTAATGTCTAATTGATTAATGATTTTAAAGTCCGGCAATATCAATAGTCCCTTTGAATGTCGGAAATCTTCTGCTGGAGCTTCTTCACCTGCTCCTCTTGCAGCACGCGCTTGTACTCGATAGGCACCACCTGGATGAAGTCCTCGATGTAGCGGTTCCAGTCGTCGAGCATCGTGCGGGCGAGTTTAGAGCCAGTGTAGAGATAGTGCTGGCGCACCAGCTCGTGCAGCTCCTTGCGGTAGGTGGTCTCCTCCACGAGGTTGATTTCCACCATTCCCATGTTGCAATAGTAGTCGAAGTCGTGGTCCTTGTCCCAGACATAAGCCACGCCGCCCGACATGCCGGCAGCGAAGTTGCGTCCGGTCTTACCCAGCACCACGACGCGTCCGCCAGTCATGTATTCGCAGCAGTGGTCGCCCGCGCCCTCCACGACGGCAATGGCGCCCGAGTTTCTCACGGCGAAGCGCTCGCCAACCTTTCCGTTGACATACAGCTCGCCCGTCGTGGCTCCGTAGAGACCGGTGTTGCCGGCGATGATGTTTTCCTCGGCGTTGAAGTTGGAGCGTATCGGCGGCAGGATGCTTATGCGACCTCCGGAGAGGCCCTTGGCGAAGTAGTCGTTGGTCTCGCCCTCCAGCTTGAAGTTGACACCGTGGACGAGGAACGCGCCGAAGCTCTGTCCGGCAGAACCCTTGAAGCGCACGTTGATAGTGTCGTTGGGCAAGCCCTCATCGCCATATTTCTCGGCTATGATGCCCGAGAGCATGGCACCGACGGCGCGGTTGGTGTTGCGGATGGCGAAGTCGAGGTTCACCTCCTCCTTGTCTTGTATCGACTTCTGCGCTCCGGCTATGATTTGCTGGTCGAGCAGGTTGTTGAGCTCATGGTCTTGCGTCTTGGTGCAATAGAGGCTCACGTCGCCAGTCTCTTTCTTCTCCATGCGCGAGAAGTTGAGGCTGTCCCATTTGGCCTGCACGTTGGCCGGGGCCTTGGCCCACGTCTTCGACGTGTCGCGCCTCTCGAGAAGCTCGGTGTGGCCAATGATGTCGTTGAGGCTGGCAAATCCCATCTCGGCCAGATATTCCCTGACGTGCTGGGCGAGGAACTTGAAATAGTTTATCACGTAGTGGTAGTCGCCGCGGAAGTGCTTGCGCAGCCGCTCGTCTTGCGTGGCCACGCCCATTGGGCAGGTGTTTGACGAGCACTTGCGCATCATCACGCAGCCAAGGGTGATGAGCGGTGCCGTGCCGAAGCCGAACTCCTCGGCTCCGAGCAGCGCCATGATGATGACGTCGCGCGCCGACTTCATCTGTCCGTCCACTTGCAGGCGCGTGAGCGAGCGCAGACCGTTCTTCACGAGAGTCTGCTGTGTCTCGGCCACGCCAATCTCAGGCGATATGCCGGCGAAGCGCATCGACGAGGCAGGGCTCGCGCCCGTTCCGCCCTCGGCTCCCGACACGACCACGAGGTCGGCCTTGGCCTTCACCACGCCGGCGGCGATAGTGCCCACGCCGCTCTCGGCGACGAGCTTGACGCTGATGGCGGCCTTCGGGTTGACGTTCTTCAAGTCGAAGATGAGCTGCTTCAGGTCCTCTATGGAATAGATGTCGTGGTGAGGCGGTGGAGAGATAAGCGAGATGCCAGGGATGGAGTTGCGCGTCTTGGCGATGATCTGGTTCACCTTGAAGCCAGGCAGCTGTCCGCCCTCGCCAGGCTTAGCGCCTTGCGCCACCTTGATTTGTATCTCCTCGGCGTTGACGAGATATTCGGTAGTGACACCGAAGCGGCCCGACGCCACCTGCTTGGTCTTCGACGACAGGCTGATGCCGTCGACCTCGGAGTGGTAACGCTCGTTGTCCTCGCCGCCCTCACCGGTGTTGGACCTCGTGCCAAGGGCGTTCATGGCGAGGCAGAGAGCCTCGTGGGCCTCGGCGGAGAGAGCTCCGAACGACATGGCGCCCGTGACGAAATGCTTTACGATTTTTTCCACCGGCTCAACCTTGTCGATGTCGATGGGGTTGCGCTTCCAGTCGAGGAAGTCGCGCAGGAAGAGTGGCTCCGGCTTGTTGTCGACGAGGCTCTCAAACTTCTTGAAGGTCTCGTAGTTGCCGGTGCGCGTGGCGAGCTGCAGCGTGGCTATTGTCTCAGGGTTCCACGCGTGCTTGATGCCGTCCTGGCGCCAGTGGAACTGTCCGAGGTTTGGCAGCGGGTGCTCGGTGTCGGCGCTCGCCTCCTTGATGGCCTTGTCGTGATAGGCCACGGCGTCGCGTGCGATGGTGTCGAGGCCAATGCCGCCCACCGTGCTCGTCTCCGTGCCGAAATAGGTGCGGAGCAAACCCTCCGACAGACCTATCGACTCGAAAATCTGCGCTCCGCGATACGAGCGGATGGTGGATATGCCCATCTTCGCCATTATCTTGAGCAGGCCCTTCTTCACGGCCTTTATGTAGTTGGCTTCCGCCGTGGCGTAGTTTTCTTGTATCTTGCCCTTCTTCACGAGGTCGTCGAGGATGGCGTAGGTCATGTACGGGCAGAGAGCTGACGCGCCGTAGCCAAGGAGCAAGGCGGCGTGCATCACCTCGCGAATCTCGCCGCTCTCCACGATCAAGGCTGTCTGCACACGCTTGCCCACCTCGATGAGATAGTGGTGGACGGCACTGACGGCAAGGAGCGACGGAATGGCCACGTGGTCCTTGTCGACGTCGCGGTCGGAGAGGATGATGTAGTTGAACCCGTCGTCGACGCTCTTCTCCGCGTTGTGGCAGAGCATGTCGAGAGCCTCGCGCAACGCCTCGCCCGGATGCTCAGAACCCTCAGGCGACGGCACGAAGCAGATGCTGAGCTTGCGGGTGTTGAAGCCCTTGTAGCGAATGTTCTGCAAGATGTCGAGCTGGCTGTTGGTAAGTATGGGGTGGGGCAGGCGCACCATCTTGCAGTTGGTCTCGTTGGGGTTGAGAATGCCCGTGCCCACGCGACCGATATATTCGGTCAGGCTCATCACGAGTTGCTCGCGTATGGAGTCGATGGCAGGGTTGGTGACCTGGGCGAACTGCTGGCGGAAATAGTTGAAGAATATCTGTGGCTGGTCCGACAGCACGGCGAGAGGCGTGTCGTTGCCCATTGATGCCGTGGGCTCCTGGCCCTTGATGGCCATCGGGATGAGCGTGTCGTTGACGTCTTCCTCGCCGAAGCCGAACTCCATCTCCTTGGCCTCGAGGTTCTCGATGGCGTTGCTGACCTTTCGGCCAGTGTGGATCTTCTCGAGCTGTATGCGGTTGGTGTTGAGCCACTGGCGGTAAGGATGCTCGTGGGCGAGGCGATCCTTTATCTCGCCATCATAGTATATCTTGCCCTCTTGGGTGTCGATGAGCAATATCTTTCCGGGTTGCAAACGTCCCTTCTCGGCTATCACCGTCGGGTCGAAGTCCATTACGCCGACTTCCGACGCCACGACCATGGTGCCCGTCTTGGTGATGGTGTATCTGGCAGGGCGCAGGCCGTTACGGTCGAGCATGCCGCCCGCATAGCGGCCGTCGGAGAACAGCAGGGCGGCAGGGCCGTCCCACGGCTCCATCAAGATGGAGTGGTACTCGTAGAAGGCCTTGATGTCCTCGGTGATGGGGTTCTTGTCGTTGAAGCTCTCGGGCACCATTATGCTGAGGGCTTTCGGCAGCGACATGCCGTTCATGACGAAGAACTCGAACACGTTGTCAAGGCTTGCCGAGTCGCTCATGTCGGGCTGGATGATTGGTGATATGTCGTGGATGTCGCCCAGGGCATCCGACGAGAGCACGGCCTCGCGGGCCTTCATCCACGAGCGGTTGCCGCGGATGGTGTTTATCTCGCCATTGTGGGCCAAGAGGCGGAAAGGCTGTGCGAGCGACCACGTGGGGAACGTGTTGGTGGAGAAACGGCTGTGGACCAAGGCCAGGCCACTCGTGAAATAACTGTTGGTGAGGTCAGGGTAGTACTGCCTGAGCTGGAGGCTGGACAGCATGCCCTTGTACACGATGTTCTTGCTTGACAAAGAGCAAATGTAGAAATCCTTGTCGTGGATGCGGCGCTCTATCTTTTTCCTGATGAGATAGAGCATGCGCTCAAACACCGCCACCTTGTCGTCGGAGACACCGGTGATGAACACCTGCTTGATGGCAGGCTCCGATTCAGCGGCGGCCTCGCCGAGGCAGTCGGGATTGGTGGGGACGGTGCGCAGGTGCATCAGTTGCAGGCCCTCGCGCTCAATCTCCTCAATCATGATGGACAGAATCTCTTGCTGGCGTTTCTCGTCTTTTGGCAGGAAGATGAGGCCAGTGCCGTATTTTCCCTTTTCCGGTACAGGTATGCCCTGGAGAAGGATAAACTCATGGGGGATTTGCAGCAGTATGCCGGCACCGTCGCCGGTCTTGCCGTCAGCGCCCTCGGCTCCACGATGACGCAGGTTCTCAAGAACCTTCAAAGCGTCGTCTACAAGCTGGTGGCTCTTTCCGCCATGGATGTTAACTACCATTCCTACGCCACAAGCGTCATGCTCGTAGGAACTGTTGTACAGTCCATTTGTTTGCATTTGCTAATGTTTTTGTGTTTTACCTATCAATTCGTTTGCAAAATTAATAAATATATCACTAAGTGTAAAGCAAAATCGCCACTTTATTCACTATTGTCCCTATTTTTAACACTTATGTGATAATTTGTAAGGAAATAGTTGAATAAAATGGCGATTTCAGTATATTTTACTTCCGCTTTGCTGACGATTTGTTAGTTTTGCCTAAAATTTAGAACACTTTGCCGAAAACGATGTTGACGAACGTCATGAAGAGTATCTTGGCGTCGAACCACCATGAGCGGTGCTCAAGATAATAAAGGTCGAGGTCGAGCCGGCGCAGCATCTTCTCCATGGTGTCGGTATATCCATTATATAATGTGGCATAAGAGGTGACGCCCGGCCGAATCTGGTAGAGGTACCTGTATCGAGGGTCGTGCTCCATTATCTTGTCGATATAAAATTTCCGCTCTGGTCGCGGCCCCACGAAAGCCATGTCGCCCTTGAGCACGTTCCACAGCTGTGGAAGCTCGTCGAGGTGGTGGCGACGGAGTTTGCTACCGACTTGCGTCAGCCTCGGGTCGTTTGGGACTTCCATCAGTTGTGGACCCCCATTGCCCTCCGCATTCTTCCTCATGGTCCGGAATTTGTAAATCATGAATGGCTTGCCGTGCAGTCCTATGCGTTCTTGGCTATATATAACCGGTAAACCGTCTTCTTTCTTTATGGCAATTGCGCAAATGAGCATGAGTGGAGAAAAGGCCATGAGGCAGATAAGGGCCAGCGTAAAGTCTATTGCTCGTTTCATCCTATTTTGTCGAACTTCGTCTCTGCCATAGCCTCTTTTTGCTTTATGAAGTAGTTGGCTGCGAGATTAACCATTGAGTATAGTGTCACGTCTATTATGAAAATGACCGTGGGGGAGATGGTGTCAACCATTATAAAGCTTGTTGCTATGATTGCAAGTTGCAGGGTGATGATGGCAACCAGTGCCTTGTGTTGATTGAGACCGCATGCCATGAGCTTGTGGTGTATGTGCTTCTTGTCAGGTTGGAAAGGTGACCGTCCGTGCATGATGCGAAAGAAGAAAACACGCACGACATCGAAGCACGGCACGGCGAGAAACGACCATGCCCATATTATCCTGTGAGTGTTATAGACCGCGCGAGGCGTGTCCATGCACAGTTTGACGGCAAGGAATCCGAGAATGAAGCCAAGACTTAGGCTTCCAGAGTCGCCCATGAATATTTTATTTCGTTTCTCGGTGCTTCCAAAGACGTTATAGTAGAGATAGGGTACAAGCACGCCTATCAAGGCTGCAATCATGATGCAGTAGTAGAAGAGTCTTTCTTCAATGAAACAGAGGAAAAAACCTGTTAAAGCGATGACAGTAAGGGAAGCGGACAATCCGTCGATGCCATCAATGAGGTTGATGGCGTTGCAGGTGAATACTAAAACGAGGATTGTCAGAGGAGCACCTATCCAGAAGGGGATGGTGTAGATGCCGAACAACCCGTAGAGGTTGCTGATATAAAGATTGGCAGCCGGTAGGATACAAGTGGCAGCAATCTCTATGCTGAACTTCACCGTAGCGTTAAGTCCCACGAGGTCGTCAATGATGCCTGTGGCATAGATAATCAGGAGACTGATAATGAAGTAGAGGCTCCACAGGCTCACCTGTATTTCTCGCTGGATTCCCGTGCTCATAAAGAAGAGCACAATGACGGAGGCCAGGAGCATCCCGGGTACAAAGGAGATGCCGCCAAGTCGGGGGATAGGCTGGTGATGGATTTTACGGCCGTTGGGCTGATCGTAAATGTTGTATTTGAGACAGAACTTAGTGATCGCTGGGATGGCGACAAATCCGCACCCCATGCTGATCAGCATAGCTCCCAAATATAGTAGATAGTCTTGCATCTAATTTCATTCTTTCTTTATTTATAAACGCAGAGACTATCGATATATTGCACGCAGGAAGAAAAAGATTTCAAATTAACTGGCTTTATTCTTTTGTGAGGCAAAAAGATGATTATTTGGTTGACACTCTGAGAAAAATGCAGTAATTTTGCAGAAAACGTAGATGCGTATGAAATTTCCCATTGGAATACAGAACTTTCCCAAGGTTAGGCAAGACGGGTATGTCTATGTAGACAAGACGGCTTTCATCTATAAGTTGGCCTCTGAGGGTAGCTATTATTTTCTCTCCCGGCCGCGCCGTTTTGGTAAATCACTGCTCATCTCTACGATGGATGCCTATTTCCGTGGCCGGAAGGAGCTGTTTCATGGCTTGGCGCTCGAGACGTTGGAGAAGGACTGGACGGTCTACCCCGTCGTCCATATCGACCTCAATACGGGTAAGTACGATTCCGAGGACGCATTGTTTCATGTGCTCAACGACTATCTGTGCAAGTTAGAGGACATCTACGGCAAATACCCTTCCGAGGTGACACCGGAGCTGCGTTTCAAAGGAATCATTGAGCGTATCGCCAAAAAGCACAACCAACGTGTCGTCATCCTTGTAGATGAATACGACAAGCCGATGTTGCAGGCTATCGACAACCCGGAGCTGCAGGAGCACTTCCGCAATACGCTGAAAGCATTTTACTCCGTGCTGAAGACCCAGGACCAATATATCAAGTTTGCGTTCCTCACCGGTGTGACGAAGTTTGGCAAGGTCAGCGTCTTCAGTGACCTCAATAACCTTGTCGACATATCCATGGATGCGAGGTATCAGGGTATCTGTGGTATCACACAGGATGAACTGATGACCTATTTCAAGTCATCTGTTCAAGATTTCGCGGATGCTTATGGCATAAATCTTGATGAGGCAGCCGCCAAACTGAAGAAGCGTTATGACGGTTATCACTTCCGTCAGCGTGGCGTAGACATCTATAATCCTTTCAGTCTTTTAAACACGTTTGCGACAGGTGAGCTCGGTAGCTACTGGTTTGAGACGGGCACACCCTCGTTCCTCGTTCAGCTGCTCAAGCGGGACAACTATTATCTCCCGAACCTCACGGAAGAAGAGGTGTCTGGCGACTTTCTCAACTCCGTCGACTCGGTCGATGTCTCACCCGTGCCGATCCTTTATCAGAGCGGGTACCTGACGATTAAAGATTATGATCAGCGTTTCCAGACCTATACATTGGGATTTCCCAATGAAGAAGTATCAGAAGGATTTACGGAGTATTTGCTGCCGTACTACACGAACATGGAGAAGAATGCGTCACCAATGTTCGTCGGACAGTTCGTTCATGATATGGAGAAAGGTAAGCCGGAGGCGTTCATGAAACGCATGGCGGTGCTCTTCGCTGACACCGACTATAAGATCGTAGGTGATGCGGAGCTATATTTCCAGAATGCGTTCTATCTCATCACAAAGCTCCTGGGCTTCTACACAGAGGTGGAGCATACGATTAGCGACGGACGTATAGACATGATTGCCAAGACCAAGGATTATATCTATATCTTCGAGTTCAAATACGACCGGAGTGCCGATGCCGCCCTCCGACAGATTGACGAAAAGGGCTATGCCGCGCCTTTTGCCGCCGACCCCCGCAAACTCTATAAGGTTGGCGTGAACTTCAATCGCGAGAAGCGGTGCATCGATGAGTGGAAAGTGATATCTTAATTTCCCTTCCACTTTCAGAAATCTGCGATAAAAGTAAGAATGACCCGGAGAATTTCTAATAGTTCATCCCAAAGTGCCACAGTGGTATGACGTTACCGTACCCATATACAATATCATCTTTCACGACATATCCTTGCTTAACCTCGCTAATCTGCTTCTTGCCCTTGTTCTTGCCACCGACTTCAAACGTCATGCCATCGATGGTAAAGTTGCTGACACGGGATGCCGTGACTTGATTGCGAACCCGCGTCTGGTTATAGAAAAATGTTTCTCGGGCATTGCCTATATTTGTGTCATCTCCCGTCAAGGCATACATCAGGTTAGTGTTGTCAAGGTATACCTTCTCCAATTTGCCTAACACACGCAGCCCGGAAGTGTCATCGCGAAGCAGGCCTATCATGCCGGCTGTCTCAAGATAGGTGAAATAGTCCGGTATTGTGTTTTTGCTGATGCCAAGCTCTTGTGATAGGTTTGACATGTTGGGCTTTACTGGTGCGGTTTTAGCAATTACAGCGAGCAGTTGCCGTAACTTGCGGGCTGTGGACACCTGCATATTAGCAAAGATAGGTATATCAACCTCAATAGTCTGCGACACTATTTGAGTCAGCCTCACAGAATAGCCGTCTTGAGTAAAGAAGGGATAATACCCGCACTGTAGGTATTCATGGAATGCAGGAAGAGGAAGAGTTATTTCTGGGATGTCAACCTCGTTGTTCACAATCTGTTTAAGCGTGAACGCCGGAAGTGAGATATGCTCTTTCATCATCAGGTATTCACGAAACGACATGCCTTCCAGTTTGTAGAGAAGGACCCGTCGGCTGAGATCCGACTCTCCTTTCTTTATGTCAAGTATGGAAGATCCGGTAAACACAACGTGTAAGGCTGGGTGCATGTCATAGATGAGCTTCAATTCTCTTGACCAACCCTTGTACTTATGGATTTCATCAATATAAAGATATTCTCCGCCCATGGCAGAGAAACTGTCTGCAAACTCCAAAAGCGTATGCTCTGAAAACCACAGGCTCTCAGCAGTGATGAAGATGTGCGTACGAGGAGCGTCAAGCGCTTTGATGTGTTGCAAGATTAATGTAGACTTACCAACACCGCGGGGCCCCAAGATACCAATGAGTCTGTTATCCCAATTGATTTCATCATAGAGATAGCGATGAAACTCCATAGGCGTCTGTCGCAGCATCTCCCGCATATAGTTGTAAAACAGTGCTTCTATCATAGTCATCCAATTTTACTTTTGGTGCAAAGATACAAAAATATCCCTTTTGAAAGGGATGTTTTCGTGTCTTTTTCCCTTTGGGGAGGGACTTTTTGCCGATTCTTTCACCGTAGCCCCTGCAGATTCTATAAGTCGGAGCAAACTTCAACAGGCAAGATCGGTGCTGCGATGATTGGAAAGTGAGTCTATTGTAGTCTTCCGAGTCTATCTTTGGTATGAGGATACCTCTCTTCTTGTAATGTAAACCGTGGTTTATATAAACCGCCGTTTACATTTGCAAAGATGGCATATTATTCCAATAAAGCAAAATGAAAGATGGAGAAATATTGTAACATGGGAAAGAAAAGAACCGTAGAAAGTTTGCAGTTATCAACGAAAAGTCCTATCTTTGTAACAAAAAACATTACGCCATGATACACACGGGAGAACGATACATCAATCCACTGACCGACTTCGGTTTCAAGCGCATCTTTGGCATACCCTTCAACAAGGATTTGCTGATGAGTTTCCTCAATGCGCTGTTCAATGGCGACCCTGTCGTTTCCGACATCACCTATAAAAACAGCGAGAAGTTCGGCACGAACGAAGAGGCTCGCCGTGCTGTCTTTGACGTGTACTGCACGACGGACACCGGTGCGCGCATCATCGTGGAGATGCAGAATGTATACCAGGACTTTTACAAGGACCGCTCCATCTATTATTCCACATTCCCCATCGCCGAGCAGGCCCAACGGGGCAACTGGAACTATGAACTCCACGACGTGTACACCATCGGCATACTGAACTTCACGTTTCCCGAGGACAAGCACAGCGACAGCAATATCTTCCGTGAGGTGAAGCTCATGGATACGGATTCGCACGAAATCTTCTACGACAAGCTCACCTATATCTATGTGGAGCTTGCCAATTTCCACAAGACCTTGGAGGAGTGCGATAGCCTCTTGGAGAAATGGATCTATTGCTTAAGGAATCTCCAAAATCTGATGAGCCGTCCGCTGGCCTTGCAAGGTCGTGTCTTCGAAAAGCTTTTCAAGACTGCTGAGATTGCCAAGATGACTACAGAAGACCGCCGCGCCTACGAGCTGAGTGCCAATGCCTACCGTGACATCAAAAACGGTATGGATGCTGCCAAACGCGAAGGAATGGAGAAAGGTATCGCCATTGGGACGGAAAAAGGTATTGCTATCGGAACAGAGAAAGGTATTGCTATCGGAACAGAGAAAGGTGCTCGGGCAAAAGCCTTGGAAGTGGCACGGAAGATGAAAGCAAGAGGACTGGAAGATGGAATGATTTCGGAGATGACAGGACTGTCTGCGGAAGTTATAAAAAAACTATGATAGTTTCGCTAATGACCTATTAGCCACAAGCATAACCTCGTCAAGACCGAAGCCTTGGCGGTAGCAGAAAACAGAATTTCCGCTCACATCCAAGATTCCTGAACAACAGCTATTACATCTAGGAACATAAATCGTCACGAATTATTCACAGAAGAATTCATTTATGAGAAATTCTTGGACCATTCATGAGCATTCATGTGGACAATAATATGTCTTTTGCCTTAGCATGGCGCAAAAAGTTCAATCTGTCTCTTCTGTCTTCCTGTCTTAAATATCAAAGCCCAATCTGTCCTTTGTGTCTTTCTGTCCACGACTCTCTGTTTCCTCTGTCTCTCTGTCTCCTCTGTCCTTAGAATACCTTGCCGAAAATGATGTTGATGAAGGTCTTTACGAGGATTTTTGCATCGAACCACCACGAGCGGTGCTCAAGATACCAATGAGTCTGTTATCCCAATTGATTTCATCATAGAGATAGCGATGAAACTCCATAGGCGTCTGTCGCAGCATCTCCCGCATATAGTTGTAAAACAGTGCTTCTATCATAGTCATCCAATTTTACTTTTGGTGCAAAGATGCAAAAATATCCCTTTTGAAAGGGACGTTTTTGTGTCTTTTTCCCTTTCAAAAGGGATATTATTTCATTTGTTTCTGCTTGTCAGTACGTCTTCTAACTATCATCACCATGAAATAATGCGTTTTTATCCGATTTCTGTGTTTATATCCAGCTTACTTGTTAACTTTTTAGTAACTTTGAATGAAAGTCATTTAAACGGATGAAGATATCAATTATAACAGTGTATCGACTTTGGCTAATGCTATGGAGTCGGTGCTGCATCAAACTTATACTGATTGGGAGTACATCATTGTTGACGGAGGCTCTACCGATGGTACCGTTGACCTTATCAAAAAATACGAGCCACAATTTGGCGGAAAACTCAAATGGACCTCGAAGCCTGACCATGGTATCTATGATGCGATGAACAAGGGCATAAGTCGTGCCACCGGCGATGTGGTAGGGATTCTCAACTCTGATGATTACTACACATCTGACGATGTGTTGAGTGTCATCGCATCAGCGCTGTCCGACAATCGTTTGGATGCTGTTTATGGAGACATCCATTTTATTCATGATGGCAAGCCTAATAAGGTCGTGCGTTACTATTCGTCTCGCCATTTCCGTCCTTTCTGGTTACGCTTTGGCTTCATGCCAGCCCATCCTTCTTTCTATGTTCGCCGTTCAGTATACGAGAAGGCCGGACTTTATAACACGGCTTATAAGATAGGCAGTGATTTTGAGATGATGGTTCGACTGTTCCGAAAACATCATATCTCTTACAAATATCTCCCCAAGGATTTTGTAACCATGCGTACAGGTGGGATGAGTACAAAAAATCTCAGCAGCCGTCGCACCTTGCTCCGTGAAGATGTCCGGGCGTGCAGAGATAATGGTATCTATACGAATAAGTTGATGATCGCGATGAAATATCTGTATAAGGTGATGGAGTTTAGGATATAATTATTCTAAACTTTTAAGGACTTGGATAAGTTTTCTGTCGTCATCTCTGTCTCTGATAGCCAGACGTATCAGTTGTTTACCCGTTTCCTTCATGTGACGTTTTGTTGAACAGTTGCTTATTAAAATATTCCTTTTGATGAGTTTGTTGGCTAATTCTGTGGAAGTATATTTGCTAATAACTTCACAAAGGAAGAAATTCGCTTGTGATGGGATCACGTGCAGGTACGAAATAGTCTTTAATTCTTTAAAGAATATATCTCTTTCTCGAACGAAGAGCCTACAGGATTTTTTGTAGTCTGCTTCATACTTACCGTATATCTGCATATAGTATTCTGCAAATGAATTGATATTCCATATAGGCAGTTCTTTCTTTACCCGTTCAATAAGTTTCGTATTTGCAGAAGCTAAAATGCCTAAACGTAACCCAGGTACACCATACGATTTACTGATGGATTTCATAACCATTAGATTACGAAATCTCATAAGGATATCATTTGAGAGCAGGCTATTGCGCTCGTAGTCATCCGTAAAGTCTACAAAACTTTCATCAACAATGATTTGGATATTTCTCTCAGAGCACCAAGAAATCAGATGTAACAAATCTGCTTTGGGAATGAAATGTCCTGAAGGGTTGTCTGGATTGATGAGAAGAAGCAGCGAGATATCCTTATTCCTATAGAAGGCAATTAGATCGTCAACCGAATAAGAGAAATCATCTTTAGAGGAGATGTATGCGACAATTTGTTCCCTATCCAATCTGTTTGGATATTCATCAAAAGTAGGGAAGAGAACTCCTACTTTCTTCCCAGCATGTTCCTCCATGACGTTTTTGATTAATTCAGCAGCACCATTACCTACTACAATAAATTCTTGCTTTACAGAAAAATACTTGGAAGCAAGCAAGGAGTTGACGTACATTCCAGAGGGATATTCTCGGAGCAACGTCTCAAAGTTTGATTTCAATTCCTCTATCATCTTCGTATTCGGGAAATAAGGATTGACGAGATAACAGAAGTCTAAAAGTTTGGGAAATCTCCAGAAACCGCCGTATCTTTTGTGGTACATATAGAATTGATCTACATCGCTTGAAAAAAGAGTGGAAGCTATATCAAGATCCTGAACATCATCAATCTCATACCATTTTTCGCCATTTAAAGGAAGAGCATGAAGACTTGATTGATGAATAATTGTCAGCACGCGTAATACTTCCTCATAGTACTGATTGTTTCCCATAACCTTGCAGTAAGCTTCAAGGAATGGAACATATACGCCCTTTGAAAACCCTTTGTTGAACTTATAGAGATTAACGGTTTTATAATAACAGTCTATATCTTGATATCTAAAAGATACTTTATTGACGAAATTCTCAATCTCGTAGTTCTCGTTGATTGTTACCATGGTTCCATCCATCCATGGTTGGTATTTGTCGACGAGGGCGATGTTCGGGTAGGGATCATTTATCAATTTTCCGAGAACATTATCTTCAAAGATGATATCCGATTCTAATAAAATAGTATCGTCTTTACACAATTCATCCTTGGCAAGGGCTAAAGAGTAAATATTGTTTGTCTTGTCGTAATCTTTATTCTCTATGTATTCAATCTTCAGTACTTTGTCATATCGATGACCTATATATTCTTTTAGTTCTTCTCCCTTATATCCTATTACTATTATAAGTCGGTTAAGATGGAAGTGTGATAACTGTGTGATCACTCGGTCGATGAGTTTAGTGCCATTGACTTCCACCATGCATTTAGTATTATTTTTGGTGTATTCGCCAAGGCGTTTGCCCATTCCGGCTGCTAATATGATGGCTTGCATATTGTTAACTTAATTGCTGAATTGTTTTTATATATTTTCCTATGTAGAATATTTACCTCGCAAACTTTCTAATTGCAGCATAGACTAACTGCCGTAACTTACTTGGGATGATACGAGTAGTAAAACGGACCGAGACATTGATGCAAAAGTCGGCAAAAGAGAGATAGTGGAGTTGTCGATAGGCTCTCCATTGCGTCTTCGCTTCATCAATAGCATATTTCCATCCACCGCGGCGTTTAATGGTGTTTGGATTATATCTAAAAGAGAGCAGGCTTTCTTGTATGTTGTAGAATTTGCAACCAGCTTTCAGCATTTTCATCCATAGAAAGTAATCTTCGGGGAAGAGATCTGCCTGATATCCACCAACTGATTCAACTGCTGTTTTCCTATACATAACTACAGGATGGTTGATAGGACATCTGCGTTTGCCATAAGAAAAGATAGCGTTACTATTTTCTGGTAATTTTCGGGTAGAAATGACTTCCTTAGGACTTGTCGTAAATTCGTCTATCCAAGCAGAGACTACATCTATTTCGGGATGGCCTACCATAAATGCCAACTGGCGGGCAAATCGGTTGGTGTGGTTGATGTCGTCTGTGTCAGCACGGGCAACAAGCTCGTGCGAGCAGTACTTTAACCCGTCGTTAAGTGCATATCCTAATCCTCGGTTCTGCTTGTAACGAATAACATGCAACTCTGGATGTATTCGTTCAAATTTTTTTATCACATTCTCTAACTCTCTGGTAAGCTGGCCGTCCTCTATGAGGACAATGTCGTCCGATTTTACGGTTTGGTTAAATATACTGTTGAGAGCTTCTTCTAAATAACCTGGTTGCTCCTTTTTGTATATAGACAAGAGAACGGAAAAACTTTTTTTTTGCATAAGCAACTGATAATAATGCTGGATAACATTTGTTTGGTAAATTGCACTAAGGGCTTCTTAGTGATAGTTAGTATGCAGTTGAGTAAAATGTTGGTTGTCTGTGTCTATTAATATTTTCCAAAGTCAACATTAGTCAGATGTGGATTCCTCCTTTCGTTTTCTGGGGGTAATTGCATGTAGTTGCCGAATAGTTGCTTGAGATATGCATCATAATCTTTGAGTATGCTGAATTTTGTATCCTCGAATTTGACTTTTGTTGTTTCCTTGAAAATGTTTTCGTGAAAAAAACAGTTGGGATAGTGGGTGTTGTCGCTTAGTAACCCTACGTATCCTGTTTCTTTTCCGTCATATTTGAATACTTGATGATTAATGAATTTTCTTACTATAGCTATTTTTTGCAAGGATGCAATGAACATGACAAGTTTTTTGGGAAAAGAGGCACTTTTGTACCCTCTTTGTTTGAGAAGATAAGCAGAGCGCGCTTTGCAACATGCGTATTGAAAGAGGCGACCGCAGGTGGTGGGGGCAGCACGGTCCACTCTAAAGATATCAACGAAAATTCCTCTCATGTTGTCTTTACCAGCATACTCTTCTTTTTCGCCGAAAACAGTTCCTTTTAGCTTTATCTTACAAAAGTCTAAAGGCCAATCTTTAAGACCCTCTTCAAAGTAATATTTTTCATTATTGAATTCTTTGCGGGCGAGTTCTACAAAGCGTCGATAATTATCGGCAGTCATCTGAAGGTCAAAGTCATCATCCCAAGGGATAAATCCTTGATGCCTAATAGCACCAATAGCAGATCCTCCGTTTAAGGAATATTGGATATTATTGGCTGTGCAAAAAGCATCGATGTCTTTGGCGATGCTTAAAATAACAAGTTGTAAGTGTCTTAAATCGTTCATTGCTGAGTATTAAGTATTATGGGCTCTCCCTTTATGCCGTCTTTCAAACCTTTACAAATGTTTTTGAAATACAATTTTCTGTTAGGTTCAAATATCATATAGAAGAAGAATTTGGAGATATACTTTAATCTGTTGGTTCTTTTCCATTTGGATGGTGTATAATTCAATTTTGAGAGCCAGATGTAATTCCTTATTTGGTAATAGAGTCTAAAAGGAGGGGTGATGTGTATGTTGTGATTGGCTATTCTGTAGCTATTGAGTCCCAATGTGTGTTGCATCGTAATGTCCCGATCATAAAAATGTCTCGAACCGTCAATATAAGTAGCCCGCCAGCACCATTCACTGTCAACGCCGTCTATAAAAAGGGTATCTCTCATTAAGCCACAAGTTTTTAGAGTGTCCATACTTACAAGTGACATAGAACTCATGGTTTGAAACACTTCTATTAAATGGTGCGTGCCATTGTTTATTTCTCCTATAGAAACAGATTCATAGTTGAACGGCTGACTTGTGAAGACATCTATTCCTATAGGGGCGACGGCTCCTACCTTGATGCCTTGTGAGTTTAGCCATTCGTAGGTGGATAGAAGGTGAGTAACCAATTTGGGAGAAGGCACAGAGTCTTGGTCAATGAATAAAACATGACTGACATGAAAATCTATTAAATAATTCAGTGCAATATTTTGTGCCTTCGCAATACCTACATTTTGCAGAAGAGGTTTATATATAACATTGCGATATTCTTCGAATGTGCAAGAATGATCTTCGGCCGAGTTGTCTACAATGAGCAATATACCTAATTGATTCATAATGCTTTCCACATTATTCTTAATATTGCTTCCTGGGTTGTAAAGCACCATTACACCTCCAACTAAAATCTTTTGGTTAGACCCTCCCATACTCCTTTTATCATGTATTTCCATATTTCTATACCATTTCTTACTAAAAGGGGAAAATAAAAAAGTCTGGCAAGAGCCTTTATTCCTGTTTTTATTTTCCAGTCACGGGGCACATATTTTTTTCTGCAAAGCCAAAGATAATTTCTATAGGAGTAGAAATATCTTTTAGGCGAGGATATAATAACTCTATAACTGCCTATATGTAATTCGTGCTTCCCTACTTTATGATATATTTTAACCTTAGATGTTATACCACAAATATATCCTTGACAGTTTGCCCGCCAACACCAGTCGAAATCAACATAGTCTATAAACAGCTTAGGATTGTTGCATCCTACAGCGTGGATAATACTTGTAGGAATACAACTGCCAGAGGATATGATTTCTCTGCGCACTGTAAAGCCGTAGGAATCCTTGGTCTCTTTTCTGATGAAAGGGGCGTATACGGTACCATCGTCTTTACGTATTACTGTTGGCCCCAATATGGCTAAGTTGCTACGATTCTTGCTGACTCGTTCAAATTCTGAGCAGATTGCGTTGGTATAATTGTTATCGACAATTGAGTCTTGGTCAAAAAATACTATGTATTTTGCATTTATGTGTGATGTTATGAAATTAATTCCTACATTCTGAGCTTCGGCTATACCTTTGTTCCCCCCCAAATAAAGATAGTGAAGGTTTCCTTCGCTCTTTAGTTCCGTGCTTCTACTACTTGAATTGTCTACAATGACAGCTTGGGTGTTTGCTGCAACTTCTTTAATGTGAAGTATTTCCTTCTGGTTGGGGTTGTATATAACAAAAAGTACAGAGACCTTTACCGTAAATTGGCCTCCTCTTTCTTTATGTATGCTTTTCTCTTGCATATAATCAGTTTGAACTTATTTTGTAGAGTAAGTATGAATACAAAAAGATATTGCGTGAGTATGGACAAGCTGAGAATAAGATTTTCTTGGAAGAATTGCAGGACGAGTACCTCTACTATATATGCATAAAGACACATAAAGATAGAATATCCTTGCTGACATTTTCTGTATACCCAACCTGCGAAAACACCGTAAACAGATGCGAAGAATGCGACACCGTTATAGCCAAAATCTTGATAGAAAGGCTGATAAACCGTATAGACATTTGTTGAAACTGGTACGAACACGAAAGGTTGGAGTTTGGGCTCTATGGTGTAATTGGCTATCCCCAATTTCGTTAAAAACGCATAGAAGAAGGCAAAGGTTCGCGAGCCGAATTGTTCTGTTACCTTTTGCTGAACTTGCTCAAAAGCAACAGGAGGAGACAAAATATACATGGCTATAAAGTCGAAGATATTGCTGTCATTATTCTGTTGTTGGTCTGATGTCGTTCTCGCAATATTGATACCGTAGAATAGGATGATGATGGCGATTCCACAGAGAGCGATGGTTCTTAATTTTATGATATTCTTCTCATAGAGCACAAACATAGCAATTAATCCAAGAAAGAATAATGAACCTTTTTCCATGATTGCAAATGCGCACATCAAATTGGCAATTGTTATAATAACCATTCTTATCTTTCCGACCTGTCTGTAGAACCAGATACATACAATGAACAAAGCCTGATTGAAAGCGCTGATATACTTGAGTAGCGTTCCTATGGTGTCTTCTTGACCTGCGTCTGCTAATATTCGGAGGTTCGACAATAGGTCTTCTGTGCCGAACATCGTTACAATCTTGATGATTCGGAAGACGTAGATAGGCGTAAAGATAAGAGATATGATGAAGAAAAAATTTAGCCACGCAAAATTAATGTGCGTCTCGTCTTTTTCCTCCTCTCTGTAGGCTGGTGTAGAATAGTAAGTAAGTATGGCCGTTGCGGAAAGTATCGGAACCCATAGGAAAGTACAGATATAAAACCGGCTCTGTAATTGATACAGACCTGTTTCTCCAATATTAAGAAGTAGTATCATCACAAGCCAAATACCGGTAGTGATAAACCATGGCGAGAAGGCATCTCCTATTCGGAAGAAATAAAATAGGATAAGAAATGCTGCTAATATAATGATAAGAGTTATGCCCATTGTCCGGATTTACAATTATGTTGTTAGTCGTGATTTTTTATTTGTTCCAGAATACTGAGGCTTTTCCTGAGATAATTTTCTTATACTGTATTCGATTAAGAATGACTCCTGGTATGTTTACAATGACAAGTGCCAATGCTATTCCGTTGATGCCTAAACTTTTGGCAAGTAACCATGCCAATGGCAAATAGAGGAGAGCCGCTATTATCGTAGAGATGAGCTGAAGATTAAGTGCTCCTATGCCGTTAAGAATATAAGAATAACTAAGGCTGAATATTATTGTAAATATATAAGTCCCCATGATGCCGGATAACACGATATCGGTTTTCACCCCAGAACCTACCCAGATATTGTAAACAAAAGGCGAAACAAGTGTTTGTACAATGATGATGCACAGCATGGTAAGAACGATAAGATGGAGCTTTTTTACCGAAGATTGTATCCATCTGAAATCATGCTTGGCATAAGCATCGGTTGTTGCACTCCAAAATGGTATAGCAATGATGGAGAATAGCATCACAATAAACGAGTAGTAGCGATAGGTCACTTGATAAGGAGTAACAAATTCTGGAGAAAAAAGTCGGGATATCAGTATGTTTGTAGATGCAAATAGCACAATGCCGGCAATCTGCAATATAAAGAATTTTATGCCAATCGAGAATAATTCTTTAATCTTTTCTCTTCTGAAGAATCTCCAGGAAGGCGAAAGTTCCTTATATTTCCATTGAAAAGTGATGGGGTATGATATCAAATAGGTGAGCAAAGGACCTCCTGTGTAGGATATTGCTACTAACGTAAGTGAGTGAATATGATAAAATTGCTGAATGAAGAGAGATAACAGCGTTACAGTTTGACCTGCGGTCACCAATGCATTGTTGACTGCGGGCAACTGTAAAGCGAGGTAGACATTCCCAATGAATTTAAAGATGAAAGTATTTCCAACGAGTACGACAGAGATGCATATTACTGTTGTAAGATTGTGGATAATGTGGCGGTCTACGTTAAGTTGTTTGTATAAGTCTATATTTGTACAAAACAATAAGATAATTAATATGGCAGGGATGATTATTCCGATAAGTGTGAAAAAAGTCGTGGAAACGTATTCTTTTGCACCCTGCGAATCATTGAGGGCTATTCGTTCAGAGAGTTTGTTCCTTAGACCATTGCCAAGGCCAATGTCGAGTGAGTCGATCCAAATAAGGACGGAACTGATAACCATCCAAAGGCCATTGATATAGTTGCCAAGGCAGTGGATAGTTATAGGCACCAGTAGTAGCTGAATGATGCCAGCCCATCCTTTGATAGCAAAGGAAGCAAGAATGTTTTTCTTTAGGAGGCTGCTTCTATCATTTGCCATGAATTTTTCTGCTTATTTTGTTATGGATGGATATTGACCAGAAGTCAAATAATATTGCATAAAACAACCAAATGATAAGGTTGACAAAAGTCCTGGGATGTTCCGGTGTCTTAGCAATATTCCCGTCCTTGAGCGTGATAAAATTGATAAGGTGCCGTTTCTCCTTCATTTCAGCCATGTGATACTGGAGATTAGCCTTATTGTATTCTTCTAAAGCAATATCTACGTTTTTCTGAAGACTATCAATGATACTCATCTCTTCCATAGATGTGGGAGAGGTGTTACTATCCACATACTTGGCATAAGCCGCTAGAGATTTATCGTATTTTTTTTTGGTGCGTAGGCATTGATTCCGCGTGTTGTCCATGTTTATTATCGCGATGTTCCGTGTGTATGCTTGTAGCATAGATTGCAATACTTTCGAAGCAATTTGGGTTATCTCGTAGGCCACAAAAGGATCCTGAGCTGATCCTTTTATACTGATAATTCCCGTTTTAAGATCAACCTCCGTCATCAGACAACGCCTTATTTTGGATTGTTCTTCTTGGCTGTTAAAGAGCCTACACCACCAGGGCTCTCGGCTAAGAGACAGATAATCCTTGAGTTTGAGTTTCTTGTTTTTAGAAGTTTTGACATATTCTTCCCCCATCAAAAGGAAAAGTTTTGGTGACTTTAAAAGCTCATTGATAATCTCTGGCTCTGTGGTTACTTTACTTGGCTCGATAATCGGATTATTGAAGAGTATTTTCAATTTGGCAGTAGCCTTTTCAAATTTATCTTCACTTGCGTTGATGGATATCTGTTTGATTGAGCAATAAGTCTTGGGGATAGATAATGAAACGATGGAACTGCCAGAAATAGCAATAGCCAGAGAACAAATAAGAAGTTTTTTGTATTGGTTGACAAACTGTGTCCACTTCATATATTGAAAGTATAATCAGGGAATCTATACAATTTGTATAATGTTTTTACGGTACCTTATGGCTATGAATAGGAGGTCAGAAATCAAACCTAAGATCAAAAAGACTGCAAGAATGAATATTTTAGGGGTGTTACAATGCTTCAATGGTACAGTGGCAGATTGGATGGTTGTGAAGGCGGGGGTGTTGTCCTGAAGAGTGGCTATTGACATCTGTAACTGCTGCATGGTCTGCGTATAGATATTGTATTTCAGCTGCATGTCATTTTCTAAGTCTTCTTGCTTTGACTTTATTGATTCGAGTGTAACATCCGTATTAGCATCGCAGTAAGCTGCATACCTTTGTCTGGCTTTCGAATAATCGAGTTTCGCCTTCTGGTTGATTTCACTCATATATTTAACGTCATTGCGCGATTTCTCCGTCTTATATTTAGTGATGAACTTTTGCAGTTCGTCTTTAATGGCGTTTGCCATAATGGTTGATACTAATGGGTCTTCGGTCTGAGCAGATATTGTAATAACATTTGTCTTCTTATCTACCTGGCACGTGAAATCATTCCTCATGCTGTTTACAATCCCATCTTCTTCTTTTGTCAGCTGATGTGGATTGGGGTGGAGGGAGTCGATTTGATGCTGAATATTCTCTTTTTTAGCGAGAGAAGAGAAAAATTTCTCTATTCCTCCTCGCATTTTCATTAGTAGGGTCTTCTTGGTCTTATTTTTTTTGTAGTCGAAGAAATTGGTATGTACTTTATTGTCTAATGTCTTTACTTTAACAGGAAAAAGTTTAACAAGAAAGTCATTTGAAGACATCATCTCTGGATAGATCTCCGGATAGATGGCATCGCCTGTTGGATTTGCTTCATCAAAGAAACCTACCATAGATGTGATAGACGATATCTTGCTCGCTAGATTGTTGCTCGTTGTCTCTGGTGCGAGCGTGACAGTGGACCTATATTCTTTAGGTCGCTGAAAGGCATACCAAATTCCAACTATTGCCCAAATGAGAATAGTAATGAAAATAAATTTCCACTTGTGACTGATGAGAAGGAGAAGTGCGACGAGATTAATATTAATCTTCTGACTGTTTATAGGATGGATCTTGTCGTCTTTTTGAATAATATGTTCTGATGTTATATTGTTTTGCTTTTCCATTATCTATATTATATTAAAGTCATTTATAACTTGATGCATAGAGACTCTCTTTCGTTCTTCATATTTGAACCTACTCACTTCTACTCTTCCTCACTAAAAGCACAAGGTGCTTGTTTATAGTGAGTTATGAGTATGAAAGAGAAGAAATGGAAGCTGCGCAAGCGTAAGGCTCCCATTAAGAGGATATTACTTCGTCATATTGGCGATCGTAGCGATCATCGCAGCGATAGACGAGATACTGGTGCCGATGCTAAGCAGTTCTGCGGTGCTTGTGCGGCGCAGGATCTTGCTGGGCACCACGATTTCGCAGCCGGGCTCCACCTTGCCTTGAGAAGCTTTAGCCACCATACCGTTCATGTAGATGATATACGCATTTCTCTTGCGTGCATTTCTTGCAAAGCCACCGGCGGCATTGATATAATATCTTGTGTTTTTACCCTTGAGATAGCTCACCGTGTTGGGGTACATCACGGCGCCGTTGACCTTTACCGTCGCCGTGTACTGCGGCAGCACGAGGCGGTCGCCCTCACGCAGCACGATGTTGGCATCGCCCGACGGGTCGGCGAGTGCCTTGTCGAGCTCTATACCTACCGGGTAGGAGTCGGGCACCTGGAACTTCTGAAGTTGCTGTTCTTTGCTCTGCTGCCCCATCTGAGCCAGGGAGGTGTTGTTGCCCTGGCTTGCGGCCAGTGACATGAGGTCCTGCTGCAACTGCTCCTGTTGCATCTTCAGCACGGCTTCCATACGTTTCTTCTCCGTCTCGTTGGCTCTCCGCTCCAGGCGCGCGCCCCGGATATAAGCGAGCTTCGTCGGACCACCGGCAGCCTCTACGAGGTCGGTGAGCCGTATCTTGCGGCGTGAGAGGGTGTAGGTGCCGGGGAACGTCACTTCACCGTCAATGCTCACGTTCTGCTGCACGGTATAGCTCGGGTCTTTGCGGACGTATACCTCATCGAAAGGCTGGAGCACGAAGCCCTGCTCGCCGTCGACGACAAAGCCGTCTTTCAATGCGAACGAATAGGTCTTGGCGATGATGCTGTCTGTGGTCAGCGCCTTGTGGTTACCGACCCGCCGTGCCACATCGACCTTCACGGTTGAGGCTTTGTCGGTCAGACCGCCTGCCTGAAGCACGAAGTCTTCGAGGGTCTCATTGTCGGCATATTTGTAGATGCCGGGGTACACCACTTCGCCTTGTATGCTGATCGTCTGCTCGTTCATCGCCGTCTGCTTGGTGGGTATGAAGAGCACGTCGTTCTCTTTCAAGGGGATGTCTGCCACGCGCCCGTCCATGATACCCTGTATGTCAACGGGTATGACACGCAGGGTGCGGTCGGCTTTCATGCGGTGCATGATGGCGCGAGACGTGAAGGCCTCCTCCGTCAGTCCTTCGGCATGCTGCACGAGCGAGCGCACGCTGTTGATGCCGTCGCCAAGCTGATACATCCCCGGGCGGAACACCGCGCCCTTTATCTCCACCGTGTTGGCGTAGCGTGGTAGGATGGAGTCGACGCTCACCGAGTCGCCGTCAGCGATGCGGAACGCGCTCATGTCGAACTCGTCGACATTGAACACTGCATATTCGCGGCCTGTCTTGCGGTTCACGCGCACCGCCTTCTTGTAGGCGTCGCCCGTGAATCCCCCGGCATACCTGAGCAGCGTCTGCAGGCTCTCGTTGCGTTTCATCTCATAATACATGGGTCGTTTCACCTTGCCCGTCACGTTGACCAGGCAGTCGTATGGCCCCACTATTATCACGTCGCCGTCGTGCAGCCGCACGTTGCCGGTCATCTTCCCGTTGAGGATGTAGTCGTAGATGTCGCACACGCTGACGAGGCGGTTGTTTCGGTAAATCTTTATGTTGCGCAGCGTGCCTATGTCGTTGGTGCCGCCGGCCATGTAGAGGGCGTTGAACACCGAGGCGAATGCCGACAGGGTGTAGGTGCCGGGCTTCACGACCTCGCCCATGACGTTGATAGACACCGTCCGCGTCTGTCCGAGCGACAGGTTGATGCGGCTCGACTGGTAGCGCGAGCCGAGCGTGGCGCGCAGCCTTGCCTTGGCCGCCGCCACGGAGAGTCCTCCCACGCGTATGGGGCCGTAGCCCTCGATCACGATGTCGCCGTCGGGCGACACGGTGCAGTCCACCGACTTCTGCGACGCGCCATAGATGTCCACCGACACCTGGTCGCCGGCGCCGAGCACGTAGTTTTGTGGCGTGGCAATGTTCATCAGCGGCTCAAACGATAGGTTCTTGTTCGAGAATATGTCGCGCCCGAACACTTTTTTCTTGTTTGTCTTGCCAGTGGCGTTGTCATCCTCGTTGCCGTCGGAGAACGCCGCTATGTTCTCTTGGTATCTCTTGAAGTCGGAGTCCTCGTCGTCGTATTGCTGTTGCCACGAGGCGTTGCCCGCCAGTCGCTGCGTTGTCGTGGCATCCCTCTGCGCGTTGGCCTCCCGTGTGGCGAGCGCGTCGGCTTGCTTGTCGCCCGTGCCCTGCTTGCCCACGCCGTTGGCCTGTCTCAGCCTGCGTTGTCCCTGTCCGCGCGATGCCGTGGCCTCGCCCAGTCCAGCGCCGTCCTTGGCGCGCTCGTAAGCCTTCCTCACGCGTCTGATTTGCGAGATTTCCACGCCGCTCTGCATGAGGTGGGTCACTATTTGCGATTGCGACGTGCCGCGCTTCATCTCCTGTTGTATGTAGCTCGCCACCTGCGAGTCGGTCATCGACGACTGTGCCAGCAAGTGGAGCGGCAACGCGAGGAGCAACAATATGATGATTTTCTTCATTACCTGTGTTTTGCTTGTTTATGTAACAAACGGATTCGTGTCCGACTTTATTGTATGAGTACGCAAAGTTATCGCTTTTTTCCCGAATAAGCCAATAATGTAAGGATTAAAATGTAAGGAAACAACAATGGCCATCCGTGACCCCGAATGGGATTGGCATTGCAGTGGCCGGTTTTTATGCCGGCTTACAAAAAAAATGTCACAACCATTGTACATAGGTCGAACGTTATTTGTGGGCCCACAAGACCGGCCCCTGCAAGTTGAATAATATTTTACAAATGGTCGTCTGAGAATCGATTTTTTTCAACCGAGGTGTCGCTTGGGTGGAAATGACGCGATTATGGGTGATTTTGATAAGTGATTGATTATTAAGCGGTTGTGTTTTTAACGATTCTCAAACGTCGATTTTACACTAAAAAGGCGTTGCCGTTACACTGTAATCGCGTCGCCATTGCACCGTAACGGCAACGCGATTGTACCGTAACGGCAACGCGATTACACCGTAACGGCGATGCCATTTGGCTACTATGGCAAAAAAAACTGGCTGAAAACCCGCCGGCGGTGTTGCCAAAGGGTAGCCTCACGCCGTTTTCCTGTTCTAAAAGCACTGGTTTCCAAGTGTTAAATTTAGGCAATAATATTTTACACTTTCGACGTCGGCGCTCCACATGAACGGCCATTGTCACGAGATTATTTCTTCAACAGTTTCTTGCCGTTCACGATATATATTCCCTGCGGCAACTTGCCGAAGCTCTCGGGAGTGGCGAAGCCATCCACCAGGTTGCCTTTCAAGTCGTATACCTTCGCGCTCGTGCCGCTGGCGAATGGGTCGTCGACAGTGGGCTGTTGTACGCCTGTGGCTTCCTTGCCCCCGACATATACCAACAACCAGCCAGGGGCGAAAGTATAATATCCGCTCTTGACTAGGATGCGGTCAATCCTCTGCCTTTCCACCTCATAGCTCATTGTCTCGCCGTCTTTTTCAACGGTCATGGTCAAGGAGCACCTTATGAACTTGCTGCCCATTTCCTCTGGCGTCGCCTCCATCGTGACGTGGTTGACGGAGTTTGGTTCCAAGGTCAGCGTCTTCTGGAACTTCTTCGTATTGCCGTCGGGCAGTCCCTGGCACGTTATGACAAAGGTTCGGTATGTCCTGCCGCCCGTGTTCCTTATGTCATAGTCGAAGGTCGCTTTCTCCTCGTTGGTGCACGGTGCCTTTACCAGTTCGCCAATCTTATAGTAAGCGTTCTTTGTTTCATACAATCCTGGCGTGGCGTTCATCTTCACCGACGTGAGGGTCACCGCAGGCGCGGCGTGCGCCACGGTGGAAAGCGCGTGCCCGCTGACGATGCTGTTGCCCAGCTCGTCGCACACCCAAATGTACGCCTTCTCCGACGCGGGGCTTATCCTCATGGTGCGAGTGGTCTTTCCCTTGCCAGGCACGCTCACCGTGTATTCCCCTGTGGCCGCCGAAGGCTTTTCGCCTGTTTCGCTGACGAACACTGAAATCTTGCCAAGGTATTCCTCAGGCAGGTTGTTGTGGAGCACGATGTCGACATTGCTTGTCGTGTTGCGAATCACCTCGTCGTGGGTGGTTATGCTTGCCGTGAGGTCTATTCTTTTCGCCTGGCTTATTTCCGTGTCGGTCGCCTTGAGGTTGAGGTAGTCGAGCTTGCCCATCTCTATCCACTTGTATGGCACGCACGTCTGCCATGTCGTGCCATCGTAGCTGTACACGCCATACAGGATGGTGCATCCCTTGGGGAAGGCGTAGTCGAAGTCGAAGGTGTAGCTCCTATAATACGTCGCGTTGCCCTTTTGCTTCGGCAAATAAAGGTCGACGGCCTTGGCGATGAGTTTCACGTTGCCGTCGTCGTCTTTGATGCCCAAGCCCGCCATGCCGTCGAAGTCCTTGTCGGTGGGGTTGCAGAACACTATATCCACGCTTCCTGCGAAGCTCTCGCTCGCGTTGTTCCTCTTTTGCCTCGTCCACTTGAGGTTGTTATAGTAGTATTGTCCTACATGCGAGCTGGGCTTTTCCATCAAAGGCTTGTCCACCTTGCCGTTGTCTGGCGCGATGCCTATGACGATGCACGCGTCCCTTGTGTAGCCGTCTTCCGCTGGAAACGAGCCTTGGTAGTCGGGGTTCAGGATGTTGATGTCGAAATATCCGTTGGAGCTTCCTCCCCATCCCCAGTTGATGTGATACAATCCGTCCTCGTCGCGTCCGTCGCACACGTATTCATGCCCACCAGTGGAGCTTGTGCCAGAATAGAGTATTGGTCGGCCAGCTTGCAGCTCGCCATCGAGCAGCTCAATCCACTTGTCGAGAGTCACCGACTTGCGATACACCTCCTGCATCAGGTCGGCGTCGTAACCGAAGAATTCAGACAGTTGCGCCGGGCGCACGGCGGCGGCCGAGACAGGGCCATACTTCATCTTTACGGCGGCTCCGCAATGGAACATCAGCTTTGCCACGGCGTTGGCTTGCGCCTCGGTGTAGGAGCCGCTCGTATAGCGTGGCAATATGTTGTCCCAGTCGTAGGCAGCTCCCTTGGCAATGGGTTCCGTGGTAAGTTCATATCTGTATTTATAGCTTGGGATGTCGGCTTGGAGCGTGGCAGGGTATTTATAGTATGCCATGACCTGCGCCATGGCTGTTGCCACGCATCCCGTCACCGCGCGGTCAGTGCCGTTCCAAAGGGGACACTGGTTGTTGTAAGGCTCGCTTTGGTTCCATGCCATGCTCCCAAGCAGTGGCGAGACGGCTGTGGCCTTGCCCGCGCTCCTGATGGCGGTCAGCTTGTTCATGTTGTCAGTGGCATCCTTGTCGCCGGCGAGGATGGCTGTTGCCGTCTTCCGGTACGCGTCCATGAAAGCGGCGAGACCCTCAGGCATGTTGCCGTCGTCGAATGCTCCAGTGTCGGCGTAGCCCACTATCTCGGGCAGCATGTCGTCTGCCGACACGATGGTGAACCCTTGGTTGTCGCCTTGATTGAACACATAGTAAGGCCTGTCGGCCTCGCTTGGACGGGCGCAGGTGAGCGCTCGCCTTGCCGCCTTTTTGGCAGATCCGCCCTTTTGTGCCGCAAACTTGGCGGCGATGGCCTTGGCTTGGCTCAAGGAGCGTGGAGCGGCAATGCTTGTTAACGCCATGCCGCACAAAATGGAGATGAGGAGTAATGGTGTTTTCATCTTGTGTGTCGTGTTGTTGGTGAAGTAATAGAGTCTTGAAACCCACAGGGTTGCTGTCAAAGGCATCGTTGCAAAGTTAGGCTATTTTTTTCGAGTTCCCGCGCCTTTTAATAATTTTTTTGCGGGGGCTTCAAGAATTTGGAGTGATGTTATTACCTTACCGTGGTGCTTTGCAGGGGTTGCACCTGCAAAGCGCATATTTTTCAGCTACTTCAGACCAGCCTAAAGTCTACCCTCTCTTGACCTATGATAAAAAGACAAGGGCGAAAGGGGGCGAAATCCATTAATTATTCGTACTTTTGCAAGCTATTAGAAAAAAAGCGATACAATGATGAGAATGCTTAGCGATGCCGACATGGCCAAGCTGCTTGACAAAGACATATTCCACAAGATTTCTGAAGCCGCCGACAGTCTCGGCCTTGAGACCTACGTCGTTGGCGGATACGTGCGCGACCTCTTCCTCCAGCGGCCGAGCAACGACATCGACGTCGTTGTCGTGGGCAGTGGCATAGAGGTGGCCAAGGCTTTCAAGAAGTTGCTCAAGGGGCGTGCCAACCTATCCGTGTTCAAGAACTTCGGCACGGCGCAGGTGAAGTGGCATGGCCATGAGGTGGAGTTCGTGGGCGCGCGCAAGGAGAGCTACAGCCACGACTCGCGTAAGCCGCACGTGGAGGACGGCACCCTTGAGGACGACCAGAACCGCCGCGACTTCACCATCAACGCCCTTGCCGTGTGTCTCAACAAGGACCGCTTCGGCGAGATAGTGGACCCCTTCTATGGCCTGCTCGACATGGAAGACGGCGTCATACGCACGCCGCTCGACCCCGACATCACCTTCTCCGACGACCCCCTGCGCATGATGCGGTGCGTGAGGTTCGCCACGCAGCTGCGTTTCTATATCGACGAGGAGACCTTCGACGCCTTGGAGCGCAATGCCGACCGCATAAAGATAATCAGCGGTGAGCGCATATCCGAGGAACTGAACAAGATAATGATGACCGCGCAGCCCAGTCGCGGTTTCGTGGACCTCCAGCGTTGCGGCCTGCTCAAGCTCATCCTGCCAGAGCTCGCCGCGCTCGACGTGGTGGAGACGAAAAACGGCAAGGGCCACAAAAACAATTTCTACCACTCGCTCGAGGTGCTCGACAACGTGTGCGACGGCAACAAGCCCGGAGCCGACGGCGAGCCCACGTCGCTGTGGCTGCGCTGGGCGGCCTTGCTCCACGACATAGGCAAGGCGAAGACCAAGCGCTGGGAGCCCGCGCAGGGATGGACGTTCCACAACCACCCGTTCGTGGGGGGCAAGATGGTGCCGTCGATATTCAGGCGGCTCAAGTTGCCGATGGACATGAAGATGAAATACGTGCAGAAGCTCGTGGAGCTGCACATGCGCCCCATAGCCATAGCCGACGAGGAGGTGACCGACTCGGCCGTGCGCCGACTCATCAACGACGCCGGCGACGACATTGATGACCTCATGCGGCTCTGCGACGCCGACATCACCAGCAAGAACGAGGTGAGGAAGGCGCGCTTCCGCGACAACTTCCGCATAGTGCGCGCGAAGATTGCCGACCTCAAGGAGCGCGACTACAAGCGCCTGCTACAGCCCGTGATTGACGGCAACGAGATAATGGAGATGTTCAACCTCAAGCCCTCGCGAGAGGTCGGCACGCTGAAGCAGACCTTGAAAGACGCCGTGCTCGACGACAAGGTGCCCAACGAGCGCGAGCCACTCATGCGACTGCTCAAGGAGAAAGCCGCCGAAATGGGACTGGCGTAGGCGTTTCATGGCCTTTTTACTGTCATTTGGTTATAATAGTATAAAAGAAACGACAAACGATTGTAATTGTTGTTAAAAACTCAACGGGCAAAAATAGTTTTCCAAGATAAAAGTGCTAACTTTGCGCATTGTTAAGCGAGATTGTGCCCTTTCGGGCTTTTTGCAACGCACCTTTCGTGATTTAAGTGATAAAAATTGATAATAATATTATTCTAAATTTAGGTATGAAAATCAAGAGTTGTTTGTTTGTGGCTTTGGCTGCATTGGCACTTGCTTCTTGTGGCAAGAAGAGCGGCGGCGGACTGGCTGACCTTCAGGACAATGAGTTCCCCGTGAAGACCGCGGGTGTATCGAGTGCTGACCTTCAGACCACTTATCCGGCAACAATCAAGGGTATTCAAGATGTTGACGTGCACCCGAAAATCTCGGGCTTCATCACTAACGTTTATGTTCAAGAGGGCCAGACGGTGAGCGCTGGCCAGCCAATGTTCACTATCGACAGCGAGACATATCGCGCCCAGGTGAGCCAGTGCCGCGCGGCATTGAACACGGCCCGCGCCCAGGCCAACACCGCGCGTCTCACATATCTTAATAACAAGAAGCTCTTCGACCAGCACATCATCGGCCAGTATGAGCTTGAGACGGCACAGAACAGCTATGCCACGGCCAAGGCTCAGGTGGCCCAGGCCCAGGCCGCTCTCGCCGCCGCTGAGGAGACCCTGTCGTGGTGCGTGGTTCGCGCTCCGGCGAGCGGCGTGGTGGGCAGCCTGCCTTTCAAGAAAGGCGCGCTCGTGTCGGCGTCTAACACGCTGACAACCGTTTCCGACGTCAGCACCGTGGAGGTGTTCTTCTCAATGAGCGAGCCCGACATCCTCGGCATGTCGAAGAACGCGGGCAGCGTTGCCGGCGTGCTGAAGGAGATGCCAGCCGTGAAGCTCCAGCTTGCCGACGGCACCATCTACAACCAGCCGGGCCGCGTGGTGAAGATGAGCGGCGTGATCGACGCTTCAACTGGCGCTTACACACTCATAGCCCATTTCGCCAACCCACAGCGTCTGCTCAAGAGCGGTGGCGCGGGCCAAATCGTGGTGCCTCACGTGAGCAACGACGCGGTAATCATTCCGCAGGAGGCTACCGTGCAGGTGCAGGACAAGATCTTCGTGTATGTCGTCGGCAGCGACAACAAGGTGAAATACACCGCCATCAAGGTTAACCCACAAGACGACGGCATCAACTACATCGTCACCGACGGTCTCCACTCTGGCGACCGCTACGTGTGCAAGGGCATAACGAAGCTTACCGACGGCGAGCAAATCAAGCCCCTCACCGAGCAGCAATACGAGGAGAAGATAGAGAAGGCCGAGAAGCTTGGAGCCAACCAAAGCTCAGCCAAAGGCTTTGTCAAGACGATGACAGGAAAATAAGGAGGAGTTAATTTCGAGCAATTATGACATTTACAAAATTCATTGAACGACCGGTTCTGTCGACCGTGATATCCATCCTGCTCGTGCTGCTGGGTATCATCGGCCTGACTTCACTGCCTGTCGAGCAGTATCCGGATATCGCGCCACCTACCATCATGGTGCGTACCACCTACCAGGGCGCTGACGCCGAGACGGTGATGAAGTCTGTCGTGGTGCCTCTTGAGGAGAGCATCAACGGTGTGGAGAACATGACCTACATGACATCTTCAGCCACCAACGACGGTACGGCGATGATCACCGTCTACTTCAAGCAAGGCTCCAATGCCGACATGGCTTCGGTGAACGTGCAAAACCGCGTGCAGCAGGCACAGGCCTTGCTGCCGGCCGAGGTGACAAGGGTGGGCGTAACCGTGACGAAGCGCCAGACGGCAAACGTCATCATGTATGCCGTCACCTCTGACGACGGTCGCTACGACGACCAGTTCGTCACCAACTACAACGACATCAACATCGTGCCGCTCATCAAGCGTGTCAACGGTGTGGGTGACGTGCAGAGCCCGTCAACGGCCACATACTCAATGCGTATTTGGCTGCAGCCTGACAAGATGAAGCAGTATGGACTGATTCCTTCCGACATCACGGGCGTGCTCGCCGAGCAGAACATCGAGGCCGCGCCTGGTAAGTTCGGCGAGAACTCAAACATGGCTTACGAGTACACCCTTCGCTACAAGGGCCGCTTGTCAACGCCTATTGAGTATCAGAACATAGTGATGAAGAGCAAGACCACCGGTGAGACCCTTCATCTGAAAGACGTGGCCAAGATTGAGCTTGGCTCGCTGATGTACAACGTGCACCTTGACAACGACGGCCAGCCCGCATGTATGGGTATGGTGCAGCAGATTGCCGGCTCCAACGCCACACAGATAGCCACCGACGTGAAGGCCGCCCTCGCTGACGCGCAGAAGAGCATGCCTCCAGGGCTGAAGATCGTGATGATGTACGACGTTACCGACTTCCTCTTCGCGTCTATCCAGGAGGTTATCATGACGCTCTTCATCACCTTGATACTCGTGTTCTTCGTGGTGTACATCTTCCTGCAGGACTTGCGCTCGACGCTCATTCCTATGATCGCCGTGCCTGTGGCCTTGATAGGTACGTTCTTCTTCCTGCTGATATTCGGATTCTCCATCAACCTGCTGACGCTGTCGGCGTTGCTGCTCGCCATCGCCATCGTGGTGGACGATGCCATCGTGGTGGTCGAGGCCGTGCACGCCAAGCTTGACGCCGGCTACGACAACTCTTTGACCGCCGCCATCGACGCCATGAACGAGATTTCGGGAGCCATCATATCCATCACGCTGGTCATGTCGGCCGTGTTCGTGCCAGTGAGCTTCATTGGCGGCACGTCTGGTACGTTCTACCGTGAGTTTGGTGTCACGATGGCCGTGAGTATCGTCATCTCCGCGTTGAACGCCTTGACATTGTCGCCGGCGTTGTGCGCCATGTTCCTGAAGCCGCACGACGCTGAGAAGAACGAGAAGAATAGCTCGTTTGTCTCTCGCTTCCACACAGGCTTCAACCGCATGTTCGATAAGACCATCAAGAAGTATAAGGTTGGCGTTGAGCACGTCATCAACCATCGCGTCATCACGGCTGCCATCGTGGTCGTGGGTATGGTAGTGCTTGTGGTTAGCATGAAGTTCACAAAGACTGGCCTCGTGCCTAATGAGGACACCGGTACAATCTTCGTTACCATCTCGGCAAAGCCGGGTACCTCGCAGGATCGCACCAACCAAATAGTGGCGCAGGTCGACAAGATGCTCGCCAGCAACCCTGCCATCCTTCACCGTAACGCCATCGTGGGTTACAACTTCATTGCAGGCCAGGGTTCCGACCAGGCTACGTTCATCATCAAGCTGAAGTCGTTTGAGGATCGCTCCGGCGGCATCACCGCCCGCATCAAGCGCGCCATCACGGATAAAGACCCAATGGCGCTGATTGTCAACCCTTACGAGCAAAACTCGGTGCTGGGCATGATTTACAAGCAGACAGCCGCCATCAAGGACGCGCAGATACTTGCATTCGGTCCTCCTATGATTTCCGGATTCTCAGTGCAGAACAGTGTGACGATGACCATGCAGGACAAGACCGGTGGCGACCTCAACAAGTTCTACAACATAACAAAGAGCTTCCTCAACGAGCTGAACAAGCGTCCTGAGATTCAGCAGGCCATTACGTCGTACAACCCTAACTACCCACAGTACATGGTCGACGTGGACGTGGCAAAGACCAAGCAGGCCGGCATATCACCATCGGCCGTGCTCAGCGTGATGCAGGGTTATTATGGCGGCTTGTACGCATCCAACTTCAACGCTTACGGTAAACTCTACCGTGTGATGATCCAGGGCGACGTGGAGAGCCGCATGCGCCCCGACGGACTGAGCCGTATCTACGTACGTACCTCTTCCGGCGAGATGTCACCCGTGAGCGAGTTCGTGAAGCTGCGCAAGGTCTACGGTCCTTCAAACATCGGACGTTTCAACCTCTTCACCTCTATCGACGTGAGCGTGTCGCCTAACACCGGCTACTCTAACGGTCAGGTGATGCAAGCCATCAAGGAAGTGTCTGCCGACATGCTGCCTCAGGGTTATGGCTACGAGTACTCAGGCTTGACCCGTTCGGAGGCTGAGTCGAGCAACTCAACATCGCTCATCTTCGTGCTCTGCTTCATCTTCGTCTACTTGATTCTGAGCGCGCAGTACGAGAGCTACATCTTGCCTTTGGCAGTGTTGCTGTCCATACCGTTCGGTCTTGCCGGAGCGTTCATCTTCACCAATATCTTCGGTCACTCCAACGATATCTACATGCAGATCTCGCTCATCATGCTTATCGGTCTGTTGGCCAAGAACGCCATCCTTATCGTGCAGTTCGCCCTTGAGCGCCGCGAGACGGGTATGGCCATCAAGTATTCCGCCATCCTTGGCGCCGCGGCCCGTCTGCGTCCTATCTTGATGACATCGTTGGCAATGGTCATCGGCTTGCTGCCTCTGATGTTCGCCTCAGGCGTGGGCAAGTCTGGTAACCAGACCCTTGGCGCCGCTGCCGTAGGCGGTATGTTCTTGGGAACCCTTATCCAGGTGTTCGTGGTGCCGGCATTGTTCTGCATCTTCCAGTACCTGCAGGAGAAGGTCAAGCCGATGAAGTTTGAGGATGAGTCCAACAAGGAGGTCGAGGCCGAGCTTAGCCAATATGCCCGCTCTGGAGCCGCTGTGGAGTCAGAGATGGACGCCAAAGGAGACAGGAGCCTTCCCACAGGTTGGCACGACCAGTTTTTAGACAAAAAGGATTGAGAATAATAATGAAAAGATACAATTTCCTTATCATTGGTCTTGCAGCCGTGACTCTCACGGGCTGCAAGAGCCTTTACGGCAAGTATGAGCGGCCGGCTGTCAACACCTCCGGACTCATCCGCGATGCTGTCAACGATAACGACACCCTTGCCGTGACCGACACGACATCGTTCGCCAACATACCTTGGCGCTCAGTGTTCACTGACCCGCAGTTGCAGACACTCATCGAGAAGACGCTTGCCAACAACCCCGACCTGCTCAACGCCGCGTTGAACATCGACATGGCCGAGGCTCAGCTGAAGGTGGCCAAGTTGGCATTCCTGCCAGGCATCACCTTCACACCGCAAGGCACGATTTCCACATGGGACGGACAGAAGGCCAACAAGACCTACTCGCTTCCTGTCAACGCCAGTTGGGACGCCAACCTCTTTGGCAGCCTCACGGCGGCCAAGCGTTCGACACAGGTCTCAATGCTGCAGATGAAAGACTATCAGGTGGCTGTGCAGACCAAGCTCATTGCCAACGTGGCTAACATGTACTATACCCTCCTCATGCTCGACAAGCAGCTCCAGATCGTTACCGACATGGAGAAGCTGACCAAGGACACATGGGGCATCATGAAGGTTCAGTTGCAGACCGTCAGGGGCGTGAGGTCTACCGCCGTGCAGAGCGCGGAGAGCAATTACCTCTCGGTGCAGACGCAGAAGGAGGACATCAAGCGCCAGATTCGCGAGACAGAGAACAGCCTTTCACTGGTAATGGGCGAGCAGGCTCACGCCATATCAAGAAGCACGCTCGACGCCCAGAGCCTCCCCACCACATTCTCGACGGGAGTGGGCGTGCAGTTGCTTTCCAACCGCGCTGACGTTCACGCCAACGAGATGGCTTTGGCCAACTGCTTCTACAACATAGAGGTCGCTCGCTCGCGTTTCTATCCTTCGCTGACCATCAGCGCCTCCGGGGCATACACCAACAGCGGCGGCATGGGAATCACCAATCCCGGTAAGATTCTCCTCTCGGCCGTTGGTTCACTCACGCAGCCCATCTTCATGAAGGGACAGCTTCGCGCCGGATTGCGCGTGGCTGAGGATCAATACAAGCAGGCCCTCAACACATGGCAAAGCAGCGTGCTGTCGGCTGGTTCTGAAGTCAGCAACGCGCTCGTGCTCTACAATGCCTCCGACGCGAAGAGCAAGCTGGAGCAGAAGCGCATAGCCGTGCTGAAGAAGAACGTCGAGGACACGCGTAACCTCATGGCAAGCGCCGGGTCTACATATCTTGAGGTAATCACCGCACAGAGCAACCTGCTCAACGCGCAGCTCAACCAGGTGCAAGACGATTTCTCAAAGATGCAGGCTGTCGTGAACCTCTACTACGCTCTTGGCGGTGGTGCCAAATGATTGGCAGTTATGATTGATTAGTAATTAACGAAGCGACTATGAATCAGATAAGTGACAAGGCCGTGATTTCGCCTAAGGCGAAGATTGGCAACAACGTTAAGATATTCCCGTTCGTGTATATTGAGGACTACGTGGAGATTGGCGACAACTGCACCATCTTCCCATTCGTGAGCATTCTCAATGGCACCAAGATGGGAAAGGACAACAAGGTCCACCAAGGCACGGTGATAGGTGCCTTCCCTCAGGACTTTGAGTTTCAGGGAGAGCGCAGCGAGGTCATCATTGGCGACAATAACACCATCCGTGAGAACGTCATTATCAACAGGGCGACCCATGAGGGCGGCAAGACCGTCATTGGCAATGGCAACTTCCTAATGGAGAGCGTTCATATCTCCCACGACACCGTGGTGGGCGATTTCAACGTCTTTGGTTATGGCACGAAGATCGCGGGCAACTGCGAAATAGGCAACGGAGCGATATTCAGCTCCTCTGTCATCGAGAACGCCGGTACACGTGTCGGCGACCTCGCCATGCTTCAGGCTGGCACACGTTTCTCCAACGACGTGCCGCCTTACGCTATCGCCGGAGGCAACCCGATAGCCTACACAGGGCCTAACAACACCCTCATGGAAACATGGCATATCGACGAGAAGGTGCGCAAGCACGTGGCCAACGCCTATCGTCTGCTTTTCCACGGAAAGAACAGCACGTTTGACGCCACGCTGCAGATACAGCAGCAGGTGCCCGACGGGAAAGAGGTGCAAAACATCGTCAATTTCCTCAAGGCTTCAAAGTGTGGAATAATCACAAAGGTGTAGTCTACACATTATATATTAATTAACAAGGGGATGTGCTTCGCGGCATATCCCCTTGTCTTATTTTTAACAAAACATAAATTCTTTGCCGCCAGTATGTAGTTTATCTATTATTAAGTATCTTTGCAGAATGATTATATCAGTTTCTTAATGGTAACTGGCAAAACAGCTTTATGAGAAAACTTAAAAAAGCCGTGCAATGGGCATGGCGCAAGATTAAAGCCTTTTGGCCTTGGTACAAGAACTTGTATAAGGGTAAGGCGTGGTACACGAAAACGCTTATCGCTTTCGTGTCGTTCTTAGCGTTTATCTTTATTTACCTTGGGGCGGTGGACATCAACTTCCTTTGGTTGTTTGGCAAGAGCCCTGGCTATTTCTCAGGCATCCTCAACCCTCCATCCAACCAGGCATCAGAAATCTACAGTGCCGATGGCAAGTTGATTGGCAAGTTCTTCAACGAGAACCGCACGCCCGTGGCGTATGACCAAGTGAACCCTTCTTTTTTCAAGGCGTTGGTCGATACGGAGGATGAGCGTTTCTATAGCCGTCCGCGTGGCATGGCCGTTGACGTGGTAGGACTTTTCGCGGTGGTTAAAGACGTAATCTTGCATCACGACGGGCGTGGCGCTTCCACCATTTCGCAGCAATTGGCAAAGAACATGTTCCGCGTGCGTTCCCAGTATTCCACTGGCCTTCTTGGCAAGATTCCTGGCTTGAAGATTCTTATCGTCAAGAGCAAGGAGTGGATTATTGCCACCAAGCTGGAGACGGTCTACAACAAGCGTGACATCATAACGATGTATGCCAACACCGTGGATTTCGGTAATAACGCTTATGGCATAAAGACGGCCTCGCGCACTTATTTCGGAACCACTCCCGACAGTATTTCAACGCAAGACTGTGCCGTGTTGGTGGGAATGTTGAAAGCCACGTCAAAGTATAATCCCAAGACCAATCCGGAGAACAGCAAGCGCCGTCGCAATGTCGTCTTGGCAAACATGTTCCATCATGGCGACTTGAGCCGGGAAGATTGCGACTCTCTCCAGCAACTTCCTATCACGTTGCACTTCAAGGTGGAGGAGAACTATGATGGTCAGGCATTATATTTCCGTGAGTATGTCGCAGACTACTTCAAGCAGAACTTCCGCGATGACGACGGCGACCCCAAATATGACCTTTACAGCGACGGCTTGAAGATATACACGACGCTCGACTCGCGTATGCAGAAATACGCGGAGAAGGCCGTGCACCAGCAGATGAAGCAGGTTCAGCAGAACTTCAACAACCATTGGAGCATTTATCGCAACCAATCGAAAAACTGGTTGAGACAGGCTCCGTGGCGTGACGAGAACGGCAACGAGATACCAGGGTTCATAGACCAGATAGCCCAGAGGCAGCCGTTCTACAAGGCACTGCTTAACCGCTATCCCAACCAGCCTGACTCGGTAAACTATTATTATCGCAACTGGGTTCACCCTGTCAAGCTCTTCGATTATGACAAGGGCACCATCGTGAAAGACATGACCTCAGAGGATTCCATCAAGTACATGGTAACGTTCATGCACTGTGCCATGCTCGCGATGGAACCGCAGACAGGCGCGGTCAAGGCTTGGGTCGGAGACATCGACTTCAAGTCGTGGAAATATGACAAGGTGACGGCAGAGCGCCAGCCTGGTTCAACCTTCAAGCTTTTTGTCTATACAGAGGCCATGAACCAAGGGCTTACTCCTTGCGACAAGCGTCGTGACGAGTATATCTCAATGGACGTGTACGATAAGATTCAGAAGAAGGTGGTCACTTGGACGCCTACCAATGCCAATGGCTCTTTCTCAGGCGACTCAATACCATTGAAGAGCGCCTTCGCCAAGAGTATCAACTCCGTTGCCGTTCGTCTTGGGCAGGAGATGGGCATCAACCGCATCATAGCCACGGCTGAAAAGATGGGTATCAAGAGTCCGCTTGACGACACTCCGTCGTTGGCGCTTGGTTCCAGCGATGTGCAGTTGCTTGAGCTTACCAACGCTTATTGCACTGTCGCCAACAATGGCATGCACCATGACCCCGTGATTATCAGTAAGATAGTGGATAAGGACGGCAAGACGGTATACGAGAATAATACTGAGGCCGAACAGGTGATACCCTACAAGAGCGCGTTCCTGATGCAGCAGCTGCTTCTTGGTGGCACTCATGAGCCGGGCGGAACAAGCCAAAGCCTCTTGGCCGCGGAATATGCCGGTGGCGCGAGGGATACTGACTTCGGTGGAAAGACGGGAACGTCTAACAACCATTCCGACGCGTGGTTTGAGGGTGTCAGTCCTAACCTCGTGGTCGGCGCGTGGGTAGGCGGCGAATACCGCAGCATACACTTCCGCACTGGAGCTCTCGGTCAAGGCTCACGCACCGCGTTGCCAATCGTGGGATTGTTCTTGCATTACGTGATGGATGACCCCGCGTTCCAAAAGTATCATGGCAGGTTCAAAAAACCGACTGCCGACGATGGCATCACGTCTGACATGTATGTCTGCCAGAGCTATCAGCCGAGGGTTGTACGCGACACGACGAGGGTTGACAGCTCGCGCGTAATAAGCGACCAAGAAGTGTTCTTGGACGAGAACGGCGAGCCCATTGAAAACCAGTCTTCCGAGGAAGGCAACCATTCGGCGGAATCCAAGTCTTCGAAAGCCAATGAGACGCAGAAGTCAAGCAAGAAGGACAAGTCGGAGAAGGAAATCAACTTCAACGACCTGTAGATGTCTTTTCAAGACATTATGTTGATATGATGCCATTGACGCTTCTGTAAAGGGTGAAGAAGGTAACGAGACTTATCAAGGCGCAAGGAAGGTGCAATTTGTTGGCACTTATGTCTCAGATGGTGGTGCGGCCAGCATCCCAGCCTACTCTTATGTGCTTAATGGCACATTGCGACTTTCACCAAGAGTGAAATAGTGTTCGTGAAAGTAGGAGGTAAACACTTATGATTAGTGTTTACCTCCCACTCGATTTATCTTGCGATATTAGGCTTGGGCCTTTGTCATCTTGCGAACCTATTGCCTTTCCGCATCTCACGTCTCATCTTGATGGCCTCTGGAGAGTTGTTGCCAAACCTCGGCTTGCCAGGCTTCCCGTATTCGGGTCTCTGACGCGGCCACTTGTCCATCCTTCTGTCAAACTCGGGCGGTGGAGGAGGTGCTGGGCGATTCTTGCGAGGGTACCTGTCGTAGATGTTGTGGACGTAGGCATTGTCGCGCCATCCGATAGGACGATAGAAGTAGCGGCACTTCTTGAACTTCTTCCACTGCTTTGCGCTGAGCAAGGCTTTCATTTTATTGTTACGATAGCGCCAGCCACGGGCGTTGATGTCGCGATAGCTGTTTATGCCGTCAAGGTAAGCGAGGTTAAGGCTCAGAATGTTGTCGCGCTGAAATTTGTTGAGACCTAACTCCACAACCATCTTGTCGGTGATAAAACGTGCCTCAGCCGTGATGTCCCTCAGTCTTTGGGCGTTCATTGTGCTTGTCATCACCAATGCTGCCACGATTGCCAATAATGTACGTTTCATAGTCGTAAGGTATTACAGGGTTATTTTACTCTTGTCTTCTAACACACTGCAAAGATAGGCGTTTAGAAGCAAAGAGACAGGGGAAAAAACATAAAGGAAAGTAGGTGTTCCCCTAATGTGATAAGGGAAAACCGCCCTTCGTCAACTTGATGAAGCAATGCACGTGCCGGGCTTGGCTTCACGAAGCGAAGCTTGTGACAGGCGTGAAAACGAAAAATCCCGCAAGTCGTTTGACCTGCGGGATTTTCGGGTGGGGGGTGGGACTCGAACCCACGACATTCAGAACCACAATCTGACGCTCTAACCAACTGAACTACGCCCACCATATTTGATAAGTGTGCTTCCTCTATGAAAGCGAGTGTAAAGTTACGGCTTCTTTTCCGTATCACCAAACGTTTTGGCGATTTTTTCCGCAAGAATGCAAAATCCAGACGTTTCCCGCTCTAAAAGCACCTGTTTCCAAGTGTTAAATTTAGGCAATAATATTTTACAATTTAGCGCGCTTACATGATGCCTGTCATGGATTGTCCATATTGGTTGGTGCGGCCTCTATCCATCCATAGTCGCCCCTGTACTTTGGTTTGGAGGCTTGCCACTGCGGAAACGGTTGAATGGCGGTGTGTATAATCGGCGAAGCCGGCATCTTTATAATCTTTCAAATCCGTGTGGATAAAATGCCTACCCGCTTTTTTCAGCACATTTTATGCTCAAAGAAAGCGGGTGGCAATAATCTCCCTTACGGTAGTTTGTTCTTAGAGGTTTTTAAGTTGCTTAATCACCTCCTCAGGATTGAGGCTCTTAAACACGTAGTTGCCGCTGACGAGAGCGTTGACACCGGCCTTGGCCAATCGTGGCGCGGTCTCATTGTTCACGCCTCCGTCCACTTCGATTATGGCCTTGGATTGGCTTTGGTCTATCAGTTTCACAAGACGACGCACCTTGTTGATGGTGTTCTCAATGAACTTCTGTCCGCCGAATCCAGGATTTACGCTCATGAGCAGTACCATGTCCACGTCTTCTATGATGTCTTCGAGCGCGCTCACTGGCGTAGCTGGGTTCAATGCCACGCCCGCTTTCATGCCGGCCTCATGTATTTGGCTGACCACGCGGTTCAAGTGCAATACGGCTTCTTGGTGTACCGTCATTATCGACACTCCAGCCTTTGCCGCCGTGTCTATGTATCTTTCCGGCTTCACGATCATGAAATGGGCGTCGAGCGGCTTCTTGCAAATGCCTTTTAACGCTTGTAAGACGGGGAAACCGAATGAGATGTTGGGTACAAACACTCCGTCCATAACGTCGCAGTGGAGCCAGTCGGCCTCGCTGCGGTTTATCATGTCGATGTCTGATTTCAGGTCGCAGAAATCAGCGGACAGCAATGATGGGGAAATTATAGTTTGTGTTTTTTCCATACTTTCAAGATAATGTGATGTTGCACGCGCAGAAGCAGTTGTTTTCTTGCTTTTTGATGGCATTGTATTGGCGTGCGAACTCACGTATGACATACAACGACAATTCAGAAGGCTGCTTGTCTTTTTTAAGTAGACGTTTTATCATGGGCAGTTATTATTGTTGATTGTTATAACTTAATAACGTCAATCATGATTATAATATTACATTCCTTGTAAAAAAAAGTTTCCCCGACAATAAAAAAAATGCCGGGGAAACGGATGCTTATTCTATAAATGTTTTATGCGTGTGCCAGTCATGGCGTGTGTTAAGCCTTAGTCTCTTCTTTTGTTGTTGTTGGGCTTTCTTCTTTGGCTGAGGCTTCTTTTGCTTCGCTCTTCTTGGTCTTGCTTGCCCTGGTGGTCTTCTTTGCCGTTTGGGTCTTCGTTATCTCCTTGGTCTCGTATTTCTTGCGGAGCTTTGTCACCGTCGCCTCCGATTTCTCCAGTCGGGCTTGCAGCCGTTCTATTTCCTTGTCCTTCATCTCAATCTCGTCGCCCTCGTTCTTGATGGTGGTCAGCAGAGAGTTGAGCTGGTCGTTGTCGATGTCAGATGGATAGAGCGCGTTGACCCTGTTGATGAAGTCGCCAAGGATGTTCATGTAGTTGGTGAAGGCGTCGAACGGACTGCTGTAAATGCCCCTGTCTATACCCACTTGCGAAGGCTTCGTGGACATGAACCTGAAGTTGTTGCTCGCCTGCAGGTAGTTGTAGTCCTGGTTTATCATTGGGTCGTTGGCTATCCTGACCCTGTCGGCAATGCCGTAGAGCTTGTTGAACGCCTCCCTCTGCATGTCGTTGCCGAGCCAGCTGCTCACGTCGCGCTCCTCGTCGACCCACGACAGGGTGTCGGGCACGTTGAGGTCGCCCACGCTGTTGAAGTTGTCGCACACTTCCGATGGCGTTGAGAACGTGATGCCTTGCTGCTTGGCGAATCGTGGCAGCGCGTGGATGAACTCGAGGATGTTTGACGACAGCGGTTGCGCTATTCCCAGTGCCGACAACTCCATGAAGATGTTTACGACCTTCTCCGGTTCTGGCAGTTGCGCGATCTTCGCTATATACTGGTCGGCGAAGAGCGGGTAGCCTTCCCAATCCTTGTTGTTGAATCGCAGGCTGATGTCGTCGCTCAGGTTGATGTCGCGCAGCAGCAGTTTCAGTTTCGGCGCGAGCGCGCAGTTGTAGACATAGTGTGGCGACTTCCATCCCAGCACGTGCTTGGCGCCTTCTGTCAGCATGCCCTTGAAGCCCATCTCGCTGGCCTGGAGGCCAATGTCGTCGCTGTAGATGAGCGACGAGTTGCGTAGCACGGTTGGTCGCTTGCCGAAGTATTCCACCATCTTGTCGCATTGGTTCTTCACGTTCAGTGCGAACATGGTGTTGTCTTTCAATGCCGACAGGCCGTGGCCGTAAGGCTCCGCGAGAAATTCCACGCAGCCCGTCTTGTTAAGCTCCACGAGCTTGTCGAGCACCTCAGGCGCGTATTGCTCCAGTTGCTCCATGCCGACGCCGGAGAGCGAGAACGCCACGCGGAAATACTTTCCGTTCTCCTTTATCATCTCTCCGATGGTGTTGAGCGCGGGTATGTATGAGCGCTCGGCTATGTCCCTTATGGTGCGCTCGTTCTCGTAGTCGTCGTAATAGTAGTGGTCGGTGCCAATGTCGAAGAAGCGGTACCGTTTCAAGTGTACTATTTGGTGTATCTCGAAGTATAAACAAATTGTTTTCATGGTCGTTTATGGTTTTTCTGTCTGTTTTTCCTGTTATGTCTCTCGGCTCAAATCCAATGGAGCGTTCTCAGGTATAGTTCCCTGATCCATCGTCCCACCTTCTCCCAGGTGATTTGCGCCACTTCCTCCTGGCCTTTCTGTTGCAGGTAGTTGAACAGTCCCTCGTTGTGGCAAATGCTGTATATGGCGTCTGCCATGGCGTTGATGTCCCAATAGTCTATCTTGATACAGTTTGTCAGTATTTCTCCGCAACCGCTTGTCTTTGAGATGATTGTCGGCGTGCCGCATTGCATGGCCTCGAGTGGCGAGATGCCAAACGGCTCGCTCACCGACGGCATGACGTACACGTCAGAGTTTTTTAGGCATTCGTAGACTTGCTTGCCCCTCATGAAGCCCGGGAAGTGGAACCTGTCGGCGATGCCGCGCTCCGCCGCGAGGTAAATCATTGCGTCCATCATGTCGCCCGATCCTGCCATGCAGAAGCGAATGTTGTTGGTTCGGTGCAGCACCATGTTGGCGGCCTCCACGAAATATTCCGGGCCTTTCTGCATGGTGATGCGTCCCAGGAACGTGACGACCTTCTCCTTGTCCCTGTGGTCGGGCCGCGGTATGGCTTGGTTCTCAGGGCTTAACGGGTACACGGCGTTGTGCACCGTGAACACCTTCCTTGGGTCTTGGTGATAATGGTTTATCACGGTTTGCCTCGTCAGTTCCGACACGCACATTATGCAGTCGGCATGGTCCATTCCGTCTTTCTCTATGCCGTAGACGGTAGGGTTGACGTGTCCGCGCGAGCGGTCCCAGTCGGTGGCGTGGACGTGTATGCACAGTGGCTTTCCGCTGATTTGCTTGGCGTAGATGCCGGCGGGGTAGGTGAGCCAGTCGTGAGCGTGAATGATGTCGAACTCCTCGGCGCGCGCCACCTGTCCGGCTATGATGCTGTAGTTGTTTATCTCCTCGTTAAGGTTGCTTGGGTATCCGCCGGCAAACTCCATGCACCCCAAGTCGTTGACGTGCATATAGCCGAAGTCGGCATATATGTGGTCGCGGAACCGGTAATACTCATCAGGGTCCATCAAGTTGCCGATGCGTTGCTTCACGTAGTCGCGGTCAACGTTCTTGTACACTATTGGCACGCAGTTCATTGCCACGATACGCGCGTAGGTGTGGTCTTCATCGCCAAAAGGCCGTGGCAGGCAAAGCGTTATCTCCACGTCGCCTTGGGCGTGCAGTCCTTCAGAAATGCCGAAGTTGGCGGTGGCCAGTCCACCGAATACATGAGGAGGATACTCCCATCCAAACATTAAAACTTTCATATGTCGCCCCTCCTATTTGTTTTCATTGATATTCTCAAGTAGTTCCGTGGCGCGCAATATCCCGGCCACGTTAGCCGCGAACGACACCGCTCCCCTGCCCCTGAATGGCGGGTTGCCGTCGAAGAGCTCAGGCAGCGTGCCCACGCAGTGGTTGAACATCTCGTCCTCGAATCCCACCATCTGGCGGCGTATGAAGCTCAGGCGCGAGCGCTTGAAGAGCTTCAGGCAGGCGCTGAGGTAGAACCCCTCGAGCCAGGGCCATGCGGTGCCTTGATGATAAGCGTAGTCGCGTTGCGTCTGCGCGCCGACATACATGGGGGTGTATCCCGTGCTCTTTGGCGACAGCGAGCGCAGGCCTTTCGGCGTGAGCAGCTCGCGCGTGCAGTAGTCGAAGACGGTCTTCTGTTGTTGCGGGGTCAGTGGCGAGTTGTCGAGAGCCACGGCGAAAATCATGTTCGGGCGAACGCTCCAGTCGGGCTTGTCGCCGTCAACGAAGTCGTAGAGATAGCCATACTCGTTGACGAAGGTGTCAACAAACGAGGCCTTGCAACGCTCGGCCAGCTCGTGCAGCCTCTCTGCGTCGGCATTGTCGCCAAGCTCCTTGGCAATGTCTTCGGCGAATACGAGGTCGTTGTACCACAAGGCGTTGAACTCTACTATGTATCCTGTGCGCGGCACCACTGGCAGTCCGTTCACCGTGGAGTTCATCCACGTCATGGCCTTCTTCTTGCCATCCGTCTTCAGCAGGCCGTTGGTGTCGAGCACGAGGTAAGGGTGCTTGTTGCTTATTATATAATGTATAAGGTCGTGCACGAGCTTGCCGTATCTCTTCGCGCAAAGCGTCAGCCCCAGCTTGTTGGAATATTGCTGCGTGGCCCTGATGGCCCACAGCGGCACGTCGGGCTGCTCCACCTCTGCCAAGAGTCCGGTCTGCTCCTTGCCTTCCATGAAGTCGTAGAGCTGCTTCGTGGCGGTGTCCATGGCGTCCTCGAAATAGTCAACCTCGTCTATTGACAATGCCAAGCCAGGCAGCGAGATGAACGTGTCTCTCGCGCGGCATTTGAACCACGGATAGCCGGCCAGGATATATCGTTTGCCATCCTTGTCGTGCACGTGGAACTGGTGAGCCGCGTTTATGAGGCAGTGAATGAAGTTGTCGCGAGGCGTGCGCTCGTCGGCTTCCTTGTCGAAGAGGGCCTTCAGGCCTCTCGGTTTCGACTCCGACGTGGACGCGGCGAAGACGATGCTCTCGCCCTTCTTGATGGGTATGGAGAAATAGCCTGGCACATACAGGTCTTCCGTCGACGAATAGCCGCGCTCTTGCTCTTTTTGGTATTCAAGGTCGCGATACCAGTTGGGGTCGTACACGAACTTGGGCTTCTTCGAGAATTGCATGTAGAGGTAAGGGTAACCGTCGTACATCCTGGTGCGTATGCCGTTGCTCACCTCCTCGTAGTCGCGGCTCGCCCTTGAGTTCTCGTGCGTGAACTGTCTCACGCTGCGGAAGGCGAGGAAAGGCTGAAACTGCAGCGTGGTCTCCGAGTGGGCGTCGACGAGAGTGTAGCGTATGAGCACGCGGTCCTCGTAGTGCTGGAAAACCACCTCTTTTTTCAATATCACGCCGCCAACCCTGTATATGGTCGTCGGAATCTTGTCGCAATCGAAGTCGAAGATGTATTTATGGCCGTTTGGGCTGAACGTGCCGCTATGGTATTTGTGCAGGCCAAGGTTGAAGGCCGCGCCATGCTGTATGACCGAGCAGTCGAGTGATGAAAGAAGCACATGATTGTCGTGGTCAAGCTCAGGAACAGGCACGACCAATAGGCCGTGATACTTTCTCGTGTTGCAGTCTACGACCGTAGAGCAGGAGTAAGCACCTGACCGGTTAGTTCTCAGAATCTCTTTTTGCAAAGATTCTTGAAGGTTTATCATCTGTGCCCTTTCAAATTTGAGATAACTCATAGTAACAAAGGCATTATAAGGTTTGTATATCAGATTTAGGAAGACAGTTGCTTTGGAGCTTCCTTTATTGAATCCAAATTTAGTGTTTTTTTTCTTATTAGTAAAAGGTTTGCACAGGCAAATTGGCGGTTTTATGTTTTTTTAAGGTTGTGTGCGTGCAAGGCGCAGCAGCCGTATGGTCTCCTTCACCTTTTCTTCCATTGACAGCGCGGCGTCTATCCAGTGGATGGTGGCTCCACGACGCTCCATGCCCCTGAACCACGTCATTTGTCGCTTGGCAAACTGGTGGATGGCTATCTCCAGTTGGCGGAACATCTCCTCGTAGGTCAGTTTGCCAATCACGTATTCCGTCACATATTTATATTCCAGGCCATAGTATATCAAGTCGTCGGCCTTCACGCCCTTGTCGAGAATGCCGCGTATCTCTTCCACCATGCCGTTGTCCAATCGTTTCCTTAGCCTGCTGGTAATCTTCTCGCGCCGTGCGACGCGGTCTATCCCCACGCCCACTATCACGCTGTCTATGGCGGGGAAGTCCCTGTCGTCGGTGGGGTGGTCAAGGTTGTAGGTCTCAATCTCTATTGCGCGTATGGCCCGTTGGCACGAGTCCACGTCCGTGGTGTTGTGCATGTTGCTTCCAGTCTTGGCTTTAAGTTGCCTTAGCATGTGGGTCAGCTCGTCCAGGTTTTTCCCTTCGAGTGCTTTGCGCAGTTCCGGGTTTTGCGGCACGGGCGACAGGTGGTAGCCCTTGAGCACGCTCTCGATATACAGCCCCGTGCCTCCGCAGAGAATGGGCTGCGCCCCACGACTCTGAATGTCGTGGTAAGCCTTCAAGAAGTCCTCTTGGTATTGGAAGAGGTTGTATTTCGTGCCTGCCTCGCGGATGTCGATGAGATGATATGGAATCTGCTTGCCGTCAACCACGTAGTCGTCGAGGTCTTTTCCCGTGCCAATGTCCATGCCGCGGTAAACCTGTCGCGAGTCGGCTGAGATTATCTCTCCGCCAATCTCGCGAGCCACGTGTGCCGCGAGGTCTGTCTTGCCCGAGGCCGTTGGGCCAAGTATGGTCAGAAGTGTTTTCATGCTTAATGGTTCGTTATGATATTAGTGTAGGCAGTGCCGAGCCTTTCGGTGATTCAACAAGCCAATGCAAATTTACTCAAACTTTTCGTAAAGAGCCGTCTTGGCGCCGTGAAATTCAAGCTAAAATGTATGGTTGTGCTTTGCAGGTGCGGGTAAGATTGGATCTGACTGCATCGCGTGGACTGCACAATCTCTTGTAAAGTGATATAAACAAAAAAGACGTAATGCTTTGTGTGCATTACGTCGTCGTAGTTGCGGAGGCAGGATTCGAACGTGCGACCTCCAGGTTATGAGCCTGGCGAGCTACCAACTGCTCCACTCCGCGATGTTTAACCTTTGTTGCTTATCCATTTCTGAATTGCGAGTGCAAAGGTACTGCGATTTTTTGAAAGTGCAAAACAATTCGGGGAAAAATATTCAAAAATCTGGCATTATTGACGTAGGTCAAGTATTTGCCATGATTATGCATCTGTTCCGTTACGTATGTCATTACCCACACGAATCATAAAGATAGACATGCCGCAAGCGCCACGTCTCAGCGCAGCCTTGCGCTTGACGTGTCGTAGGTGTGGTCCTTGGTTTATATGTGTATCAATTAGTTTGACTTTGCGGCCGTGTGTAGCTTGTAAAATATTATTGCCAAAATTTAACACTTGGAAACAGGGGCAAATAGAGCGGAAAAAAGGCTTCGAGGTGCCCCTTCGCAGCATCGTCGACTGGTTTTTTGCCAAAAATCATTGCCGTTACGGTGCAATCGCGTCGCCGTTACACCGTAATCGCAACGCGATTGCACCGTAACGGCATCGCGATTACACCGTAACGGCGACGCGATTGCACTGTAACGGCAATGCGAAATCAGCGCATTGGCAACACCTTAAAACCGCGAAATTCGCAAATCTTTGGTAATCAACGAATTGTGGAAACGACCCATAATCGCGTCGTTTTCAACCAAGAGATCGCTCGGTTGAAAAAAATCGATTCTCAGACGACCATTTGTTGAATATTATTACCCGACTTAATCAGTATGATTTGCCGTGGGCCGGCTCAAGCCCGCCCCGGCAAAGAAAATAATGCGTTTCTCATGCAATAATGCGCAATGTTTGCACGTTATGATATATAAGTATAATAACGCATAAAAAATATCACACAATGAAAACAAGCCTTTATCCTTTTCTTTTCGCCCCCAATCTTCATGAGACCATTTGGGGTGGTGACCGTCTTTGTCCATTCAAGGGGCTGACCCCACACGAGAACCCCGTGGGCGAGAGCTGGGAGGTCAGCGCAGTGCCGTCAAGTCCCGACACGATAAGCAATGGCGCGGAAAAAGGCAAGGATCTCATCTCTGTCATCTCTTCCGACCCCGAGGCCATACTCGGCAAGGCCGTCAGCGAGCAGTATGGCGGCAAGATGCCATTGCTCGTGAAGTTTATCGATGCCAAGAGAGACCTCAGCATCCAGGTGCACCCCAACGACGAGATGGCAAAGCGCGTGCACAACAAGATGGGCAAGACCGAGATGTGGTACGTGCTCGACGCCAAGCCCGGCAGCTATCTCTATTGCGGTTTCAAGACGAAAATCTCGAAAGAGGAGTATAAGCAGCGCATTGCCGACGGCACCATCACCGACGTGCTGGCACGCCATGAGGTAAAGGCCGGCGACGTGTTCTACATTCCGGCAGGCAGGGTTCACGCCATCTGCAGCGGCATCATGCTCGCCGAGATTCAGCAGTCGTCCGACGTCACTTACCGCATCTACGACTACAACCGCCCCGGACTCGACGGCAAGCCACGCGAGCTTCACACCGAGCTGGCTGCCGAGGCACTCGACTTCAACGTGGCCGACTCTTACAGCTCTGAATACAAGCACGAGGCCAACACGCCAAACGTCATCCTTGACACCAAGTATTTCTGCGTCAGGGTGAGCGACCTCGACAAGCCTCACCACTATGCCATGAAGGGCTTCGACAGTTTCGTGGTCTGCATGTGCCTGAAGGGCGACTGCAAGATAAAGGTCAACGAGACCGGCGACGAGCTGGTGCTCAAGGAGGGTTACAGCTGCCTTATTCCGGCTGCCATCGCCGACTACGACATCATGCCCGTGGGCGAGAAGACGCAAGTGCTGGATGCCTTCATCGACAACAACATCAAGTGAATAGCGGCGCGTAGCCCTTGTTGAGTTTTTCACAAAACGCAACGCACCTTAAATATCGACATCGGCTTCACGGCGCAAGGGCTTTGCCTCTACACCGTGAAGCCGATGCCATTCCGTAGTAACCGCGTCGCGATTCATGCATGAAGCCGACGCGATAAGTAAACCGTTTATAATTAAGGAAATATGAATTTCAAGGAATTAGCCGAAAAACGATTCTCGGCTCGTAAGTACACCGACGAGCCTGTCAGCAAGGCAGACATCGACTACATAATGGAATGCACGCGTTTGGCGCCGTCGGCCCATAACCTGCAGCCGTGGAAGTTTTTGCTTCTCACCTCGGAAGAGGCGAAGCGGAAGATAAGGCAATGCTATGACCGGCGCTGGTTCACCACGGCGCCAATGTATGTGCTGGCCATGAAAGACACGGCTGGCTGCTGGGTGCGTCCCGACGATGGCAAGGCCCACGGCGACATAGACCTTGGCATAGCCGTTGAGCATCTCGCCCTTGCCGCCGCCGACCGCGGTCTCGGCACGTGCTGGGTGGCCAACTACGACGTCGAGGCCGTCAGGCGCCTGTTTCCGGTGGAAGGCTATGAGGCCGTGGCCATAATGCCCGTGGGCCATGTGGCCGCCGATTGCCCTTGCCCGAAGAAGACGCGCAAGGACATGACGGAGATAGCGGAGCAGCTCTAAAGGCGTTTCAGCCACTTCCTTACCGGCTCGTCGTAGAACCTCAGGCAGAGCCACGCTATGCAGACGCTGCAAGCCATCGTGGCAAGCGCCATGGGCCATGTAGCGGCAAAGGAATACAGCTTGGTCTTGATGAGCCACATGTAGAAGGCGTACATCAAGGGATAGTGCACGATATAGAGCGGATAGGAGATGTCGCCGAGAAATCGGCAGACGCTTGTCGAGGTCTTGTCGGTGGTCGTGCCCGACGCCGCCAGCCAGACGATGGCCGGGAAGACGACGATGACGCACGCGGCCTCGAACACGCCGTTGAGGCTCACCGGCGCGTCGCCACCGATATAAGGCACGTGGAAAAGCAGCAGCAACGCCACGGCGCCTATCCAGAACGCCGCGCGCGCCTTTCTCAGGGGCTTGAACACGCGCGACATCAGCAGCCCGATGGTGAAGGGGCATAGCATGCGCAGCAATCCCCCGACGACGTTTGTCGTGTCCAGGGTCCATCCCACGCCTATCGAGCCGTAACCCGACTGGTCGGTGACGGCAAACCACGCCAAGGCGCAACACAACAGTGCCGACACGCACGCCAAGACACGCGTGGGCAATCGGCGCATGACGAAGGCGTAGACGATGTTGCCAATGTATTCGAAGAAAAGCGACCAGCACGGGCCGTTGAGCGGAAACATCTCGCCATTGCCCCTCACGTCGCGCCGCATGCCGGGCAGGGCGGGTATCATGAGCCAAGAGCAGAGCAGGGCGAGAAGGGTGAGAAGAATGGTGGAACGTGTGCCGTCCCAACGTTCCATGCCCGTGAGCAAGAACGACACAGCGCCTATCACGGCGCCGAGCACCACCATGGGGTGCAGGCGTATGAGGCGGCGGCGGAAAAAAGAGCCAAGCGTGAGCGTCTTGCCCCAACGGTCGTCGTAGGCATAACCGATGACGAACCCGGAAAGGATGAAGAAGAAGTCGACGGCAAGGTAACCGTGGTTGGCGAAGTCGATGACGGGCTTGTTGCCAGCGAACTGGTAGCCCTCAAACACGTGATACCACACCACAAGCAACGCCGCTACCCCACGCAGCCCGTCGAGAAGGGCGTAGTGGGGCTTGGAATTAGCGTAACTCATCCTTATTTCACTATTACCTCATCGACAAACAGCCAGCCCTTGCGTGGCGAGCGCTTGGCTTGGATGTGGAGGAAACGAGTGGTTTGCTTCTTGCTCAACGTGTAGTCGCAAATGGAGTAGGGCAGGTCCTTAGGACTGGCGGCGCAAGGCACACCGTTCACCGTGACTTGCTCGGGGAAGAAAATCTCAGGCCCCGTGAGCTGCATGAAGTTCATGCTCACGCCATGCACGGTGCGCTCCTTGCCGAGGTCGATGGTGATGTCGAGGTCGCAGCAGAATCCCTGCCAGCGGTTGTCGTTGTTGTTCCACGTGCCTTGCAATCCGTCGACGAGGGCGTTGTCGCCGCCCGCCTTGTACACGTCGCTGTAACGGCAATCGCCGTTGAACTTGACCTTGCCGCCAATGGCCAAGTGCTTCACCTTTTTGAAATATTCCGGACGCTCGCCAATCTCTTTCCTCAGGTCAAAGGCGTTGACGCCGGCCTTTCGCAAGCTGTCGGTGACATGTGTCGCCCATCGGTGGAAATCCTTGTATGAGCGCGTGCGGCCAAGGCCAATCTCGCCCATGGCCAGGGCGCGCGGCCACAGCTGATACTGCAGCAGGCTCACCGTGGGCACATACTCGGTGAACAGTGTGACCTGCGCTCCGAGCAGCTTGTCGCGGAACGGCGCTATCTCCTTGCCGAAATCCCAGATGTGCTTCAGCGGCCTGTAGCCGCCCATCGTCTCGGGTTGAGTGGCAGGCGCGTCCTGATAGCTGTCGAGATAGCACCACGAGCCGGGACACATCACCACCTGATGTCCCAGCGAGAGGGCTTTCTTGCCAATGTCGGCATTGCGCCAAACCATGATGACGATGCTGCTGTCGGCCTCGGAGTCGGAGAGGGCCTCGTCCCACACCACCATCTTGCGGCCAAGGCCGCGCACGATGCTGTTCATGCGGCGTATGGCATCGGCATATTGCTCCTTTTGCGTCGCCGTCTCGTCGCCACCGCAATGTATGTATTTCGACGGGAAGACTTCGGCCACCTCTTTCAATATCGTCTCCATGAACTTGTAGGTCTCTTCCTTTGATACGTTCATCTCGGCGTGGTTGAACGCCACTTCGGGATACGCGGCGCACACCTCCTCGCTGTGGCCCGGGAACTCTATCTCCGGCACTATGGTTATGCCTTTGGCCTGGGCGTATTTCACCAGGCCCTTCAGCTCATCCTGCGTATAATAGCCGCCAAAGCCACTCTTGCTGTCGCTGTAGGCACGCACGTAGCTCAGGTCCTGGCCATCCTGCTTTTCAGGCTTGTTCCACCATTCTTTCCATGTCTGCCTGGTGCGCCAAGCGCCCACCTCGGTGAGTCGTGGATAGGCTTTTATCTCCATGCGCCATCCGGCCGCGTCGGTCAGGTGGAGGTGGAGCGTGTTGAGACCGTAATGGCTCATGATGTCAACCTCGCGATACAGTTCGTCGAGAGGCACGAAATGGCGGCTCACGTCGATCATCATTCCGCGCCATGGCAACGGCTTGGGTTGACTGGGTTGGGAAAAAGACAAAAGCGAAGCGCAGAGCGCGCAAAGGGATATTAAAAAACGTCTCATATAAGTTTTGCTAAAATTTTAAGCAAAGGTAGCTAAAATAATAGAATATGTTTGTCGTTTCGATGTTTTATTTGTAGTTTTGGCGTTAAAACTATAAATCCGTATCAACTTATGAAAAGAACACTGTCTACTATCGCCCTTTTCCTGTCATTTCTCGGAGTGATGGCGCAAGGTTATGTCCCGACGAAGGAAAACCTCGCCGAGAGGGAAAACTTCCGCGCGGCCAAGTTTGGCGTCTTCCTTCACTGGGGCATCTACAGCACGTTTGCCCAAGGCGAGTGGTATCTGCAAAACGCCGTGCCCGACCGCATGGAGTATGCCAAGGCCGCCGACGCCTTCTATCCGCATCGCTTCAACGCCCATGAGTGGGTGAAAGCCATCAAGGACGCTGGCGCGAAGTATGTCTGCTTCACCACGCGCCACCACGACGGCTTCTCGATGTGGGACACCCGGCAGAGCGATTACAACATAGTGAAGGCTACGCCATTCAAGCGCGACATCGTGAAGGAACTGGCCGACGCCTGCCACGACGAGGGCATAAGGCTACACCTCTATTACAGCCATATCGACTGGATGCGCCAAGATTATCCCATGGGCCGCACGGGCAGGCATTGCGGCAAGGACAGCACCAAGAGCGACTGGCCACATTATTTCAACTTCATGAACGCCCAACTCACCGAACTGCTGACACGTTACGGCAAGATTGGCGCGATATGGTTTGACGGTTGGTGGGATCACGACCAAGACTCAGTTCCCTTCGACTGGCACCTGCCCGAGCAATATGCCCTTATCCACAAGTTGCAGCCAGCGTGCCTTATTGGCAACAACCACCACATGAAGCCATTTGACGGTGAGGACATACAGATTTTCGAGCGTGACCTGCCCGGAGAGAACACCGCGGGCTTCGTGGACAAGGCCGCGCAGATAAGCCACTTGCCGCTGGAGACCTGCCAGACCATGAACGGCATGTGGGGATATAAGGTCGTGGACCAGAACTACAAGTCGGCGGCGGAACTTATCCGCTTGCTCGTCAACACGTCGGGCAAGGGCGCGAACCTGCTGCTCAACATCGGGCCACAGCCCAACGGCGAACTCCCGGCGTTGGCTCTCGACAGGTTGAGGGAGATAGGCAAGTGGATGCGCGTGTATGGCGAGACGCTCTATGGCAGCGAGGCCGGCCCGGTGAAGCCATGCGAGTGGGGCGCGACGACCGAGAAGGACGGCAAGGTGTATGTGCACGTCTGCCCAGCCGAGGGAACGAAAGCCCCAAGCGACATCACGATACCGATGGCTAAGAAACCAAAAGAAGTCACCGACTTCCAGACAGGAAAGAAGGTGACTTATACATATAAGAACAAGCAGCTGAGAATTGCCGTGCCTGCGACGTTGGCCACTCCCGACAATGTCATTGTGGTCAGGAGATAGCCTCTTTCACCAGCCTTATCTTTTCCGCGTCAGACACGAGACCCGTGCGCAGGGAGCCATGAATCTCCGTGGCTCCCGTCGCCTTCAATATGGTGCTCGCGTTATGGGTGTTCACGCCCGCGCCACACAATATGCCAAGCTCGTGGCCCGACTTTGCTGATATTTCCCTCGCCTTCTCCACAAGCTGTCTCAGCAAGGGTATGCCTTGCTCCGCGGTGGCCTGTTGCCCGGAGGTGAGTATGCGGTTGCATCCCAATCCCGCTATCTGCCCTATCGCCTCGAGGGGGTCGTCGCAGACGTCGAAGGCGCGATGGAACGTCACGTTGCGACGTTGGTCGCCTACGGCTTGCCTCACCGCGTCGATCCATTTGCGGCAAGCGGCGGTGTCGATGTCGCCACCGGGCGTGAGCGCGCCAACGACAACGCCATCGGCACCCTCGGCGATGGCCATGCCTATCTCGTCGGCCATCTTCTTGACCTCGGTATCGTCGTAAACGAAATCTCCCTCGCGAGAGCGAATGAGAACGTGAACCAACAACCCGGCGGGGTGACAGAGGCCGACGGCCTCGCCAATCATCTCGCGGCTTGGCGTGAGCCCGTCGAGCTCAAGGTCGCGGCACAGCTCCACGCGGTCGGCGCCACCCTCAATGGCGGCTCTTACGCTTGCGATATTTCCGCAGCAAACTTCCAATTTCATATTTCCGAAACATAAAAATTAAAGCCCCTTGGCTTCCATGTCGGGAAGTCAAGGGGCTGACGTTATCTCATTTGTTATTGCGCGCTCTGAACCGACGTGGCGCTCGCGTTCTTCTCACTGTCGTCGAGCTGCAAGTCGCTTTTCACGCTTCGTGAGCTTGTGCGGAAGAATACGGGCACGGTCGTGGTCTGGCCGGCCTTCAGCGTGAACATCACGCTGTGGGTGAGCACGTCGCCACCCTTGAGGCGCGTGCCGGTGTTGAGCAGGTAGTCGCCGGCGGGGAGGTTGAGGCCCTTGCGGAACTTCTCCGTCACGGTCGGGTCGTCGTCGGCATAGTCGAGCGACGTGGGTCGGCCATCGACCATCTTCGAGATGGTGTAGCCGTGATAGTACATCACGTCAGCCGGCACCTCGAGCTTCAGCGTGCCTTGCGCTTGCCGTGGTTTGGCCGATTGCTTGTCGCTGAGCTGCAACCAAGCGTCGCCGTCGGCAACCATCGCCTTGCCCAGAGGGTCGAGCTTGGCTTTCATGCCAAGGGCGCGCGCCCCGGCCACGGTGAAGAGCTCACGGCTGCGGTCGTCGCACTTGCGGTTGTTGTAAACACCGACAGCCGACACGAAGAGTTGCTTCGGGTTGTTGGAGTTGTCCACCTTGATATTGCTTTCCACCCATGCTATCCACTCCTTTGCCGTAAGCTTCGGCAAGCGTTTCTGCAAGAAGGCCACGTAAGGCCTGAGGTGCTCGGTGGAGATGCGTATGCCCCCACTACGCAAGGCGTCGTCGCTGAGCAGGCAAGCGTCGTGCAAGACGTCGATCGTAACGTCCCTGAGGTCCTTCTCGCTAAGGCCCTGAATCACGAGGTTGGTCTTAGGGTTCTTCTCCTTTAAGAACTTATCCATGACCTTCCAGTTGCTTCGCGCTTTCTTCAGGATGTCGTTGTCGCCCTGATAGAACGTCTTTTTCTGGTAAGCGGTGCGAATCCTGTCTTCCTTGGCCAATCGGCGACCGTTCTCGCTCACGGTGTCTACGACGCTGCGGTCAGGCTCTTCGAGCACTGTTGTGGGAACGTGCAAGTCGTATTCGTCGACCCATGCGCTTCCGGCCTTGTGGCAAGGTGTTATGGCAATCTCGGTGGAGTAGGCGTCAGCCTTCTTCACGCCATACTTGTCGTTAGCGCTGACCCACACCTGCAAGTCGCCATAACCGGTCGTGAACGTGGCATAACCGTCGGCGTCGCTCTTGGTGGTGAAGATGGGATAAAACTCAGAGTAGTTGTAGACGCGGAAGTCGACCGTGGCGCCTTGTATGGCCTTGCCCTCTTCGTCTACGACCCTCACCTTCAAGGTCTTTGTCGGGGCGTAGGTGTCTGTTGTGGCTATTTGGTTGCCCTCGTAGTCGAAGGCGCGTATGAGCATGGCGCGGCTTGCTGCCCAGTTGAACCATCCCTTGTCCAAGGTGGCCTCTGGCTCGCAAGCGCCCATGAAGCGCCAACGGCCGTCGACCCATACCTCGACCCAAGCGTGGTTGTCGTCGGTGTGCGCCCAACGGGGGCAGTAGACTTGGCGGGCCGGTATGCCGACGGCGCGAAGGGCTGCCACGGTGAAGGTGCTCTCCTCTCCGCAGCGGCCAATGCTGTTGCGCATCGTGGCCAGGGGCGACGACGTGCGGCCGTCGCTCGGACGATAGCTTGCCTTCTCGTGGCACCAGTGGTTCACCTCCAGTGCGGCTTGCTCCATGGTGAGACCCTTGAGGCGTGGAGCCAGCTCCTTGTAGATGACCTCGCGCGAATTGTCCAATGCCTCATTGTTCACGCGGACGGGAAGGACGAAGTTCTCAAACTCCCATTTGGGCACCTTCTTACCCCACGGCATGTCGGCGCGTGCCTTCAGCGCCATGCGCACCTGCTTCTGCCAGTAGGCTTTGGGATAGTCCACGCGGTCGGGCGTGGACATGCTCTTGTAGAGAAAGGAAAGGCTCTCAGCCTCGGTCTGCGCCATGGTCGTAGCGCTCATCGCCACCAGTAGGCAGGCGGATACAAATAATCGTTTCATATTGTTTTGTGAGTTATTTTTCCAAAGGTACGATGAAATCGCGAATACTCCAAACAATTAAAACTATTTATTATTGTCGGCCTGTGTTGCACGCTCGAAAAATCCATGAGCCACGGTGGCTATAATATATAATGTGTAAAAGTGCCGTGACAGCCTAAGCGTAGCTGTGCATGCCGTTCAAGAAATAGTTTACGCCGAAGTAGGTCATCACTATGCTCAGGAAGGCGAAGGTGAGATAGACATGGTAGGCCAGAGGCTTGCGAAACGCGGGCAGGGTCTGGGTGTGCACCACCACGGCATAAATCATGAACGTGATAAGCGCCCATGTCTCCTTGCTGTCCCAGCTCCAGTAGTTGCCCCAACTCACGTTTGCCCAGATGGCTCCGATGAATATGCCGAGGCCCATTGTCGTGAGAGCCGGATAGAGGAACACGCGGCTCAAAGCCTGCAGCTCCTCGGCATGAGAGCGCATGAAGATGCCCATGAGACCGCAGATGAAGGTGAGCGACAAAAGCGCGTAGCTCATCATGATGACACTCACGTGGACGCTCAGCAGCGGACTGTTCAGCACCGGCATCATCTGCCCGATGGCAGGGTCCATCTGGTTGATGTGGCTCACCAAGAGGAAAAAGCCGGAGAGGAGGAAGCCGAAGACCATGACCATGCGAACCTTGAACTGCAAGGCTATGCTGATGAGCATGACAAACCACGCCACTGTCAACATGGTCTCATAACCATTCGACATGGGCACGTTGCCGCTTACGACCCATCTCAATGCCATGCCAAAGGTCAGGGCGAGAAACGAGACTATCAGCAATGCGGGCAACAAGTAGTTGAGAAGCTTGACTTCCCTTTTCCGCGTCATGCGGTAGATGGTATGGAAAAGGGCGATGAATCCCAATGTGAGGTTCACCATGAACAGGATGGTGGCGAAAGGAAAGGCGTTGATGATGCGCTCGGCCTTGTATTGCGCGGCGGAGGGCAAGGAGGTTCCGCCACTTATGGCCTGATATTTCCGCATCTTGTCGAAGTAGACATTCACACGATCGAAGCGTCCCGCTTTCACGTCCTCATTGAGCAAAGAGAAAACGTTCTTTATATAAAGCGAGTGCTGATACTCCACGGCGCGTGGCAGCTTGTCTACCGGCGAGAACCATGTTGTCGTGCCCGCCTTGATGAAAGGATGGTCTTTCGACGCTTTCACGTTCTTGGTGAATGTATAGGGCAAGACCTTCAGCGAGATGCCTTGACGCAGTTCCATGATGATTTGAATCTTGCCGTCGATGTCGGCAGCCTGCTGGTGAAACTTGTCTTGCTGGCCGTTGTAGTATTCCTGCACGAACTGTCCGATGGTATAGCCACCCACGTCGTGGTTGAAGAAGCTGTTTAATGAAGCATAGTCGGGTAAGTTGATTGTCGACTTCAGCTCTCCGCCCTTTATTTTGATGAAAGGCTCGGCAGCCCAAACGTTGCCATAGAACACCCAGCCGGAGAGCACTTGCTCTGCCGTCAGGCCATGATAGCTTCGCGCGCCATAAATCTTCTTGCAGAAGTCGAGGGCGAAGGTCTGAACTGGACAGATGCGGTCGTTGTAGAGAATGTATATCTTGCCAAACTTCTCAGCGGTCTCCTTGGGAAGCACGGAGTTCTGGATATTATCCATGACGGAATCGGCTCGCGCGGTCTGTACATTTCCAAGGCAGAGGATGAAGGTTATCATCAAGGCCCCATTCCTTAGCAGCGGGCTCTTCAAGATTTTGCGGTAGCCCCCCTTGGGGTCTATGAGCATCCAAATGATGGAGAAGAACAGTAGCGCGTAACCAGTGTAAGTGACAGGTATGCCGTAGGGGTCGGCGTTGATGGCGAGTATGCTGCCCTTGCCATCCTCGTCGTAGGAAGACTGATAGAAACGATAGGAGCGATGCGAGAAGATGTGGTTCATCGACACTTCACCGTCAATCTTGTCCTTGCCGTCCAGCACGGTGAACAGTGAAGAGTAGTCGGCAACGGCTTGGGTGCCATCGTGCATCTTGGCTTCAAACTTGTGCAAACAGAGCGAGAAAGGCAGCTGCTCTTCCTTCATTCCACGTTGTTCATCGCTTGCCATGTAAGTGTTTACCGGCTTATTGACCCTAAGATGAATCATGCCCCTCTTCGCTGAGACATGGGTTAGCAAAGCACCGGTAAGGATGATGAGGAAAGAGGCGTGCAAGGTCAATGTTGAGGCGCATTTAACCTTTTGCCTGATGATGTGGAAAGCGCCGAAGGCGGCGAGAGCTGCCCAAATCAAAATGAACCACCACGCACCGTAATAATGAGCGTGTACATAATCAGTGCCTTGGCTCTTCTCCACTATCGTGGCGGCGGCCATGCATACGAGCACAAGTATGTAGAGGATGAATATTATCTTTCTTACCATTGTTGAATATCAGTCTTTTTACGAAGTCGTCGCAAGGCTCCTGTTTATGCCACGACGACGTTGCGGCCTGTCGCATGGCATGTGACGAACTGAGACAGAAGGCCATTCCATGCTAATAAGTAGCAAAAGGGCAAGGCAAATCTACGTTTTAGATTGCCTTGTCCTTTTTTTATCATGTATTTGTCTAATGATTACTTCAATTAGATAGAGCGCAAGAACTTGACCACGGCGTCGCGGTCGGCCTTTGATGCCTTGTAGAAGTTTATGGCAGCAGAGTAAGAGTGGCTCTTCTTGCTGTAGCAGTGCCACATGATTGCCTCAACCTCGTTGCGGGCACGGCAGTCGTGCAAGCGGTCTTCGGCACCCGTGTTGATGTAGCTCAGGCCACGGCCCCAAAGCGGAGTGGTGCGGCACCAAGAACCGTGGATGTCGTTCTTCATGTAGAGCTTGTGCTGGATGAAGTCGGAATAAGGCCAGATGGTCTGGTTCGGATAACGAGGCAACTTCTTGTCAGCGATATACTTTGACGTCACGTAGTTGTCGTCGCCGGTCTTCCAAGACGGCTTGTGGCAGTTGGCGCAACCCCATTCCATGAAGAGCTTCTTTCCCCTCTGCACTTCAGGGTCGTTCAAGTTGCGGGCGCGTGGAACGGCAAGGCCACGATGCCATACCATGAAGGCATAGAAATCGTCCATGCTCTGCTCAGGCTTGAAGTTGAGCCACTTGTTGTTGAACTGGTTGGTTGAAGGGAGAAGCAAGTTGTAGACTTTCTCCTTGATGCCTTCGTCGGTGTCGGCATAGTAAGGTGAAGAAGGGTCTTTCTTGATGCTTGCTATGACATTGGAATTCTCCGACATGGCCTTTGCCCATGCCTTCGTCGTATAGAGCACGGGGCGGTCGGTACGGGTCACGTTGGTGATGTTCCAAATGGCGTTTGCTCCAGGGCCATCCTGCAAGCTGCCACGAGTCAAAGCGTAAGTGTAACGCTTGATAATCCTCTTGTTCAAGTCGGAACTGTTGGGATCGAACGTGCTGCCGTCAGCGTGAACACCGCCAGTGGTATATTTGCTGTCCCTGCCAAACGTGGTGTAATATGCCGCGTCGGTGAAGTCCTGCTTGTCAGCGTCCCAGAACGACGGGTTGATATGTTCCTTAACGTCAAGTCCGGCCTTCTTGAAGTAAGCAGCCTCAGAAGCATACTGTGCCTTGATGGCCTCGTTTGGAATGGCATCCACCAGTCCGGTGCCGCCAATGCCGATGGTAGACTCAAGCCTTACCGCCACAGCGCCATTACCAGTCTCGTATGGTGTGGGAGTGGTGTTGAACGCCTCTCTTGGTATGGAAATCTCAGGATAGATCAAGTCGAACTTCTCGCCGTCAGGGAACTGCATTGACGGTATGTCTTCGGTTTCCATCTTGGTCACGTGTTCCCAGCTCATCTTTATCTTGCTCTCATCAACAGGAGGCAAGAACGGAGACTGAGCTTGTGTCTGAGGCATGCCAGTCACCTCGGCTACATATCCGCCGTCGTTGCTGTTGGCGCCATCGGTCGGGTGATAAATCACGAGCAAATAACCGTTGCCGTTGCCGTAGCGAGTCTCAAATTGAGCCTTGCGCTTGCCGTGGCCATACTCTGGGTGGCAGTCGAAACATGACGTGCGAACAGACGCTGGGCCCAAGCCCTTGAACGCGCCGGTGTTCAATGTGTATTGACGCTCGAACATCTGCTCGCCGATGAAGAACTGGTTGAACAGCTCCGCGTCGTTGTCGATGGCCGGAGTCTGGTCAGAGTATGCGCTTGACCCAGTGTTCATGGTCGTGCCAAGCTTGCCGCCGGGATACCACTCCTCGGCGGTGAAGTTGCCCACTTTGTTGCCTACGTACGCGGCGTCTGTTTCCGTGATTTCAACCTTGTTGTTATCATCAGAACAACTTGCCGTTGTCATTGCCAACGCAAAGGCGAATGACATGTAAGCGTAATTCTTAAGATTCTTGTTCATAATGTATTTTGTTTCGTTCTTATTTCTTTCTCTTTCATGGCTAAACGTAGCTACGCTTCCAAGGCTTGGAAAGCAAAGCTACGTAATGCTTATGTCGGATATTTAATAATATGTATCTTTCTTGAGGAAAGTATTATATTACTTAGAGACTTTCAAAGCGCGGAACCAAGCACCAGCCTTGTTCAACTCGTCGTCCAAAGTGTTGATCTTGTCGATGCAAGTCTTTACTTGAGCATGTGCAGGATTATCAACGAAGGCGATACCGCTCTTCTTGGCAGACTCCAATGCAGCGATAGCCTCGTCAAGAGCTGTGTTCAATGCGCTGTAGCCACTGTAGTTATACTTCTTCATGATGGTCATCAAAGAGTTAGCTACAGGAGTTGTAGCAGTTACATCACGTGTGCCATAGAGAGAGTTCTTGATAGAGTAGATGTTGTCCTGATAGTCGATGAATGAACGCTTGCTGTATGGAGACTCGATGTAGTCGCGAGACTCTTTTTTGCCATCCTCTGTAGTACCACCATGACCGGTAGCTACACGGTAAGCCTGACCCAGCTTCTGGGTGTAAACCTCCTGGCAGATGTTTGAGCAACCGCCTACGAATACATTCTCCAAGGTCTCCTGCCATGTAGGGAACCAAGCCTTGTCGCCTGTGGCATTGAGGAGGAACTGACCGTAGCCGATACCTGCGGAAGAAAGGGCACCTGCGCTATTTTCCAGACCTTTAAGACCATCAACCACCCAATTGCAATTGGATGTCAACCAAGAACCGAGGGTTGCATCACCATTCCAACCATACTGGAGGAGTGAAGTCATGTTGTAGATGTCGCCAGCTACAGCGGCAGCAAATGCCAACTCATCAATACCCTTCACAGATGTCATGCCTGCTTCTGTCTCGTTGGCATTCAGCATGGCTGCAGTACGTTCAGCACCATTGCGGAAGAGTACGAACTCCAATCCGTGGAAACCGATTACTGATTCGAAGTGTTGGTGTTTTGTATATATAAACTGAGCAGGGTTTGAACCCTTGATACCGGAGATGATGCTCTGCTTGTTGAGTGCTTCTACCATCTGGTCGTGGTCGAGTGGCCATGAGTCGATGTGTGGGTCGATCTCGTTGTTGGCTGCTGCACCATAGAGGAATGCCTCACTGCGCTCCCATTCACGACGAGCGTTCTTGAAAGCCTCGCAGGCAGCAGTGATATCTGCATCGCTCAAGTTGCCAGCCTTGGCGTTGGCGTATGCCTTGTCGCATGCATCCTTCAGAACCTTGGCATAGTCTCTCAAATCCTTGTAGGTAGGATTGATAATGTCGTTTACATAAGTGTTGGCAACAGCCGATAATTCTGTTGCTGGAACTACGTTACCCTCTGTTACTGGGTCATCATTATCGCTACAAGAAGCGAAACCCAAAGATAAGGTCATTGTTGCTACGAACAAAGTGGCTTTTAGAAATGTCTTTTTCATTTCGTGTCTACTTTTTGTTTATTAGATGTTATTGCTATTTCGTTATCTGTTAAATTTCTCGCACTCGTTTCTTTCCCTTTTAGAGGAAAAAACCCTGATAAGCGATGCCGATGTTGACTGCAGGCTCGTTATTATATTGCGACTTGAAGATGCGCTGCGTGTATTCGGCTTTCACGCAAATCTGTGGGAGGGGATAGTAGTTGATGCCTGCTGCCACAATCTTACGATTGGTCCACTGTGCCGTCTTGTTGTGCACAGAAGAATCGTAGTACTCGTAATGACCGAACACGTACATCTTTTGGTTTTGCGCGCGAAGCTTGCTAATCTGAGAGAAGACGTCATAGCCTGCCTCGACCATTGCGGCGATGGCATGGCTGCCGAAGTATTTGCCGCTGCCGCTCTCATTCGGTTTCACTAATGACGTGCCAGGATATACGATGCTTGTGATGGCCGTGGCATCGCTTACATAACCGTAATCAACGTTTCCTCTGATTTTCCAGTTGTATTTGTTGTAGGTGAAGTCGAGTGCTCCAACATATACATTGCCCTTGATGTTCTTATGCTGGGTATCCTCAGGTGTTGTGTTGCCCATCGACTTGCCATAGTAGCCGCTCAAGCCGATGCGGAGGCCAGGAATGGAGTAGTTGTCGACACGTGCTGCCACGGCGTACTTGTTGGCCACCTCAAACTCATAAGGGCTCTTGGCGCCACCCTGAATCCAGTTGCTACGGCTGAAACGATATGCGTTCAAGCCAGCCAAGAACTGAGCCTCATAGCGAAACTTGCCGCTCTTGCCCCAAAAGCTAATACCCGTCTGGTGCCAAGTGCAAGGAAGAATAGTGTTCTCACCCTCAGGGCGATAGACGGTAAAGAAATTCAATGGCTCATGGTAAGCGTTGGTCAAGCCCACAGGAACCACGATGTGGCCGGCCTTGATGTTGGCGAACTTGCCGAAAGACTTCTGAAGCCAGAACTGCTCAAGTTCCACCTCTCCACCTTTCTCCACTTCCTGCTCATACTCAATAGCTTCCTCTGCCTCGTATTCGATTGACTGGCCTGTCCCGCCATGCTCAAACTCAATCTCCGTGCCCATTGTCCAGCCTTTGCCGAAGTCGTAGCCTAAGTAGATTACGGCATGAGGAATGTCGAAGCGACCGTGGTTTGGCGCGTTCTTGTAAGCTGTAGCGTTGGAGTAACGCTTGCCCGCGTCGGTGAAGAAATTGCGACTGTAAGCTGCCTCGCCGTAACCGCCCACGCTGAGGCGATTGCCCTTGGCATGGTTCATCACGGAGTCGGCCGCGTTTTGTTGTGCCTCAACACTCTGTGAACCACCTAATAATAAAGCTGTGGAAACAAGAGAAAGAATGATTTTGTTCATTGCTATTGATATACTTTATTTACGCTGCAAAGGTAAAAGTTTGTTTAAAAGTGCGCAATACTCAAAAATAGGTAAATGTTTTTCCTTGGCCACTCATCATTTTTAGGTATCAAGCCACGGCAGGCACAGCATGACACATAAGGAAAAATCGATAGCTATAAAGCAAAAAGGCAGATAGCGGATGATTCCGTTTTCTGCCTTTTCGCATAAAAAAACTTTCCGTGATGTGGACCTGCGGGGAGTCGAACCCCGGTCCGAACAAGGAAGCCATACGCTTTCTACACGCTTATTCCAGCCTTCATTTTCGTACGGCAGCAAGACCTGGACCACCAACTGCCGTCTTATCCTCTAAAGCGTTTCATCAAAGGCGCGAGGCAGCCTTTGACTATTCCCGATTTAGTCTGCACCGCTTAATCTCTGGATTCGGAAAAACATCCTCGGAGCGATGTCTCGTCCCCGCGCCTGGCGCAGGGATTAAGCCAGTAACCTACTGTACTTCAGTTAGGCAGCGAGAGCGTAGTTGTTTTCGCCAATTAAATTCTTGTTCACTCAGATTATGGAGCTAGCCAACGAGGCTCCGCGTGCTTACATACAATTTCGTCTTGCCGTCAAATCCATACAAGCCCATTGTACTAAGATATAGCAAAGTTACGCTGTTTCCTCGTAACCGCCAAATTATTTCTTCACTTTTTTAATCTGCACATCAAACTATAAAATCTTATAGAGTCAACCAGCACATGAAACATTCCTTTTGGCATTCGCAATCCCGCAAATGGCTCAATCAATGTCAAGCTCTATAGGGCAATGGTCCGATCCGAATATCTCGGTATGTATCGACGCATCGGTTATTCGGTCGCGCAAACGGTTAGACGTGAGGAAATAATCGATGCGCCATCCGGTGTTGCGTTCGCGTGAGCGGAAGCGATAGCTCCACCACGAGTATGTGACATCATCGGGGTGCAACGCGCGAAACGTGTCGGTGAAGCCATTGCTGAGCAGAGTTGTCATCTTGCCTCGCTCCTCATCGGTGAACCCCGCGCTTAGGTGGTTGGTCTTGGGGTTCTTGATGTCTATCTCTTCGTGTGCCACGTTCATGTCGCCACACACTATCACCGGTTTTTTCTCGTCGAGGGCATGGAGATAAGCCTGGAAGTCGTCTTCCCATTTCATGCGGTAAGCCAACCGACGTGGCTTTCCGCCTTTTGTCTCGGCCTCCTGGGAGTTTGGTGTATATACGCACACAAGGTAAAAGTCGGTCATCTCCAATGTCACCACTCGTCCCTCGTGGTCGTGTTCCTCTATGCCAATGCCGTAATTGACGCTCAGCGGCGTGTGGCGTGTGTAGATAGCCGTGCCGCTGTATCCCTTGCGCTCGGCATAGTTCCAATACGATTGGTAACCCTCAAACTGCAAGTCGAGTTGCCCCTCTTGCATCTTTGTCTCCTGAAGGCAGAAGAAGTCGGCGTCCAGCTCCTTGAAGTAAGCCTCGAAGCCCTTGCTCTTCACGTTGCCCTCGTCGTCGGTCTTAGGCTTCACGCAAGCGCGGAGCCCATTGACATTCCATGAAATAAACTTCATCATATTCGCTTTGCCTCACCTCTTAGAAGACTCATGAACTCCTCGCGCACCTTCATCGACTCGAACACGCCGCTGTAGGCCGATGTCGTGGTGACGCTGTTTTGCTTCTCCACGCCGCGCATCTGCATGCACATGTGTCGCGCCTCGATGACCACCATCACGCCCTGCGGCTTGAGGGTGTCGTTTATGCAATTCATTATTTGCTCGGTGAGGCGTTCCTGCACTTGCAGCCTGTGCGAGTAGATGTCGATAACCCTCGCTATCTTGCTGAGTCCAGTGATGTGTCCATTTGGTATGTACGCCACGTGGGCCTTGCCATAGAAAGGCAACATGTGGTGCTCGCACATCGAGAAGAAGTCAATGTCCTTTACTATCACCATCTGGTCGTATTTCTCCTCAAAGAGCGCGTCGGTGAGCACCTTGTGCGGGTCTTGCGTGTAACCGCGCGTCAGAATCTGCATGGCCTTTGCCACGCGCATGGGAGTCTTCAGCAGACCCTCGCGCTCTGGGTCCTCGCCCAAGAGTGATAAAATGGCCTTATAGTGGGTTGCAAGCTCGTCGAGCCCATCACGGAATTCTGTCTCTGGATTCATTTGAAAGAATATATGATATTAAGAAGTATATATGATAATGTGTAAAATGAACGCGCGTGGTTCACGGCGTGGCTTATGGTGAAAGCTTGTCGAGTTAATCGAACACGGTTATTTGTCCTTTCACGATTACCGCCGCCTTGTAGCCCATGCCTTTAATGGCTTTGAGCATGCGCCTCGCTGAGCTGAGCGAGCGATAGTTTCCCACTCGGCAAATCCATCGAGGCGAATAGAAGTGCACGTATATTGGCTGGTCTGGGAATCGCATCTTGATGTCGTTTCCCGCCTGTTGCGCCTTTGTCTTGTCGGCGCGCGTGTTTCCTCCGGCGAAGGCCTGCACTCTGTAGCCCGTCACCTTGCGGGCACCGCGCATTACCTTCTTTCGCATGTCCACGGTAGGGATATGCAGTTCAGCCTCGGCTTCCGCCTCCGCTGCGGCGCTTTTCTCCGCCGCTTGCTTCTTCGTCTCGGCGAGCTGGCGTTTTTCCTCAGCCTCCTTTCGCTTTTCCTCAGCGTTCCTTTCCGCTATTCGCCTCTGCAAGGCCAATGCCTCTTCCACGGCGTTCTCCTTGGCTTTTTGCGCCTTCAGCCTTTCCTCCTCCTGCTCGTAGGCGCGCGCCTTTTCCAGGCTGTCGTTCTTCCCGGCAGTGGCTTTTGCCGTTGTCTCATGCTTGCCGCTTGCCGTCTTTGCCGCGGTCGTCGTAGTTGCCGGAACGCTTGTTTTTTGTGTGGCGTTAATGTTTTTCTTAGTAGTCTGCCCTTGTGCCTCCGTCAGCGTCGCGCTCCGCGTGACATTGCCGTTGACCAGCGCGTCGATTTCTCGGCTCTGTGATACTGAGACCTTGCCTTTGCCCGCTTGGCTTTGCTGCAGGTGCTGCGTGAAGGTCTGGGCTTTCGCCGACACCATGACACTCATGATTGACAAGAAAAGAAAAACGAATCTCTTCATTAATAAAATGCGTTTTTGTTATGGTAAAGCGGAAAGAGATATCCGCGATGCTCCTCCTCTTTCAGAATAATGCAATAATGCCGATGATGCCGTCGTGGCGATTGTCTCTCCCCGCGGCACCATCGGTAGGATTATCTTAACGTTAATTCGCCAGATTACTTCTTCCAAGCGTCGATGATGCCCTTGAAGTCAGCGGCCTTCAGAGAGGCGCCACCGATCAAGCCACCGTCGATGTCGGGCTTTGCGAAGAGCTCAGGAGCGTTGCTGGGCTTGCAGCTGCCACCATAGAGGATAGTCGTGTCCTCAGCGGCTTCCTTGCCATACTTCTCGGCAACGATAGAGCGGATGTAAGCGAGCATCTCCTCTGCCTGGTCAGAAGTGGCGGTCTTGCCTGTGCCGATGGCCCAGATTGGCTCATAAGCCAGCACGATGTTCTTCCACTCCTCAGCTGTGAGGTTGAACACGCTGCCGTCGAGCTCAGCCTTCACGACCTCGTTCTGCTTGTTGGCCTCGCGCTCCTCCAGTGTCTCACCGCAGCAGAAGATGACCTTCAAGCCGTTGGCGAGAGCGAGCTGAACCTTCTCCTTCAGGATCTCGGCTGTCTCGTGATAGTACTGGCGACGCTCTGAGTGGCCAAGGATGACATACTGTGCACCTGTTGACTTAACCATTGCGGCGCTCACCTCACCCGTGTAGGCACCCTTCTCCTTGTCGGCGCAGTTCTCGGCACCGAGAGCCACTACATCCTGGTCGAGGACCTGAGCCACGCTTGCCAGGTGGATGAATGGTGTGCAGATGACGACACCGCAGTTTGGCTTGTCTGCCTTCAGTGTCTCGTTGATTTCCTTTGCCAGGGCAACGCCCTCTTGCAGGTTCTCGTTCATTTTCCAGTTGCCTGCTACGATTTTCTTTCTCATGATGATTAATATTAATATTGAAAAAAAGAATAAGCTGTCAGTTTTTCCGCTTCCTCCTGAGGTATCTTGTCCAGGCCCACGTGCGGTCGGCGAAGACGAGGATGATGAGCGGGATGAAGAACAGGAGCACGACCTTCATGATGGTCTCGCCCAGGCTTGTCGACGGCATGGCCCCGATGCTGAGCTTCGACAACGGCGCGTTGAGGCTCGAGCTTGAAGGCAAGTCGTTGTGGCTCCACTTCCGTATTATGGTTCCGTCTTTCAGCAGCAGCAAGCCCGGGTTGCTGCGTATGATGGTCTTGAGCGTGGTCTCGTCGGTGAAGCAGAACGGGTATTCCGCGCCCGTGATGTCGGCCCAGTGGTCTATGTCTTTCTTGGTGGAGGCGGTAAGGCAATAAAATGGTATCTTCCGCTCTTGGCAATACTCGTAGAGCAGGTCTATGTCGCCGAAGTTGGAGTCGTCGGCCTGCTCCAGGTGTGGCGACACGAGTAGGAAGATGTAACCCTTTGCCGTGAGCACGCTGTCGGTGATGTCGTCGCCGTCGGCCTTCTGTATCGAGAAGTCGTGGATTGGCGGCACGTAGCCTTCCTTGGTCTGCACGGTCTTGGAGTCAACAAACTGCCACGAGGAGTCGGGGTAGTTGTCGAGCGTGAACTCTTTCTTCACGCCGTTTTTCTGGAGTATGAAGGTCGTCTCAAACTCAGGTTGCGGCGCGCCAGCCGGTATTTCCATGCCTTTCTTGATGTTCATGCCGATATGGTATGGACGGAAGTCGATTAGCGGTAGGTGGTAGAGGCAATGGGCACTGAGCAACAGCACGAAGAGTATGGTGTAGTTGATGGCTATCCATTGCGTGGAGCGCGAGAGGAAGCGGTACATCCGCAGCGGTCGCCATGCCACGACGACGGAGGCGGCCAGGAGCACTATGTTCTTGAGCAGTGTCTGCACGTTGGTCAGGCGCAACGCCTCGCCGAAGCAGCCGCAGTCTTTCACGGGATTGAACAGCGCTATCCACACCGTGATGAGGGTCATCACGGCCATGAACGCCACGAGAATCTTCGACACGAGATGGCGGCGGATGGCGAACAAGACGAACACGCCGAGACTGAACTCAAGCGCCGACAGCGCCACCGACGCGAGAAGCGTAACGATGTCTGGCACGATGCCGCCCATGCCGACGGCCGAGATATAATCTTGAAGCTTGTATTGGGTGCCTATGGGGTCTATGGCCTTGACGAACCCCGAAAACACGAAGGTCGCGCCGAGGAGGAATCGGCATGCGTTCACCAGCACGGTCAAGGCTGCTGCCTTGGCCTTACTTGGACCTTGTTGTGTGCTGATAGTTGCCATTATCTCAAGCGTATCGCCCCGAAAACAGAATAATTGATGATGTCGAGCAAGTTGGAGTCCACGCCCTCCGACGCCAGTGCCTTTCCGGCAATGTCCTCCAGTTGCTTTATGCGCGCTATCTTGGTGAGGATGAAGTCGGTATAGCTGCTCACGCGCATCTCTCGCCATGCCTCTCCGTAGTCGTGGTTCTTCCTTACCATTAGCTCAAACGCCTCCTTGGCAATGTCATCGTAGAGGTCAAGAGCCTCCGCTGCTTCCATGTCAGGCGCGAGCACGGAAGGGTGGGCGAGCTGTATCAGGCCGATGATGCCGTAGTTGACCAAGCCGATGAACTCTGGGCGTATGCCCTCGTCTATCATTGCCTTGCCCGTGGTCTCGAGGTCGCGTATGCGGCGCGCCTTTATGAAAAGCTGGTCGGTGAGCGACGAGGGTCGGAGTATGCGCCACGACGCTCCATAATCGTGGAGCTTCTTGGCGAAAAGGTCGCGGCACTCGTTCAGTGTGTCCTTAAACTCTTGGTTTGTATCGTGTTCTGCCATAACGGTATCTTCCTTTAGACTGCAAAGTTACTAAAATTTTAATAGTGTATGGCAGAAAACACGCTTTTTCTTTTCCTCGGTCTTTTTCTCAGTCCTCGGCTTGCCTTTTGTGTATCACCCTGACGGTGCCGCATAGGGCGTCGTAGCGCACCTGCAGCGAGTCGCGCTTCACGCGGAGCATGTTTTTCCTGTAGAGGTCTTTCTCCGCTCCGTATTGCGCTATCGTGGCTTGCAACGCCGAGTCGGTTCGGCCTATCTCGGCTTGCGTCATCTTCAGCGAGGCGTCTTGCCATATCTTTAGGGCCTTCTCGCGGCTCTCCACCGCCTTGGGGTGGTTGGCGCGCAGCCGCGTTATGGCGTTGAGCGTGGCCTGGTAGTTGCCGGCCTTGTAGAGCGAGTCTATCTTGTTCATCAGCGACGCAGCCTTCTCGTCTTCGGTCTTCTGGCACGATGCCATAAGAGCCATGGCCGCGAGCGTCAGCAATGTTGCTTTTTTCATTTTCAATTCATTTGGTGTTAATCTTGTTTGCCTGCTGCTTCTCTGCCGTCGTAGTGTCACTTCCTCACCAGCAGCGCGGAGAGTTCCCACAGGATGTAGATTGGCAGGAAGACCGCGAACAGCGTGAACGGGTCCGACGACGGGGTGATGAACGCCGCCACCACGAGCAGCGTCACGATGGCATGGCGACGGTAGCGATTGAAAAACGAGCGATGGAGCAGTCCCATCTTTGACATGAGCCACGACAGCACCGGCAGCTCGAAGATGATGCCCATCATGGAGGTGAGCATCAGGAAGTTGTCCATGTAGCTCTCCAGTGACAACTGGTTGGTGATGGCCGGTGACAGCTGGTAGGTGTATAGGAATCGCAGGGTCAAGGGGAAGACCAGTCCATAGCCCACCACGCAACCGGCGTAGAAAAGCAGCGTGCCGAGGACGAAGGTGAACCTCACGCCCTGCTTCTCGTTGGCGTAAAGTGCGGGGCACACGAAGCGCCACACCTCGAAGACGACGTATGGGAAACTGACCAGCAGCGCGAGCCAAAACGACAGTTCGCACTGCAGGAAGAATTGCGACGCCAGCTTGAGGTTGATCACCGACACGTGGAAGGGCCTTACCATGTCGGTGGGCACGGGCACGAAATGTCCCGACAGCGACGCGAGCCAGTGGTATAGGAAGAAGTCGTCGGAGGCCGGCGCCATCACCACGTGGTCGAAGAGCCACGGTATGAAGGCGAAGCCTAATATGAGCACCGCTACCCACACCGCCACTATGCGCACGATTGTCCAGCGCAGCACCTCGAGATGGTCCCAAAACGAGGGCTCGCCATCAATGCTTGTCGGTGTCTGTGGCTGGCTTGTCGCTCTTGTCATCTGCGTTTACGGTCTTGTCAACGGCGTCGTTGATGCCGTTGACTCCATCCTTGAAACTCTTGACGCCCTGTCCCATGGCCTTCATGAGCTCTGGTATCTTCTTGCCGCCAAAGAGCAGCAACACGACGATGAGTATTATGATAAGCTCCGGCGTGCCGAGGCCGCCGATGAGCATGAGTGTTGATAGTGTCATTTCTTTGCGTTTAATGTGTTCTGTGTGTTTACCTCGCGCTGGCCACGCGGGGCGTTCAAAGCGCGCTTCCCCATTCTCGGCACTGCTTCTCGGCGTCGCTGTCCGGGGCCCACTTCACCTTCAGCGGCTCGGCGGCAATCTCGAATCCGGCCTCCTCAAGGCGTTGCTGCATGCGCTTCTCCACGCCTCCGCCCCAGCCGAAGCTGGTGAACACGGCGGCCTTCTTGCCCTTGAAGCGCATGCCGTGGATTAGTTCCAGCATGCCGGCCATGGCATACGTCATGCCGAGGTTCACCGTGGGGCATCCCACGAGAATCTCGCGCGAGCGGAACGTCTCGAGCAGGATGTCGTTCTTGTCGTCCTTGGTCACGTTCATTATCACCACGCGCGTCTCGGGGTGAGCCTGGCGCACGCCGTTGGCTATCTGTTCGGCCATGCGCCGCGTGGCTTGCCACATGGTGTCGTAGATAATCGTCACCTGGTCTTCCTGATAGTTGGAATCCCACTTCTGATAGCAGCCCACGATGTCGTTGATGTGGTTGGTCCATATCACGCCGTGCGATGGCGCTACCATCTTGAGCGGCAGGTTGGCCTTCACCAGCTCGTCTACCTTGCGCTTTACGTTGGTGTTGTAGATGGTGAGGATGTTGGCGTAATATTTCTCCGCCTCGCGGAACAGGTCGCGCTGGTTCACCGTGTCGTCGTAGAGGCTCTCGGTGGCGTAGTGCTGGCCGAAGACATCGTTTGAGAAAAGTATCTGCTCCTTGTCGGCGTAGGTCATCATGGTGTCGGGCCAGTGGCACATCGGCGCCTCGATGAAATGGAGCGTGTTCTCGCCTATGCAGAGGGTGTCGCCCTGCTTCACGTTCACGAAGTTCCAATCCTCGTGATAGAGGCCGCGCAATATCTGCTCACCTTTCTTGGTGCAGTAAATCGGCGTGTCGGGGATGAGCTTCATCAGGGCAGGCAGCGCGCCCGAGTGGTCGTTCTCGTTGTGGTTCATCACGATGTAGTCGATGTCGCTCAGGTCGATGTCCTCGGCCAAGTGGGCCACGAACTCATGGTCGTAAGGAGTCCACACCGTGTCGATGAGCACGTTTTTCTCGTCCCTGATGAGATAGGAGTTATAGCTTGAGCCGTAATGGGTCGACAGCTCGTCGCCGTGGAAATGTTTCAGTTCCCAGTCTATCTTTCCTACCCATGACACTTTATCCGTTATCTTCTTCATGTTTTAGCTTTCCTGTATAATTAAAAAACGTATTCCGAATTGTATTAATTGCAAAGTTAAGGCTTTTATTCGAAACGCCCCAATGATTATCGTTTTTTCTTCCCTGCCGCGGCGGGGAGGATATGGGTTGTCAGCAACCGGAAAGGTCGTTGAAATGTAAAATATTATTGCCAAAATTTAACACTTGGAAACCGTTGCATTTAGAGCGGAAAAATGGCTTCGAGGTACCCCTTCTTGGCAGCGTCGGCGCCTTTTTTGCCAAAAACCATTGCCGTTACGGTGTAATCGCGACGCCGTTACACCGTAACCGCGTCGCGATTACACCGTAACGGCGTCGCGATTGCACCGTAACGGCGACGCGATTGCACTGTAACGGCGACGCAAAATCAGCGTAATGGCAACGCTTGGGAAGTAATGAAAATATAACCGTTTGATATTCAGCGTCTTATCAAAACGGGCCGTAATCGCGTCATTTCCACGCAAGCGACGGCTTGGTTGAAAAAAAACGATTCTCAGAAGACCTTTTGTAAAATATTATTATCACATTTAACACCATTGTATTGCAGTCGGATGTCCGCGGCCACAATTTCGTTGTGTATGGTTTGTTGGTTATCAAAACGGCAAGCCCATGCAAAGCATGCGGAAATTAGCGTAATGGACATGCGGCAGACATTTTTTTGGCTTATGCCATTGTCGGCGAGTGAAAATTATGTACCTTTGCATTGTCTTAGCAAAAGACTTGTAAATACACATTTTTTTATAATTTAGTTAATCACAATTTTACGCAATGAAAAAGATTGTATCAGCCATGTTGCTCTTCGCGGCAATCATCACGACCGCTGTCCTCGCGTCGTGTGGAGACGACAACGATGAACCAGCCAAAGAATCGCTCACAGGCAACTACATGGGCAATGACGCCCTTGGAATCGCCTTCGCCGGCAAAAATTATTCCGCCACGGCGGGTGGCGTGAAATACGCTATCTCCGAAAACAAGGATGGCTCATTGAACATCACCTTCCCCGAGGAAAACTTCGACTTCACGGGCCAGAAAGCTCCTTTCAACCAGATAATGCAGGGCAGCTACGTGGTGAAGAACATCCCGTTCAACGCCGCCAAGAACGCCTATTATCTTGATTACGGCGGCACGGTGAGGGTTGATGTCACGCTCAATGGCAAACAGGGCAACTACGAGATAACCTCGGGTGAGCTCTCGGTGACATTCGACGGAAGCAACGTCAAGCTGGTCAACGCTTACAAGTATAAGGGCATGCCGCCAGCCTTGACCATGACAAGCACTTTCAATGGCGTGAAAGTCTTGAATAAGTAAAAAAACAGACACCGCTTGAAATGTGATCCCGTGCTGTTTCAAGCGGTCGTGACACCGCTATATGGTTCAACGCATGGCTCTCACTAAGGCAAAGGCCCTATTGTTGGCGGCAGCATCGTTCCTGTGGCCTGATTGCCACGCACAATACGCGTGGCAGCATGGCGCCGCGGCAGGTGAGATGCTGCCGTTTTCCGATATCCACTACGAGGCGGAGCTTCAAGGCTCGTTCTCGTCGGGGACCACACCGCTGTGGCTCAATGCCAACAAGCACGGCCTCGGTTCGCTGGAGCGCGACAATGGCTATCTCAGGGGGGCGTTGTGTAGACCGCTCAGTGCCGACTCGGCCCGTCGCTGGGGCTTGGGCTATGGCGTCGACGCGGCCGTGGCCAGCCATTATGCCAGCCGGTTTATCGTGCAGCAGGCCTACGTCGAGGGGCGTTGGCTGCATGGCGTGCTCACCATAGGCGCGAAAGAATGGCCCATGGAGCTGAAAAACCAGAGGCTCTCCAGTGGTTCGCAAGCCCTTGGCATCAACGCGCGCCCCGTGCCGCAGGTGAGGATTGCCGTGCCCGAATATTGGACCATACCGGCCCTTGGGCGCTGGTTTGCCGTGAAGGTACACGTGGCCTATGGCCTGTTCACCGACCAGCGGTGGCAACGCCAGTTCACCAACGGTGGCGCGACACCTTACAACGAGAACGTGCTCTACCATTCCAAGGCCGGCTACCTGAGGATAGGCAAGCCAGGCGAGAAGCCGCTTGCCGTGGAGCTGGGCCTGGAGATGCAGGCGCAGTTTGCCGGGTCGAAAGTGGCGCTCAGCGACGGCAAGCTCACGAGGATGGAGCTTGGCGGCAAGGGGATAAAAGACTTCTGGAGGGTCTTCATACCCTCCGGCTCCGATATCACCGACGGCCTTGGCTATGGCAACATAGAGGGAAACCAAAGCGGGGCGTGGCTCGCACGCGTCAGCTACGACAAGCCGTCGTGGGGCGTGTCGGTCTATGCCGACCATTACTTCGAGGACCACTCGCAGCAGTTCCACCTCGACTTTGACGGCTATGGCGACGGTGCCGACTATCAGAAGCGCGTCAGCCACAGATACCTGCTCTATCCCTTGAAGGACATATTGCTCGGCGGCGAGCTGAGGCTGAAGCGCTGCCAGTGGCTTAAAGGCGTGGTGGTGGAGTATCTGCACACCACCTATCAAAGCGGCCCCGTGTATCACGACCGCACGTCGACGATACCCGACCACATCGGTGGCCGCGACAACTATTACAACCACGGCAACTACATGTGCGTGCAACATTGGGGACAAGTGATGGGCAACCCGCTCTACCGTTCGCCGGCCTATAACGCCAACCACACCCTGCGCGTGGAAGACAACCGCTTCGTGGCGTGGCACATGGGCGTAGAGGGAACGCCGGTGCCGCGTTTGGGTTATCGACTGCTCGTGAGTTGGCAACGGGGATATGGCACCTACGATGAGCCTTACACATACCCACACCACAACACCAGCGTCTTGGCTGAGGCGGAATACGGCTTTGGCAAGGGCTGGACGGTGAGAGGGGCCTTGGGGATGGACAGGGGCTCGCTGCTCGGCAACAACTGTGGCTTGCAACTGACAATATGCAAGCGTGGACTCTTGCGATAGGAAAAAAACTTCGGGAAAAGGGGGGAGTATATAAAATAAAAACTCCCCATCCCTTGGTCTCACGACTTGAGATGGGGTACCTTTTAACCTTTTAAAAACTAACCTAAACCTATTGAAATGAATTAACGTGCCAAAAATAGCAAATTATTTTGAAACTCTTGTCAAACTTTCAGAAAAGTTACTCTGCAAGGCGTAAAAATAAGATTCTTTCACGTTTTTCTTCATTTTATAAGGTTGATATTTCAAGTTGGCATAATTATTGTATTTCTCAACGCAGATAAACAAAAATTATAAACACAACCGAACAAAATGAAGAAAGGCAATATCGGGGTTACTACCGAGAACATCTTCCCCGTCATCAAAAAGTTCCTCTATTCAGACCATGAGATTTTCCTTCGCGAGATGGTGTCAAACGCTGTCGACGCCACTCAGAAGTTGAAGACCCTACAGCAGAAAGGCGACTTCAAGGGCGAGGCCGGCGACCTGACCGTGCGCGTGAAGCTCGACGCTGACGCTAAGACGCTGACCATCAGCGACCGCGGCATCGGCATGACAGCGGAGGAGATAGACAAGTATATCAACCAGATAGCCTTCTCCGGCGTTACCGACTTTCTTGAAAAATACAAGGATGAGGCCAACGCCATCATCGGACACTTCGGACTGGGCTTCTACTCAGCCTTCATGGTGGCTGACAAGGTTGAGATCATCACCAAGAGCTATCGCGACGGCGCGCAGGCTCAGCACTGGACGTGTGACGGCTCGCCAGAGTTCACGCTCGAGGAGACAGAGAAGGCCGACCGCGGCACCGACATCGTCTTGCACATCTCCGACGATTGCAAGGAGTATCTGGAGAAGAACAAGATCCAGGCCCTGCTGACAAAGTATTGCCGCTTCATGCCAGTGCCCGTGGCCTTTGGCAAGAAGACGGAGTGGAAAGACGGCAAGGAGGTAGAGACCGAGGCCGACAACATTATTAATAATGTGGAGCCGTTGTGGACAAAGACGCCCTCGACGCTGAAAGACGAAGACTACAAGAAGTTTTATCGTGAGCTCTACCCAATGCAGGATGAGCCTCTGTTTTGGATTCACCTGAACGTTGACTTCCCGTTCCATCTCACCGGCATACTCTACTTCCCACGCGTGCACAGCAACATCGACCTGCAGCGCAACAAGATACAGCTCTACTGCAACCAGGTGTTCGTGACCGACCAGGTGGAGGGCATCGTGCCCGACTTCCTGACGCTGCTGCATGGCGTCATCGACTCACCCGACATCCCGTTGAACGTCAGCCGCTCATACCTTCAGAGCGATGCCAACGTGAAGAAGATCTCCACCTATATCACCAAGAAGGTGGCCGATCGCTTGCAGCAGACCTTCAAGGACGACCGCAAGGACTACGAGAAGAAGTGGGACGACCTGAAGCTCTTCGTCAACTACGGCATGCTGTCGCAGGAGGAGTTTTACGATCGCGCCAAGGAGTTCGCGCTCTTCAAGGACGTTGAGGGCAAGCACTTCACCTTCGAGGAGTACAAGACCCTCATCAAGGACAACCAAACCGACAAGGACGGCAACCTGGTGTACCTCTACGCCACGAACAAGGAGGAGCAATACAGCTACATCAAGGCGGCGCAAGACAAGGGCTACAGCGTGTTGCTCTTCGACGGCGAGCTCGACGTGCCAATGGTGAGCATGCTGGAGCAGAAGCTGGAGAAGAGTCGCTTCTCACGTGTCGACGCCGACATCATCGACCGCCTCATTGCCAAGGAAAACGCCAAGAAGGAAGAGATGGCAAAAGACGACCGTGACAAACTGACAGAGGTGTTCCGTTCGCAGATGCCTAATGGTGACAAGGCGACATACGCCGTGGACGTGCAAGCCCTGGGCGAGACCAACACGCCTGTCATCATCACGCAGAGCGAGTATATGCGCCGCATGAAGGAGATGAGCCGGTTCCAGCCGGGAATGAGCTTCTACAACCAGATGCCCGACTCTTACATGGTGGTGCTCAACTCCGACCATAAGCTTGTAAAGGAAGTGCTCGACGACACCAAGAACAGCGTGGAGCAAGAGCTGAAGCCGATAGAGAGCGACCTGAAGGGCCAGGAGGCGCGCCTTGCCGCCCTGCACCAGAGCCAGTCGGGCAAGAAGCCTGAGGAGGTGACGCCGGAGGAGAAGAAAGACCTGCAAGACACCGAAAAGGTCATCAACGACGAGCGCGAAAAGAAGAACAAGATTCTCGCCGACTACGCTAAGGGCAACAAGGTGGTGCATCAGCTCATAGACCTCGCCTTGCTGCAAAACGGCATGCTGAAAGGCGAGGCGCTCGACAAGTTCCTAAAGAGAAGCGTGGAACTGATAAAATAAACACTCTTTCCATGGACATAAAGTAAACACATAAAGTAAACACATAGCGACAGGCGACAAGCATGCTCTTGCATAGAGAGACTAATGTTTGCCGCCTGTTTCTTTTTTTTAAGCCATTGTTCGCGTTTCGCATCGCCTTTTCCACATATTATATATGGCCTACACGGCAAAGCATGAAATAAAAACAATGATTTTTCTTGTCACGCCGTTTTTTTTATTTATCTTTGCACAATACACATAAGTCGAAGCAAGGTATGACACGAAAGGAGCGATACACATATATAATAGACTATTTCAAGGAGCATCAGCCGGAAGTCACCACGCAGTTGGACTTTGGCTCGGCGTTCCAGTTGCTGTGTGCCACTCTTCTTTCAGCCCAATGCACCGACAAGCGCGTCAACGAGGTGACGCCCGCGCTCTTCCGCCGATACCCCACCGCGGAACTCATGGCTAAGGCAGAGCCAGAGGACATGCTGGAGTTTATCAGAAGCGTGAGCTACCCCAACTCCAAGGCACGACATCTCGTGGAGATGGCAAGGATGATAGTGACCGACTTCAAGGGCGAGATACCCGACACCACCGCGGAACTCGTGAAGCTGCCTGGCGTGGGCCGTAAGACCGCCAACGTGCTGCAAGCCGTGTGGTTCGGGAAGGCGGTGATGGCTGTCGACACGCATGTCTACAGGGTGGCCCACCGCATGGGACTGGTGCCGCCCACGGCCAACACGCCGCTGAAAGTGGAGGAGGTGCTCGAGAAAAGCATAAACAAGGAAGACATACCCCGGGCGCACCATTGGCTGCTTCTGCATGGACGATATGTTTGCCAGAGCGCGAGGCCGAAGTGCGACAAATGCCCGTTTGGCGACATTTGCCCAAAGCTGTTGAAGGGAAGTAAACTGGAATAGACATGAACATCAAATTGATACACGGATTTCTCGCTGACATAGCCGCCAACAACAACCGCCCTTGGTTTCAGGCGCATAAGGCGGAATATGAACGCGCGAAGCAAGAGTTTGAGGACGGTGTGCGGACGCTCATCGACGAGTTGGCGACGTTCGACCCGGAGATAAGCCATCTCACGGTCAAGGATTGCTGCTATCGCTTCTACCGCGACGTGAGGTTCTCATCCGACAAGTCGCCTTACAAGCGACACTTCGGCGCTTACATCTGCGCCCATGGCAGGAAGTCGCTGCGTGGAGGCTATTACCTGCACATACAGCCGGGCCATTGCCTCGTGGCGGTGGGCTCATACTGGTTGCCCACCAACATTCTCACGTCGATGCGCAACGAGATAATGGGCAACATCGACGAATGGAGGAATAGGGTGGAGGACGGACGGTTCATCCACTATTTCGGTTACCCCAACGAGTCTGCATGGGAAGGAGACCTGCCCGTGGACGAGAAAGGGTTTGGCATGAACTGCCTGAAGAAGGCGCCAAAGGACTTCCCTAAGGATTACGAGTTTCTCAACTACTTGAAGATGAAAGACTATTGCGCATGGCACTGTGTGGACGAGAAGATATTCGAGAAGCCGGACTGGGTGCGCCAGGTGGCAGAGATTTGCAAGGTGGCCAAGCCGATGATGGACTTTGTCAACAGCGTGGTCGACGACTACGAATGAGACGGCCTGTATACCTTCAATCAACTTATTCCCAACAAAAATCCAATCAGAACGCAAATGAATAACTTCCTGAAAAACGTCTTAGCCACTATCGTTGGCATAATAATCTTCGTCGTCGTGGCGTCCGCCATCAGTGTCGTTGGCATCCTTGGAATGGCGGTGTCGGCAAGTTCAACGCCTGCCGTGGAGGATGGCAGCGTGCTTGTGCTGAACCTCAACGGCACGCTGCAGGAGCGCGCGTCCGACGCCTCGCCGCTGAGCATGCTTCAGGGCGACGGCTCGAGCAATCCCGGCCTGGCCGACATGTTGACGGCGATAAAGAAGGCCAAGACATCCAGCAAGATAAAAGGAATATATATCGAGGCAAACGGCATGGTGTCGGTATTGGCGCAGGCACAGGAGCTGCGCGACGCCTTGGCCGACTTCAAGAAGTCGGGAAAGTGGATAATGGCCTTCGGTGAGCAGTTCAACACCAACGACTATTACATAGCATCGATAGCCGACAAGATATATATCAACCCGCAGGGAGGACTTGAGTGGCAAGGACTTGGCACGAAGCTCGTGTTCTTGAAAGACTTGTTCAAGAAGGTGGGCGTAAACACCATGGCATTCAAATGCGGCAAGTACAAGAGTGCTACGGAGACCTTCACCGAGGAGAAGATGAGCGACCCAAGCAGGGAGCAGGCGCAGCGTTTTCTCGATGGCTATTGGAACACCATACTGACAGCCGTCTCCGAAAGTCGCAAGATAAGCAAGGCGGAGCTCAATCGCCATGCCGATGAGATGATGACCTTTGAGAGCGCCGACGCGCTTGTCAAGGCCAAGTTCTTCGACGGTCAGATGTATAACGACGAGATAAGGAACGCGATAAAGGGAAAGCTCGGCATAGACAAGGACGACGACATACCGCAGGCATCCGTGGCCGACCTTTGCGCTGATACGGGCGATGACGCGGGCGACGAGATAGCGGTGTACTATGCTTGCGGAGACATCGTGAACCAGGAGCCTTCGGGCAACCTTTACCAAAACGCCGACTACATAGTGGGCAACGACATGCGCGAGGATATGGAGCGGCTGGCGAAGGACGACGACGTTAAGGCCGTGGTCATCCGCGTGAACTCGCCCGGCGGCTCAAGCTACGATTCGGAGCAGATATGGCACGCGATAGAACAGCTGAAGAAAGCCCACAAGCCCGTTGTGGTGTCGATGGGTGGCTATGCCGCCTCAGGCGGTTATTACATCAGTTGTGGGGCCGACTACATCTTCGCCGAGCCAACCACCATCACTGGTTCGATAGGAATCTTCGGGTTGGTGCAAGACGGAGCGGAGATGGCGCGCAAGCTCGGACTGAAGTTTGATGGCGTGGAGACCAACCGCAACGCCTCAATGGGCATGTCGGCCTACGGCCTCATGCTCTCTCCTCTCAACCAAGAGCAAGGCGCGAGACTGCAAGCCGCGATAAACCGTGGCTACATGCTCTTCAAGCAGCGTGTGGCCGATGGCAGGCACCTGTCCATGAACGACGTGGAGGCACGCGCGCAAGGACACGTGTTCTTGGGCGAGGACGCCTTGAAGCTGAAGCTCGTCGACGACTTGGGCGGCATGGACAAGGCCGTGGCAAAGGCGGCGCGATTGGCAAAGCTGAAAGAGTATCATACGGTGGATTATCCTGTGCGAAAAGACTTCATGTCTAAGTTGATGGAAACCGGCGGCAACGCCAAGGGGACACTGCTCGACGAGAAGCTGCGGCAGGTGCTCGGGCAATATTACGCGCCTTTCATGCTGATGAACCAGGTGCAGATGATGGGAAGAATACAGGCACGCTTGCCTTATGTCATAATAAACAATTAAGAATCATGGAAGGTGACTTGATAAAGACGCGCGATTGGCTCTCGCCGCTCAGTTGGCTCTACGGCTTGGCGGTGACCTTGCGCAACTGGCTGTTCAACGTGGGCTTGCTGCACCAGCAAAGCTACGACATACCTGTCATATCGGTAGGCAATATCACCGTCGGTGGAACGGGCAAGACCCCTCACGTGGAGTATCTCGTCAGGTTACTCGACAAGCTGACGAAGGTGGCCGTGCTGTCGAGAGGATACAAGCGCAAGACCAAGGGCTATGTCTTGGCAGACGACGACGCCACCGCCGCCACTATCGGTGACGAGCCTTTCCAGATGAAACGGAAGTTCAAGGACATATATGTCGCCGTCGACGCCAACCGCAGGGAAGGCATAGCGCGTTTGACCACGGACAAGGACACCAATGATGTCGGCGTGATCCTTCTCGACGACGCTTTCCAGCACCGTTATGTCAAGCCAGGCATAAACATCCTGCTTGTGGATTATCACCGCCTCATCATCTACGACAAGTTGCTGCCGGCCGGACGCTTGCGTGAGCCACTGTCGGGAAAGAGTAGGGCCGATTTCGTGATAGTGACGAAGTGTCCCGCCGACCTTAAGCCAATGGACATACGCGTGCTGACCAAGGCCATGAGCCTCTACCCTTATCAGGAGCTCTTCTTCACCACGATGGAATATGGCGAGCTCTTCCCGTTGTTCAAGGAAAAGGAGGATGAGGCCCCGGAGCTTAAAGGCCACAACGTGCTCCTGCTTACGGGCATAGCATCGCCGGAAGAGATGGAGAACGACATAAAGATTAAGTGTCGCTCGCTGAAGACCATGACGTTCAGGGATCATCATGCCTTTACACCGAAAGACGTAGAGGCCATAAACGACGCTTTCGAGCGGATGGAGTCGCCAAAGATAATCGTCACCACGGAGAAAGACTCCACCCGATTGCTGCAAACAGAACTCAACGCCACCATTAAGTCGGCAATATACGTGCTGCCAATACGGGTGAGGTTCATGTTGAGCCAAGACGAAGAATTGTTCAATAATAAGATAATAAGCTATGTACGAAAAAATTCAAGAAACAGCATCCTGGCTAAGGGAAAGAATGCCCGCTCAGCCAACGACCGCGATAATCCTGGGCACAGGACTGGGACAATTAGCTTCCGAGATAACTGACACCACGGAGTTCGCTTACAAGGACATCCCCAACTTCCCAGTCTCCACGGTGGAAGGCCACGCTGGCAAGCTAATCTTCGGAAAGCTTGGAGGCAAGGAAATCATGGCGATGGATGGACGCTTCCATTACTATGAGGGTTACGACATGAAGCAAGTGACGTTCCCTGAGAGGGTTATGTATGAGCTTGGCATAAAGACGCTCTTCGTCAGCAATGCCTCAGGAGGCATGGATCCAAGTTTCAAGATTGGCGACTTGATGGTCATCGACGACCACATCAACCTTTTCCCGGAGCATCCATTACATGGCAAGAACTTCCCCACAGGCCCTCGCTTCCCCGACATGCACGAGGCTTACGACAAGCGGCTGCGTGACCTTGCCGACGAGATTGGCAAGGAAAAGGGCATTCACCTTGTTCATGGTGTATACGTGGGCGTGCAGGGCCCAACGTTTGAGACTCCTGCCGAGTATCGCATGTATCACCTCTTAGGAGGCAGCGCGGTCGGCATGAGCACGGTGCCAGAGGTTATCGTGGCTCGCCATTGTGGCATGAAGGTCTTTGGCATCAGTGTCATAACAGACCTTGGAGGTTTCGACGTTCCCGTGGAGGTAAGCCACGAGGAAGTGCAAGAAGCCGCCAACGCCTCACAGCCTAACATGGCCGAGATCTTCCGTGAGATGATTAAACGTTGCGATTAAGAGATGGAGATAAAGGAACTTGGAGAGTTCGGTCTCATCAACCGGCTCACTAAAGACTTGCAGCCCAAGAACGCCTCTACGCTGAAAGGCGTGGGCGATGATTGCACGGTGCTGGATTATCCCGACAAGCAGGTGCTCATCACCACCGACATGCTGATGGAGGGCGTGCACTTCGACCTCACCTACAACAGCATGGCTCAACTGGGCTACAAGAGCGCGATGGTCAACCTGAGCGACGTGTTTGCCATGAACGGCACGCCACGCCAGCTGCTTGTGAGCATTGCCCTGGGCAAGCGTTTCAAGGTCGAGGACCTCGACGATTTCTATGCTGGGCTCAGACAGGCTTGCGACAAGTGGAACGTTGACATCGTGGGCGGCGACACATGCTCGTCGTTGACAGGACTGGCCATAAGCATCACGTGCGTCGGCGAGGCTAAGAAGGAAGACATCGTCTATCGCAATGACGCCAATGAGACAGACCTTATCTGCGTCAGTGGCGACTTGGGTGCCGCGTATATGGGCTTGCAGCTCTTGGAGCGTGAGAAGACGGTCTATTATAAGCAGATAGACGACCTCAACGCAAAGATAAGGCAGGCAAAGAAAGACGGCAACGAGGAGATGGTAAAGCATCTACAGCAAGAGGGCATGAAGATAATCGACTTCCAACCCGATTTTGCCGGACGCGAGTATTTGTTGCAAAGGCAACTGAAGCCAGAGGCGCGCGGCGACATCATCAAGTTGCTGCACGAGAACAATATCCACCCAACCGCTATGATGGACATCTCCGATGGATTGTCGTCTGAGCTGCTTCACATCTGTCATCAAAGTCATTGCGGCTGTCGCGTCTATGAGAAGAACATTCCCATAGACTATCAGACGGCGGTGACGGCAGAGGAGTTTAACATGAACGTCACCACATGTGCCATGAACGGTGGCGAGGACTACGAGTTGCTCTTTACTTGTCCCATTGGCGACCACGACAAGCTAGACGCCCTTGAGAGTCGTGGCATAAAGCAGATTGGATATATCACCAAGGAAGAGCTTGGTTGCCGGTTGATCTCGCGCGGTGACGGAAAGGAGTTTGACATCACGGCACAGGGATGGAATCCCTTAAAGTAAACAACGCGGAATCACATTGAATCTCATTGCGTGATAAACTAAAAGCGGGGACGGTCTTGTTGAAGATCGCCCCCGCTTTTAGTTTATTGTTTCAGGTCAATGTCACCATCGTGTTAATGCCACAGGTTATAACCACAAACGTTTAGTCAAGTCTAAGCCATCAGCCTTGTTTAAAGTCTTTTCCACCGGCGTTTATCTTAAGTCGATGACATCAGCCTTTGGAAAATCCTTCTGGTTGAAGGAGAACTTGCTATTGGGTTGGTTCTTGGCCTTGAAATTGGTTATCGAGATGGTTGTCCAATCGTTGCCTTGCCTCATTTTCACGGCAGTAGGCTTGTAAGAGCCTTTATTTATCGTGATGTAAGCCTCTTGCACGCTTCTGTGCTTGTTTTGGGCTGTCATGTGCACCACGTAGTTGCTTCCCGAAGTGGTCATCGACAGGTTGTAGCCATTCTTGTACATTGACATGAATGTGTATGGGTTCATGCTCATGCGCTTTGCCTCGTTGGGCGTGGAGATGTTCACCTCGTTTGTCATCTTGAGATAGCTCCATTGTGTCTTGCCGTTGAACCACACCATGGCCTTGTTTGTGCGAGCCATAAACATGTTGCCTTTGATGGCTATCGTTCCCGACTGCTTGCCTGTCTTCTTCCCCGATACCGTGAAGTTGGCCTCCGCGCCACCTTTCCTGCCAACGATGGCAGTGGCCTTGTTCAATACTTTCATTGCCTGTGAGCCGCTTTTGGCAAACACGCCCACGCAGAGCATCAACAGGATGTTGATAAACAATACTTTCTTCATAACCCTAAATAAGTTATCCTATAAGTGTTAAACTATAATCAATCTCTTCACGCGCCATGTATTCTCGCCAAGAGCACGTTGAGGCTCGACTCGTCTTGCAACAGCACCTCACGTGGCTTTGAGCCTTGCGCGGCTCCCACTATGCCGGCTTTCTCCAACTGGTCCATCAGTCGTCCGGCACGGTTGTAGCCAATGGAGAAGCGCCGCTGTATCATGCTCGTGGAACCTTGTTGCGATATCACTATCGCATGCGCGGCATCATCGAAGTAAGGGTCAAGGTTCTTGGCCTCACCCTCTATGCCACCGCCAGCGCCAACGGCGTTGGGGTCGTCGGGCTCCGGAAGTTCCATCGCGTCAACAGGGCCAGGCTCTGCGGCAATGAAGTCGTTGACAGCCTCAATCTCCGGCGTGTCTATGAAGGCGCATTGCACGCGCACGGGTTCGCCACCGCCAAGGAAGAGCATGTCGCCACGTCCCACGAGCTGGTCGGCGCCAGTGCGGTCGAGGATAGTGCGCGAGTCTATCTGCGAAGCCACTCGGAACGCCATGCGTCCAGGGAAGTTGGCTTTGATATTTCCGGTGATTATTCTCGTGGTTGGCCTTTGCGTGGCTATTATCATGTGTATGCCCACGGCGCGGGCAAGCTGTGCGATACGCGCTATTGGCGCCTCTATCTCCTTGCCAGCCGTCATGATAAGGTCGCCGAACTCGTCTATCACGACCACGATATAAGGCATGTACTCATGGCCGTCGGTAAGCCTCAGCTTGTGATGAATGAACTTGTCGTTGTATTCGTCTATCTTCTTCACGTTGGCCAGTTTGAGCATGTCGTAGCGGTGATCCATGAGCTTGCACAGAGAGTTGAGCGTTCTCACCACCTTCTGCACGTCGGTGATGATAGGCTCGTCCTCATTCTCAGGCAGCGCGGCCATATAGTGGGGGGCTATCTTGTTGTAGATGCTGAACTCCACCTTCTTTGGGTCCACGAGCACGAACTTCAGCTCGTTTGGATGCTTCTTGTATAGCAACGACGTGATGATGGCGTTCAAGCCTACCGACTTACCCTGTCCCGTGGCGCCGGCTACGAGCAGGTGGGGCAGCTTGGCAAGGTCCACCATGAACACCTCGTTGGTGATGGTCTTGCCCAAGGCCATGGGCAAAGCCATCTTCGTCTCCTGGAATTTCTTGGTGTTGAGCACGCTTTCCATCGACACGATTTGCGGCTTCTTGTTAGGCACTTCTATGCCAATCGTGCCCTTGCCTGGTATAGGCGCGATGATACGTATGCCGAGGGCGGAAAGGCTCAAGGCAATGTCGGCTTCCAAGCCGCGTATCTTGCTTATCCTCACGCCTTCAGCGGGAGTGATCTCGTAGAGGGTTACCGTGGGGCCTACCGTGGCGTTAATCTTGCTGATTTCCACGCCAAAGCTCTTCAGCACCTCCACGATGCGAGCGTTGTTCGACTTTATCTCCTCCATGTCGATAACCGGCTTGCTGTCGTATTTCTTAAGCAAGTTGAGCGTAGGGAACTTATACTTCGTGAATGGTTCCCATGGGTTTATTGGCGTGTCGAGGTCGGTTAATGTCGTGGCGTTGTTGCCCGAGGCCTTTGGTTCATCCGTCGATTCCTCCACCGTTATATCGGCAGGTTGGTCACCTTGTCCTGTGGTGGCCGTGGCTTGCGGCTCTTCGGCGTGGTTCTCCGGCTTGTTCTTTGTCTCAAACTGGCTTAGGTCGGTTAGGTCAACCACGTTTGGCTTTACCTCCTCGTTATCCCCTTGATCGGTTGCAGACGGTTCACTTTCCACGTTTGCCGGCTCAGGCTCAACAATGTCGGTCTGCAACTCGCCGTCTTTTGTCACGGGATGGTTGTTAACGGTAATCTTTACCTTGTCGGTAAAATATTTCACGGGGTTGAGAATCTTGCGAACCACCTCTATCGTCTCGTGGCTGAGATAGGTGAGAAACGCTATGGCAGTCACTATGAGAATGGCAATGAAGCCGGGTGCGCCTACCACATTCTCTATTCGTTGCACGCACAGCAGGCCGTGCATGCCGCCAGGGTTATATACCTCATCGCCCATCAATGGGGCGATGAACTTGGCGAGAAACGCTGACAGCCAAATCATGGCTACTGCCAGGCAGAAAAACCATTTCAAGAGGCTGACGGAGTATATCCTCATCAGCTTCAGCGCCGCGAGGATGAAAAAGAGAGGTATGGCAAACGCTGGCAAGCCGAAGTTGACGGTGATGAGGAAATAAGCCACAATGGCGCCAAGAGCGCGGCAGGTGTTGCTGAACTCGTGGTTGGTATTGAAAAAATCGGCTGGCTTCAGCGATTCCAATACGCTTTGGTCTGCCTGGCCTGTCGTCAGATAGCTCACCATGGCAATGACAAGGTACACCGCTATGGCAAGCATGACAAGGCCAATGAAGAAATTGACGGTGTCGCTTTCGAACCTGTCTTTTATGCCTATGGCCTCGCTGAAAGATTTGGGCTTGTTTTTTGAACTCCTCTTGCTCATCTTTTTTATTTTACCTTGCAAAAGTAATCTTTTTATCGCTAATCTCAAAACATAAACCGTCTCTTTTATTTTTTTTCATCAGGCAGGTTGGCTACCATGTTGTGGCACAGGGAATAACGCGTCGTGGCGCTGACATGTCAACGGCTAACTGTTTATCATGTCTTCGAGTGAGACGAAGCGGTAACCCCTGTGTCGCAGGGCCTTTATGACCTGTGGCAACCGTTTGTAAAACTTGTCGGCGCGCTCAGGCGACGTGCCGAAATGTATCATGAGGAAATGCCCGTTGAGGGTGTGGGCGTGCTCGTAGTCGAGCAATCGCTTTTCAATCTCGTCGCTCGAACGGTAGTTTTTCATCGACGGTATGGTGTAGTCGGCATTGGTGCCTGTGCCCGGCGTGAAGTTTACTATCCGCAGGCCCATCTGCCTTGCCCATGAGCATACGGTTGAGTTGTAGTATTCGTAAGGCGGGATGAAGAACGGGGCCTTGACCTCGGTAATGCCGAAACGGGCTAGCGTGGCGTAGCTCCGTCTCATGTCGTCCATGAACTGCTGCTTGGTTATGAGCATGGAGTCACGGTTCTCCCACGGCGCGTAGAGCAGATGGCCATAGCTGTGGCTGCCCACATAGTGGCCATCGGCGACGAGTCGGCGCACCACGTCGGCATGCAACTCAAAAAAGCGGCCAGTGAAGAAGAACGCGCCTTTTATCTTGTTTTTCTTCAAGGCGGAAATGATGTCGTCGGCGCCGTCGGCCCATTGGTCGGCGGTGAACACCAAGGTTATGTTTTTCTTGTCGGGGTTTCCCTTTATTATGCCCCCCGCCTGTTCATACACGTTGTTGTCCTCTTCCGTCCCGTCTTGCGTCCTGCCCTCGATGTCGTAAGCCGAGAAGGGGAACGTGAGCGAGGCCGTGCCGTCCATCGTTGGCTCGTTTGAGCTGTAATCGCTCATGTTGTCGTGGTAGACCACGTCGCCAGGCTGGAACGCCTCATAGTTGTGGGCTTCGGCCGCGCGCGCCCCCGTGGTCAGGCTCACGCCTTTCAGGCTGCCGAAGATGGTGGCATAGACCGGTCCGTCGACCAAGCCGCCGGTTGTCGTGCCCTTGTTCAGGTAGACGAAGCCAGAGTGGGGCTGCGTGGGGTAAGTGCCGCCCTTGGGCAGTTCCACTATCATGCTCGTGCCCCACGGGTTGCAGCCGAGCAGCCAGTCGCGCAGCGCGCCTTCCATCTCCTCGAAAGCGTGGTCGCCGGTGAGTTGGCGGTAGAGAATGCACTGGGTAAGCATGGCTGTGGTTAGGTTGTTTGAGCACCAGATGCCAGGCACGCCCCATAGGAAGGGGTGGTTGCGCCCACGCTCGCAGACGCGCTCTATGCCGGAGCGCAGGTTCCTGACAAACTCGTTTTTAAGCCGTTGGTTGTCGGCGAGCTTGGCCAGCTGATAGTGGCCCATGTTCATGAAGGGGTACCACTGGTAGTGGCGTGCGCTGTCGGCACCCATCCAAGGCGTGACGGGCTCGCGGCGGCCATACTCCACGGCCTTCGACAAGTAGAGCCTGTCGCCGGTCTTGCGATACAGCTCCATGGCGCCGAGCTCCATGTCGTCAACCCAGTTGTCTTCCTCGTAGATATAAGGCGAGACCACCGAAACCGTTTGCGTGTTGCCAGGCTTGTCTATGCCCACCTGGAAGGCGTCAGCGGCCTTGCCTCCAATCTTCTCGGCAAATTCAGGATAAAAGGGCTTCAAGACGATTGAGCCGAGGGCGAAGTCGCTCGCGAACTTGCCTGCCGTGCTTGCCGCGCCCATCGTGGCATTTTCGTATTTGCCACGTTGCTGGCGTTTGCCGTCTACGAAATACACCGGGCGCTCGGCGTTCTTGCCCCATCCATAGTCGGCGGGGTCATAGTTTGGCAGCTTCATGGCCACGTGGTCGCGGTCGTCGGCAATCTGGTTGTAGAGCTCGCCCTTCTCCGGATTCATGCGGTCGAGCCAGGCGAGGCCCCAGTATATCTCGTCCACGATGTCGGGTATGCCGTTGGCTCCCGGCGTGCCGTCGGCCTTGAAGCTGTCGGCGAAAGCCGTTGGGTTTTGCATGTAGGCAAACATCATTTGGTATATGGCGTTTGCCGAGGTGGGAGTGTATTGCAGCAAGTCGGCGGCGTCGTGCCATCCGCCGCGCACGTCGACGTGTTGCCCCGTCTTCGTTGGGTGGTTCATTATGATGGCGTCTTTCTGGTGGCAAAAGTCCTTGATGTAAGGGTTCCAGCCACATCGCTGCTGGCGCATATAGTTGAGGGTGAAGTCGGCTACGCCACGATACACGTTACCGTTGACGGGGAACACCTGTGAGCGGCAATCCCCGACCTTGACATAATAGGCGCCTTTTCTTGTCAGCTTGCTGAAATCGAGCCTGAACGTGGCCTTCATGTTGCCAAGTGGCCCCGTGGCCTTTATCTCGTTAGACGATAACACGGTCTCATCGGTAAACGCGTCTCTTATCTCAAACGCTTTCACCTGTGGCTTGTCTTCACACATCATCACCGCTACCTTGGTGGAAAGCGGGAGATAGCCAAGCTGGTTTACGCGAATCCATTCGCCTGCCATCGCGTTGAGGCAGGAGCACAGAAGCATGGCGACGGCCATGAGACATGGTCTTGATTTTCTTGTCATAAGACGGTTGTTTTGAGTTTAGAGTAGAAAGAACGCAGATTGCAGACACAAAGTTAGTGCTTTTGCCAATATTACACGAAAAAGCAAACAAAAAACTTTGCTTGTTAAGTTCACGGCACCATGCTTCCACGTAGAATTGTAAAATATTATGGTCAAAATTTAACACTTGGAAACAGGGGCAAATAGAGCGGAAAAATGGTAGCCTTCCGCATCTTGGCAACACCGTAGGCCGGTTTTCGGCCAAAAAAATTTGCCGTTACGGTGCAATCGCGTCGCGATTACACCGTAACGGCATCGCGATTTCACTGTAACGGCAACGCGATTACACTGTAACGGCGACGCGATTACAGTGTAACGGCGACGCGATTACTGTGTAACGGCGACGCAAAATCAGGGCATTGGCAACGCCCTAAAATCGTAAAACTTATAAGTCTTTAATAGCCAACGGCTTACGAAAATGACCCATAATTGCGAAATTTCCACGCAAGCGACACCTTGGTTGAAAAAAATCGATTCTCAGACAATCATTTGTAAAATATTATTATCGCCTTGCATGGGCCGGTTTTATGTCGGCCCAGAAAAAATGTTCGACCTCTTTTTGTAATAACGTGGCACATGCAATGCCGTGGTTTGGGCCGTTCGGGTTGCGGACGGCGATAATAATATATAATGTGTCGAACTTTTATTCAGCACCGGTGTATTGCCCGATGAAGAATATGGCGTTGGAGTTGCGCTCCGTAATCAGGTAGATGAACGGGCGGTTGGCATGGAAGCTGACGTGGCGCGGCTCTTCGGGGCGCACCGACATGGTCATGATGGCAGCGGTCACGGCAGCGGCCTTGGTGCCTTTCTCGCTCACCTCGATCTTCGCCTTCTGCAACATCGCCGACACGAACATTGGCACGTCGCTCATGTTGCTGAAGTCGGCCTTGCCTGCATGGAACATCGACGAGGCTCCGAGCGTGGCTATTGGCTTGTTGAGAGAAGTCTCGGTCGTGGTGGAGAAGCGCGGCAACTTCAAGTCGACCACGCACTCGTCCATGTCGAGCCGCATCTTCTCAAGCGTCTTCGCGTTGAGCGAGTTGACTATTTCGGTTGTCGACTTGCCCTCGGCAGGCAGGATGACGGTCATGGAGTAGGTGCCGTTGCCGTAGGGCAGCGTCACGGCGGCGAAGTCCTTGTTGTCGGTATATGAGAACTTGCCCTCCTGGTGCATCATGGGAACCTTCTTTATGTCGCGCGTGTAGCCACGGAAGTTCTCCGTCTTAGTGTCGTTCTTGTCGAACACGTTTGCCCACGTGCCGTTGAAATACACGGCGTTCATCAGCACCGCCGTGGCAGCGGGGTCGAGCTGGTCAACGATCTTTGGAATCATGCCCTCGGTTTGCCTTGAGCACCATGCGTTGATTTTCGCCAAGGCCTTCGGCGAGGCGAAGTCCATGCTCTCCACGTTGGCGTTGTAGAGCGTCTGCATGGCGTCTTTATAGTTGTCCTTGAGCGTCACCTGCTTGTTCACGGCCACGCAGTTGGCTATGTTGACCTTGGTCTGGCTGTCGTGGCGCGAAGCCGTGTTGAGTATGCCCTTGTAAGTCTCGTTGAGGGTTGTCAGCGACGTGCCGTCCATGTTCAGTGCCTTCATTATCTCGGCTTGGGTGGCACCGCTGGCGCCGTTGGCGAGCAGGCCCATGAGATAAGCCACGCTCACGGGCGACACCACCTTGGAGTCCATGCCCGCCTGCGTGCGAAACAAGTTGAGCGCGAACTCGTTGGTGTTGTCCACGGCCGCGCGTTCCGCGTCGCTGAATATGAGGTAGTTGTCGTCCATGTTGTCGCCCCTCACTATCTGCATGTTGTTATCCTTCTCTTGCTGGGCCTTCTTAGTGGCGCACGATCCGAGCGTCAGGGCGGCCACTGCCGTCGTCATGGCCGCGTAGCCCAATTGGGCAAATGCTTTGTTCATCTTGGTATGTTTTTTATGATATTAATATATAATGTTATGCTTTGTCTCGACTACATAAATGCCGTTGATGGCGAAAGATTGCATGGGCGAGGCAACTTTTTTTTCGTTATTATTCTTTTACTATCCTTTCTGGGTATTGTATTCGCGTGTGGTAGATGGCCTTGAGCCGCTCTATGAGCACCTGTTTTGCCACGGCTATGTCGTAGAACGTTATCTTGCACTCGCTGAACAACCCGTCCTTGACCTGCTGGTCCACCAGTTGGTTCACCAGTTTGGCTATGCTCTCCTCGGTATATTCTTTCAGCGAGTGAGAAGCCGCCTCGCACGAGTCGGCCATCATGAGTATGGCCTGCTCGCGCGTCGAAGGATTGGGGCCGGGGTAGGTGAACGTGCTCTTGTCGACCACCTCGTTTGGGTGCTCGTTTTGATATTTTATGTAGAAATACTTAGACATCCCACAGCCGTGGTGCGTCAGTATGAAGTCGCGAATCACCACCGGCAAGTTGTATTCCTCGGCAAGCTTCACGCCGTCGGTCACGTGGGCTATTATTATCCTCGCACTCTCTTTCTCGGTCAGGTTGTCGTGCGGGTTCATGCCGCCCTGCTGGTTCTCGGTGAAAAACGCCGGGTTCTTTATCTTGCCTATGTCGTGGTAGAGCGCGCCCGTTCGGGCGAGGGTGGCCTTTGCCCCTATCTTGTTGGCTATCTCCGATGCGAGGTTTCCCACGGTGATGGAGTGCTGGAAGGTGCCAGGGGCTATCTCCGACAGCTTGCGAAGCAACCCCTTGTTGGTGTCAGACAGTTCGATGAGCGTCAGCACCGACACGAAACCAAACGTCTTCTCCACCACGAACATGAGAGGGTAGGCCAGGAGCAGCAGCACGCCATTGATGAGGAAGTGGTAGTACATGCTCCGCCCGAACCTCATGTCGCCGTTGCTCTCCATGAGTTTCAGCGCGAAATACATGGCGCATGTTGCCACGAAGACCCATAGCGCCGTGCGGAATATCTGCGAGCGCGTAGACACCTCGCGCAGCGAGTAGATGGCGATGAGGCCGGCAATGGTCTGGATGATGATGAAGTCGAACTGATAGCGCAAGGCGCACGCCGATATGAGGACGGTGATGAGGTGGGTGACGAACGCAGTGCGCGAGTCCATGAAGATGCGCACGAAGATTGGCCCCATGGCGAACGGCAGCACGTAGACGGAGAAGCTGAAATAGCTGTGCTCCATCATCAGCGACACGCAGAGCGGGAACAAGGCAATGAAGGTGTAGAGCATGGCCACGCACCTTGGCTTGGAGAAATAGTCGCGGCGGAAGAGCGTCAGGTAGAGCGTGAAGAGCAGCATGAACGAGATCACGTAGATGATGTTGCCCACGAAATGGCGCGTTATCTGCGACTTGCCGACCTGGCGCCGGTCAATCTCCTTCTCCATGGAGTTGAGCACGCGATAGTTGTAGTCGTCTACCATGTCGCCCTGGCCAATGATTTTCTGCCCGGCCATCACCATTCCGCTCGCCGGCGATATGCCCGACAGCAAGTCGTTGCGTGCCGTCTCCGTGCGGTTGCGGTCGAGTATGAGGTTGGGCATTATGTAGTCGTTCATGTTGAGCCTCTGCATCAGCAGCCGCTCTTTGGAGAGATAGCTGTCGTCCAACAGCAGCTCATAGGCCGTCATGGTGGAATAGATGAGGCTCACCTTCCTCGACTCCGCGTCCTTGCCGAAGACCACCCTTATCTGCGACGTGGTGTCGTTGTTGAACGAGTTGTATTGCGGTGTCCCCATGATGCCCGTCTGGTAGAGCTGGTGCAGCTTTTCTATCAAGGCCTGCGCGAATCCCGGCGGCAGCGTGCCGGCCTTTGTCAGTTCGACCCTCAGCTTGGCCGTTTGCACCGACTCCACGCTGTTGTCGTAGTTGTAGTAAGGCTGGAAGGAATGTAGCAGCGAGTCGCGCTCACGTTGCACCGTCTCGTCGGTCTTGTAGACAGGGAAGTCGAACTTCGCTATCAGCGTGCCATAATGCCAAGGCTCGCCAATCTCGTAGGCGTATTGCTTGGCCTCGTTGCGTGGAAGAAACCAGATGATGATGAAAGAGGTGAGAAACACGAGGCCGGCGCGGATGGCCAGGCTGTGCCAGATGTTCTCCTCTTGCCCTATGATTTTCTTGAAAGTGTTCATGTGGCTGACTTAAATGCGGCGCTTTATGATGGTGCCTATGTGTTTTTGCTGCGAAAATACGAAAAAAATCAATCAAAGCAGAAAAAAAGTATTAATTTTGCAAAAAATAATTTCAAGAGGAACCATAAGCGATGTTCCTCAAAAACATTTATTCTTCTATATGTCAGAAAGAAAAGTCAGGGTGCGTTTCGCCCCAAGTCCAACAGGTCCGCTCCACATTGGCGGAGTCCGCACGGCTTTGTACAACTATCTGTTTGCCCGCCAGCATGGTGGAGAACTCGTGTTCCGCATTGAGGACACCGACAGCCATCGTTTCGTGCAAGGGGCAGAAGACTATATCATAGAGTCGTTCAAATGGCTCGGCATCAAGTTCGACGAAGGCGTGTCGTTCGGCGGCGACCACGGCCCTTATCGCCAGAGCGAGCGTCGCAAGATATACAAGAAATACGTGAAGCAGCTTCTCGACGACGGCAAGGCCTACATAGCCTTTGACACGCCTGAGGAACTGGAGAAAAAGCGCGAGGAGGTGAAAAACTTCCAGTACGACGCCCACACCCGCATGTCGATGCGCAACTCCCTCACGCTGTCTAAGGAAGAGGTGGCCCAGCTGCTCGACAGCGACGCGCAATACACCGTCCGCTTCAAGGTGGAGCCAGGCGAGGAAATTCACGTCAACGACCTCATTCGTGGCGACGTGTGCGTGAAGAGCGACATCCTCGACGACAAGGTGCTCTACAAGAGCGCCGATGAGCTGCCCACATACCATCTCGCCAACATCGTGGACGACCACCTGATGGAGATAACCCATGTCATACGTGGCGAGGAGTGGCTGCCGAGCGCGCCGCTTCACGTGCTGCTCTACAAGGCGTTTGGCTGGGAAGACACCATGCCTCGCTTCGCCCACCTGCCGTTGCTGCTCAAGCCGGAGGGCAAGGGCAAGCTGTCGAAGCGCGACGGCGACCGACTCGGCTTCCCGGTCTTCCCGCTCGAATGGCACGACCCCAAGACGGGTGAGGTGTCGTCGGGCTATCGCGAGAGCGGATATTTCCCCGAGGCCGTGGTCAACTTCCTCGCCCTCTTGGGCTGGAACCCCGGCACCGACCAAGAGCTGTTCTCGCTCGACGAGCTGGTAAAGGCGTTCGACATCACCAAGTGCTCGAAGAGTGGCGCGAAGTTCGATTACCAAAAAGGCATCTGGTTCAACCACGAGTATATCCTGCGCAAGAGCGACGACGAGATAGCCACGCTCTTCGCCCCGATAGTGGCCAACAACGGCATCGACGAGTCGTTTGACCGCGTAAGGCAGGTGGTGCGCATGATGAAAGACCGTGTCAACTTCGTAAAGGAGTTGTGGCCACTGTGCTCTTTCTTCTTCATCGCCCCGACGGCCTACGACGAGAAGACGGCAAAGAAGCGCTGGAAAGACTTCTCGGCCCAGCAGATGACGGAGCTCGTAGACGTGCTCAAGGGCATAGGCGACTTCTCCGTGGAGGGACAGGAACCCGTGGTGGAGAAGTGGATAGCCGACAAGGGATACAAGATGGGCGACGTGATGAACGCGTGGCGTCTGGCCCTCGTGGGCATTGGCAAAGGCCCGGGCATGTTCGACATCTCGGCTTTCCTCGGCAAGGAGGAGACCATAAAGCGAATGGAGAAAGCTATTGAGGTGTTGGGCTGATGTACGAGCTGTTTATCATTCTATACAACATTGGCGTGTGGGTGGCGTCGTTCTTCTCGAAGAAGGTGCGCACCATGTGGAAAGGCGAACACCGGACTTTCCGCGTGTTGCGCGAAAAGATAGACCCCAACGCCATGTATATATGGTTCCACGCGGCATCATTGGGCGAGTTTGAGCAAGGCCGACCCATCATGGAGGCGATACGGCGCGAGCATCCTGGCTACAAGATATTGCTCACGTTCTTCTCGCCGTCGGGCTATGAGGTGCGGAAAAACTATGATGGCGCTGACGTCGTGGTGTATCTGCCCGTAGACACCAAGCGCAACGCCCGCCGCTTCTTGCGGCTGACCAACCCGGTGATGGCGTTCTTTATCAAGTATGAGTTCTGGTCCAACTACTTGCACATGCTGAAAGAGCGCCATGTGCCCACGTTCTCGGTGTCGAGCATCTTCCGCCCAAACCAGATATTCTTCCGCGCCTACGGCAAGGGCTACGGCAAGGTGCTGGACTGCTTCACCCATTTCTTCGTGCAAAACGAGGAGAGCCGCGACTTGCTGAAATCCATTGGCATTGACTGCGTTTCCGTGACTGGAGACACGCGTTTCGACCGAGTGCTGCAAATCAGGGACGCGGGCAAGTCGTTGCCGATAGTGGAGAATTTTGTCGGCGGCACCGCCGAGGATCGGCCCCATGTCTTCATTGCCGGAAGCAGCTGGCCTCCCGACGAGGACATCTTCATAAGATATTTCAACGAGCACCGCGACTGGAAGCTCATAATAGCCCCACACGTGATAGGTGATGACCACATGAAGCAGATACTTGGCAAGCTTGAGCGCAAGACCGTGCGCTACACCGAGGCCACGACCGAGAACGTGGTTGGGGCCGAGTGTCTCATCATCGACTGTTTCGGCCTCTTGTCGAGCATATATCGCTACGCCGATGTCACATACGTGGGCGGAGGCTTCGGGGTTGGCATCCACAACGTGCTGGAAGCGGCCGTTTGGAGGAAGCCTGTCATCTTCGGGCCAAACAACAAGAACTTCCAGGAGGCGCAAGGACTGCTCAAGGCCGGTGGAGGTTTCGAGATAACCAGTTATGACGACTTCGTGGGCGTCATGCGGAAACTTGCCGACGACAAGGCCCTTGAGCAAAGCCGCGAGAGGGCCGGAGGCTTTGTTGAGAGCCTGGCTGGGGCTACAAGGCAAATAATGAAAGAGGTAAAGTTTGATTTTTAACGCTTTTTTCGGATAGTTGATGCAAGGTTTTCATAAGCCTTGCATTTACTTTGGTAGTCAGGCTTATGCCATGACGGCAACATCTCGTGACAAATTAATCAAATCGTAAATAATAAAAAATGAGAACATTCAAGATTTTCGGAATCTTCCTTTCCGCAGTGCTCACGGTTTTCGGCATGACCTCATGCTTTAACAGCGATGACAACAGCAATCGAAGCCTCACGAAAGAGCAGATTCAGCAATGCTATTTCGCAGTGGCCGGCCCTCATTCAGGCAAGTTGGTCTATGTCGCCGGCAAGGCCAACAATGGCAACAGCAAGACCGACAGCATTCCAGCGTCGTGGAATATCACGTCAGACTCAACAATGGTTTTGAACAACGTATCAGCCAAGGCCGTAGCGTCGTTGATTGACACCACCAGCGCTGAGCACAAGGAGATTCGCAATGCCATAGCGGCACAGCCATCCAAGCCGATGAACTGCTACATAGGCTTTGTCAACATGAACCCGGTGCAGTGGCTTGTCAACCCCACTGGCCTTACTTATAATGTCACTTATGGTGGCGCGAAGCATGAGATAAAGCTCGTGTTCGCGGCAAACAACTCCTATTCCTTCGGTCAGTACAACTCCACGTCGAGAATCATGCAGTTGCAGCTCATAGCTTATGGCGCCTACATTGATGGCACATTTGATAAAAGCACTACACCGTTGGTGCTCCAAGGCACCCCTCTGTGGTTTGTGCAGAAGTAAGCAAGGCAAACAAGAAAGGCGCGCCCAAAGCCATGTGGCTTTAGGCGCGCCTTTACTTTATCCTTTATAAATGGAAGATTTACTCAGGAAGGCTGATTGCCTCGTTGGGGCAAACAGAAGCGCATGTGCCGCACTCTGTGCACTCGTCGGGGTTGATGTGATAGATGTCGCCCTCAGAGATAGCTCCTACTGGGCACTCGTCGATGCAAGTTCCGCATGCGACACAGTTGTCACCAATTACGTATGCCATAATTCTTTTACGTTTATAAATTAATAATGTTTTTGTAATGTTGTCCTCACGAGTGCCTTACGGCTATAAAGCTGGCTTACCTCAGTGTGGTATTGCAAAGATAATGACTTTTGCTTAAATACCTACAAATAGGTATGTTTTTTTTTCGTTTTTAACATTCTGATACCTTATATTTGGTATTATTGGCCAAGATAGTGCAGCCTATCTTATACAATAAAATGGCATTTCCCACGTTGTATATAATATGAAGAAATTATTTTGCGCGATACTCTCTTTTTTGATAGCAGTCAGTGTGGCAGCCCAAGACCGCACGGTGCAGAACCGTCCTTATACTGATCTGCGCCCATTCCATTTCGGCATCCTCGTGGGCACTCACGCCCAAGACTTGGAGCTTGTCGGCGTGGGGCCGCAAACGGTGACGCTTGCTGATGGCACCACGCAGACATACACGATAACCACCGACCAAGACCGCTACGACTACGGTTTCAATGTCGGCGTGCTTGGAGAGGCGCGCTTGGGCACCTATCTCTCTTTTCGCCTTGCACCGACCTTGTATTTCGGTAGTCGCCACGTCACGTTTCACAACGTTGGCACGGAGGTGCCCGACAGCATGGCAAGCAGGACACAAAACCTCAAGTCGGTGTATATAGCCTGCTCCATGGACCTGATTTATGCCGCGAAACGCTCTGGCAACCACCGCCCGTATGTCGTGGCGGGCATCAGCCCTGTGGTAAACCTGAGCGGGAAAAGCGATGACATCATAAAGCTCAAGCGTTATGACCTTTACTTTGAGACAGGCTTGGGATGCGACTTCTACCTGCCGTTTTTCAAGTTGAGGCCAGAGCTGAAGTTCATGTTTGGTCTGACCAACAGCCTTGACACTGGTCACGCCGCTCGCCTCAATGACCCATCAACACGTGTCTTCGCCACCTCCGTGAGCAAGGCCCGTTCAAAGATGATAGCCTTGACTTTCTATTTTGAATGAAACGCTTATCATGATAAATACACATACTATAATGAGATATTCGATAAAGAACTTTCTACCAGTCGTGGCGCTCTTGCTTGCCACGTCTTGCCACACCCCTTACCGCCTTATCAGCGTGGATCGCACCCGAGTGCTCGTTGACAACCGTTACGACGCCAAGCCAGACGCCCAAGCCGCGGAGTTCCTAAAGCCGTATGAGCGCCAGGTGGACGAGAAAATGTCGCCCGTGGTAGGCTCCACGGCACATCCCATGAGAGCCAGCAGGCCTGAGAGTGACCTCAGCAACCTGCTCGCCGACATACTCGTGTGGGGAGGCAAGCAATTCAACGAGGCACCCGATTTCGGAGTCTACAACATGGGCGGCATACGCGCGTCGCTGCCAGAGGGAAAGGTAACCTATGGCGACGTGCTCAACGTGGCACCTTTTGAGAACCACATCTGTTTCCTGACCCTCACGGGCGAGAAGACGCTTCAGCTCTTCAAGGAGATGGCGGCGCGTCATGGCGAGGGCGTGAGCCACGGCGTGAGGATGGCCATAGCCAAAGACGGCACGCTGAAGTCGGTGACACTTGACGGTAAGGCCATTGACCCACAAAAGAATTATCGCGTGGCCACGCTCGACTACCTGGCACAGGGCAACGACGGGTTGACGGCGTTCAAGTCGAAGACCAATGTCGTGTCGCCAACAGGCGAGGCCAACGACGTGAGACATGTCATTGTGAAATATTTTGAGGAGAAGAAAGCGCAAGGCCAGGCCGTGGACTCAAAGGTTGAAGGCAGAGTCACGGTGGAATGAGCCAAGCGGAATAATCAAATGATACAGAGAAGAAAAACCAAAAAGATGAAAACGTCAAGATACATATTCTTACACATTAATATATTTGGGCACTCCAATACATTAAGGCACGCCGCGGTGATGTTCTTGCTTTGCTGCAGCGTCACCATGCTCGCGCAGAAGCGGCTCACCATCCTCCACACCAACGACACCCACAGCTGTGTCATGCCGTTGTCGCCCCACCTTGCCGATACCCTGCAAGCCGGGCGTGGAGGCTTCTTGCGCCGTGTGGCAATGCTCAAGGAAGAGCGCGCGAAAGACCCAAGTCTCCTGCTCTTCGACAGTGGCGACTTCTCGCAAGGCTCGCCTTACTACACGTTGTTCAAAGGCGACGTTGAGGTGGGCTTGATGAACATGATGCGCTATGATGCCGTTACCATCGGCAACCACGAGTTTGACTTCGGCCTGGAAAACATGGCTCGCCTGTTCAAGAAGCTCAACTGCCCGGTGGTGTGCGCCAACTATCGCTTTCATGAATACGACCTCGACAAGATAGTGAAGCCTTATGTCATAATCAAGCGCGACGGCGTGAAAATAGGCGTGTTTGGTCTCGCGCCAAAGCTCGATGGCCTTGTGGACCACAACAATTACCGTTCTACGGAATATCTCGACCCCGTGGCAACGGCACAGGAGATGGTTGACATACTGAAGAAGAAGCGTTGCGACCTCGTGATTTGCGTCTCACACTTGGGATGGGAAGAAAATGGCATGGGCGACCAGGAAGTGATAAGCCATACGCGCGGCATCGACCTCGTGCTTGGGGGCCACAGTCACACTTATTTCAAGAAGCTCAGATATGTCGACAACGCTGACGGCAACCCCACGCCCGACGACCAGAACGGCAAGAGCGGCATCTATATAGGCAAGATGAGGCTCACCCTTGCACATCTAAAATGAAGATAAAGTGTTAAAAAAGGATAGAAAACCGCCTAAAAGTTTTCTATTACGCTAAAAGTCAGTACCTTTGCACAGCTTTTCGGCTCGACCGCTGGTTGGGAGAAGTGTTCCCAGGCTATGTCGGGTTGGAGCGACGGACAACATTTAATCATTACAATTAACAATGGATTTAATTAAAGTTGCTGAGGAAGCATTTGCAACCGGCAAGCAGATTCCTGCATTCAAGGCAGGTGACACTATCACTGTCGCTTACAAAATCGTCGAGGGTTCAAAGGAGCGTATTCAGCTCTATCGTGGTGTCGTGATCAAGATCAGCGGCCACGGAGACAAGAAGCGTTTCACAGTGCGCAAGATGTCTGGCACGGTGGGTGTAGAGCGTATCTTCCCCGCTGAGTCTCCCGCTATTGACCACATCGAGGTCAACAAGTACGGTAAGGTGCGTCGCGCTAAGCTTTACTATCTGCGTAAGCTCACTGGTAAGGCTGCTCGCATCCAGGAGAAGCGTGTCGTCACTGGCGAATAATATTGCGCTTGACAAAGCTAAAAAAGAGCCGTTCTTCCATTTGGAGGAACGGCTCTTTCCTTTTTTCCGTTATTTGTAGTTGACGCTTGCGTCGGTGTTTCCGTGGATGGCATCCTCAAGGTCGCTCCAGCTTTGGAACCCCGCGAAGAGGGCCAGACGGTCGCGAGCAGCCAATGATAACTTGCGTTTGCCCGTGACAAGCTCAAGGAGTTTCTTCAATGAGGTCACGCTCAAGTTGATGTGATGCCTCAACAACTTTTTGGATAGGCCCTCGAGGTCGTGCTCAAGCTCATGCTTTCCTTCCTTTGCCTTCTTGCCTGTTGTCTCAATAAGAAGTTTCAAGTCTCTTTTCATTTTTCTCACATACTTTTTCTGTAACGCGCGGCAAAGATACGACTTTTTTTCTTACCTTTGCCACAACATTCATTAAATATCAATTAATAATGAAGGAATACGCACTAAAGTACGGGTGTAACCCAAACCAGAAGCCCGCACGCATCTTCATGGAGCACGGTGAGCTTCCAGTGGAAATTCTCAATGGTCGTGCCGGCTACATCAACTTTCTCGATGCTCTCAACTCTTGGCAGCTTGTCAAGGAACTGAAGGCCGCGACAGGTCTGCCGGCCGCCGCTTCGTTCAAGCACGTCAGTCCGGCTGGCGCGGCAGTGGGCCTCCCACTGAGCGACACGCTGAAGAAAATCTACTTCGTTGATGATGTGGATTTCGAGCTGACACCGCTTGCCAATGCCTATGCTCGCGCGCGTGGCGCAGACCGCATGTGTTCTTACGGTGACTTCTGTGCCTTGAGCGATACTTGCGACGAGGCTACGGCCAATCTTATCAAGAGAGAGGTCAGCGATGGCGTGATAGCCCCTGATTACACTCCCGAGGCTCTTGAGATATTGAAGGCCAAACGCAAGGGTACTTACTGCGTCATAAAGATAGACCCCGACTATGTGCCAGAGCCAGTGGAACGCAAGCAGGTGTTTGGTGTGACTTTCGAGCAAGGCCGCAACAACGTGGATCTCTCCGACCCCAAGCTCTTCGAGGACGTGCCAACGAAGAACAAGACGTTCACGCCAGAGGCCATTCGCGACTTGAAGATTGCCTTGATTACGTTGAAATATACCCAGTCAAACTCCGTGTGCTACACCAAGGACGGACAGGCTATCGGCATCGGAGCCGGTCAGCAGAGCCGAATCCACTGCACGCGCTTGGCAGGCAGCAAGGCAGACGAGTGGTGGATGAGGCAGAGCCCGAAAGTGCTAAACTTGCCTTTCAAGGATCATATCCGCCGCGCCGACCGAGACAACTGTATCAACGTGTACCTCTCAGAGGAATATGAGGACGTGTTGCGCGATGGCGCTTGGCAGCAGTGGTTCACGGAGAAGCCGGAGCCATTCCTCCGTCCTGAGCAGAAAGAGTGGATCGCGCAGAACAAGAACGTGTGTGTTGGCTCAGATGCTTTCTTCCCCTTCGGCGACAACATTGAGCGCGCCCACAAGAGTGGGGTGGAGTTTATAGCCCAGGCCGGCGGTTCCATTCGCGACGACAATGTCATTGACACCTGCGACAAATACGGCATCGCAATGGCAATGACACACGTGCGCCTGTTCCACCACTAAACTTGTTTGTGCCACATGGATGACTTCGAGGAGCTTCTCGTCAATGGCATCAGTTTCAAGAAGGCTTCAGGCCAGAAGAAAGATGATGACAAGGTGAGAACCAAAGCCAAGAAAAAGAAATATGTGACCGGGGCACACGGCTCTGGCTCTGCCAGGCAAAAAGCCAAATACCGTGAGCAGAGAGCCAACCGCAAGTCGCAGCGAAAGAAATAGTCGGTCCGCTTGCGAGGAGGCTTGCCCTGTCTTATAATTATTGTGGGTAGCCAATGTTGGCTACCCACAATCGTTTACCGACAATATGACAATCTATATTTAATCAATGAGAAAACTAATATCTTTGGCACTCGCGCTTTTCATGGCCACGAGTGTTGCCTTTGCCGATCGCACGGTGAAGGCCAATGACCCTAACATCAGTTTTACGGGACGTGTGCAGCGCATGGACAATGGCGCCGTGAGCTACGACTGGGTTGGCACCTATGTGCAAACCGATTTTACAGGCTCTTCCATCGCGGCAAGAGTTAGTGAAGAGGGTGAGAGCTACCATCAGGTGTTCATAGACGGCAAGCTCATGGGAAAGTTGCGCTTCACGGGCAAGGAGCCTCACGACATTGTGCTCGCCAAGAACCTTGGAAAAGGCACTCACCGCCTGCGTCTGCAGAAGGTGACAGAGGGCGAGTATGGCCGTTCCACCATCTTCTCGTTCACGGCAGGCTGCAAAGGCTCGTTTAAGGCGGTGCCGCGGAAAAGCCGTTTGATAGAGGTGATAGGCGACAGCTATACGTGCGGCTATGGCTCTGAGGGCACTGAGGACAGCCACTTCGAGCTGAAGACCGAGAACTGCGACAAGGCTTACGCTTGTGCCCTGGCACGCTATTTCGATGCCGACTACGTGATAGTGGCTCATTCGGGCATGGGTGTCGCGCGCAACTATGCCGGAAAGACCATGCGCACCATGAGCCAGCGTTATCCATTGCTGTTCGACGACCACGATTCCGTGGCCTATGATTTCAAGCAGTATCGCCCGAATCTCGTGATTATCAACCTCGGTACAAACGATTTCTCCAGGAATGGCGCTCCTGCCGGCTACGTGAGCAAATACGTAAAACTTATCAAAACGGTGAAAAGCCATTATGGAAATGACCTGCCCGTGCTTTGCGTAACTCCGCATTCTGCCAACATCTTCCTTCTTGCCGCCCTTAAAGAGCTTGGCGAGAATGTGGCGGGCATGAAAAACGTGCGTGTGACCGAGCCAATGCCCGGTGTCGTGGTCAAAGGTCACGACATTGGATCGGACTGGCATCCCAACTGGAAAGGCCATCAGAAGATAGCGTCCACGCTCATCCCAGTGGTCTCTACAATTACAGGTTGGGAGATGAAGAACGACCTTTAGGAAATATTATGCTTCTGAAACATTAATCTTTGTCTTTCAAGCCACGCTTTTGGCACCTTTTTTGTACTTTTGCAACAAATACCGGCCGCTTGGCCATGAATGCAAAAACACAATGGAAAGACAGGAGACACCCGTTTTGCTGCTCACGGGTTATTTGGGCAGCGGTAAGACTACCCTTCTCAATCGAATATTAAAGAATGAGAAGGGTATAAAGTTTGCCGTTATCGTCAACGACATAGGTGAGGTCAACATCGACGCCTCTCTCATTGAGAACGGTGGAGTGGTTGGACAAAAAGACGACTCGCTCGTGGCCTTGCAGAACGGCTGCATCTGTTGCACGCTCAAGATGGATCTCGTGCAACAGCTCAACGACATCATCAACCAAAAGAAGTTCGATTATATCGTCATCGAGGCGTCGGGTATTTGCGAGCCCGCCCCCATCGCGCAGACCATATCCACTTATCCGCGCATGATTCCCGAGAAAATCATGATGAACGGCGTGGCGCGTCTCGACTCCATCGTGACCGTTGTTGACGCCCTTCGTATGCGCGACGAGTTTGGCCTTGGCGATGCCTTGCAGAAGCCGGACATGGGCGAGGACGACCTTGAGAGCCTCGTAATCCAGCAAATAGAGTTCTGCAACATCATCTTGCTCAATAAGGCATCCGAGGTGTCGCCAGAGGAGCTTTGCCATCTTCGTGCCGTGATCAAGGCCATACAGCCTAAGGCGGAGATTTACGAGTGCAACTATGGCGACGTGGATCTCGACAAGATTCTCAACACGCATCTCTTCAATTTCGACAAGGTGGCTACGTCGGCTCGCTGGATTGAGGCCATGGAAGACGATGACGACGAGCTTGAGAACGAGGAGAGCGGCGAGGCCCTGGAATATGGCATCCAGACTTTCGTGTGGAAGCGTCGTGCCCCGATGAGCCTTGGCGATTTCGACGAGTTCGTGTCTACCAAATGGCCCAAGGGCGTGGTGCGTGCCAAGGGCATGTGCTATTTCGCTGACGAGAAGGACACGTGCTACCTCTTTGAGCAGTCAGGCAAGCAGTTCAACATTACCAACGCTGGTCAATGGTATGCCACGATGCCTGCCGACGAGCTTGCCGACTTCCTCGACAAGAATCCCGACGTGAAGAAAGATTGGGACACGAAGGTCGGCGACCGTATGCAGAAGATAGTGTTCATAGGTCAGCATCTCGACCGCAAGGCCATCGAAGCCGAACTCGACAAGTGCTTGGCTGAATAATGATTCCGCCTCGCGTCGGGCGCGGACGATGAAACAGTGTTGATCACAATGTGGGATAACTTAAAGGAATGAAAAATGGAAGACAAGCCTTTTGTTTTTACTCGTGAAGAGCTTGACGAGGTATGGCGGTTGCGCCGATATATCTTCGACAAGGTCGGCGACGCTATGCCGCGCGACGACATGGCCAAGCTCAAGGCGAGCCTGCGCAAGGCCATCGCTGATGGCCACGTTAGTCGCGACGTGTTCGGACTGAACCCGATAGTCACAGCCATGGAGACGGCACGCATCTGCGTCGATGAGATTGGCTTGCGCCGCGAGTCGGTGATAGCCACGCTCTTGTGGGCATGCCATGTGGACAACTTCGTGGAAGTGGCCGAGAAATATGGCGAAACCGTGGAGCACATCGTCCATGGGCTCTACAAGATACAGCATCTCTACGACAAGAATCCCGTGATTGGCAGCGACAACTTCCGCAACTTGCTGTTGTCGTTTGCCGAGGACATGCGCGTCATACTCATCATGATTGCCGACCGTGTGTGCGTGATGCGTCTCATTCGCGACACGCCGATGGCCGACGCGAGGCGTGAGGTGTCGGAAGAGGCTTCGTATCTTTACGCGCCCCTTGCCCACAAACTCGGCTTGTACACGCTGAAGTCGGAACTTGAGGATCTCTCGCTCAAGTACATGGAGCACGACGCCTACTACATGATAAAAGAGAAGCTCAACGCCACAAAGGCAAGTCGCGACGCATATATCGACCACTTCATTGGCCCTATTCGTGACAAGCTGGAAAAGGCAGGGTTGAAGTTCCACATGAAAGGGCGCACCAAGTCCATACACTCCATCTGGCAGAAGATGAAGAAGCAGCAGTGTGGCTTTGAGGGCATCTACGACCTCTTTGCCATACGCATTATCCTCGACTCGCCTCTCGAGATGGAAAAGCAACAGTGTTGGCAGGTCTACTCCATCATAACCGACATGTACCAACCTAACCCGAAGCGATTGCGTGATTGGCTATCGGTGCCCAAGTCGAATGGTTACGAGAGCTTGCACATTACTGTGCTTGGTCCGCAAAACAAATGGGTGGAGGTGCAGATACGCACCGAGCGAATGGACGACATAGCCGAGCATGGCCTCGCGGCCCACTGGCGCTACAAGGGCATAAAAAGTGGTGGCCAGATGGACGAATGGCTTGCCAACATACGTGCCGCGTTGGAGGCAGGCGACAACCTTCAGGTGATGGACCAGTTCAAGATGTCGTTGCAGCCAGACGACATCTACGTGTTCACGCCACGTGGCGACCTGTTCAAGTTCCCGGCCCGTTCCACGGTGCTCGACTTCGCTTATCGCATCCATTCCAATATAGGCAATGCCTGTGTTGGCGGCAAGGTCAACGGCAAGGCTGTCTCAATGAGGCAGGAGCTGCATTCCGGTGATACCGTGGAAGTGATAACGCAAAGCAACCAGAAGCCAAAACGCGACTGGCTGTCGATAGTGGTGACGCCAAAGGCCAAGTCGAAGATAAGGCTTGCCTTGAAAGAGACACAGCAGAAGGACGGTCTCTATGCCAAGGAACTGCTGGAGCGGCGTTTCAAGAACAAGCACATCGAGGCTGAGGAGAGCATCATGGCGCATCTCGTGAAGAAGATGGGGTTCAAGGTGGTGTCCGATTTCTATAAGCAGATAGCCGACGGAAAACTTGACCCCAACGACGTTATTGCCAAATATGTGGAGGTGCGCGACCATACGGAGAACAAGGACAAGGAGATAGTGTCGGCCGACCAGTTCAACTTTGAGAGTCCTCAAGAGGAGCTGACCCACGAGAGCGACGACGTGCTCACCATAGACCAAAACCTCAAGGGCATCGACTATCAGCTCGCGCCGTGCTGTCATCCTATCTATGGCGACGCTATCTTCGGCTTCGTCACCGCTGGCGGCGGCATAAAGGTGCACAGGCAAGACTGCCCGAACGCGCCAGAAATGCGCCGCAGGTTTGGCTATCGCATAGTGAGGGCGCGCTGGGCTGGAAAAGGCTCGTCGAAGTATGCCATCACCTTGCGCGTGGTGGGGCACGACGACATTGGCATAGTCTCCAATATCACCAATATCATTTCAAAGGATGAGAAGATAGTGATGAGGTCTATCAATATCGATTCTCACGACGGTCTCTTCTCTGGCAACCTCACCATCCAAGTGGAAGACACGGCACGCCTCAATCAACTCGTAAAGAAGCTAAAGGCCGTGAAAGGCGTGAGGCAGGTTGACAGAGTGTGAAGACGCAAGTTAAGGTTATCGCCGCTTGCTCTTCCGCATGGCGTGACCCTTGCTTGACTGAAACACAGCACAACCATACCAAGTGTTTTTACAGGGTGCAGTTCCTTGTGGCCGTCCGCGACCCGCAAAACGGAGATGGATAACGAAAATCTCACAATGCGATGCTTTAGGACACCATTTCGTTTTCAGACAACTTCTGATTTCTGATATGCCTGCCGTTGGTCTCCGTTTTGCAAATGAATGAGGCCGCAATAAGTTCAGCAGTTCTTTGTGAGGCGGTGCATTACGGTATTGTCACTAAGCGTGTCTATAAGGATATTGCTTTCCTTAGAGAAGCACCAGTCGGTCAGATCGTTCATTCCCCCATGGTGGTGTGGCAGTCTCGCTACTCTATGGATGACGTGGTAGGGTCTTTCGTTCAGCCATTTACCATTGTCAATAAGGCGCAGGACCGTGTGGAAGTCATTAGCCGAAGCTCTTTTATAGTACGTTTTTACTGTCATAGGCTCCTCATTGTGCCATCGTTACCTCTTTGAATAGTCGTTCTGACAAATCTTCGAAGGTCGTTCCTTCTGGTATCTTTCCACCTGCCAACTCATTGGCTACCTTTGACATGCATACTGCTCCGACAGCTGCCATGGTTGACAGGTGCAGCTTATTGGCAATGTACGTTGTGAGTCTTGACAGTAATTTCTCTATTTCGAGTTTATCTGTAATCATAAGTCTAAAATTAATTGTCTAATTCCTTTTTCTGTACAAAAGCAGTATTGTATGTACTCCGGGCCAGGATATTTCAACTGTTTTGCCAATTTGTTGAGGTTAGTGCTATTGGCGTATACGTCGCCGTAGCTCCTACGATATTCCTGTAATATGGCATCTACACGCGAGTCAGCAACAGGACCGATTACAATGTCATAGTCATGCTTGTAGGCATGAAGAGTACTCTTTTCTCTGTTCCTTAGCACAAAGAGCGCCCATTCAGCCGTTCTGCCATCGAACTTCTTTAGCCTTACATCGATGGGGCATCTTGATGGATTGAATATGAACGGTGACACTTCCGGACAGCCTTCTCCAATAATAGCAGTGGTCCGCTGGGCCATGGCGACTGCACGTGTATAATCCTTAGTCAGATAGAAACCACGACCAAAGTCCTTGAAGTCCTTGCTCTTTGACAAGTCTATTCTGGTAATCAGTTGGTTACTGCCGTGATAGAGAATCATAGACGACCACCGTTATTGGCACATACACGTGAGACATCATTGACAATCTCATAATTGCTGAGGGTCTTCTCAATGTCCTGGTATTGGCGTAGAAAATCCATCCCCTTGAAAGTCACGATATAGCTGTAGGCTTGTGTGAGAGGAACCTTCTTCTCGTCAGCGAAGTTGTTGATAACTGACACGACAAAATCACTCTCCTCTGAGTTAAAGCCTGATTTGTCAACGACATTAATCTGCAATGCCGACCCCATTTTGCCAAGAATGAAAGATGCCACCTCTGGCGTTATCGGTGCACCATGCTCAATCTTCGAAACGCGAGACTCCTTCAGACCAATCAGTCTGCCGAGTTGTGCTTGTGTAAGGCATTTCTTCTTTCGCTCCTCGCGTATAATCATTCCTAAGCTCTTGTTTTCCATATCTACCTATCTATTATTGTTCACCGCAAAGGTAAACAAAACTTTCCAATTATGGAAAGTTACGGATAAAAATGTACTTATAAAAAGTTAAAGGCAAGAGTCTTTTTCTTAATATTTCATAACAAGAAGTAAATAACTGCCATAGCAGTAGCTAAACATAGTCTTAATTTACCTTGCGTCGCTCTGGTGGAGTGCGGCCTTTTTAGGTCCCATCTATGGAATGTAGGTTTTACTCATTGGCATAAATTGTATTAGTGAAACAAAAAAGTCGGCTCTTTTTAGGGTCGGCTCTATTCTTATCGTTCACAAAAATAGGAATTTGCTTTTGATTTTACAATATAAAGTACAGATAACTTTCTGTCTATTAGGATATTTTAGAATTCCTATGTAGTCTGTTAAGACCTCTGCATGGTCTGTAAGTGGTCTGAAGGAAATTCATCGATTTGAGAGAGATTGAGACACGCATCAAAGCAAAACATTTTTTCTCATTGGCTTCAAAAAACTGTCTCATTATTTTGCATTTTCAATATTTCTTCATAAATTTGCCAATGTTAACCACGTCCGAAGCCATCGGGTAAAGGCAAATACTGACTTACAGTCTGTATTGCAATGCAGAAGCCCGTAGAGGGTGGGTAAGAGTTGCTTATGTGAAGCGACTTGACAGTGGGGAGCATATATATGATTAAGGCGTTTACTTGACGCTTTGTTCTTGACGCATAGAAATCTGGTAAATTTCACTTACTGTCAAAGGACAAGGCAACGGTAGATGTTCATGGGTGTGTATATGCACCAACCCGCGGTGTACCTTATTATATATAAGGTATGCCAAAGGTTCGATATACATACAAGCGTGGGCTTCTGCGTTGCTCGTTCTGACAGTAATGGGCATTACCAGAGCCGCTATGCGTGGAACGAGTGACGAAAGTTCCACGCTTTTTTCATATACCTAACATAAAACCTATGGACACGTTGTCTAATGTGTACAGCCGAGAAGGCGGCAGTCTCCTTTCCAGTGCGCGGCTTACCCCTCGCACGATTTCCAGTCAAGACAAGACCAGGGTGTCGGTAGAGAATGCTCCTTTGACAGCAGAGGACAATTGTGAGCAGGAGCAACAGAAACAATGGTTTGTCCTGCGTGTGGCTTACCATCACGAGCAAGTGGCCAAGGACTGGCTGGCAGAGGTTGGCATCGACTCCTATCTCCCCATGCATTATGCCGAAAAGGAGGTTGCTGGTAAGAAGAAACGCGTGCAAGAGCCGCTCATCCCCAATCTCCTCTTCGTCCAGACTACGGAGGAAAGACTTAACCTTGCCCTCTCCTCTCCTGCCAATGCCTATCTCAGTTACTACTACAATCACTTCCGCACCAACGCCGACGGCACGAATCCCCCGCTCGCCGTTCCCGACAAGCAGATGGACAACTTCATCCGCCTGACGAGCATCGACAGCGACCACATTCTCTTCGTCGATCGCTCCCTGTGCCACTTCAAGAATGGCGACCATGTCATCGTCACCGATGGCGACTTCCGTGGCATCGAGGGCCGTATCGCCCGTGTCGCCCGCCAGCAGCGCGTCGTCGTCGAGCTCGACGGGATAGGCTGCATCACCACGGCGTACATACCCAAGGCTTTCTTAAAAGTAAAAAGCACATGAATGTTTCATACATTGGCTTCCTTGTGCTGAATGGAAATAACGATGTCAGAAGTCGGCATCATAAACCTAAAGAACTATGATCTTTAACGAACTTCAAATGATTGCTATTGCGAAACTGGCAAAAGCTATGATTGCTGCAGATGGCAAAGTGGAGCAAGCGGAACTTACTGCAATGGCACTCGAATTTACGAAATTTGGTGTGTCACAGGAAGCACTTAGTCGTATCCTGTCAAATGCTGATTCTATGGAATCGGGTACTGCGATTGCTATCGTTTCCTTGATGAATGAGGCGCAAAAGAAATATGTGACGGGTTATTTAGCATTCATCATGGCAGCCGATGGAGAAATCGCTGACTCTGAGGTGGCTATGTGGAGCTTAATCTCAACGCTTGCCACGCTGCCAACAATGACAATAGGACAAGCATTGGCATTCTGGAAGGATAATTAAGAACTACTATGTATCCTATTTATAGTTAGGCCTTTCTCTTCTTGAGTTAGCCAATATATATAGAATACATTTGCTTGATAATAAATGAAATGAAAAGTTTATCATTATTAAAGACGAATTATGGTGACCATAAAGCAGAAGAGAGTGATTGTGAATACTTTGCTTCTTTAAATGGTTGGAAAGCTGAGATAGGCGAGACTTCTTTGATCTTGGTCAGTCCGGAAGGAAGGACAACAAACTATGAGATTCATATTATGGAGAGCGATTTTATTACCGATACATGGGCGGGAGAGCTTCATGGTGGTGTAAAATTTAGGATTGTAAGACCCAATCGGAAAATGTTGGCTCTTCTTGGGGATACTGTCACGTTTGCAAGTATGTATCATGACGGCTACGCCGTTCATTATAATTTAGTATGATGTTTTTTCCTTTTGGTATCGCTAAAGAGGCTGATATCTATTGTGCATCTACTCAAATCTCAATGAGAAATCAACAAGAGTATGTCGAGCAGGTAGTAAATGAAATCTCAGCTGATCTCATAAAGCGTGATATTGAGAGTCTACCTTATAATCAAGTAGTCCTTCTGATTAATAGGTGGGCAAAAGATTATGTAATACAAAGCGGATGGAGTGTTACAGATGAAGACGGCGTTTCGTGGTTCTTGGGATTGTTTTGTAAATCATATGTACGATGCTTGAAGAATAGTATTGTGCCATTTGATAAAATCTTTAAAGATTGCTTTAAAGGTTACTTTCGAGACAAGTAGTTCCCTACAAATTGAAATATAAGGACTATTCATTGACAAGTTGGTAATGTAATAACAAAAGAAATTATTCGTTAGAAAACAGACAGATAAATGAAAGTAAAGAAAGAATTAATTCTTGAGATTCCGCAAGGACGTTTCGCAGACGACTCTGCTGCCAAAACTCGTCGTGAACTTCTACGGCAGAAGCTTCTTACAGGAGCTCGCGTTCCTCTTGGAAACAGTGGTAATGCAATGAATCCAGGAGATGATACTCGTATTAATATCCCTGCTGGTAAGTTAGCAGGATTCCCTGTACCAGACGATTCAGCAGCACGCGCAAGAAGATTGGCTTTGCGTGAGAAACTACTTAATGGTGGACGTGTTGTTCTGCGTCAAGATGGTAACGCTATGGGAGCAAACGGAACAGAGTCTTCCATTAGCATCCCTGGAGGCAAGCTGGCTGCTACTCAATGGTATGAGCAAGACCCGGGCTTGTTGGAGGCGGAAAAGATGGTTATGCATCGAGCCTTTCCAAACTTTCAGTTAGGTAAGTTAGATGATGGTAGACTTTATTGGGTGGGAACGTTGAACGTGGGCATCTACGAAAGCAAATACGGTACGCCTATGGAATACCATGTAATGGCACTTTATCAGAATAACCATCCCCATCAACAAATGGGATCATCTGTTCGTGTCTATCCTGTCCTTCCTGATGTCCAGGAACTGATAGACAAATGTGGATTCCGACCATACCATCTCTTAAGAGACTCTGACGACCAACTATATCTTTGTACAAACGAGGCCGAAGATATGAAGACTGGTAACGATATTACGACGGCAGCTTCTGTTTTAGGTTGGGCTTGTAAATGGTTTGCAGCCTATGAGCTTGTAATGACAGGGGATATGAAGAAAGAGGATTTTATGACAGCAGGTCGAATATAATATGGAGAATAATTGCAATACTGTAGTTTTCTCAAACCGGGCTTATAACGCAATCATTCGGGAAAGTTTTAAGAAAAATCCGGTAGAGACTGGTGGAATATTGTTAGGACACATCATTAATGACGTATGGGTTGTGATGGAAGTTCTGCCACCTGGAAAACATTCAATTTTTGAAGTAGCATACTTTGAATATGATAAGGATTTTGTTAACTACCTTGCAGATTCAGTAGCTAACCAATATGCTTATCCATTGGAGCTTCTTGGTCTTTGGCATCGGCATCCAGGAAGTATGGATTATTTCTCAAGCACCGACGATGTGACTAACACAACGTTTGCATTGCAAAACGAGAAAGGTGTAATATCCGGATTGGTGAACATAGATCCACGCTTTCGCTTGACAATGTATCATCTCGATTATCCTAATAAGGAAATTTTGGGTAGACCTTCATATAATAAAGTAGAAGTAGTGGTTGGCGATGATGTCATACCAAATGATTTCTTCGAATTAAAATTTATCCATTCAGCTGATTCTGATATCCATCCGATTCCATCCGACACTAAAGAGTTTTTGAAAAGAAAAGTAGCAGAGAGAGAATATCTTCCTCTGCCTGTTAGAAATACATCAGAAAAGCAATCAGATAAAGTAAAAGAGCCTTCTCACCTAAAAAACAAAGATGACCAGGAAAGGAAGACTTCAAATAAACTTCCGTCGCTCTTCAATATGAAAATAATCCTTTTTCTTGAGATAGTATTAACGTGTATAGCTTGTATAGCAAATCTGTGTTGCCTGTTGTTGGCATATTTGCGGCACTAACATAATTTAAAGATGGAGAAAGAAGATATTGTAGGCAAATTCTTACAGGGTAAAAGACCTACAGCTACAGTTTGCTACCCCGCCGAACTCGAATTGGACTATGTTGGCGATTTATATGGGTATTATCACCAAGAGTCCAATTACTATAATGTTGTTTCGAGCCAACATACAGATGTTGACGAAGACAAGATTCTTTACCGTCTGGGAGAATTTCTTGGCGAGGTTGAAGTGATGCCAAATATTGCAGACTATTCGAAGGATCGAATAATAGGCTATACCTATCTTGGTAAAACAGTTTTCATTACAAGCGATGGTAAGCGTTGCGACACGGAGAAATATCAACTAAAAATGGATATTTTCTCGCGTAATACGGGTATCTTGGAGTCAGATGTGATGCTGAAAAAAGGTGCTGTCATCATCGGCTGTGGCTCAGTAGGTAGCCTTGTCGCTTTAGAGTTGGCTCGTGCAGGCGTAGGTCGATTCTTTCTTATAGATATGGATGTCTTGAAGTATCATAATATATGTCGACATCAGTGCGGTATTGGGGATGTTGGTAAGTATAAGACAACAGCTGTGAAGGAACGAATTCTTCAGATAAACCCATCTGCACAAGTGAAAACATCTCACCACATGGTGCAGGAAATTGCTCTCGGTGAATTTGAATCGTTCTGTAACCCAAATACAATTGTTGTTGGTTGTGCCGACAATCGACAAGGTGACCTCTATGCGGACTCCATATTATGCAAGCAATATGGAATGCCTTTCGTTTCAATAGGATGCTGGGAACGCGCCTTTGCGGGGGAAATATTCTACTGCCTACCAGCGGGTATGCCATCTTATCAAGATTTTATGGCTTCTGTCGGTAACGAATCAGGGCGTACAGAGGCAAACACCCATCTTTATATGGGAGAAGTTGGCTCTTTCGAGCCGGGCATCTCTGTCGATATAAATTTTGTTACTACGGTCGGTATTAAAATTATACTTGATTTGCTCAATCGTGACAATCCTCACTATACTCAAAGACTTGTACCTCATCTGACACAGTATACACTTGTTTGTAATACCAATGACCCGCATATCGGTGGAGAGATGGCTGAGATATTCTCTTATCCATTACAAGTAACAACGAGTATTGTTGTCGAGTATGCCAGCAATAATAAGTAGATATGAAATACAAGTTCTTCATAAGAATGGATGGAGTCATATACGGCCCATACTCTCTGCAAGAATACCATGACTTAGATGTACCCGACGATACAGAGGTTATGGAAGAGGGTGTTGGTGAATGGTATTATGCCTCTGATTTTCCTTCCTATGAAGAACTTAATGCTCGAGAGAATGGTTATAAGCTGATGCCGGATGGATCAATAGAAAAGATAAAAGAGGAACCGTCAGTAAATGTAGAACCGAAGATACCCTCGGAGAGATGCGGAACATATGATGCAGCTAAACAAAGTCAATGTGCAGGACAGCCTATCTCAAATTATAATATGTCTACAAATCAGAATGGCGTTGTTGACAACCTGTATATTAGACCAAACGAGGGATGGAATTGGGGCGCGTTTGTCTTTAATTGGTTGTGGGCTATATTTCATAAATTGTATTGGCCTTTGATAATTATTCCCATTGCAGCCATCCCTCGTATTGGTGCACTAGTATCTTTCGGAATCTGCATATTATTAGGAATAAAAGGCAACGAATGGGCATGGAAATCAAAAGCGTGGGATAGTGCGGAACACTTCAATAATGTTCAACACAGATGGGCTGTTGCGGCTGGTATATATTGCCTAATAGTATTTGTGTTCATTATTGTTGGCATCACAGAGAGATGGCACTCATAAACAAGTAAATCTATCAGAAATGTGGTATCGACTAAAGACTGACAATCAAATCTATACAGCAAGCGAGCTAATAGGGCTTCATCTTGATTCAATAGCATTGGTCAAGATTGTTGGCAGAACTTCATCTTGGTGTCATTATAATGATGATATGTTCCAGCAGCAGCTTAATGCTGATATTGGATATGCAATTGGTGATGACGGGGTAATCCACAAGAAAAATGGCGGTGCGTCTAATGATGCGGAAATCACGGACAAGATAGACCAATATGATATTGGATGGAAACTATGGAATAACAAAGAGTACACCGAGTCATTGAAATGGTTTCTGAAATCTGCATATCAAGGATATGCACCGGGGGAGAACATGGTTGGTTGCCAATACCATGCCGGTAATGGAGTGGATAGAAATTATGCGGAAGCACTTAAATGGTGGGCTAAAGCAGCTGCACAACATGACAATTGCGGAATGTCTAACTTGGCTATGTGCTACAACCATGGAATTGGTGTCAAAACTGATTTTCGAAAAGCATTGGAACTTTATTTGAAAGTGCAAGAAGGAACTTTAAGTATTTACAATATCAAAGATATTGCCACAATATATGAGGAAGGAAAGGCCGGATCCCCAGATTTCTCTAATGCCTTAAAATGGTATAGTAAAGCCGCTGCACGTGGAGATGTAGATGCAAATAATGATGTTTCAAGATTAGAAAATCTAAACTCAATAATGAACAGTAACAACTCCACGGGGGAAAAGTATTACAAAATAGCCCAACTATATTATAAACAGGGCTGCTCTACTTATGATTATTGGATACACAAAGCAGTAGCGAGCGGTAGTAATAATGCACAACAATTTATAAAGAATAGGAAAATAGCTATTAAGAAAAAGGAAATAGATGAAAAAATTGAATTTGAAGGATTTGGGTGTGGAGCTTTTATAGCTGCAATATTGTTATCTCCTATTATCTTTATTTTACATTGGATAGCGTACGTCTTAAATTCTTATTTCTTACTAATTTTCTTCTTAGTGCTTGATGCATTAATAGTCCGATTAAATATTTATCCTTTTATTCGAAATTTGTATTGGCATAATAAATCTGTTTGAAAATTGATACGTAATAATATCTTTCGTCAAAATGTGGTATAGAGTCTTTCGATATCCTAATCGCATATATTCGGCAAGAGAGATATTAGCACTGTCTCTTATGCCTAATGACCTAATTAGCGTTAATGCGCAAGACAATTTGTTTGGATTCTCAGAGTGGTATGTATTTTCTGATACGTATATCCAAAATTTGATTGCAAAAGACTTGGGCTATACCGTTGGAGATGATGGTGTCATTCATAGAACAGTTTCACAGTCCCAAACTCAATCACCCAAGAACTTGGGCTATTCAATAGGTGATGATGGCGCTCTTCATAAAACACATCCAAATCAACATCCCCAGTATCAACCAACTACCAAAACAAATAGTTCAACTAGTAACAATTCTTTTGAGTCATGGTGGGAAAACATTGGGGGGGGTGTTTTGTTTGGTTTATTTTTGCTTTATTAGGCTATTGTCTGCTTAATGTAATTCTTGGAAAATAGCAATAAAGAAGACAATTACGACAACTTATTTATTATGTTCTTCAAATACTTAAATTCATAACAAGTTCTATGGTAATAAAGATAGGTTAATTCGATTATACAAAATATGGATAGTAAAATTATAAAGACTATTATGAAGAAAGTTTTTGTACTGATTATCCTTGCTGTAATGTTTTCAATTATGTCTTGTGCCAATGCAGATAGCATGATTAATGTTTATGAGCAAGGAATTGAAGATGTGCAAAATTGCACGACTAAAGAAGAGCTCAGCAATTTGACATATCGTGTCAAAGAGCAGCTGATGGATATCGCCAACCGTCCTGGTGGCAATAAGAAAATGAGTGAGGAAGATACTGAAAGGGTAATGGATGCACAAGAACGTTTTGACCGAGCAGTTGAAGTTCGTGCAAGTCAAGTACCATAATAATAGCTAACATATAAAGAATAGAAATATCTCCATTGTCACCATCCATCCCTCGTATAGGTAAGTTGGCTTCTTTTCGGATATGCATATTGTTTGGGGTAAAAGGTGATGAACGGTGTTTAGGAGTCAAAGCGGGGATATAACCGAAGACTTCAATAATGCCCAATGCAGATAGGCGGTGGCGAGGGGACTATATCTTGCGTGTTTTTTTATTTGTTGCATCTTAATAAAATGTTTTTAAACATGAAAATATAATCAAGGATGTGGTATCGATTAAAGACTGACAACAAAATCTATACGGCGAGTGAACTAACTGGACTTCATCTTGATGAAATGGCATTGGTCAAGATTGTTGGCAGAACTCCATCTTGGTGTTATTATAATGATGATATAGTTCAACGACAGGTTAATGCTGATATAGGATATGCAATTGGTGATGATGGCGTAATCCATAAAGAAAATGGCTTGTCTAATAATGATGCAGAAATAACGGACAAGATTGACCAATATGATATTGGATTGAAATTGTACAAAGAAAAGAAATATGTGGTATCTCTGAAATGGTTTTTGAGGTCTGCATCCCAAGAGTATTCCCCATCTAAGGATATGATTAATTATCTATCCAAGAACCATTTAAACCAATTAAGAACAGTTGTAGATTTACTTGAACGTTATTACAAAGACCCCGAGATAATTAGTTTAGGTTTTGACGAGGGTACCACATTAGTGAAAGGGGTGCATTATACATTACGGTGGAATATAAAACACGCCTCAGAAGTTTATATTAATGGTCAAAGTGTATCGCCATCTAATAGGGCTTATAAGGTTATCAATAATGACTTGGGATTTAAGACGTTTACTTTACTTGTTGTAAATGGTATTAAACAAAAATCTGCAAGCGTTAATGTTGAAGTAGTCAGCGGAGCCGTCATCGAAATTTCATCAAGCAAAAATAAACTAAGGCAGGGAAAAGAAGACAAGGTCGAAATTTCATGGGACATTAGTCATGCTAAGAGTGCCATCCTCAAATACGATAATGTAGAAAGGGCTATTTCTCTAAAAGGGAAATTAAATATAGAGTGCCGAGCAACTACGAAATTCGTGATAGATGCTGTTAACCGTGTAGGAAATTCGCATGTAAGAAAATCGATAGAAGTGCAGGTATGCAAGGAAAGTAATATAAACTTTCAAGCAGATAAGACTTTTACATTACCAAGCGTATCAGTAAAACTTTCTTGGAAAGTTACAGGAGGTAATGACATACTATTAAATGGAGAGTCTGTTGGCCTTGAAGGTTATAAAGAAGTTTTTCCAACCAAAGATACTGAATACAAACTGTCAGCACATGATCCTTTTGGTCAAACATCTAAGAATATTACAGTCAGAATGTTGCCTATCCCTGTAATGAAATCTATTTTGGTGCCAACACCACACATTGAGAAGAGCATCATGATCGAAGACCATATACCAAGGATAAATATGCATGTTGATTTATGTACCTTATTACCGACTCCCAATTTGAACGTTGACCTGCCAGCGTTAGAAGTTACTGAACCGAATTTTGTACAGTTAGACGATAATATTAAACTTGTAGACGATAATATTCATATCGGTAAGAGACTAACGTCTGCATTTGCCTTAATAAAAAGCAAGATAACCCATAAGAGAAGTTATGGAAGAAAATGAAATTGTCAAAAGATGTGACCTCCTCAATGAGGTCCTGTGGACATGTTCAGGTGTAGATAAAAGAATATTGAGACAGTGCCCAACGGATTATGCCAAATACGCAGGTATTGGTGGAACTATCCTTTTTACTGCTTTGATGGCCATGTTGTCAGGTGGATATGCATTCTATAAAGTGTTTGCAGACGATCCCTTGGGGCCAATAGAAGATATCCATCTAATATGTGCTATTGTCTTTGGAATATTTTGGGGGCTATTGATTTTCAATCTTGACAGATTTATGGTTAACACCATGTATTCTGACGGTACTCCAAAGATTACCAAAGAAGAATTAAGGGGTGGTATGCCTCGAATAATCCTCGCTATATTCTTGGGCGTTGTCATTTCAACGCCTATTGAAATGAGAGTGTTTCAAGATCAGATAAAAGTTATTGTGCACCAGAAACAAATTACTGTAGCACAGAATCAAAGGAATGGTTCTAAAGACATACAAAATAATATTGCTAAATATCAAGCGGAAATAGATAAGGCAAGGAAAGAATGGATGGATGCTGAGAAGAGGGCCCAAGATGAGCTTGATGGAACTTCTGGAACTGGTATACAGGGAAGAGGACCAAGTTACGAGGCAAAACGTAGCGATGCCAAGGCGAAGAAAGACATTTATGATGAGGTGAAAACAAGAAATGCACCTCAAATAGAAGCATTGCAGGATGAAGTGAATTCCAATAGAGCTGAGATAACAAAGAATGTCAAAGGATTGAAGGGGTTTGCTGCTGAACTAGATGCCTTGTATTCGATGGATGGTGCGGCTCTTTTCATGGCACGCCTGTTGGTCACTCTGCTTTTCATTGCGATAGAAGTTATACCTACTTTTTTTAAGATGATGATGTCATCAGGGCCTTACGATGATTTACGCCGTGCTGAGATGCATAGGGTAAGGGTACTATCCGATAAGAAGATTTCGGACATTAACGATCAGGTAAATACGATGGTCAAAATCTCTGTAGCTAAGAATAAGTCAAAACTTGAGGCGGAACAAACGGCCAATAAGGATTTGCTTAACAGAATCGCTATGGCTCAATCTGAACTTCTACAAACTGCCATTGACGAATGGAAGGAAGAGGAAATGAAAAAAGTGAAGGCGAATCCGTCAGCTTATATAAAGACAAGCACAACATCAGAAACTAATAACATATAAATTATGACACGTAAATCTAACACAGGCATCCCTGGCCTCTCTTTCTCATGGAAGAGGGCTTGGGGAATTACGCAGGCTAAGCAAAAGTTTGCGAGGGAAACAGGCATACCAACTTCTAAGGCTGGAGTGGAACGGAAGATTGGAAGAATGATACTCAAGTCACTATTTGGCAAGTAGACCTTTGCCATTTCCCTATTACATTTGTCAGTGCTTTTGATTATTCTATAAGAGAATGATAAATTTTTTACTAGTTGCGTAGATGCTGTTAATTCGGCATTTAGAGTTAGCAGAAGTTCCGATTTCGAGATTAACTAATCCGTTTAATCAATTCATATATTTATGGAAGCTTTATTGCCTATATTAGGGGCCATCTTGATGATTTGGTTCCTTTCGCGGCTCAATCATAGTGGGGATGACAGTCCCCGGACTAATGCCCGTAATAATGATGCGGTGTCATCTGAACCGAACGATGCACAACGTGCGTCCGCTCTTTTGAAAGATTTAGAAGACTCTGAGAAGCCTATAAATACGACATGCGTTGAAGTCAATGAGCAGAACGAAAAAGAACAAGAAGAAAAATCATCAGAAGTAGAAGGGGAGGCTAACGAGTTTCCTCGTTCTGTTGATTGGAACTTCAAATATTCTTTCTTGCGAGGGGAGGCGGAATACCGTCATCAGCCAAGACGGATGGAGAGGTTCGCTTTTGGAGAAAAAATCAGGTTAGGAGAAGTTGTTAATTTCCTCATGGGATGTGACATGTCCAAAAGCCTCACAGGATTGTCAATATGCTGTACTAACATCATTGGAAGTGTTGAGGAAACTCGTTTTGTCAAAGGCAATGATGAGATATGCAACTATGACCTTTTGTCGTCTGTCACATATTTTAATGATGAAGGGGAACTGTTGCCATTAACAGGTGAGAATGTGATCCTTAGCCTAACTCGCAACGACGGTTTGCCGATTGTGCTTTTTGTCCGCAACCATCAGATGACACCGGATGTACTTTATTTGCGTGTCTACAGCATGGTGGGCAGGACCAACGCCAATGATGATAAGCATACTTGGCAGAGCAGAAATCTCGCCGAACTAAATTCTACATTGTTGTGCTGTCGCGTCAGTTCAAATAATTTAGACGATTGGTGGCGCTTCTATCAAGACATGGAGAATAGAACTCTTGACAGTATAAAGCATGGTAAGCCATTGAAGGGCTTACAGTATGCTGTTTGTGAAGGTATGTTTGGTCGAGTAACAACGAGTGACTATATTGATTGCGGTAATGCGCTGTGTAGACAGTCAAAATATTATGATGCGCAGAGACAATACGAGCGGGCGATACATGCCTTGGATAACCCTTCAGAGAACTTTAAACATGGAGACTCCTATGGTGCCATTAATTTTAGAATGGCACGTTGCCTTGTATCTACTCACGACAAACCTCGAGCCTTCCATTTTATGGACATAGCTTATTTTTTCAATTCTACAATCCTATTCGATTACCTGTGGGTATCTGCCGGTCTCGCAGATTATCGGACAAAGTCTTTGCTGGAACAAAACAGAGACAAGTTGGAAGAAGTCGAAACTAAGATAATAGAGACTACTTATCAGAGTTCATTGGATAAGTATCGCAAGAATATAGCAGAAGATACCACGTATGTAACCCTTGGATTCGTACTTCAACACCTATTGAGGGTCAACTCTTACAATATTATAAGTATGTGTGTATGTCGTAAAGGCAATGACGGATACACATACGATGACGTATATAATCGTGATAAACTATGGAGATATAAATTTCAGGACTTGCTGCATGACGGCAATACGGTGGTACTTAGATATTCAAGAGCTTGCTACCAGTGTGGCGATATGGAAGACGATAAATCAGATCACTGCAGCGATAATTCAATCATCATTCAAGTAAACGCGATAGAAGGATCCGATTTGTTTCGCATAGATGTTGCTGTTCCGGGCTTCCTGCATGATCCTAACATAATATCGGAACGCTATGGAAAGTTCTCTGACTATAAATCTTTCGTTGTTTCCTCTAAGCCGCACGAGTATGATTTCTCCAAGTCAGCTGAAGAGATAATGGCCGAGGTGGGTAGCCTTTATAATAAGGAAAGAACTCATGCTGTGGAGTCGATGTTGGGCTTGTATCATGTCTACCTTTCGTTACTCGTTGATTTTGACAACCTCTCTGATGACAAGAAATTCATGTGCCTGGATGCCGCGGCAAAGATTGGTTCTTGTTATATGGAGCTTGATTTGCCGGAGGTCGCCAATTATTTCCTTGATGTTGGTTATGGGTCTTGTGATCTGAACAACATGATGGAATACATCAATTGCCTTGTCGGAACAAAGGATGCAAGAGCCATGTCTATTGTTGATAAAAATCTCCTAATGCAGATTGATGCACCAGATCAAATAAAGAGCGCATGGCGTGCATTCTTGAAGCGACGGAAGGCATATTTACTTATAGACTGGGGACAGATTGCTGAGGCCAAGGAGTTCTTGACGACGTTGTTAGACGACCCCTTATGTAGAGACTATGCAAAACGTGAGCTCAGTTGGCTGTCCATGAAAGAAAAGAATCAATAGGTAAGTACCATTGACATCTTCCGTAACGTGCTCGGTACGTTCTTTAAGGGCAAGAAAAATAGGAAAAACTTAGGCAAGATGGATCGATAGCCATCAACAAAGGAGACAAAGGAGTACTCTCGTTTTTCGGACACGGAATGTTCCAATAACATCCAACGAAAACTGTATTTCATCACCCAAGGGATGCATTTCATCCAGTACCAGGTTTTCTGCTTGTCGGTCATGAGTTTTATGACTAATTTTGCGAGCAGAAAATAAAAACAGAAAGCTATGACAAGAAAGAAGAGAACGATTATTGGATGCTGCGTGGGACTGCTGTTGGTGATAGTCGCATGTGCTGTTGCTAATAGGTGGCTCCTTCAGAGTGAAAATGGCTATGTGGTGAAAAACTATATAGCCCGGCGCTGTTGGCACAAAAATGTAGGGCAGTTTGCACAGAAATTCGGCTTTCCCTATTTTGCTACACAGATGTCGTGCCACCAGAAAGAAGCTATGTCAACAGATGCAGACACACTCTGCCCTTGTCCCGAAGCAACGATATTATTGCAGCCATACGATGACTTTACTCAAAAGGAAGCCTATCAGTTGGAGAACGAGTTGGCGAAGCATTTCGACGATATTCTTTATGGGACATGGACTTTCAAAGTCTTGCCCACAAAGAAAATGTCTTCACAATGGTATTACAAACCACGAAACCGTTATCGTGCCGACAAGATTATTGGTTCACTAGAGCATGATGTCAGCAAGAATGCACGAGACACAGTAATAATTGCTCTGACCCATCACGACATTTCAACTTCTATTCACGGACAGAAAGACTATGGTGTTATGGGGCTGAGCCACAGGCCAGGTCATGCTTGCGTTGTTTCTACATTCAGATTGAAAAAGCATAGTCAACTATGGAAACTCGTAATCCATGAGTTCATCCATGCCTTCTTTGGCTATCCTCACTGTCCGAAGGATAATACGCATTGTATTATGCAAGATGCCCATGGCAAGAATACTTTTGATAAGAAGAATGATCTGTGTGACTATTGTAAGCAGCACATCGGATAGTTTTTAGAACATAAAATATCAAGCACATCCATGAATTATCAGAAATTATATTAATCTTTGTCGGCATAAAACCATATTAATGTCAAAGCCGATAATCATACAGAACACCACGCAGGACTTGCTCCGGCTGTCGCCCGACGAGATAATGTATATCCAGTCGGACGGCAACTACTGCCAGCTGTGGCTTTACGGGCGGGAAGAACCGGTGCAACTGTGGATAAGTTTGAAGGCTGTCTCTGGATTGATAGATGTGCAGATGCGTGGTCTGCCACCGATGTTCGTCCGCATAGGCAAACAACACGTGCTGAACATCAGCTATATACACCGCATAGACACGAAGAAAGACAAGCCAACGTTATGGCGCAAGGGAATGGACATGCCGATTGTCCTTGACGGAATTTCTCACAAAGCTCTGTCGGCATTGGCTGACGGGCTGTTAAACGACAAGTAAGATGCAATTCAACGACGACGACATACAGTTTTTAGGAGGAACCTCACCACAGCCGACTATAAGAAAAGGTGAAGATACGACTCCTTCTCTTGCCAACAAGAAAAAGTTTTTCAGTTGGCAGAGAGCAGCTCTTGCTGTCATCATCCTGCTCCTGCTTGCCATCTGTGCGTGGTTGGGGTGGGGCTACTACCAGCACCATCGATGGGCGGTCAATTTTGAATATCCAGTGTCAAGGTCGAGTGCGCAGATAATAACCGACCTCAACAAGACTGGGCAAATTAAAGGCGACAGTGTTCATGTCTTTACCGCTGATTCTATTGACGGGGTGACAATGCGTTTCTACAATCTCGCCGGGTTGAAAGCATCCATGTCACGGGAAATGCCTGCCGACAGCGATTCATCCGTCGTGTTGGTGACTCAAGGTTGGGACTATTACTTCGATGATGCCAAACAGTATCATTTCCTCGGCGACTTCGTTTACAATGGAAAATCGCTGGCGCGTGGCACCGGCAAGGCTGGACTCGTGGCCTTTACTAAAAATGGCTGGCAGATGGGTATCAGTCAGGAAGATTCCGTGCGCGACTATATCATAAGCCAAGGCGCTAGCATGTTCCGTCAGTTTGCACTTGTCTCAGCCGGACAAATATGTCTGAAGCAGTTCGCCCTGAAGGGAAAGGTTCACCGCCGTGCCTTGGCTCGCAAGCCCGGAGACGTTACAGCATATTATGTGGAGACCGTCAATAAAGAGTCATTGTACGACTTTGCCGAAGCCCTTGCCGACTATGGCTTCATTGATGCTGTTTATCTCACTGGAGTAAACGATGGCAATACGTTCTATCGCTCGGTGGATGAAGGGGTACACGACAGCCTGAGGTATCATGAGGGAGCCAGGAACCTGCTGATATTCTATCAGTGAATTATTTAGCTGGTGAATTTGGAATAGATTTGAAGACTTCTACTATGAACTTATAACATAAATCGACAGATTATATGGCAAAAAGAAGGCTGACTATGAAACGAATACCAAAATCCAAATCGGATAATGGATGCGGATTTTGTCTTGGAATTATAGCTTTTGCTATAGTTGCTTTTACAGCTTGTTGCTATTTCTTTGGCTTCCAGAATACGATGTCAGTAATCGCGACAAGTGGAATGCTTATGTTTATTATAAACGCTATGTCTCAAGATTAATAAAGTATATAGGTATGAACAATCATTCAAACGAAGATTTTATCAATGTATTGCACTTCAGCTCAAGCAATCAACAGGGAAGTGTAGATAATGAATTATTAAAGGCTCAGGTGTATCTTGCTAAAGCAGATAAGGGCGACAGATGGTGGTATAGCCTTGCAATAATTTTTGTACAACTGCCCGAGGGAGATGAACGTATAGAGTTTGTGAAGAAGTATCTCTCCGATAAGATGTTTGGCAAAAAGTTTCTCTCTTCATATAAGTTGGGCGAAGCCTGCAAGAAGAAAGAAAATGCTGGCGTGACTCCATTATTAGTCACGGAGTATGCAGCTCATCAAACAGAAATGAGAGGAAAGGATTTGGCTGGCATCATTTCTTATTTCAGTTATTTCCTCAATGCCAGTGCTTCTGAGTCGCTGCTTGCGCATCTCCTCGTCAGTCAATCCATAGGACACTTTTGCAAAGGCAAAACACTACCCTTTATTTACTCGCAAGCTTCTCTGTTATTCGCTGCAGGACTGATTGACGAGACCATTGAATCATTGAAATATGCTAATATGCCATTCGGTGATGACGACTTGCTGTTCGAGTTTATCAAAGGTGGATTCAATGATTCATGGAAAGGCGTGGAAATGCCCATTACCCAATACATAGGATTCGTTCCAAGGGAGATGCTTGACAGACTTGCAAACTACTACTTTGACAAACGCCGCTTGAACAATGCATTCTCTTCTAAAGCCATGGAACTGGCTAAAGCTGGCTATGGTCATCACTCCGCTGAGGAGATTATAAAGATTATAGAGGAGGATAAACAAAAAGAACTGAAAAGACAAGAGGAGTTGGAAAGGCAAAACGAGCTGGAAAAGCAAGAGAAGCTGGAAAAAATGAGAGAAGACAGTCGCATCAACAGAATAATATCTTTTGTCACTAAAGGAGAAATGGACGATGACTCAATCGATAAGGATGAAGTTACCGAGTTGTCAGATGTGCTACAGCATGTGATGGAAAATTTTTCTTATGATGAGCAAGACTTCATATTCCAAACTCTTTTAGATAAAACGACTGGCGAAACATTTAACTATATCACAAAGTTCTTGGAAGCAAAGATGGAAGAAGATGATGATAATGTTCCTTATAACACGGCGCGATATCTTGCCATAGAATGTGATTCAGAAACCGCCTTGGAATATTTATCAGCTGATGCAGATCCTGAAGACGACCCAATGCTCGCATTTCATCTAATAGCTGCAGGGATGTTCGATTATGATTACGATTTTCTACGTGAATTTCTTGAGAATTGCCCGGATCCCGAAGAAATGAACTGGTTAGAAACTGAGTTTCCTGGAGAATTTGAAGACTGCTCTTATGAGGCCGCCGTAGCTTACTATCACAACGCTGACTTTGAGAAAGCATTGTTCTACCTTATCAATGGTATTGATAGAATTGAGGACTTGTATGGAATTGAAGGAGATGGCTACCATTTTCTGATAAAAATATTGAGCGGCTTAATTGAAGAGCACCCTCATAACTTTGAGAGTGTCATATACGATATTATTGGTGATTGGTCTGAAGACATTTGTAATATATGTGTCAACGAGGAAGCCTATTCTATGGCTTTGCGTATTTATGCCATGGGAAAACTGGAGAACAAGCATCTGCTTGAAGATATACTCGTCCACATACCGGTAGATGCAAGATCTATAGATGCCAATTGCCTGCAACAACTTATCTACGAAGAGAATTTTGAAACTATCAAGTTAGGAATGCTTGCCAAGAAAATCCTTTCTCCAGAAGATTGCGGTCGGGTAAAAGAGCAATTGGTTTCAGCCATGGACAAGATTGACGACCTTCCGAAGAAGGTGTCATTTGCTACTATGCTCCTCAGGGATTTGGGCATCAATGATGAAAAAATCGTGAAGTTCTTGGTGGAGAATGGTGAGGACTGTCAACAGAAAGTCCATATGATGGAACAATGCGCCGCAGAGGATAAATACGCACAACAATACCTTGCCAATCACTATCGGCAAACGAGCAACTTGAAAGCAGCTCTGCCTTGGCTCATGGAAAGTGTAGAAAACGGTATGCCAGACGAACTCGATGAATTGAATACCGCCAAGCAATTTGGCGCATACATAACCGCCGCCAAGCAATGCGACGAGTCCGTTGCCTCATGGGTTAGAGATCGGTTAGCTGAAGTTTATAGTCAGCTTCCCGACGGAGACGAGAAACTTCTCATAGCCAAGTATTACCGCTCATGGCTTGATGTGGATGCAAAAGACCAAATAGAAAAAATTGCCAAATTGGGTGATGCCGATGCCACTTTCGACCTCTACAAGCAGGACCATAGCATCAAGACGCTACGTACAGCCGCCAGACTGGGTAGTGCCGAAGCGCAATATCAATTGGGGCTGCATTTACTTAAATTACACGATGCCACACCTGTGTGGAAAAAAGCCGTGAAAGTGGTAAAAGGTACTAAGACCAACAAGCAGAAAGCGAAGGAGTGGTTTGAAAAAGCTGCCAAACAAGGTCACAAGGGAGCAATAAAAATGCTGAAATAACTATGGACAATAACCTATATCAAAGGAATTTACAGGAAGCCGCCAACCTATACCAGCAAGCTCATAAGTTGATAGAGGGGAAAAGTGAGGAACAAAATGTTGTTGAAGGGATTCTGCAACTGATAGCAGCGGCCGAGGCTGGACATCCAAGGGCTCAGTTGGAGGTCTCTGAACTTTACCGGACAGGCACGGGCGTAGAGAAAAGCCAGCAGAAGGCTCTTTTTTGGCTACAGAAATCAGCGGCACAGGACGATGTCATCGCATTATACAATCTTGCTGTAGCATACGCCGAAGGCAAGGGAGTTGCCAGGAACGTGGAAAAGGCTAAAAAACTGTTGTATAGGGCTTCAGCCAAGGGCTATAGCAAGGCTGATGACAAGATAAAACAGATTGAGGAAAATGAGAAGAGGCAACGAACTATAGATGGGCGGGAGGAACGAAAAGGAAAGATAATTAAGTGGCTTAAAGCACTCATAGTCGTTATTTGTATTGCTATTCCTTCATTTTACCTTATCCATTCCATATATATCGATGAGAAGGATTCTGAAGCAGCCGCAAACCAATATGCCGACGAATACATCGTCTCACGAGTGGATAACGCTATGGTTGGGGTCTATTTTAGCGTACAAAAGAATCGCGGGTGGATAAGCAAAAGCGTGATGCTCTATCCTGAAGAGGTCACTCGTGAACTGTGGTATGCGGTTATGGGGCAATATAGTTTCTACATGAAAGACCCTATGTTACCCGTTACGAATGTGTCATGGGAAGAGTGCCAGGAATTCTTGAAGAGGCTTAGCGCTAAAACTGGAAAGAAGTATTGGCTGCTGCCAGCAAATTATTACAAGGCTATCGCAAACAGTAGTTCTCTGCATCCTCGCTATAATGATAGCAAAGCTCTCAGGCCACAAGCCTCTATGGACGATTTGGAGTCTAATACTTTATATGACATGATAGGCAATGCCGAGGAATGGGTGGCAGATACTATCCATAAGAGTGGGAAAGTGTACCATAAGGCTATGGGAGGCAGCTACCATACTCCTATCGATCAATGTCTGTCGCATGAGACACTGTTGGAAGCTGACGGGAAATCTCCCACAATAGGGTTTCGATTCGCAAGGGAAATGACAGAAGAAGATACAAAATAAGGAAATAAAAGGCAATAATATGATTCTCTCCATTCTAAAATATTTTCTCAATATCCGCCATCCGCTGATTGACGACTACCCACAAGTAGACTATATGAAGAGGTATACCGTGTGGTTCAATTCGCCGGATGGTTCACAGTCGGAATACCCGCAAGTCATCATGCCTAAGCGTGTTACGGTTATTATACTGCCAATCAGGGGCCGGGGCAAGAATACAAAGAAAGGACCTGGAGAGAGCTACCTCTGCTGGCAAGTGCTACGGCATCACCTGAAAGGATTCTACGATAACATAGCGTTGAACGTAGGCGGTCACCGTTATGTACCAGATCTCGCCTATATCGACACAGAGCGGGGCATCTTTATCGACATCGAGAATGACGAGCCATACACCTTAGCCAAGAGAATTCCTACGCACACCATCGACGGCAAAGACAATGAGCGTAACCTGGCCATACTTGATGCGGGATGGATTGTCGTCCGCTTTTGTGAGAGGCAATCCTTTGAGCATCCCAAAGGCTGTATACGCCTAATCTATGATCTCCTGCATACCATCGACACAAGCATCGAGATTCCGCATTGTCTGAAAGACGTCAGTCTCGTACAGCCAGTGCCACGCTGGAGCTACAACCAAGCAAGGCTATTGGCAAAAGAAAACTACCGCATGTCCTACATGATCCGGCACATGGAATGGTGGATATATTACCATATTCTGAACTGGAAAAGAAACTGAAAATAACGATGCGGTTGTTCCAACACTACTATCGCTTCAATGCAAAACTCTTGTCATGTATCCTCCAGATATAATTATTAGCAAATCATAGATTGAAATACATATGAGATAAAGAAAAGGTTAAGGCCATCAATAAAGAGCTTTCTCGTGCCACTGACAAAAACAAGCAATTGAACGAAGAAATCAATAAGCTTAGACAAGACGTGGAATCCTTTCAGAAAGAAAAAGTGGATATGCAATCTAAGATAGAGAGTCTACAACGAGAGGTAGATGCCAACGCGACCAAAATATCTGAGCTCACAAAGACAAATCAAAAAATGAATACACTTCTAAAGAACAAGACGGAAGAATGCTTGCAATTAAAGAATAAACGCCTGGCAGAAGCGAACAACCCTATCGAGCGGTTACTTTGAGTACTAATATGAAAATCGATTTATGAATATAACATCAATCAAGAAAATGGGAGGCTCTTTTTCTATGCGAGATGCGAGCTTTACAACGCGTTGGGTAGCGGAGGCATCAATCCGGCTGATGTGTGGCAAATCTGATGTCAAGATTCGGCAGACAAGCAGTTGGAATGAGGAGCGGCAGGATATTTTGGAACGAGCGAGGTGGCTCTGCTCTAAGATCATTGTCAGCCCGAGAAAGTTACTCGACCAAATGCCAAAAGAGTTAGGTGAGGAGTTCGGAGGACAATGGGCTATTTACTCTTGCTCAATGCTGATGTTCGCACTTGGCAATATCAGCAAGCTGTATCCTGACCAAAAGGATGCATGCATCAAGAAAATGGAAGATCTGTTGCCTATCGTCATGTCTGAAGAGATAAGGAATTATGACACTTTGATGTGGAAGGAGGACGCCTTGAAAACATTGGATGGCAGCAAAAGCCATATGACCTATCTCAGTATTCTGGCGTGGACTATCAGCCTCTATAAGCTGGCCGGCGGCTTATCAGATGAATACGACGATATATATAAGCAATGTTGTGAAGCGTTGGCCCGACGCATGCAACTGAGTCGTGACTTCAATTTGCCATCCTTTCCCAATGGCATTGTGTTTCTTCCTGACATGTTGGTCACGATAGTGGCACTTGTCAACTATGGGAAAATCTATGATGACAGATATGAAGATGCTATGATCAGATGGGTTGAAAAAGCAAAAGTGGAATGGATTCACAAGAATACGGGACTGCTTATTGCCAAGTATCATCCATCGAGGAGAAGTGTGAGAACTGTTCGCGGCTCCTACTCAGCGTTGAGTTGCAGTTATCTGACATTGGTGAACGATGACTTTGCCAAGGAACAATATGACATCTTTCGCAAGGTGTTTCGCCAGAATGGCAAGCTTGTCGGCATCAAAGAATTCTTGAATAAATCGCCTAAGTTTCTGTTTGATTATGACGCTGGCCCTATCATCAACGGTATGAGTCCTTCTGGAACGGCTTTCGCCCTTGGCGCGGCAACATACTTTGAGGATTGGGAGTTGCGTAGCCAGCTGCTCCGTACGGCAGATATTGCTGGCGCAACGGTGAAGGATAAGAACAGCAGGCATTATCGACTGGGTGAGATTGCCCTTGTGGGTGAGGCTACTGTGCTTGGGATGAGGACGAATATACATAATTATAAATAGTTCGATATATGGGGAAAGTTAGAATTGTAATAAAGCATAATCCTCACAAGCTTCATAAGGCTCATGATCCAATAACAGTAGATGAGATTAAAGACACTATTGCTTTTATAGCCATCATAATATGTTTAATAGCTTTTTCTATCTATATTGTTATATTATTTATTCAATTTCTTATAGGTCTATTTTAGCATTTTGTTCTTATGAAGAAATTAAAGATAACATATCTTCGGAAGCAGCTTAAATCTCTTAAGCCGAATAAATGGATAAAAAAGCTTGTGTCCAATTCACTGAGAGTAAATAAGGCTCGAAGTATAAGTTGCATAAAGAAAATGAGAATAGATGAACTTGTGGACTTTATTGTAGCTGGCATGATAGAAGTACCTACTGTCACAAAGAATATTGACGTAGAACTTTCTGTAATTCTCGATATAGTATTTGAGAAATATCAGGATCGTGGTTTGAGCAGATTTCTTAATGAGGTGCTCACAAAGTCGAAAGGTGATATTCAAAAATATATTATAAAGTATTGCTCAATCAATATTGAGGCTGTTCCCATGAATATTTGTTATAATTTGGCAATTGGTTCCTATGATGGTAACGTTAATGAAAAAGCTGTTGATAGATGTTATTCTGATTCTGATTTGTTTGTTGGAGAAACAACAGATAAAGACCTTATCTTTGTGGCAAAGCTATGGGAACATAAAAAGTCATTGTTTACCGCGAATTATGAAGGCTTCAGCTCCAACCCGGAATTGCTTGACGGTTTCAAAGCATTGCCACATGAGGCTTTGGATGCTTTGATTAAAAAATTTCCTTCAGAAGTGGTGGATCACTATTATGAAAAAAATATATTTAGTGAACTCCTTGCACAGTACCCCAAAATAGCTGGTCTATTGTGTTATATTGCAGATCATGATTTTGAAGTTTTTTCTATGCAGTATGAGATAGGAGAGCTTGACTTCCTATATGACAAGAATGAGTTACTAAATGAATGCCCAGCAAGTATAAGCTATTTTAAAGGCGCATGCACGAAGAAAGACTACTATAAATGTGTCTCTTTCTTGATGGATAAAGAATATATATACTATGTTAGTAACGAAGACCTTTTCGAGGCAACAGCAGAAGGCGGTTGGTATGAATATACTCTGAAAGGATTAGCTGTTTGTGTTGATGTGCAGCGTAAAAGACTGCCATAGGCTTATATACTGATGTTCATAGATATTATCAAACATGTTTTATCTCCTGAGAAGTTTTTCATAAAAGACTTTCCGAGTCTTGATAGGGAAAATTCTCACTGTTAGTTAACCGCTATCTGACAGTGACTGTTCACTTTAACCTTATAGGCTATTGCTCCTCGAGGAAGTACAAGTTTTTTATTCCGATGGAATGCCCATGCTACCAGAAAATTGACCCTCTGGGGCTATTTAATATCTATGACCTCTACGACAGGAAGCGCATCATGGATAGCTACTGCATGCATATCAGCGGTAGTGGCAGCATAGAGGCAAAGCCCGTGTTCGGCAACAAGCATGGGAGCAACTTATCGAGCCTGGGTCTCTACGCCCTCACTGGTATTGGCTAGCGAACACAGAGAAACAGCATACGTCTGCAGGGCCTTGACCGCACAAACAGCAACGCCCATGTCCGCGGCGTTCTTATCCATTCGGCAGGAGTGATTGGTCGTTTCAACTGAGAGCACAGATACCTTCCCGTTGACAGTCGTCTCAGTCAGGGCTGTTTCGCTATTTATAACATCACGCTGCTCCGCCTGATGATGATGTATAAGTTGCACAGAAGGCATAAGCGTATATTGTTGTGGGCGTGCTATAAATCGTAGCATAGCTGCCCTCAGTTACATAATCTAAAGGAAAAAGAATCAAAATGGCAGCATGTTCCGTCAGTTCGCGCTAGTCTCAGCCGGACAAATCTGTCTGAAGCAGTTTGCCTTGAAGGGAAAGGTTCACCGCCGCGCCTTGGCTCGCAAGCCCGGAGATGCAACGGCATATTATGTGGAGACCGTCAATAAAGAGTCATTGTACGACTTTGCCGAAGCCCTTGCCGACTATGGCTTCATTGATGCTGTTTATCTCACTGGAGCTGATGGTACAGAGCCTGTCTATCGTGACGAAAAGGGTACTCTCCATGGAGACTTTGAAGCGTGGAAACATAAAAGCAATCTGCTTGTTTTCAGAAAATGAAAAAATTATTTGCTTATTTCAAAATAATAAGCTATTTTTGTTGCGGGTAAAGCAGATTAAAAGAAACGTATATGACTACAGGAACAATTACCATAAGAGGGAGCGTTTACCAAGGAGCTCAACGTTATGCCAAAGAGCATAACGTTAGCTTGGACACATTCGTTGAGAGTATAATTGTTAAGGCTATAGGACTTGACAGACCAAAACGTGTCAAAAAGAAGAAGTTCAAGTTGAAGTCATTTGACGAACTTTCGCCAAGAGTAAGGAGCCTGATTGGTCCTGGAAACGCAAGTAAAGAAGTCGAAGAAGATATTAACGGCAGAAATGCCCGCATGGAATATCTTGAAGAGAAGTACGGAAAATGATGAAGGTTTTCATTGATACCAATATAATGGTTGATGTGCTGTTGGGACGTAAAGAATTCTTGTTGCAAAGTTCCAACATATTCCAACTTGCCGATAACGAGGATGTTGAACTTTACGCAACAGCTCTTACTTTTGTCAACGCATTGTATGTTTCCAGAATAGTGTTAGGGAAAGAGACTGCATTGAAAAAGCTAAAAGCGTTCCACGACATTCTAAAGACTGCTCCGATGGGTGACGATGAGTTGAGTAAAGCGCTTCTTATGGACAATAAAGATATGGAAGACAATCTGCAATATCGTTCCGCCGTCTCTGCAGGCTGTGAGGTCATAGTCACGAGGAACGTAAAAGACTTTCCCGCTGATGGTGAGGTAAGAGCTATGTTGCCTGGCGATTTCTTGGATTCATTGGTTGAAGATTCTGTTGACGAGGACGAAGAAGCAATTGATGATGATGGTGAAGGAATCGAGTGATTTGTTTTACTTTCCCTCGCTATGCGAACAGTGACCTTTGTTTTCCCATTGTTTTCCCGATTCGGATTTCCGGCTGTTTTCCGACTTCCTTGATGCGGAACGACGCTTAGTGATTTTGAGGAAAGAAGTGAAGTTGGCGTGATATTTCGTGGCGTATCATGCTGTTTTCAAACGAGTTGTGTTTTCCCATTGTTTTCCGACAAAAGAAAAAGGAGTTACATCTCTGTAACTCCTTGATATTCAGTGTAGCGGGGGTGGGACCCGAACCCACGACCTCCGGATTATGAATCCGACGCTCT
>OASD01000010.1_pt1 | contig 171375 bp, 128 predicted proteins | sample 1475531 | NCBI WGS metagenome assembly OASD01 (sample SAMEA3360668, study PRJEB22359) | human gut metagenome | biome: ENVO:urban biome; feature: ENVO:human-associated habitat; material: ENVO:feces | place: Bangladesh | collected 2011
TAATCCAATGACCGGTATACAGTCCTAGTAATATTCAATCAACTGTGTACTTTTTCCAGGAATCGCATACCGATAAAAGAATTCTCTAATACCGATATTAGATTTCACTAATACCGATATTAGTGATCTCTAATATCGGTATTAGTGTTGCCCGAGAAAGCTCGACTACCTTCCCTGCCACCCCTCAGAGCCATACAAGAGCCCCCACACCGCATTTTTTTAACTATGAGTACACTCCTCAGTATACGACAGAAGCCCTGCCGGAGGGGTCTCCGACAGGGCTTCCTGAGGTATGTGGGGTGTGAGGTTACTTCATCTCGGAGCGAAGTACCTCGACGGCGCGCTTGAGCTGGGTGTCACGACCCTGCAGTGCCTCGGTGAAGTCCATGGGCTGCTTGACATCCGGCTCTACCTGATGGTTCTCGAGGTAGTAGCCCTCCTTCGTCATATAGCCAATGGCGGGTACGCCGAAGTAGATGGCGGGGTTCTGGAGGGTGATCCAATTGACGCTCGACATCGTCCCCGGTACCGGCATGCCGACGATCTTACCGATCTTCATCGTCTGGTAGACCCAGGGAGTGCCGTGGGCATTGGAGTAGTCGGCCTCGCAGGTGACCATGACACTCGGCTTGGTCCAGCGACGCGAGGGCATGGGGCAGTAGTCGCGACCCTTCGTCATCTGCTCCAGATACTTCGTCCCGGTAAAGAGTACCTCGATGTCCTCGTGGAGGCGACCACCGCCATTGTTGCGGATGTCGATCACGATACCGTCGCAATTGTAGTACTTACCGAGCGCATCAGAGTAGACCTTGCGGAAGCTCTCATCGTCCATCGATGGGATGTGGACGTACCCGAGCTTGCCCTGGGAGAGCTTCTTCACCTCATCGGCACGCTGAGCCACCCACCGCTTGTAGAGCAGGTCGCTGAGCTTGCCGGAGGAGATGGGCTTGATCGTCTCCTCCCAGCGTGCACCGCTCTCCGGGCAGTAGAGGGAGATGAGGGTCTCGCGACCGATCTTGCCACTCAGGAGGGGGAAGAAGTCGGTCTTGGCACCGATCTCCTCACCGTCGATGGCGGTGATGTAGTCACCGGCCTCGACCTTGGAGCGGAAGGTGTCGAAGGGACCACCGATGACCACCTCGTCGATCTTGAGTCCCTTGTCGGAGGGCGTCCAGTCGAGGAAGAGTCCCAGCTCGGCCGTAGAGGGTCCGCTGACAGGACCTCTGTAGCCGCTGCCGGTGTGGGAGACATTCAGCTCGCCGAGGAGCTCGGAGAGCATCTCGGAGAAGTCCTGATCATTGGTGATGTAGGGCAGGAACTTCTCGTAGTGGTCGGTCAGCTTGGGCCAGTTGGCGCCATTGATATTGGTGATGTCCTCGTAGAAGATCCGCTCGCCCTCCTCGCGACGGACGTAGTCATACTCATACCGACGCTCATCGGCGGGACGGAGCTTCATGCGTGCGTCGAAGGCGACGGACTCTATCTTCTCGCCCGGGAGGGACATCTTCTTCATATCCCTTGAGCCGATCATGAAGATCTTGTCGCCCTTGCGGTCGGGCATAATTTTGTAGTAGGGGCCATCAAGCTTCTTGAGCAGCTCTACGTCGCCCTTGCGTAGATCCTTCTTCCAGAGGTCGTATCCACCCTCAAAGGCAGACATATAGTATAGTGTCTCTCCGTCAGAGGTGATGAAGGCGTCGCCAAGCTCTGAGGAGACGGGCGTGAGGCGCAGGATGCGGTGGTCGATATTCTCGAGTTCGACACGGATATCCTTCGTGCTGTCATCCTTCTTATCGGCTTTCTTGTCGTCCTTCTTAGCCTGCTCTTTCTCCTGCTCCTTAGCCTTCTTCTCCGCCTCGGAGAGGAGCTTGTACTCCTCCTCGTCGAGGACGAACTTGTCGTAGCTCTCGCGATTGAGGAAGACGATCATCACGTCATTCATCGAGCCCCAGGAGGCGTGGTTGCGCATACCGTACTGCTCGGAGGTGTAGATGATCGCATTGCCGTCCATCACGAAGCGGGGACTCATGGCGAAGTAGCCGGACTGGGTGAGGTTGTGGATCACAGGCTTAGCCTCGGTCGCACTGACGAGGGCGACGTCGTAGTAGGGGTTGTGTCCATTGTCGACGATGCTCATGGCGATCCACTTGCTGTCGGGCGACCAGGTGAAGTCGATCTGACCGTCGCGCTCCACCTGATGCCGTCCGTCGGTGATCTCGCGCTCCTTCTTCGTCTCGGTATTGTAGATCACGAGGCGGCTGCGGTCTTTGAGATAGGCGAGATCCTTGCCATTGGGGGCAAATTGGGGGCAGGTCTTCTCCGACTTGTCACCGGGGATGAAGAGTTTCTCATCGATCAGCGTGCTGTGGGGGAAGTCCGGGTCGTCACTCCGCTTGATCGTGGCGACGTAGAGGTCACTCTTGCCATTGCGCTCGCTCGCATAGACGATCGTGCGGTCGTCGCCAAAGGTGACACTACTCTCGGCGGCGGGGGTATTGGTGATGCGCTTCGTGGTGGTGTAGTCGGCTGAGGTGACGAAGACCTCACCGCGGATAACGAAGGCGACCTGCTTGCCGTCAGGCGAGATGGAGGCGGAGGTGATGCCTGAGCGAAGTGCAATCTCCTGCTCGGGCTCCTCGACGTAGTCGCTGAGGATGCTCACCTGTACGCGCTGTGGCTGACCACCTGCTCTCATCGTGTAGATCTCGCCGTCATACCCGTAGCAGAGGGTGCCGTCGGCGGCAGAGGAGAGGAAGCGTACCGGGTGGTCGGTGTAGGAGGTGAGCTGCTTGACATTCTGTCCGTCAACGCTGGCAGAGAAGACGTTGAAGCAGCTCTTCTCACCACGCTCGCTGAGGAAGTAGAGCGTCCGGCCGTCTGGCGAGAGGACCGGATTGCGATCCTCACCCTTCCAGGTGACGATGGGCGTATACTTCCGGGACTTGAAGTCGTACCGGATCAGATCTCTCGTGACGGAGGAGGTGTGGTGCTTGCGCCACTCATTCTCCATTCCCTTATGATCCTCATAGATCAGACCGGATCCATCGGGGAGGAGTACACCGGCGGAGAGCGGGGTGGGCATCACCAGCTCTGTCCGTCCCCCCTCGGCAGGGATGCGGTAGAGCTCGTTGTAGTACCGGGCGGGGAAGAGCGCACTGGAGGCGGGGTCCTGGATGTGGGCAGCGTAGAGGATATACTTGCCGTCCCGTGACCAGGAGATAGGCGTCTCGGAGGTGCTGTGCGTTGTGACACGCTTCGCTTGACCGCCACGGGCATCCATCACATAGATGTCCTCTCGGCCATCGGTGCGGGTGCTGACGAAAGCGAGCTTGGAGCCGTCGGGGCTCCACATGGGTCTGTAGTCATATCCCTCTGATGTGGTGAGGCGCCGTGCCGTGCCACCCTGCGTGGCGACGCTGAAGAGGTCCCCCTGGTAGGAGAAAGCGATCTCCTTGCCATCGGGCGAGATGGCGGGATAGCGCATCCAGAGAGGTCTCTGCTCCTGAGCGGAGAGCATAGTCGCTGCTGTGAGGGCAACGCTTACCGTCAGGATGATCTTCCTAAGATTCATTTTGATTATAGTTAAGTGGTTTGATGAATGTAGCATCGGGTGTTAGCTCCGTCTCCCCCTCTGTCTTTCGCAAAATTAGTCAATTTATGGCAATGTCCGGCGACTGATGGGATAGAACACATCAGGAGTGATGCATTTGAGCAGTAGGGTAATCATAGGTGTGCCATCCGTGTGGCACCCGAAGGGTGCTCGCTCCATAGGCATCGGTCACCGCTTCGCGGATGACCGATGTGCCGATACCCGCCCCTATTCCCTCGACCCCTTGCGGGTCGCCGAGCCCCCCCTTCTACGACCCAACAGGCAGAGTTTTTTTGCCACCTCTATCCCCGACATCAACACGCACACATCTAACATCCTGAAGGATTGTTAGTTACAAGAGAATTCAGTTGTCAAAGATTACTTGACAACTGTCTCCGATGGCAAGAATTATCAGACAACTTTCTATGCCCTTGATATGGTATTAGCCATAGGATTCCGAGTGCGGAGCGAGAGCGGCACGCAATTTAGGCGATGGGCAAATCACAACTGCATCTTACAGTCCTCCTTTCGCAACACGCTGTTTTTTGTGTAGGAGAACGGCTGTATTGGTAAGTTTGTAGGTGGGGAGGCAGCTACTGAATACCCAACGGGAAAAGAGATAACTATGGCGGTAAAGAAGTCTGCAATATATAGCGCGCTGTGGAAGAGCTGTGACGAATTGAGGGGGAGTATGGATGCATCGCAATACAAGGACTATGTATTGGTGATGCTCTTCTGGAAATACATTAGCGATAAGCAGAAAAGTGATCCCTACGCCATAAAGGTACCCAAGGGATGTAGCTTTGATGACATCGCTAAGCTTAAGAATCAAGTAGGTATCGGTGATCAGCTCAATAAGAAGCTCGAGGAGATCGCCAAGGTGTACCACCTCGGGATCGGCTTCTTCAGCAATGCGGACTTTAATAATGAGGATAAGCTGGGTAAGGGGAAGGACCTCGTAGACACCGTGAGCAATCTGATCGGGATCTTTCAGAAGCCCGAGCTTGACTTCAGTAGCAATCGTGCAGCAGATGACGACCTGATTGGCGATGCATACGAGTATCTGATGCGTAACTTTGCCACACAGAGTGGTAAGTCCAAGGGACAGTTTTACACCCCGGCAGAGGCGAGCCGTCTCGCAGCTAAGCTCCTCAATATTGAGGCGGACTCTAGGCGACTCATCACCATTTACGATATGGCGGCGGGCAGCGGATCCCTACTCCTGAGAGCCGCTGATGAGTCGCGAGCAGGCATGACGGCACTCTACGGGCAGGAAAAAGACCTCTCCACGCTCAATATGGCCAAGATGAACATGATCATCCACGGCATGGATAATTACGACCTGAGGCTGGGAGATACGCTCAATGCACCACACCACCTTGAGGACAGTAATACCAGAGACGGTTTTGACTACTGTGTCGCCAATCCTCCATTCTCGGTCAAGGGGTGGCAAAAGTCGGCACAGGACGATGACCTCTTCGGTCGATGGAGCAAAAATGATGAGAAAATAGGATTGCCTCCTAATGGCAATGGTGACTATGCCTTCCTGCTACACCTGATCCGCTCCACAGCGCCCAATGGCAAGGCTGCTTGCTTCCTCCCTCACGGCGTGCTCTTCAGAGGTGGAGAGGAGGCCAAGATTCGTCAAAACATCATCAACAACCACTACATATCAGGCATCATCGGACTGCCTCCCAATATCTTCTATGGCACCGGGATCTCTGCCTGCATCATCGTCATCGACAAGTCGATGACTAAGGAGTCTAAGGGTATCTATATGGTAGATGCCAAGGATGGCTTTCGGAAGGACGGGGCCAAGAATCGACTTCGGGAAGAGGATATCCGCAGGATCATTGATGTGTGGCGTGCCAAAGAGGATGTACCACACTTCTCACGTATGGTGAGCTATGAGGAGATAGCCGATCAAGAGTACAACCTCAATATCACGCGCTACATCACTCCTCGAGAGCGCGATGTGCCACATGACCTTTACGCTCACCTGCATGGCGGCATCCCGGAGGCTGACCTTGCCGTGCTGGAGCGGCTGTGGGAAGTGTGCCCCACACTGTACGACAGATTGCTTCAGCCTGCAGCCGTGAAGGGCTATGTAGAGCCCACGCCATTGGCAAGCGAGGACATAGAGAGGGCCATCACTACGGACAGCTCCTACAAGTCTCAGGAGGCTCGCTACGCGACTGCCTTTGACGAGTGGAAAGACGTGCTCGAGAAGTTAATGACGGAGATAAAGCAAGGGTGTATGCCCGGGCAGATCATCTCACAGCTTAGCGACATGATCCTTGAGACTTTCCAAGCACACCCTACGCTTGTGGATCCCTATGAGGTATACGAAGCGCTGATGGAATACTGGGCGGAGACGATGCAGGATGATCTCTACCTGATTAGTCGTGATGGCTGGAGAGTCTCGGCAGAGGTGCCACTTGGCAAGAATAACACCCCCCGTAAGACCTATACCTACGACCAGCTGGAGTGCGATCTATTGCCTACCTCTGTGGTGGCAAGAGTGTTTTTCCCGCAATTACTGGAGAAGATAGAGGAGGCAGAGCGACAGACAGGAGAGAAAGAGGAGGAGATATCCCAATTGATTGCTGAGGATGAAGAGCTATTTGCCCGCGCACTCAATGACAAAGATCAGGTGGTAGAGAAAAACGTCCGTGCACTCTATAAGGAGGAATCAAAGAAGGGGATGGAGAAGGAGCAGACCCCGGAGGAGCTGAGGGCGTGGAAACGATATATTGCACTGGCTGACAAGAAGAAAAAGTATAATGATGCTCTAAAGGCGACGATAAAAGAACTAACCCGGGAGATAGAGTCTCTCTACCCTAAGCTCTCAGAGTCACAAGTGCGGGATACGGTGCTATACCACAAGTGGTTGGCTGAGATCAGGGAAAGACTGGACTCTCTGATGGACTCAAGCCTCCAAAGTGCTATCGCAAAGCTGCATGAGCTAACTGATCGATACAAGACTACCCTGCCCGAGCTGGAGAAAGTTGTGGAGGAGTCTCAGCAGGCTATGCTTAATGACTTACGTAAACTGGGTTTTGACATCTAAGGCTATGGCACGAAAAGAGACTAACTTTAAGCAGACCGACATAGGGCTTATACCACACGACTGGGAGATAGCAACGATTGGTGACGGATTTAAGTTTATTACTAATAATACTTTGTCTCGAGGTCAATTAACAAATAAGGGATCTGTCTTAAATGTTCATTATGGTGATGTGCATGTTAGATTCTCCGAAGTGCTGAATCTTGAAAAATCAACATTGCCTTTCATTAATACGGGCATAAGACGTAATGCGAAGCCATATCTAATCGATGGTGATATAGTCATGGCAGATACTGCCGAGGACGAAACAGTTGGAAAGTCTTGTGAGATTCAAAATATTGGGGAATGGAAAGTGGAGGCAGGTCTCCACACCTTTGCCTTGAGACCAACGCAGAAATATGCGCCTAAGTTTCTGGGATATTTTATTAATTCCAAATCATTCCATAGTCAGTTATTACCCCTTATACAAGGAACCAAGGTATATTCAGTCACAAAAGGCGACCTCAAAGGAACTGCTGTGCTAAAACCTCCAATTGAGGAGCAAAAGCGGATAGCGGAAGTTCTAAGCCATTTTGATGAGCATATTGATAACCTCGTCGCTCTATTGGAGAAGAAGAAGCAGGTCAAGGCCGCCACTATGCACGCCCTTCTATCAGGCTCTACCCGCCTCCCCGGCTTCACCGCCCCTTGGCAAGAAAGGTCATTGTCCGAGCTGTTTTCATTTGTCAGAGGTAATGGTCTGTCAAAGTCAGCCGTGGGTGACAAGGGGGAGTATCCTTGTATCCTATATGGACAATTGTTTACAACATATAAAGAGAATATTCAGTTAGTAGTCTCGTATACTGATCTAGAAGAAGGGGTCCTTTCTAAGAAAGGAGATGTGCTAATGCCTGCATCTACGACAACATCTGGTGAAGATCTAGCAACTGCCTCAGCACTGCAATATGACGGAGTAAGACTTGGAGGCGACATAATAGTTTTACGCCCTAAACAAGTGATGGATAGCTTATTTATGGCATATATTATAAGACTATTAAAGGATGAAATAACCGCTTTGGCTCAAGGTATTACAATTGTTCATATAAGTGGAAAACGTATGCTAAATTTGGATGTTATGATACCAACATCAGTAGAAGAACAATCAGCGATAGCGGATATTTTGAGCAATATGGATCAAGGGATTGAGGCACTGGAAGAGCAGATAGAAAAGTATCGGCAGATGAAAGAAGGAGCCATAGAGGAGTTATTAACGGGTAAGGTGCGTCTAATATGAAGAGAATCATTGACCCGGAGCGAGTATCTCAGGAGCAGGTGAAGCAGATCACTGCTTGGTATCTACCGGAGGTGAAGTATATCGGAGACCTCGGTGGGGTGGAGAATGGAAATATCCGCGAGGAGGTGCTGAAGCAGTGGATTGTATCTCATCAGGAGAAGAGCCAAGAGACTGCTGAGCGAGCCATCAAAGAGCTGAAAAAAGAGGCTTGCGGCTGTGATCGATGGGAAAACCTGAAGGATGCCGGTGAGGCGGTCTATAATTTGCTCCGATATGGGATCTCGGTGTATGGCGGAGCAGGTAAGCAGAGTGAGCGGGTGGAGTACATTGACTGGAGGCACCCGAAGAATAATATCTACGAGCTGGCGGAGGAGGTGACCGTACGCTGCAGTGGTGGGAGCAGCTCCACACGCCGACCCGACATAGTGCTGTATGTCAATGGCATTGCACTCGTGGTGCTGGAACTGAAGCGCTCGTCTGTCTCTGTGAGGGAGGGCATCCGACAGAGCTATCGCAATCAGCAAACGGGCGAGATACCACAATTCTTCACGACAGTTCAGCTGGTGCTGGCCGGCAACAGCAGTGAGGGACTCTACTATGGCACGACAGCCACGGAAGAGAAGTACTTCCTCAGGTGGAAGGAGATGACAGGAGAGAGCAAAGATCTCAAGGGAATATTCCCTATGTATGGGGAGGTGGAGGATGACTTGCTCCGCGGGTGGCTGCAGATGGTGACACCGTGGAGACTCCTGGAGCTGATCCATGATCTAATCATCTATGATGGTGGTATCAAGAAGATATGCAGACCCAACCAATACTTTGCCATCAAGGCAGCCCAGCAACGTATATACAGAGGAGGCGAGAGTGGCATTATATGGCACTCTCAAGGCTCGGGCAAGAGCCTACTGATGGTCTGGCTGGCTCGGTGGATAAGAGAGAATATTGGCGACAGCCGTGTGGTCATCATTACCGACCGCGATGAGCTCGACAAGCAGATTACCCAAGGGCTACGAAAGAGTGGTCAGATACCGGAGAACTACCAGACGAGCGACTACCAAGCAACCAGTGGCAACGATCTCCTCCGGAAGCTCAATAGTCCTACTCCATGGATTATCACGACGCTGATCCATAAGTTTGTCCCCTCCGTAGTGCGAGACGATGAGGCTAAGAGCGAGTGGGAAAGGAAGATCAAGCGGTCGCCTGAGATGTGGATGGAAGAGGTGAGCGACAACATTGAACAGCTCTTTGGCGGGGACTTTCGCCCCAGGGGAAACCTCTATGTCTTTGTGGATGAGTGCCACCGTACCCAGGGGGGTATCTTACACAAGGCGATGCGTAAGATCATGGGCGACGATGTGATGCTGATAGGCTTTACCGGTACGCCGCTCTTGTCGGTTGAGGAGAAGAGACGGATCAGCAGTCAGGAGACATTTGGCAGGTATATCCATACGTACCGCTTTGATGAGGCTGTAGAGGATGGTGTCGTGCTGGACCTGAGGTACGAGGCTCGTGATGTGCCACAGCGGCTTGGCGACGAGGTGAAGATGGAGCTGGAATTTGAGAGAAAGACCAAGGGGCTTAATCCATCGGCAAAAGAGAGGCTAAAGAAGCGGTGGGCCAACCTGAAAGGCATCTATAGTTGCGAGGAGCGAATCAAAAGGATCGTAGGAGATATCCTCTTTGACATGGGCACTAAGCCCGCTCTGGAAAAGGGGTATGGCAATGCGATGCTGGTGTGTGACAGTATCTACGAGTGCTTTAAGTACTGGACGGTCTTTGAGCAAAAGGGATATGGTCAGAAGTGTGCTGTCGTCACGAGCTACGAACCAATAGCAGGGCTAAGTAATAGCTTTACCGGGGAGAGGAAGACGGAGGAGCAATTTAAGTACGACACTTGCTTGAGGATGTTGGGTGGAAGACAGCCGGCGGACTTTGAAGAGCTTGTGAAGAAAAGGTTTATCGAGGAGCCTGGGGAGATGAAACTCTTGATCGTCTGCGATAAGCTGCTAACAGGATTTGATGCTCCCAGCGCCACCTATCTCTATATGGATAGGAAGCTGGTGGACCATAATCTCTTCCAGGCAATATGCCGTGTCAATAGAGTGGATGGGGAGTGGAAGAGCTACGGCTTTATCATTGACTACAAGAAGCTTTTTGACTTCATCAATCAAGCCATCGAGGACTATACGAATGGTGAGAGCACGGAAGGTGGATTTGAAAAGAGTGAGATTGCTACGCTGATGAAGGGGCGGCTGGAGCAGGGCAAGAAAGAGCTGGATGAAGCGCTGAAAGCTGAGCAGATGCTCCTGCAGGGGATTTCGCCCACAGGCAAGCAGGAGGAGTATTTTGCTTACTTCTGCTATGAGCCGGATGCCGATGAGGAAGAGAGGCAGGCCCAAGTGATAGAGTTTGGGACGAGGCGTGACACTTTCTATGACATGACCCATCGTTTAATACGTAGATACACCGACCTGGCAACTGTGATGGAGGATGCCGGATATAGCGAAGTCGAGAGTAAATCCATCCATCAGGAGGTACAGGACTATTACAACCTCCTGAAGGCGGTGCAACTTCGCAGCAGCGACTATGTGGATATGGCAAGGTATGATGCAGAGATGCGCTATCTACTGGATCAGTATATCGATGCTGACCGAAGTGAGGTGCTGGAGGAGATGAACGACTTCTCTTTCCTTGACTTGATTGTCAAGAAGGAGGGGGATTACACAGTGGATGAAAAGAACGAAAAGGCACTTGGTGGTCAGGAGGGTGTTGCGGAAACTCTGGTAGCCAACAGCCGTAGGGTAATCAATCGCAAGCGGGAGCAAAACCCCGCTGAGTATGCGCGTCTCTCTGATCAGCTCAAGCGATTGCTCAAGGAGATGAGGGAGGGAATACTGGAGTATAAGGATTTTCTGAAGCAGATAGTGGAGATCAACGAGGCTCTAAGGCATGGTGAGGAGTCCATTGATCCTCGGATAAATAGTGACCTGAAGAAGGCTCTTTATGATAATCTTGAGAATAATGTGGATCTGGCACTGAAGGTATATGAGACAGCTGTAAGGTATGCCGCACCGGGATTTGAGGACAATCCTAACTTTAGTAGAACACTGATGCAGAAGCTTGATGATACGCTACATGGAGATAAGAAACAATCGGTCAAAGCTTACGGAATCATTGCAGCCCACCCGGAGGAAATCAAGAAAAAGCAAGATGATCATTGATGGCGTAGAGATAGAGGTGACGAGGAAGGAGATCAAGAACCTTCACCTCTCTGTATATCCTCCTGATGGGAGGGTGCATGTCTCTGCACCCAGCTATCTGGATGAAAAGGACATACATACCTTTGTCATCTCTAAATGGGAGTGGGTATGCAGACAGAGGGAGGAGATCGCCACGCAGGCACGGCAAGACAAGCGGGAGTATAAGAGTAGTGAGAGCCACTATCTACTGGGGGAGAGGTATCGCCTGAGGATAAAGGAGATGCCCAATACAGTACACTTCGTGGAGCGAAGAGGAGAGTGGCTGGTGATGCGTGTGCAGCCGCTGACGACAAAGCGGAATAGAGAGCTATTGCTACAAGAGTACTATCGTGACGTACTTAAAGCCTTACTGGATGAGATGGTGCCTCGATTGGCTAAGCAGTTTGGCGAGGAGGGGTTAACCTGGGAGGTCCGACTAATGAAGCGTAAGTGGGGGAGCTGCATCACTAAGAGGCGTCACTTGATACTCAATCTGGAGCTGGCTCGAGTACCTGTCCCCTGCATTGAATATGTAGTAATCCATGAGCTGTGCCACCTCACAGTGTCTAATCATAATAAACTTTTTATCCGGCTGCTAACAGAGCGATTGCCTATGTGGCAGGAGCGCCGCACAGAGCTCAACGCCTTTATCGCCCTTCCGATGGATGGATGGACGAGATACTAAGTGACGTATTTTCCAAGAGTAAGAGCAAAGCATAGAGGAAGGGGGCATCGACCATTTTGAGTGAACCTGCTATTCGCATTGATTGATACTCTACACAAATGACCGACAGGGGGTGACACACTTGAGGAGTGCAGTAGCCATCTATCTCATCGTGTAGAGTGGGGAACTAAGCACCCCTTGCTAGGGCGTAGGGAGGGGGGATTTTTGCTCGGCGACCCGCAAGGGGTCGAGGCAGTTGAGGCGGGTCTCGGCACATCGGTCACCGCTTCGCGGATGACCGATACCTATGGAGCGAGCACCCTTCGGGTGCCTCACGGATAAGCCGATCTTGATATATGATTACCCTAATGCTCAAATGCGTAACCCCTGAAATGACCGATGATAGTATAGGCGTAGAAGCGACTGAAATCAGTGACGGACGAGCGTTTGGGCAAAACAAAAGGCACTCTATCTGAGAGTGCCTTAGTGATGATTTCCGAGGGATGGGCAGTAGTCCCTACTTGCCGATGCAGAAGTGGGAGAAGATGGAGTCAAGGAGGTCCTCTGTGACGACATCCCCGATCACCTCGCCCATCGCAGCCGTGGCATCCCGCAGGTCCTGAGCCAGCAGCACAGTGGGCTGATCGGCCCTTAGCCCCTCCTCCACTCGCGCCAGTCCATCAGCTGCACGGCGGAGCGCCATCGCCTGGCGGAGGTTGCTGACCACCACCTCACCCTCTGCGACAACGAGGTTGGCAAAGTGGCGGTGGAGGAGGTCGGTCACCTTCTTCGCCTCTCCGGGGTCCCTGCCGATGATGTCGATCACCTCTTGGATGCCCAGCGAAGAGAGGTGGTCCGACATCCGATGGCGCTCCTCAGCCGTGGTCTCATCGGACTTATTGAGCAGCGCCACCACCTCGGGCGCCTCTGGGGGAAGCCTTCTCCACACCTCACTCACCGCCTCGGTCGTCTCCCGCGGATCGATCATCCAGAGGACGAGCAGTGCAGAGCCGACCTCGCGGATCGTCCGACCGATACCGAGGCTCTCCACCGGGTCATCCGTCTCACGCAGTCCGGCGGTATCTATGAGGCGAAACTCTTGTCCGTCAATAAACAAGTGTCCCTCGATGGTGTCACGGGTGGTTCCCTCCACGTCGGAGACAATAGCACGGTCCTCGCCAAGCAGGTTATTGAGCAGGGTAGACTTGCCGACATTAGGGCTGCCCACGATAGCGATCGGGATGCCGCGCTTGACCGCCTCCCCCTTCCGGTAGCTCTCCGAGAGGGCGAGCACCTCCGCCCGCAGTAATTCGCAGCTCTGCAGCAGTTCCGGGCGGGAGACAAAGTCGACATCCTCCTCAGAGAAGTCCAGCTCCAGCTCCAGCAGGGAAGCCATCCGGATCAGCCCGTCACGCAGCTCTGCGACACGGGTGCCAAAGCGCCCGGTCATCTGGGTGAGCGACATCCTGAGGGCAGATCGATTGGTCGCCAAGATGACATCTTTGACCGCCTCGGCGCCACCAAGCGTCAGCTTCCCGGCTAGTACCGCCCTGCGGGTAAACTCGCCCCGCTCTGCCACCCTCGCCCCGACAGCACAGAGCTGCTCGATCACCAGCGAGAGGATCAGCGGCGAGCCGTGCAAAGTCAGCTCCACAATCTCCTCACCGGTATAGGAGTGAGGCGCACGATAGACGAGCGCCATCCCGTCATCGATCATCTCACCCGTCGTATGGTCGACAAGATGACCATAGACCATTTGGTAACCCTCCGTCTGAGCGAGTGATACAGCGTCCCTGTGCTTAGGGACGAAGATCCTGTCCACCAGCGAGAGGGCAGAGGGGCCGGACACCTTGATCATCCCGACTGCGGAGACTCCGGCAGGCGTGGTGACGGCACAGATGGTATCGTGGATAGGCATATTTTTATAGGGTGCAAAAAAGCGCTGACAAAGGCTTGCGGCCTCCGTCAGCGCTTATGGTGTCTTGCTTTAGAAAAAAAGCGTGCGATGAGCTACATCGCAAGAGGTCTTACTTATCAGCCTGATCCTCCTTCTTGGCGGCACGCTTACCATAACGATTGAGGAACTTGTCCACACGACCTGCCGTGTCGACGAGCTTAGCCTTACCGGTATAGAAGGGGTGCGAGCTGCTGGAGATCTCGACTTTGACCAGAGGATAGGTCACACCCTCTACATCGATCGTCTCCTTCGTATCGACAGTAGAGCGAGTAATGAACATATCGCCATTAGACATATCCTTAAATACTACCTCACGATAGTTGTCCGGATGAATACCCTGTTTCATTGCTATATCGTCTTAAGTAAATGTTATCGCACTAATTATGACTTGCGACCGCAAATGTACTACAATTTTCCTATTCCTCCATATCCTCAACACCCTAATATCCATTTTGATCTAAGCAGAAACAGAGCCAAGGATATGGCTAAGTCCGTCATTGCACTCGAAATATAGAGGACACCACAATCCGTGCACCATCGGGCTGAAAGAGGCTAATCAACAAATAACTACATTTGCATAGCCACTTACATCAACTTACACTTAACAACAACTATGGATGGTAACGCAGAGCAGATTATGAAGCGCCTGAGGAACTATCACTCGACCTTCAGGATACCTGTATACCAGAGGAATTACGACTGGGGTGAGCATCAGTGCGAGCAGTTATGGAAGGACCTGATGGATCTCGTCAAGCACCCTGACCGCCCGTCTCACTTCTTTGGGAGTATCGTCGCCAAGGGAGAGAATGATGACTGGTTGATCATTGATGGTCAGCAGCGTATCACCACCATAACCCTTATCATCATCGCACTATGCAGAGCTGCCAAGAATGGTGACATCACGTACTGCGATGCCCGAGAGATAGATGAGCTGGAGGTCAATAATATCTTCATCGACTACAATAAGGACCAGCTCCGTCTGATCCCCATAGAGAAAGACCGGCAAGCGCTGCGGGCTCTGGCCTCGATGCCTGAGGATCTGTTTGTCCAGGAGTCCAATCTCACAGCCAACTACAGATACTTCTATCAGCGTATAAAGTCCGCAGAGCACTCCCTGGAGGATATCAAGGAGGCACTCTTTAGGCTGACAATCATCTTCATATACCTTAGTGACAAGGATGATCCTCAGATGATCTTTGAGAGTCTCAACTCTACCGGTCTCGACCTAAGTGAGGCAGATAAGGTGCGCAACTTCCTCCTTATGTCCCTCTCTACAGAGGAGCAGGAGCGGTGCTACCGTAAGTACTGGCGAGTGATCGAGTATAACACCGGCTCTGATCCCACACGATTTATCAGAGACTACCTAAGTATCAGGACAGGAAGGATCGCCAGCCTGTCGGGGCTGTACTACGACTTCAAGCATTACTTCAGCTCTGAGAGTAACAGCAGGGAGGAGGAGATGAGAGAAATGGAGTACTACTCGAGGTACTACCGACAGGTCATTAACGCCGACACGGGTGACAAGTCTCTCAACACCAAGCTGCAGCACCTGGGTAATATTGGATCTGAGGTTGGCTCCTCCTACTACATGGATCTCCTCAGCGATCGGAGCAAAGGTCTTATATCGACAGAAGAAGCGTACCAGGCGCTGAGTATCATAGAGAACTGGTGGGCGAGGAGGATCATATGCGACTACCCGGCCAACTCGATGACTAAGATCTTCTGCACGCTCCACCGCGATGTCTACCGTATGCGGGAGAAGTCTGATGAGCGCCAGGTACCCTACCATGAGGTCCTCAAGTATATCGTCCTGTCAAAGACGGGGAAGGCGAAATTCCCGGACGACACCGAGCTAAAGGATCAGCTCGGGAAGAGACAGGTCTATCTCATCACGAAGAGTTACCGGAACTTCCTCCTCGAGAGACTGGAGAACGAGGATGGGAAGGAGAGCATCGACATCATCCGCGGCTTAGTCGAGGGGACGATCTCGATAGAGCACATCATGCCTCAGAAGCTTACCCCCGACTGGCGGAAGAGTCTGGGCGAGGACTACGAGAGAGTACATGCGGAGTACCTCCATACTCTCGCAAATATCACCCTCACCGGATACAACTCAGACTACGGCAATCGGAGTTTTGACGAGAAAAAGAACGGGTACGTCACGGCAAAGGGGGAGCTGGTAAAGGGATACAGGGACAGCAAGTTTGCCATCACCCAAGAGGTCTGCACCTATGATCACTTGGATGAGGCATCGATCCAAAGGAGGCAGGAGTGGATCTACGATCGACTCATACAGCTATGGCCGATGCCGGAGACCGAGTTTGTCCCAAGGGAGGACGACGTGGTAGAGATCAGGCTCAGTGACGATGAGAGTCTCACGTACAAGATACTCACCGCCTTTTCTTACCAAGGTGAGACACACGAGTGCAGTCTATGGGTTGAGATGCTGACCAAGGTTGCCGAGCTGCTGTATGCTCAATACCCGGAGAAACTCCGCAGACTATGTGCGGAGAATAAGTTTAGCTACTTCACAGACTCGTTGGAGGGACAGAAGTACCCCTTGGACTTCAGGAGACTTGGTCCAAATGTTTATCTGAAGACTGCTCTAAGTAACACCAGCAAGCGCTTCCAGCTGCAGATTCTCTTCGACGAGTGTGGGATCGACCAAGAGGACTTGGTATTCTACGTCAAGCTGCCCGCCAAGTCCAAGACAACGGTGGATAGGAAAGAGGACTCAGGATCCGAGGACAAGAGGCTTCCCCTCGATCTCCTCGACTAAGCTACACTTAGAGTCAAACCAATCAGCAGAACAACAGCTAATAAACAGCCCTCAGAGTGCCAAAATCACTATCCCTCTGAGAGGCCCTAATAGGCTGCCTCTCAGAGGGAAGTAATCCATCATTTCTAATACCGGTATTAGCTTCGACTATTATCGGTATTAGTTTGGACTAATACAGACTATAGTGATCACTAGTACCGGTAATAATTTGATGCTTGTGTGGAGGGGCATTCGTTCGGCTCCCTCCCGGCCGACGGTTAAGTGGACTGGAGAGCGGTATCTTTTGGTAACTTTGCGACCGTATTATAGATAAGAGAGATATGGCGCAGAAGAAAGTTACGCTGCTGGGGAGTACCGGATCGATCGGCACCCAGGCACTTGAGGTGATCGACCGACACCACGATGAGCTGGCTGTGGAGGCTCTTGTATTTGGATCCAACGTGCGGGTGGCTGTGGAGCAGGCACTCCGCTTCCGTCCTCGTGTCGTGGTGACCGGTGAGGAGAGACTCTACAAGGAGCTCAAGCAGGCTCTCCGCGACACCGACACTGAGGTAAAGGCGGGTCGTGAGGCGGTACTGGAGGTAGCCGGCTCCTACGACACCGATGTCGTACTCTCCTCCATTGTCGGCTTTGCGGGGCTTCACCCCACCATCGAGGCGATCAAGAATGGTCGCTTGGTGGCTCTCGCCAATAAGGAGTCGCTGGTCGTCGGTGGCGAGCTGATCAGCCGCATGGCGCGGGAGAATGCAGGCGTAATCCTCCCGGTAGACTCAGAGCACTCCGCCATCTACCAGTGTATTGTCGGCGAGAGGCATGGCGATGTCGCTAAGATCTACCTCACCGCCTCGGGGGGACCATTTGTCGACTTCACTATGGAGCAACTCCGTGAGGTGACTCCAGAGCAGGCGCTCCGGAACCCAAATTGGGACATGGGCAACAAGGTGACGATAGACTCCGCCTCTATGATGAATAAGGGGCTGGAGATGATCGAGGCGCACCACCTCTTCGGCGTAGCGCCCCGTGACATTGACATCTGTGTCCACAGGCAGAGCATCGTCCACTCTATGGTGGGCTTCCGCGACGGAGCGGTCAAGGCACAGTTGGGACTGCCGGATATGCGGGTGCCGATCGCCTACGCCCTACTCTTTCCGCACCGACTCCGCAGCCTGACGGATCTCCCGACGATCGATCAGCTGAGCAGTCTCACCTTTGAGCGTCCCCGACGGGATGCCTTCCCCTGCATCGACCTCGCGTACCGCGCCATCGAAGAGGGGGGCACCTCGCCTTGTGTCCTCAATGCTGCCAATGAGGTGGCCGTCCGCCGCTTCCTCCGCGGTGATATTCGCTTCACGGACATCCCCGAGCTGATCAGCCACTGTCTCGACCGTATGCCACAGCGTAACGCCGTCTCTCTCGAGATGCTCGAGGGCTGCGATACTGAGACTCGCAAGCTGGCCGAGGGCTGGAGCCCCCGACATTAATCACACATAGATCCATATATGGGAATCCTCATACGCATACTTCAGCTACTCCTCTCACTCTCACTGCTGGTATTTTTTCACGAGCTGGGACACTTCTTGTGGGCCAAGCTCTTTGGCATCCGCGTCTCCAAGTTTTACCTTTTCTTTGACTGGAAATTTGCTCTCTGGAAGTGGAAGCCAAAGGGGTCCGAGACCGAGTACGGCATAGGCTGGCTACCCCTCGGGGGCTACTGTGCCATTGAGGGTATGATCGATGAGCAGGAGGCTGAGACAGGCGTGCCAAGCGAGCCGGAGGAGTGGGAGTTTAGAGCGAAGCCAAAGTGGCAGCGGCTCCTCGTGCTGGCAGGTGGCATACTGAACAACGTCCTGATGGCAATCCTGATCTACTGGGGTCTCTCCTACCACTATGGCGTGGATCACATACCGATGGAGGGCGTTGGCGATGCGCTCACCTACTCCAGCGTAGGACACCGCATGGGACTGCAGGATGGTGACCGCCCATACGCGCTGGACGGCAAGGAGATCAAGTACTTCGATGGTACTCTCGTCCAGGAGATCGCCAATGCAGAGACCTTGACGGTGGTGCGAAAGGGGAGTCGGGTCGACCTCGCCGTACCGGTAGACCTGATCCCGGCGATGCTGGAGACCGATAGCGCACTCTTCTACATCGACCTCCCGAGTGTAGCCGACTCCGTCCTTACCGGATCCAACGCTGCCCGCGCAGGAGTCATGGCGGGAGACGAGGTGGTGGCACTCAATGGCACACCGATGAAGCTCTCCGGTCTGCTGCCCGCCGTGAAGGAGCTCCGTGGAGACACGCTCCTCCTCACCCTGCGGCGAGATGGGGAGATGCTCCAGCTACCGGTCTATGCTGATCCGGAGGACGGGCTTGGGATCATGTTCTCCGCCGATCCGGGTAAGGCTTTCGGGAAAATACATGAGGAGTACGGCTTCTTTGAGGCACTGCCCAAGGGCGTCTCCCGCTCCTGGCAGCTCCTGACCGGGTACGTGGACCAGCTCAAGTATGTCGCTACGCCTCAGGGAGCGAAGAGCATAGGTGGTCTCGGGACCATCGGAAGTCTCTTCCCGCCGGTATGGAACTGGCTATCCTTCTGGACCATGACCGCATTCCTCTCGATCATACTCGCAGTGATGAATCTTATCCCCATCCCCGGGCTCGACGGAGGGCATATCTTCTTCCTCCTCATCGAGATGATCACGCGGCGGCAGATCCCCTATAAGTATGTGTACTACATTCAGTTGGTCGGCATCGGGCTGCTATTCCTCCTTATGATCTATGCCAATGTGGCTGATGTGATCCGATTCCTCTTCTGACCATGCGCAAGCGTACCGACGATAAGTCTCCCATCTATCCCTCAGTGGAGGAGGTGGAGTCGACCAAGCTCGGCTTCTCCGCCCTCAGGGAGAGACTACTCCACCACTGCTCAAATGAAGTGTCCCGCTACTTGGTGTCGCAGATGCACTTTATGGACTCCACGTCAAGGGAGCTGAGGACGGAGCTGAGGCGGGTGACCGAGATGCAGGAGCTCTGCGACAGTCGTGCCCTACCCTCCTGGGGCTTCGGGACACTGCGCTCAGCGATCAAGGGCGTGCGGCCGGAGGGGTCCTACCTGGAGCCGGAGCAGCTACGCGCTCTCCGCGAAATGCTGGATGCCACGGCAGACACCGCCAAGCTACTCACGGAAGATGAGGCGGAGGACTACCCGCTCCTCCACCGACTGATCGGGCGACTGGAGCCACTCGAGGAGCTGAGGCGGGAGCTCCATCGGCTGATCGGTGACGATGGGGAGATCTCTGATGGCGCATCGGACGAGCTGCGGAGCATCCGTCGGGCGATCCGCTCTCTCGAGAGCTCCCTTGGGGCCACGATGCAGCGGGTCCTTCGCTATGCCCGACAGCAGGGCTGGGTCGACGCGGATGCCTCCGCCGTGATGCGAGACGGTCGTCTCCTCCTCCCGATCAACCCCGGCAATAAGCGCGACATCCGAGGCATCGTCTACGAGGAGTCGGCGACCGGCAAGACTCTCTTCGTAGAGCCGGAGGAGGTGGTGCTGCTGCACAATGAGATAAGGGAGAAGGAGGGCGAGGAGCGGCAGGAGATCCTCCGACTCCTCCACGCCTTCGCTGACCGACTACGGCCATGGCTCGACACGGTGCGAGATGACATCACAATCCTCGGGATACTCGACTTTGTCCACGCCAAGGTACTCCTCGCCGGGGAAATGGATGCGGTGGTACCGGTGATCGAGACGGGAGAGCAGCGTATGGAGTGGTGGAAGGCACGCCACCCTCTCCTCGAGAGACACCTGAGGGAGGAGGGGAGATCTCTTGTCCCGCTGGACATCAAGCTCTCTCCGGAGGATCGGATCCTCATCGTCTCAGGACCAAATGCAGGAGGCAAGTCGATTACCCTTAAGACTGTAGGGCTGCTTCAGTATATGCTACAGTGTGGTCTCGCTGTGCCGATGCAGGACCACAGCGTGATGATGCTCTTTGACAAGATCTTCATCGACATCGGTGACCAGCAGTCGCTTGAGGACGACCTATCCACCTACTCGAGCCACCTGACGAATATCAAGTTTTTCACCCGCAACGCCACGGACAGGACGCTACTGCTGATCGACGAGTTTGGGAGCGGCACAGAGCCGACCATCGGTGGGGCTATTGCTGAGGGTGCACTGGAGCAATTCCGCCTTATGGGCGCCTTTGGTGTGGTGACGACCCACTACGGCAACCTGAAGGACTACGCCTCGACCCACGACGGACTGATCAATGGAGCGATGCTCTTTGACCGACAGCGGATCCAGCCACTGTACCAGCTGGTGATCGGACAGCCGGGGAGCTCCTTTGCCATAGAGATCGCCAGGAGCATCGGACTGCCGGAGGTGATCCTTGACTACGCCTCAGAGCAGGTGGGGGAGGACTTTATGCTGCAGGACAAGTACCTCCAGGACATTATGCGCGACAAGGCCTACTGGGGTCGTAAGCGGTCGGAGGTACACAAGCGGGAGAGAGAGCTCGAGGAGGAGCGCATCCGACTCCAGCAGAAGCTCGACGCCCTCCAGTCCAAGCGTGAGAGCGTCCTCTCAAAGGCACATCAGGAAGCTCTGGACATCGTCTCATCAGCCAACGCTGCGGTGGAGAAGACGATCCGCGACATCAAGACAGCCAAGGCAGATAAAGAGCGGACAAGGAAGGCTCGGCAAAAGCTGGACAATAAGCGCACCTCACTTGAGCAGAGGGTGCAGCCAAAGGAGAAGCGGGAGCAGAAAAAGAGCAACGTATCAAGAGAGGCGATCACCATCGGCACCGGGGTGACACTCGAGGGGGGAAATACAGTGGGCGAGGTGACCGAGATCAAGGGCAAGGAGGCACGCGTCTCCCTCGGAAGCATCACCGTCACCGTACCACTCTCCAAGCTCACTCCCACGATCCGCAAGCAGACGATCATCCTCAAGGAGCCACCCAAGGTGGTGGAGATGCAGTCCGATGAGCGTCGGTTAGCCTTCAAGCCCCTCCTCGACTGTCGTGGACAACGGGTGGATGAAGCCCTCCGGGCAGTGACCGGATTTCTTGACGAGGCGGTGAGCTACGGCATGAGTACCGTCAGGATCCTCCACGGCACCGGCACGGGAGCGCTGCGTCAGTCGATCCGCGAACTGCTATCGGATCACCCGCACGTCGCCTCCTACGAGGACGAGCGTGCTGATCTCGGAGGAGCAGGCATCACGATCGTCCACATTGGCTGACGATTCCAGTCAAGCCCTCCCTAAGGAGTCACGAGTATCATATCTTGATCTCTCACCGATCAGTGACAATGACCAGCACTCTGAGTGCAGCTGCAAAGAAACACCTCTGGAAGGAGTCAAAGTCTCATACTTCTCCTATGGTCTCCTTACTGCAAAAATTATCTCCCTCACGCATAAGCCATACGAGCCTTTACTCTACCTAGCGAGATCGGTTTAAATGACATCCTACTGAGATTCGTCCGACAAGGAGACTTTTTTAGGACTCATTGTCCGCATGTTCACCCCAGAAAGATCACACTACCTCAGCGATGGAGCAGGAGCCTATCAAAAGGGGTGTGCCAGAGATCAATACACCCGGCACACCCCTTTTTCTTCTCTTAGTGACCTCGTCCGATCGATCACAGATCAAAAGTTACAGTCAAGTGCTTATCGCTCCTGATGTATGTATTGCTTACTTCATAGGATACCGAGGATTGACCTGCTCTTACAGTCAGTATTTGAGAGGATCTCGGGTAGAGTACGACTCTCTTGGTACCCTCATCGGATAGGAGATTGAGCTCAAAGTAGAGATCGCTATTATTGCTGATCGTGTAGTAATTGGTGGTCGCCTTCTTCCCCGAGGCACAGTGATACGATCCGCTGATAGAGACGCAAGCATCGAAGATTGCCCGTATATTCTCTTCCCTTCCGGCAAGGAGCTTACCGGCCCAGGCGATCGTACGACCGGCCTCCAGCCCCTCTCTGATGCCATCTGCGGAGCGATCCTTTGCAAGCACTAATGTCATCGTGCGATGAATGAATCCTCTTGTACGATCGTAGTCATGTCGTACCAGGTTATGGATATCAGACGTACCCATCACGGTGAGATTGTGATCAACACACCAGTCCAGGGCACGCTTGTGGAAGCCGAAGCCATTGATCACCTCGATCCCCCTTAGAGCTCCCTCACGATAGATCTGATCGATAAATGGGAGCCAGGTATAGGAGCCCTCGATATTGGGCTTCCAGCCGGGGTGATTCCAGAAAATGAATGCTCGCTGCGCCTTCGCTGCCCTGATGCTCTCTATGTCCTGCTCGCTGCTCTTGTCCTCGCTAAAGAGAGAGTTATCGGTCGTAAAGATAGCGTTGAAGTGACCCGGAGGGGTGTCTCGTGTGATCTCTGACCCCCTGATCAGTATTAGATCCCTCCGCAGGGCGTCCTCCTGAGCGATCTCATGAGCACGATTGTGTCCCGTGGAGACGTCATCGTGGTGGGGATGGTACTCGATATGGTCTGTAATGGCCAGAGCATCAAGTCCCTCCTCCCATGCCTCTTGCGTCCTGATCGTAGGCCATACCAGCCCGTCTGAGAAGATAGTATGCATATGGAAGTCACACTTGAGGACAGTATACTCTCCCACAGCTGGGATCATTATCAGCTCTCTCATCTCCGGACGTCTCTGCTCCTGTAAGTAGAGCATGCCGTCACCCTCTACATTCTGAGCCCAAACGTACAGAGGGCTACTGCACATCATCAGGGCTACGATTAGTGTTCTGATCTTCATGTCGTTTACTTGGATTTATATAAAACACTCACATTGATTATTTCCACCCGGGATTTTGCTTGAGATTAGGATTGAGCACCATATCTTCCTCGGAGATGGGATGAAGGTATTTTTTCTCACTGAATACTCTCTTCTCCTCATTTCTCCACAGGACGTTTCCCTTGTCTCCCTCTGACAGGACAGCTGAGGTGCCATCGATGACATAGTAGATGACCCCCGGTGTCTTCTTGGACGGAGCTTTCTTGACAAAGGAGACGTCAGGTGTCCCATTGCCATCCAGATCCATGGGAGTATCCATAGATGGGACATAGATACCCTTCCATGGCATTTCTAGCAGATCCCCCTTATGCCATCTGAGGAGATCTCTATACCGCAGTCCCTCATAGCAGAGCTCGATGCCTCTCTCACGTCTGATCTCGAGTAGATACTTGTCATGGATCTCGGGGAAGTAGGTCTCCCGCATATATGGGTCTGGCGAGGAGGGGATCTCCGGACTTACGCCGGCACGCTCGCGAAGTGGAGCTATGGTAAGCTGCCATATCGTCTGATCAAACTTCCCCAGCTCAGCCATCGCCTCAGCATAGTTGAGCAGGATCTCTCCGTAACGAAGTAGGGTGACTGAGTTGTAAGACTCACCTACGCCATCCAGTCGCTTATCGTCAAGACTGAACTTGAGGATATGATACCCGGTGAAGGTGTAGCCAAAGTTGGGCGGTGCCGGAGTTCCATCACTTCTCTTGTACCCTAAGGATCTGATCGTCTGAGATAGCCTTGGGTCACGATCCTTCATCTCGTCCACGAATAGCATCTTATCATAATCGGGGCGATCAGTAAAGCGAGAGCCATCCTTCATCAGATAGGTATTGACGAATTGCTTATTGAGTCCCCATCTGGCTCCGTAAGTGGCACTATTGTACTTCCACGTGATGTTATGCCATCGCTTCAGAGCGTTATTGTACTCTACGGCGAAGAGTATCTCCTCTACAACCGGCTTCTCACTGATAAAGAGTGTACGATAGTCCGTGTCTGGATGTCCTGTGGAGTAGAGACGATACTTACCGGAATCCATGACTTGCTTCGCTGCGACGGCGGCCTCCTCTAGGAAATGCTTAGAGGACTCCTGCAGACCAAGCTCAGGATGGTACTTTCTGTACGTACCCTCAAATAGACTGATCCTGGACTTTAGTCCTAGAGCTACTTGCTTCGTGATGGTGGTTGCACTCTCATCTTTGATGTCTCGGAGGTTGACAACGGCGTAGTCTAGATCTGCCATGATCGAGTCCATCACCATTGCCCTCGGATCTCGTGGCCGCATCAGCTGCTCCTCGTCATCAGGGTCTATAGGCTCACTGTACCATGGGACATCTCCATAGGTGACCACTTTGTCGAAGTATTCCTTGGCTCTGAAGAGCCTCGCTACACCTATAAAGTGGCGCTTGCTCTTTTCCTCAACCGGGGATGCAGTGGCTTGGGCTATGAAGTAATTGATGTTACGTATGCTAGTCCAGTCCCATTTTTCCTCGTTAACTGGGCTATAGGCTCCTGCGATGAAGGTCGGCGAACTGGTCTTTGACGTAAAGTCCCCCATCCCATCCCTATTAACAACGGACAGTCCACTAGGCAACATAGTCTGGTAGAAGGAATTGGCGTACAGCTCCAGCTCTGTTTCCGACTTGAAGTAATCCTCTGGGGACAGCTTATTTATAGGGGACAGATCCAGGAAGTCAGTACAGGACGCCAGGCATATCAGAGCGGATAGGACACAGCCTGCTCTCTTTAGATTATTCATTGTATGGTGCTTAATAGGTGATTTGGAGACCGACAGTCCAGGATTTCAGCATCGGGTAAGCGTAGCCCTGCCCCTGTCCATTAGTGAGTTCCTTCTTTGGATTCTCGATCACTTCGGGATCGAAGTTTGGAGCGTGCTTGGAGAGATTAGAGTATGTCAGTACGTTCTGACCTGTCAGATACAGCTGAGCACGTGTGAGCTTGAGCTTGCTTAGGACAGAGGAGTCGAGGTTATACGTAAGGGTGACATTCTTTAGTCTGATGTAGCTGGCGTCCTGCAGATATCTGGTCTGAGGTGCCCCTAGTGATCTCTTAGTCCCCAGAGCTGTATACCCTCTAAATCGGGGGAAGTAGGCGTCAGGGTTTTCCTCTGTCCAGTGATTATTGATAAGATAGGTAGGCTGGTATCCATACGGTCTATTGTAAGGACCATAGAAGAGCCCCGCCTCCGGCGAGAAATACCAGTCTCTCTTCCCTACGCCCTGGAAGAAAAGTGAGAGTCCAATATTGGACCAATTGACTGACATATTGAGTCCAAATTGGTATCGTGGAGAGCTGTTCCCGATGATCCTCCTGTCTCCCGGGTGGGTAACAGTGTTTGAGCCCTGATTGATGACGTGATCATTATTTAGGTCCGCAAACTTCAGATCGCCGGGGAGCCAGACCCTGTTATTGGAGTTCTGCAGGTAGCTCTGGTCAGCGTGAGTCTTGATATCAATCTCGTCCTTAAAGAAGCCCAAGGTCTCGTACCCCCATATCTCGCCTATGACCTCGCCCTTGTAGTGCTTCCCCAGTATCATCTCATCATTATTGTACCGCGTAATCCTAGACGTGCTGTCCCACACAGACGCTCTGATACTCCAGAGAAAGTCCTTCCCTCCAAGATCAAATTGGTCCTTCCACGAGAGGGATGCCTCCCAGCCGGTCGTCGACATATCCGCATAGTTGCCGAAGGGGACTTTATTACCAAAGACGCTCGGCAAAGGCTTGCTCTCAGTAAACATATCCTTCGTCTGCCGATCATACCAGTCCAGGACAACCTCCAATCGATTGTTGAAAAGGTTGGCATCCAGCCCAATATCGATCGTATTGGCAGTCTCCCAGGTGAGCCCGTCAGGTATGACATTGGGCATAGAGGTATAGGTCTTCCGGACACCATTGAGCAGCACAGAGGTCTGACCCACTCCCATCGTCTCCAGAAATCTATAGGGAGGGACATTACCATTGCCGAGTGAGCCATAAGATGCACGTATCTTGAGGTTGTCGATCCAGCTGCGACTTGCGGACATGAAGGGCTCATCGCTGACCCTCCATCCCACTGAGAGTGACGGGAAAAATCCGAAGCGTTGACTCGCAGGGAATTTTGAAGACCCATCGTACCTGCCATTAGTCTCGATCAGATAACGCCCCTGATAGTCATACGACAGTCTGTAGAATAGACCCATAAACGACCAGTCGCTGCCCCCTCCTCCTATACTGTAATTGAGGCCATCCATCAGATCGTAGTCAGGCAATTGCTCTGACAAGAGTCCGTCTCTGGACGTACTCAGTCGGCGTGATGACTGCTTCTCGATATTGTAGCCAAGGAGAGCCGTAAGGTGGTGCATATCCCGGAACGTGTCCTTGTACTGGGCTGTGACGTTCCCGCCGAGGTATGATATGCGCTCATTATATGATCTGAGCTGACTCTTCCCGAAGCGCCTGACCTCGCCCGGACGTATGCTGTAGTCGATGTAGTTATTTGATCGCATCTCTTCCCTAAATGACTTAGAGAATGTAAAGTCCGCCTTGACCATCAGCTTATCGTCAAGTGCATACCCTGTCAGGCTGCTGATGGACTTTGTAGAGTCATAGTCTGTCAGGGACTTATTCTTCTGCTCGATAAATGCAGCCACACCATTATATACCGCTGAGTGTGTATAGGTCCCGTCCGGGTTACGTAGCACTGCGATCGGATAGCCCTGGTGCTCAAATTGACGCCAGATATTCCCGTCCCCGTCTGATAGCATCGGATACTTATACGAGTACTTATTGTACTCCACATTCTCATCAAATGTTAGCCATGGGGTGATCTTTACTGAGCCTTTCAGCCTAAGATTGTACTTATGAAATTTGTCAGCATTGTAATTAAAGATCCCGTCTTGGAAGTAATATCTGGCAGAGGAGTACAGACGGACTCTCTCTGACCCACCGCTGACTGATACGGCCTGCTCCGTCGCGAAGGATCGGCTCTTATATATCATCTTGTACCAGTCTGTATCCCCGAAGTACCAGTACTGCCCCTTACTCTCATTGTAGATTGCTTCGGGTGCATTAGGATTTATGTCCTGTTCCTTGAGTGCGTCCAGATACTCTACCGAAAAGGGATATATGTTATTCACCGATATAGGGAAGGACTTATAGTCATACCAGGCGTTGAAGGCATCAGCAAAGTTTTTTGCCCATGAGTACCCATCAGTATTGAGCTTGGGGACAACGGTGGGCTGATTGATCGAGTAGTTACTTGATACGTTCACTTGGATCTTCCCTTCGGCAGCTTTCTTTGTGGTTATGAGGACTACCCCAAAGGCAGCACGAGATCCATAGATCGCCGATGAGGCCGCATCCTTGAGTACAGAAATGCTCTCTATGTCATTTGGATTGATCATCGACGGGTCTCCCTCTACGCCATCGATGAGTACAAGGGCCGAACCGCCAGCGCCGATGGAAGTCCTACCTCGGACATTGAAGGACACTGAGCGAGTGGGGCTACCATCGGGCATTGATATGTTTAGATTTGGGATCATCCCCTGTAGTCCTCTGGCGAGATTAGGTAGGGGTCTATTCTCAAGGACATCTCCACCGACCTGACTCACAGCACCAGTGAGATTGACCTTCTTCTGACTACCATATCCCACTACAACAAGCTCGTCGAGCAGGTCGGTATTCTCCCTAAGAGTGATGTCGAGTGGAGATGTCCCATCCCATACAACGGTGATATCCTCAAAGCCCACGTAGGAAAACCTGACTCTCTGCCCGACCTGTAGCTTGATGGCATACTCCCCATCTGCCCTCGTGACCGTGCCTTCTTTAGTCTCCTGCACGACAATACTTACACCGGGAAGTGTACCCCCTGTCGCGTCACGGACCACTCCCCTTAGGAGCTCCTTCTCTTCTGCGTATGACAGTACTGCAGAGGAACTAAGAGCGGAGACAAGCAGTCCTGACAAGAAGCACTTGAGGAAAGATCTGGTGCTGTAACTCATTGTTTCAAAATAAATTGCCGAGTAAACGTTAGTAATTATTTCTATTTATTACACGGCAAAAGTATGTTAATTGTATTTCTATGAGGTGTACTCGATGTTAAGATTGCGTGACCAATAGAACAGACGAAAGACCTGATCAAGTGAGTTGACCAGATCTTTCGCTCCATACAGCACAATGATATATGACCGTATTAGCCGTACAAGGAGAGTTTCATTCGGCGGCTTTACCCATGAGTAAAAACACCGCATCCGACATCTCGCACAATGAGCCTTAGGTCATTACACGAGATGTCGGATGCAGTAGTAGAGATAGGGGTCAGAAGTCGGCTGTAGAGCCACCGCCACCGGAGGCGCCACCACCAAAACCACCGCCAAAGCTACCTCCTCCGCCGAAGCCACCGCTACCGAAGCCCCCACCCCAGATCACCGGTCCGAAGCCACTACCCCGACGGCGGATACGCTCTGCCCGATCGGTATGACCGCAGTGCTCACACTTACCGACCGTCACCTGCCTGCCATAAGCATTGACAGAGACAGAAGCGTGGTAAGCCTTCACGCCACAGGATGGACAGCGATAGTACTCCCGAGAGTCTCTGTCGAGGCTCATCACCTGCGACCTGTGACACTGATCACAGACCAGCACCGGATGGGCGACACTCCGAAGTTTCTCCTCAAGAGCCTCTCCGGCATTGAGATAGGAGAGGTTATTGGGATACCTCAGTCTGGTGATGGTACCGTGAGAGCCACAGTAGGGACAGTCCTTGAGGCGGCGCTGCCACTTCGACTTCAGCCAAAGGTATACAGGGAGGAATATCAGGAGAAATCCCGGCAGGAAACCTATCGCCATCGGAAGTACCTCCGACCCTCTTCGCCTGATGATAGAGTACTTCTCCGCCGGAGTCCCTCCCAGACGGACCCGCCCGAAGAGCCCCAGCAGAGCCAGCACCGCCACCACTGAAGAGAGGATCCCATAGCCGGCGAAGATCGTCAGCAGATCCTCGTCGCTCATCTCATCGTCGGTGTAGTCGACGTTCCCATCATTGGACGGGTCATAGCCCTCGCTGAGATAGGTATCTATCTGACCGATCCCTGCGAGGAAGGCATCCTTGGACCTTCCCTCCTTGATCCCCGGGATGAGGATCCGCTGAGAGATGCCGTAGGTGGCGGCGTCGGGTAGCGCCCCCTCGAGACCATACCCGGTCTCGAAGCGGATCAGCCGTCGCCTCTGGGTCACATAGAGGATCAGCAGACCATTATCATCCTCGGCCTTACCAAGTCCCCATAGCTGGAAGAGCTCCTCCGTAAAGGTCTCCGGGTCATCATTCTCAATCGCCGGCAGCACCACCAGCACCACCTCCACAGTGTGTCGCTCTCTCAGGTCGTAGAGAGCTCGGTCAATCTCCGACCGCTCATCCGGCGTGAAGTACCCCTCCGGGTCGCTGACGAAGCATCGGTAGTCCTGCTTCTGGACATTAGGTACATCCTCAGGGCGATAGTCCCGCTCCTCAGCTCTTGCCACCCCGGAGAGGAGCAGCAGGAGCAGGGTAAGGGGAAGGAGAAAGAACCGCTTCACGGTCAGAACTTCACCTCAGGGGCACGATCCGCACCGGCGACGGACTCGAAGTAAGGCTTAGCCTTGAAGCCCAAGATAGAGCCAAAGATGTTATTGGGGAACTTGCGGACAAAGGTATTATACTCCTGTGTCACCTCGTTGAAGCGCTTCCGCTCCGTGGAGATGCGGTTCTCTGTTCCCTCGAGCTGTACCTGGAGAGCCTTGAAGTTCTCATTCGCCTTTAGATCCGGGTAGCGCTCCGAGACGGCGAGGAGTCGACCGAGAGCCTGAGAGAGCTCACCCTGAGCCTGCTGATAGGCAGCAAGGTCCTCGGGGGTCATCTTCGTCGGGTCGACAGTCATCTGGGTCGCCTTGGCACGTGCCTCCACGACACCCTCCAGCGTCTCCCGCTCATGGGTGGCGTAGCCCTTTACCGTATTGACAAGATTGGGGATCAGGTCAGCACGGCGCTGATACTGATTCTCCACCTGGCTCCACGCCTGGCGCACGCCCTCCTCTTGTTGCACCGCTTTATTATTAAAGCTAATGCCGGCGACGACCGCCCAGAGGACAAGCAGGATGAGGACGACAATGGCTATCAGGCTACCTTTATTACTCTTACTCATGATTACTCTATTGATAGGGTTTATACTCAGTCTTATTACTCATCGCAAAGGACGATCTCGCCGCGATGCACCTTGCGGGTGCAGTACTCGCACTGCATGATCTCCTGCTCCCGATTGAGGAGTCGGAAGGCGCTCTTCATCGGTTCGTTATTGGTGATACACTTGGGATTGGGGCACCGGACGAGACCGCGAATGTCATCCGGCAGGGTGACGTACTTCTTCTCCACCACCTCGTACTCACGAATCACATTGATCACAATCTCTGACGAGACGAGAGCGAGGCGATTAAGCTCCTCCTCGGTGAAGAACTTATCCTCCACCTTGATGATCCCCTTCTGTCCGATCCGCTTGCTGCGGAGGTTCTGCCCGATGGTGATAGGCACATCGAGGCTGTCAAGGTGGAGGAGACGGACCACCTTGAAGAGGTGCTCCACAGGGATATGGTCGATGACCGACCCATTCTTGATCGCATTGACCCGCAGCTGACCTTTCTCTACTTTAGTCATAGTACTCGTGCATTGGTTACTCGGTGACAGGAATATTGAGAGCCCTACAGATCAGAGCCTCACGGACATAGAGACCATTTTGCGCCTGAGTGAAGTAGTAGGCGTACTTCGTCCTATCCACATCCATGGCGATCTCATTGACCCTGGGGAGGGGGTGAAGGACACGCATCGTCTCCTTGGCCGGCCGTAGCATTTCGGCGCGGAGGATAAAGGAGTCCTTCACTGCCTCGTAGTCCTCATCGTCCGTAAAGCGCTCCCGCTGGATCCGCGTCATATAGAGGATGTCAGTCTGGGCGATGATCTCAGGCGTCAACTCGTGCGAGTACTCGGTCGGGATATGGTGCTCATCGCAGTAGTCCCTATATTCCGCCGGCAGGGCCAGCATATCAGGAGAGACGAAGATGAAGTGGGGGTGGAAGTAATTCATCCCCTCGATCAGTGAGTGGACCGTGCGCCCAAACCGCAGATCCCCCACCATCGTGATCGTGAGGTCCTCCAGCCCGCCCTGCGTCCTGCGTATCGAGTAGAGGTCGAGCATCGTCTGCGAGGGGTGCTGATTGGCCCCGTCGCCGGCATTGATGATCGGGATCTCAGTCACCTCGCTGGCATACTTGGCCGCCCCCTCGAGGAAGTGGCGCATGATGATCAGGTCGGCGTAGTTGGAGACCATCTTGATGGTGTCGTGCAGGCTCTCGCCCTTTGACGTGCTGCTGGCACGCGCATCGGAGAAGCCGATCACCCGACCGCGAAGGCGATTGACAGCGGTCTCGAAGCTGAGACGCGTCCTGGTGGAAGGCTCAAAAAAAAGCGTCGCCGCCACGCGACCCTGCAGAAAGTCACGATTGGGCTGACGCTCGAAGCACTCCGCCATATCAAGGATCCGAAGAATCTCCTCCTCTGAGAGTTGATTGATCGAATAGAGACTGTTTTGATTCATAGTCGCGTATTCATGAATGTGCTTATCTGACACAAATATACCACTATTCGAAACCTTTGCAAATGCTTATCCGCCCGCAGAGGCACCCCCTCACCGAGGATCCGTCCACCCCAAAAAGGCAAGCAAGAGTGACGGCAGGGGTGACGCACAGTGGTACAGAAGCCACTCGACTCATTGTGAAGAGTGGGGAGCGAAGCGCCCCTTGCGGGTGCACGCTTCATAGCTGTGAAGCTCAAATTCATCACCCCTACCCAAGTAGCCCACTCCTCAGGGAAATCTCTAATACCGATATTAGTGAAGCCTAATACCGATATTAGACTTCACTAATATCGGTATTAGATAGAGCTCCTATCCATCGGGCATTAGACACCTCTCCCTTATGAACACCACAGTAAGGGCAATCTCTTTTTCCTCCCCCTCCCGGCCTCCATCAAAATGCGAGCTAGCCTAATTATGCTCGGCAAACAGTATCCTTGGCAAACATGGTTTTTCTTGGGATTAAATTTATGTGCAGAGGTGACGGCACCGGTAAAAGAATTTACCAAACAATTAGCTACATTTGTCGCATAGAGGTGACGGAAACTCCGGGGCTTGACAGTCAGGGGTCGTGCGTCGCTCTCGCGATGAGGTCTCCCGAGTGTGCCGACAGCAGTCGAGATCCCATCTCTGTGAATGTAGTATCATTAATGTGCCGATTATGTATAAGATAGTCAAGAAGGAGCAGATCTCCGAGCGTGTGGTCGCGCTGACCATTGAGGCGCCACTGATAGCGCGGTCGAGCAGACCGGGCAACTTCATCATCTTCCGCGTCGGGGAGATGGGTGAGCGGATCCCCGTGACCTGCGCCAATACCTGGCCTGACGAGGGTCTCATCGAGGTGATCATACAGGCGGCCGGCGTCTCGACCTGGAAGATCACTCACCTCAACGTAGGTGATGAGATCACTGACATCGTAGGTCCCCTCGGCAAGCCGACGGAGATCAAGAAGTACGGCACCGTCGTCTGCATTGGTGGCGGAGTGGGTATCGCGGAGCTCTTCCCCAGCATCAAGGGGATGAAGGAGGCGGGAAATAAGGTGATCGCCATCCTCGGTGCCCGCACAAAGGACCTCATCTTTATGGACGATATGATCGGTGAGGTGGCTGACGAGACGATCGTCATGACTGATGACGGGACGATGGGACAGAAGGGGGTGGTCACCCTCGGACTGGAGCAGGTGATCGAGCGCGAGCCGGTCGACCTGGTGATCTGTGTGGGTCCGGCCATCATGATGAAGTTTGTTGCCCTCACGACGGAGAAGCACAAGATCCCAACCCTAGCGTCCCTCAACTCGATCATGGTCGACGGCACCGGTATGTGTGGTGCCTGCCGCGTCACCGTGGGTGGGGAGACAAAGTTTGTCTGCGTGGATGGGCCGGAGTTTGACGCCCACCAAGTGGACTTTGACGAACTGATGATGCGCCTGAGGGCCTTCAAGCCCATCGAGGAGCAGAAAAATAGAGAGGCAAACTTAGACTTTAGCAGGAGATGAACGTAGACTACGAACTGGTAAAAGAGCGGCGCAAGGCCGCCTGGCGTGCTGATCTGCGCAATCAGCTGAAGACCAAGGAGCGGATGGCTATCCCGCGTGCCGTCATGCCGACACAGGAGGGGAAGACTCGCGCTCACAACAATGAGGAGGTAGCTCTCGGGATCTCTAGCGAGACCGCAATGGTGGAGGCAAGGCGCTGCATCGACTGCGCTAAGCCCACCTGTATGGAGGGTTGCCCCGTGGCGATCAATATCCCCACCTTCATCAAGAATATCGAGAGGGGAGACTTCAAGGAAGCGATCGACGTAATCCACGAGACCAGCTCCCTCCCCGGTGTCTGCGGTCGTGTCTGCCCTCAGGAGAGACAGTGCGAGGCGAGATGCATCCACACCAAGAGCGGTGACCCCGCGGTGGCGATCGGCTTCCTGGAGCGCTTTGTCGCCGACTGGGAGCGGGAGCAGATCACAGCCGGCAAGATCCCTGCGACGCAGATCTGTGCCGACAAGAAGGGGATCAAGGTGGCTGTCGTCGGCTCAGGTCCTGCCGGACTCGCCTGTGCCAGTGACCTCGCCAAGATGGGCTACACGGTGACCGTCTTCGAGGCTCTCCACGAGCTGGGAGGCGTGCTGAGATACGGGATCCCAGAGTTTCGGCTCCCCAATGAGATCGTAGACTTCGAGATTGATAAGCTGAAGAAGATGGGAATCGACTTCCACACCAACGTGATCGTCGGCAAGACCCTCTCTTACGAGGATCTGGTGGAGCAGGGCTTCAAGGCGATCTTCGTCGGTAGCGGTGCCGGTCTGCCTCGCTTTATGGGTATCCCGGGAGAGAATTTCATCGGCATCATGTCGAGCAACGAGTACCTGACGCGCGTCAATCTCATGCACGCCAACACCCCCGGGGCAGATACACCGATCTACCACAGCAAGCGCGTAGCCGTCATCGGTGGCGGCAATACCGCCATGGATGCCGTCCGCACAGCCTTACGCCTCGGAGCAGAGCATGCGATGATCGTCTATCGCCGGAGCGAGGAGGAGATGCCTGCCCGCCGGGAGGAGATCGAGCACGCCAAGGAGGAGGGCGTGGACTTTATGAACCTCTACAACCCCATCGAGTATCTTGCCGATGAGAGCGGTCACGTCACCACGATGAGACTCCAGCATATGCGTCTCGGTGAGCCTGACGAGGGTGGCCGTCGCCGTCCCGTACCGATCGAGGGGGATATCATCGAGGTGGAGGTGGACGAGGTGATCGTCAGCATCGGCGTCCAGCCCAATCCCATCATCCCGACCCACTTCGAGGGACTCAAGATCAGCAGCCATGGGACCATCGAGGTGGATGAGGAGAGGCATCAGAGTCAGCTCAGCGACGTCTTTGCCGGTGGGGACATCGTACGCGGTGGAGCCACCGTGATCCTTGCCATGGGCGATGGACGCACCGCAGCTGCCGGCATGAATACCTACCTGATGGACCTGTAAGAGGATGAGCCTCGACAGCCTGATGACATCACATTTACAATAAAGACAAATGAAAAAGAGATCACTCCTAATTCTCTCACTCACGCTCACCGCTATGAGCTTCAGCGCCTGCTCGCAGGACAAGACCTCGACACTCCGTGGCACCGACCTACCCTCATCGATGGAGGGGCAGTACGTCTACCTCTACGATGGGCAGGACAAGGTGGACTCCGTGACAGTCAAGGACGGCTCCTTTGAGCTCAAGATGGCCAAGGATACTCCCGTCAAGCTCTTCACCATCCTGATGGGAAGTAAGGGTATGCCCTTCTTCTCCGAGCCGGGGACCTCTACCTTAGTCGTGGACAGCACCAGCTTTGCCTACGACCCCTCATCTACAGAGCTTAATAAGAAGGTCACCACACTCTACAACCGCTTCGACGCCCTCTACGGCGACTTTATGGCCGCCAACCATCAACTGATGCAGGAGGTGCAGGCAAATGGCGGGACCATCACCGAGGAGCTCTCCGCCAAGGGGACGAAGCTCTCGGAGGACTTCAATGCCAAGGTCGGTGTACTCTCAAGGGAGTATTTTGACCAAAATAAGGACAATCCTCTCGGTCTCCTGGCCCTCTCCATCTACCCAATGACCGACCCCAAGGGCTTCGTGGAGATGTACGAGTCGGCAGGCGAGGCGATCACGTCGAATGCCGACATGCAGAAGCTCTACTCGATGCAGAAGGGCGAGCTGAAGACCGCTGCCGGTAGTCCCTACACCGATGTGACGATGACGGACGAGACCGGCAAGAGCGTGAAGCTGAGCGACTATATGGAGGAGGGCAAGTACCTCTTAGTCGACGTGTGGGCCTCATGGTGCGGTCCCTGCCGTGCTGCGATGCCTCACCTGGCGGAGATCGCCAAGGACCACGCCGGCACCATCACCGTGCTGAGCGTCGGCGGGCTCAACGAGACGCCCGAGGCGAATGCGAAGGCAAAGGAGGAGCTTGGGATGACCTGGAGTACCTTCTTCGACAGCAAGTCCTCGCTGGCTGATGCCTACGGAGTGAAGAGCATCCCTACCCTTATACTGATCAGCCCCGAGGGTAATATCGTGCTGAAGACCAATAGGCCCGACGAGATCTCGAGCAAGATCAAGGAACTGGACCTCTGAGGTCTGGTCCCCTATTACCGACATTTTTATCACACTTATACACATTGTACCAATAGCATGAATAAACTAAAGCACACGGTCGCACTGATCGCCGGGCTCGTACTTGTAGCCGGATGCCAGAGCAGTCCAAAGTTCTCCCTCAAGGGGAGCAACCTCCCCGAGGAGATGGAGGGCAAGTACCTCTACCTCATACAGGACGAGGACAACAAGGACTCCGTACTGGTAAGCAATGGCTCCTTTGCCTTCACCTCCGACAGCACCGACGTGACGAAGATCTGGTACGTCGTCTCCAAGGACGCTCAGATCCAGACCCCGATCATCCGCGAGGCAGGAGACTTCACCCTCACTCGAGGCGAGGATGGCAAGTATACCATCACCGCAGCTGACGAAGCCAAGTCGCTCAACGCAGTATACAGGGACTTCTCTAAGGAGATGGACGAGACGCTGGCTCCGATCACTCAGGCCTACAGAGCCAAGGATCAGGAGCTCTCCAAGGAGGATATCGGTGCCGAGGCTGCCGACAAGCTGCAGGCAGAGATCCAGGAGCTCGAGAAGGAGTATACCGATGCCAATAATAAGCTCGCCCGTAAGTACTACGAATCCAATAAGGACAACGTGATCGGTGCCGTAGCTTTCTCTCAGCTCCAGTTTGACAGTGATGAGGACTTCATCTCCGCTTACGAGGGCGCCTCAAACGTGGTGAAGGAGGATAAGAATCTCAAGAACCAGTACGACTCTATGAAGCTCGCCCTCGAGACCTCTGAGGGCAAGCCCTACAAGGGTGACTTCGTCATCGATGATGGTGAGGGTACGACAGTGAAGCTCTCCGACTATATGGAGGCGGGCAAGTATCTGCTGGTGGACTTCTGGGCCTCCTGGTGCGGACCGTGCCGCCAGGCCATGCCACACCTCGCCGGCATCGTGAAGGATCACAGCAAGACCATCACCGTGCTGAGCGTCGGTGTGTGGGAGAAGAGCAAGGAGAATAACGACTCCGCTCGCAAGGAGCTGGGCATCACCTGGAATACCGCCTTCGACAAGGAGAGCCAGTCCGTCAAGGAGTACGGCATCCTCGGCATCCCGACCCTCCTGCTCGTCAATCCTGAGGGGACGATCGTCTATCGTGGCCACAGCCCGCAAGATCTGGACGCTAAGATCAAGGAGCTCGGTCTCTAAGCCGGACCTTTTCTCCTAAGAAAAATAGTACATTTGAGGGATCGCTTCTCAGCAGGAGAGGCGGTCCCTCTTTTTTGTATCACGCATAAGGATATTCTCAAAGTCATGAAGAAATACCTCACATCACTCGCTCTTGTGGCGCTACTCTGCGGTTGTCAGAGCCATACCGAGACCTGCACCATCAAGGGTAGCGAGCTACCGGCCGAGCTGGAGGGCGCCATGGTCTACCTCGTCACCGACCCCATTGGCACCGACTCAGCCCGCATCAGCAACAATAGTTTCACTCTCAATAGCAGCACCCCCTCCGACACTCTGCTGGGGATGATCTCGATCCCTCAGGGCGATATTGAGCTGCCCTTCATACCGGAGAGTGGCGACTTTACCCTCACTCAGACCCCGAGCGGCGCTATCACGATCACGTCAGAGGATCCCGCGAGCCTAAATGGAGCGCTCACCTCCTTTACCAAAGAGGTAGAGGAGCAGACGGCCGCTCTCGCATCCAAGCAGGAGTCGCTCGAGCAGCAGCTCAAGGAGACGAGTGACCCTAAGGCGTCTCACGAGATCCAGGCGCAGATCGATCAAGCACGTGTGGAGCGCGCCGGAGTGCGGAGTGCGATCGCCGCCAAGTACTACGAGAGCCACCATGATGACCTCGTAGGGGCGCTGATGTTCCGTGAGCTGGACTATGCCGATGAGGCGGAGTATGTGTCTCTCTATGAGGGAGCATCAGACCTTGTGCAGAGAGACGCTAAGAATACAGAGCGGTACAGCAAGGCAAAGAGCGCACTGGAGACCTCCGTCGGCAAGCCCTACAAGGGAGACTTTGAGATCCCCGATGGGGAGGGGAAGAGCGTCAAGCTCAGCGACTATATGGATGGCAAGAGGTACCTGCTACTGGACTTCTGGGCCTCCTGGTGCGTCTATTGCCGACAGGCTATGCCGGAGCTGAGGCAGCTCTCCGAGGAGCACAGCAAGACCCTCCGCGTGCTAAGCATCGGCGTGCGAGAGAAGTCAAAGGCTGACAACGACCGCGCCAAGGAGAGCCTCGGGCTCAGCTGGGAGACGATATTCGACAAGGACAATGTCTCCTACGATACTTATGGCGTCCTCGGCATCCCGACACTGATCCTGATCAGCCCTGAGGGCGAGATCGTCTTCCGCGGCTACCAGCCGGCAAAGCTTCAGGAGAAAATCACCGAGCTAGGTCTGTAATCATGAGAGTAGTAGTCAATGGACAACCGGTCACCCTCTTTGCAGGAGCTGTCGTAGCCGATGCGATCCGGGCTTGGGCAACCGAGGCGGGCGAAAAGACATCCGGATGGATCGCGAGGGACGAGAATGGACTAGAGGTGGCACCAGATGGACCACTGGAGGAGGGAATGAGACTGACCGTAACCCAACAAAGCTGAGTACAAGCAATGAAACACATCAATACACTCACCGTGATCACCGGTGCCCTGCTCACCCTGCTCCTCGCAGGCTGCGGTGTCTCGTCGCATCACAAGTCAGGCAACCACATCCGCATCCTCTCGGTGAATGATATGCACGCAGGGATGGAGCGCATGCCCCGCTTCGCCTTCATCGTCGACAGTCTCCGGAGGGAGTACCCCGAGCTGCTGATACTCTCGGGCGGAGACAACCAGACCGGCAATCCCTTCAACGACCAGTACGACCCCAAGGGGTGGCCGATGATAGAGATGATGAATGCGATCGGCTTCGATGCCTCCGTGGTGGGCAATCACGAGTTTGACACCGGGCGGGAGGGTTTCGCCTACTTAGTGAGCCACGCCACCTTCCCCTTCCTCTGTGCCAATATGGAGCCGACGGCCGACTTGCCGATACACCCGAGGATGACGCTGAGGACGAAGAACGGCTACACCGTGGGCATCATCTCGCTCCTCTTCATCAACGAGCTGGGCATCCCCGACTCTCATCCCGACAAGGTACGCCCCTTTACCTTCCACGAGCCGATGGAGAGCTACGAGCGCTACCTCGGGATGCGGGACAGCGTCGATGTACTTCTCTTCCTCAATCACTATGGTGTCCTGCACGACCAAGCTCTCGCCAAGGCACTGCCGTCCGGTGTGGTGGACCTGATCGTCGGCGGACACTCGCACACCAAGATCGACAGGGAGCTGTATGAGAATGGTATCCTAATCACTCAGGCCGGCTCCAAGCTCCACTACTGCACCCTGACGGACCTCACCCTCGGACCGGATCGGAGAGTCATCGCCCGAAGCTCCAGGCTCATCCCGATAGAGGAGGGTGGCAAGGAGCAGCCTGCGATGAGGGCACTCGTCGACAAGATCTTCGCCAATCCTGAGATGCACAAGACACTCGCCACTACGGAGGAGGGTCTGCTGAGCAAGGAGGAGCTGGGCTACCTGATGACCGACGCATTCCGCGAGGTGACGGGAGCTGACTTTGCCCTCACCAATCCCGGAGGCATCCGCATCGACTCCATCGCTCCCGGTCCGATCTCGATGCTGGATGTCTACACCCTGGATCCCTTCTCCAATCAGATGATGACCGTCGAGCTCACTCCCGCAGAGCTACACCGGCTCTTTGAGAGCGGCTTTGACCAGCTCGATGACCGGCAACCGATCGTCCCCTCCGGGCTGCACGTCACCTACGCCCTCAGGGCCGACGGGACCCTCGAGGGGGTCACGATCCTGGACGACAACGATCAGCCCCTCGACCCTGACCGCACCTACAAGGTGGCACTCAGCAGCTATGCCGCATCGGTATACTCCTATGGGGACAAGTCGAGGGTCAAGGACGAGCACCTGACCTCCGAGGAGGCGATCATCGCCTACCTCAGCCGCCATCGGATCGCCCCGGACTACTCCGAGGAGCACCGGATCACCATCTTCACGGTGGAGGAGTGAGGGGAAGTGTTAATTGCAGAAGCAATTCTGTAATTCGCCCGATAATCGATACATCGAACTTTCTTTTTCGCTACATTTACCTCATCAAATAAGTCAAACCATTTATTTCCTAACTTTTACAATCTATCTATCATCATGAAAGGATACGCAATGCTCCGGATCGGGGAAGCAGGCTGGATCGAGAAGCCGGTCCCCGAGTGTGGTCCCATGGACGCCATCTGTAAGCCGCTCGCTGTAGCAATCTGCACCAGCGACGTACACACCCTCTGGGAGGGCGCCATAGGCGATCGTCACAATATGATCCTCGGTCACGAGTGCAGTGCCGAGGTGGTCAAGGTAGGCGAGCTGGTCAAGGACTTCAAGCCCGGCGACCGGGTCATCGTGCCGGCCATCACTCCCGACTGGAACTCTCTCGAGGCTCAGGCCGGCTACTCTATGCACAGCGGTGGGATGCTGGCAGGATGGAAGTTCTCCAACTTCAAGGATGGTGTCTTCGGCGAGTACTTCCACGTCAATGACGCGGACGGCAACCTGGCACACCTCCCCGAGGACTTTGACCCCGTCGAGGCGACCCAGCTCAGCGACATGGTGCCGACAGGTTTTCATGCTGTGGAGCTGGCGGATGTGCAATTTGGCGACGTGGTGCTGGTGATCGGTATCGGTCCTGTGGGTCTGATGTCCGTTGCCGGCTGCGCCCTTCGCGGAGCCTCCCGGATCATCGCTGTCGGCACCCGACCCGTCTGCGTCGAGGCAGCCAAGGGCTACGGTGCGACCGACTTCATCAGCTACAAGGATGGCTCCATCTCCGAGCAGGTACTTGCCATGACGGACGGTAAGGGAGTGGACAAGATCTGTATGGCCGGCGGCACGGTGGACACCTTCTCTGAGGCAGTCAAGGCGCTCAAGCCCGGTGGCAAGATCGGTAACGTCAATTACCTCGGCAAGGGTGACACCATCGGGATCCCGCGCGTCGAGTGGGGCGTCGGTATGGGTCACAAGCAGATCAATGGCGGTCTGATGCCCGGCGGTCGTCTCCGTATGGAGAAGCTTGCCCGCCTCGTCTCCTTCGGTCGTCTCGACCTGAAGCCGCTCTGCACCCACGTCTTCGAGGGCTGGGATAAGCTCCCCGAGGCACTGCAGCTTATGCGCGATAAGCCTGCAGACCTGATCAAGCCGATCGTTGTGGTCAATAAATAACCTACCCGATAGTATATTTATAGCAAGAGAAGGTCTCCACCCGGACTATCCGGATGGAGACCTTCTCTTTTTATAGGTCTTAGACCTACAGCTTACTTGATAGAGGCCTCGTAGATGCCATCGATAGAGGCACCGATGGTCTTATTGAACTCCTCATCGCTCTGCTGTGCAGAGAGTCCCTCAGCGAGACCGCGAGAGAAGGAAGCGATGATGCCGTGATTCTTAGCCAGCAGCTCATTGGCGTGCTCGCGGCTGTAGCCACCGGAGAGGGCTACGACACGGACGATATTCTTGTGCTCGATGATCTCCTTGTAGAAGTTGTCTACCGTCGGGAGAGTGATCTTGAGCATCACGGGCTGATCCATCTTGTCGAGCTGAGCGAGGATCTCTCGCTTGAGGATCTCCTCAGCCTTAGCCTTATCGGGGCAGTGGATGTCCACCTCAGGCTCGAGGATCGGCATCAGGCCGTGAGAGAGGATCTTCTTACCCCACTCAAACTGCTGTGCCACAATAGCCTTGATACCCTCCTCATTGGCCTGCTTGATGACGCTGCGCTCCTTGGTACCAAAGATATGGTGCTTCACAGCATCCTCGCAGAGGTCATCGAGACCGGGGAAGTCCTTCATCAGCTGTACGCCGTCCTTCTCCTCGCAGAGACCCTTGTCGACCTTGAGGAAAGGTACGATGTGGAGGTTCTCCCAGAGGTAGTCGGGCGTCTTCTTGCCATCGATCTCACCGCGCATGGTGCGCTCGAAGAGGATCACACCGATGATCTTGTGCTCAGCAAAGCCGGGGCTCTTGATCATACGGGTGCGCATCTCGTGGATGAGCTCAAACATCTCCGTCTCATTGCTCCAGGCATCCTCGGTCAGACCGTAGGACTTCAGGGCCTTGGGCGTAGAGCCACCACTCTGGTCAAGGGCACCAATGAAGCCCTTGCCGTTTTTCATCTGTTCTAGCTGTTCCTTGTTCATCTCTTTTTTACCTTAATATAAATTGATTGGAGCTGTAATAATGTCTTGTCACTGCAGGGACTGATCCCTTTCTATCCTCAAAGATACAAATTTTCTCCGACCTATGCAGCGCGAGTTACTGAAATCTTTTTGGATAATAGCACTTTTAACCTCTCTTCATAGTCTAAATCGCCCCCGACTCTCGTGGTGCGCGATCAGCTGATCGTACCGATCGACCACCTCCCCGACCACATCCTCCCAGGTGCGGGAGATCGTGTGGGGGATCCGATCCGCCACACGCTGCCGTCCCTCCACATCACGGATCGTCTCGATGATCTTTTCCGCATAGACGCGCGGATCATTTTGCCTGGCGATAAAGGCGTTGACCCCATCCTGGAAGGGCGCAGCACAGGTGGTCCCCTCCAGCAGCAGGCTCGGTGTGTGCATCAGCGCTGCCTCGCGGATCACATTGCCATAGGTGTCATAGAGAGAGGGGAAAAGGAAGAGATCCGCCGCCGCATAGTACGAGAAGAGCTCGGTCCTATCCTTGATCGTGCCGGGGAATATCGCCTTATCCTGCAGGCCTAAGCTCTTCGCCTTCTCAATAAACTTCCCACGCGCCGCACCACTGCCGAGGGAGTAGAAGAGGAACTTCCGATCACCCAGCAACGCAAGACTATCGAGGATCATCCCGATATTCTTGATCCGGATCTGCTGACCGACAAAGAGAAAGAGTGGCGTCTCATCATCCAGCCCCAGCTCACGCCGCTTCCGCTCACGGAGTACGGACCAGTCCTCGCTGACCGTCTCCACGCCATTGGGCACCACAGCGATCTGCCCCCGCTTCTCCCTAAACCCATACTCATGCATCGTCTCGAGGATCGACTCATCGGTGATCCACACCTGATCGGCATGGCGGTAAAACTCCATGATCCAGTCCTGCGCCAGATGAGAGAGGAAGCGGCTCTTGGTCGCGCCATAGAAGTCGTCCCGGTACTTGGAGCGAAACGAGGCGATGAAAGGAATGCCCCGCGTACGAGCGATCACCCGACCCATCCGCCCAGTGGTGAAGGGGGCGTGACAGTGGATGAGATCAAAGGGCAGGTGATACACCTCGCGAGACGCACTGGTGGGGATGAAGGGCAGCCCCACCGAGTAGGGAGGGCGAGGAGGCACAGGCACTGAGGGGATGCGAGTGATGGGGAAGGGCTCGGGCAACTCAGGCTCGCCCTTAGAGTACGGGACCACGACGTGCACGTCTCGCCCCATCTTATACATCTGGATCGCATTATTGTAGACAACGGTACCCACCCCATCTACCGCCGGCTGGAAGCTGTCATTGAAAAGTCCGTACATATCTCGCTCAGTCGTGTGTGATCGTTAGTATTATTGCACAAATATACCTATTACTTTCGCTCCTCAGCAACGCTCACCCGGCACTGTGCAGCACAAGCCACCCTCAGTGATGCCGCTCCCCGTGTCTTCATTCAGCAGGAGCCACAACGGCCTGCTTGCCCATACGACACCGGCGCCCAAGACCACAATACGATAGCGAAGGAGGAAAAGAGGAGCGACTTAAGCCGATATTTTGCTACATTTGTATGGCATAGTGGTGGGGGTCGCCATTGACCCTGCCACTACCATTTTGGCGTTACACTCTTAGACACTTTTATATCCCCCAATATGAGACATCTACTCAGACCCACTCATCTGACGATCCTGATCCTGCTCTCCAGTCTGCTGTTAGTCAGCGGGTGCGACAAGAAACGCTTGTCCTACGTCGATATGATCAAGCAAGAGGAGGCGGAGGTGAAGCACTTCACCGACTCCCTCGGCATCCGGACCATCAAGGATCTCCCTGCTGACCTGATCACTCCCGAGGGGACATTTGTCAAGATCAAGGAGGGACTCCTCATTCGCGTGGTGGAGAAGGGGACTCCCGTGACCGGCAGCCAGCGGGTCATCTCTACCCGTATGGAGATTGAGGGCATCGGACCTCGCATCTCCAAGGAGTCGATCAAGCGGATGAGCAATGGCGGTCCCTACAGCGGCGGCACCGGAGCCCTCACCTTCGTCTACACGCCGAAGGGCGAGGATGTGGTCCTTGACCCCAATCAAGACGCACAGGAGAGTGCCAATAACAACCTCCAGTGCGAGGCTCTCCTCGAGGCGGTCCGTCTCGCCGGCGTACCCTCTCGAGTGCAGGTCATCACCTCCTTCCGCCACGGGCCGATAGCTTTCTCCAAGGACGGCTTCGCCCTCTACTTCAAGGATGTCCGCTTTGAGTACAAGAAATAACCGAAAATCGATCATATCATGAGCCTTATCAAGTCCATCTCCGGGATCCGAGGCACCATCGGAGGAAGCGCCTCCGAGGGTCTCAATCCGATCAACATTGTCAACTTCACCGCAGCCTTTGCCACCCAGGCACGGAAAAACTCTCCCATACAGTCCAATAAGATCGTCGTCGGTCGCGATGCCCGTATGTCCGGAGACATGATCCAGCGGATCGTGATCGGCACGCTACAGGCTGTCGGCTTTGATGTGGTGAATATCGGTCTCGCCACCACCCCGACGACAGAGTTTGCCGTCACCGAGGAGGGCGCCGATGCCGGCATCATCATCACGGCGAGCCACAACCCTAAGCACTGGAATGCCCTGAAGCTCCTCAATCACGAGGGCACTTTCCTCACCGATGCTGAGGGACGGGAGGTCTACAGGATGGCTGATGCGGAGGACTTCACCTTCGCCGAGGTGGATCACTTGGGACATGTGGAGCACAAGGACTACACCGATGCCCACGTGCAGATGGTGCTGAGCCTCCCCGAGGTGGACGCTGCTGCGATCCGCGAGGCAGGGCTCACCGTCTGCGCCGACACGATCAACTCCGTCGGCGGCATCGCACTGCCCCGCCTCTTCGACGCACTCGGTGTCAAGAGTGCCTACCTGCTCCATGGCGAGCCTACCGGGGACTTTGCTCATAACCCTGAGCCTCTGCCACAAAATCTTATCGAGCTGGGGCAATTGGTCAAGGAGAAAAAGGCCGATGTCGGCTTCTCCGTCGACCCCGATGTGGATCGCTTGGCGATCTTCTGCGAGGACGGTACCCCCTTCGGTGAGGAGTACACCCTCGTCAGCATCGCCGACTACCTGCTGAGCATCTATCCGGGTAGCGACACCGTCTCCAATCTCAGCTCCACCCGCGCCCTCCGTGATGTCACCATCTCTCATGGAGGCACCTACACGCCGGCCGCTGTTGGCGAGGTGAATGTGGTGACAAAGATGAAAGAGGTGGGCGCACTCATCGGTGGCGAGGGCAATGGCGGAGTGATCTACCCCAAGGCTCACTACGGCCGGGACGCACTCGTCGGCATCGCCCTCTTCCTCACCATGATGGCAAAGCGCTTCCTCAAGCCGACCCAGATCAAGGCGCTCCTACCGCAGTATGCCATGGTGAAGAAGCGTCAGGACCTCACCGGTCTCGACGTGGACAGGATCTTTGACGATATCAAGAGGGCGTATAAGGATCAGTCGATTACCACCATCGACGGAGTGAAGATAGACTTTGCCGACCGCTGGGTCCATCTCCGCAAGAGCAATACCGAGCCGATCATGCGGATCTATGCCGAGGCGCACACAGAGGCCGAGGCTGATGCGATAGCCGAGGAGATCATCTCACACTTTGCTCCCCACGAGACCAATCTCGATGCGTATAAGTAAGGAGAGCATCGTCAAGCGATTTCTACGCTACGTCTCTCTCGAGACCACGTCTGACCCCTCGAGCGAGGAGACTCCCTCCTCGGATAAGGAGTGGGATCTGGCGCACCTCCTCTGCTTCGAGCTGCGCAGCATGGGTCTCGCAGCATCCGTAGACGATCACTGCTACGTCACGGCGACCATCCCTGCCGTAGGGATGACAAGCCAGCCGGTGATCGGTCTGATCGCCCACATGGACACCTCTCCGGACGCCTCCGGACGGGACGTCAAGCCAAGGATAGTCCATTACGATGGCGGAGAGATCCCACTCAATGAGTCGGGCTCTATCACTCTCACTCCTCAGAAATTCCCCGAGCTGGCACGGTACGTGGGCCAAGAGCTGATCGTCACCGATGGCACCACGCTCCTCGGGGCGGACGACAAGGCCGGTGTCGCAGCCATTATGGAGCTGGCGCACTACCTGACATCTCACCCCGAGATTGCTCACGGAGAGATCCGGATCGGCTTTACACCCGATGAGGAGATCGGCAGAGGAGCTTCACTCTTTGATGTGGAGGGGTTCGCTGCCGACTTTGCCTATACGGTAGATGGCGGAGCTCTCGGAGAGCTGCAGTACGAGAATTTTAACGCCGCCTCAGCCACCATCCACTGCCACGGGCTCAATGTCCACCCCGGCGATGCCAAGGGCAAAATGATCAACGCCATGCGCCTCGCTATGGACTTCGACAGCGCCCTACCCGACCAGCGCCCCTCCACGACCGAGGGGAGAGAGGGCTTTTACCACCTCACTGCGATGAGTGGCACCGTAGAGGAGGCAGAGCTGGAGTACATCCTCAGGGACTTCGATAGCGAAGCACTCGAGGAGCGCAAGGACACGCTACTCCGCACTGCGGCAGCGATCAACTCCCGCTATGGCGAGGAGCGCATCGCCGTCACCGTCCACGACCAGTATCGCAATATGCTGGAGTGCCTGCTCTACCGGATGGAGATCGTCGATCACGCCGCCGAGGCGATGAAGCGGCTCGGCATCGAGCCGATCACCTCGCCCATCAGAGGCGGCACCGATGGGGCCACACTCAGCCACAGGGGACTACCCTGCCCCAACCTCTTTGCCGGAGGGCTCAACTTCCACGGCATCTATGAGTACCTACCAATCCCCTCGCTCGTGATGGCTGCCGAGACCCTTCTCGAGATCGTCACGACAGAGGTGAGATCATAGTAAGCAACCTTTTTATACAAAACTCAATACAAACAATCAATCTATGGAACTAAAGAAAACCCCCTTCCATGACATCCATGTCAAGCTCGGAGCCAAGATGACCAACTTCGCCGGCTACGACATGCCGATCCAGTACCCCGACGGCATCGTCGCTGAGCATATGGCAGTCCTCGAGAGCGTCGGCGTCTTCGACGTCTCCCACATGGGCGCTCTCTTCGTCAGCGGCCCCAAGGCAGTGGAGTTCCTCCAGAATGTCTGCTCCAACGACATCTCCAAGCTTACGGACGGCAAGGCGCAGTACAATTACTACCCCAATGACAAGGGTGGTATCGTCGATGACTTCATCGCCTACTGCTTTGGGGACCACTATATGCTGGTCGCCAATGCCGCCAATATCGAGAAGGACTTCAAGTGGATCTCCGACCACAAGATCGATGGCGTGGAGCTGGAGAACCGCTCTGAGCGGATGAGCATCCTCGCCGTCCAGGGACCCAAGGCCAAGGAGACGATACAGAAGCTCGTCGACATCGACGTTGATGCGATCCCTTACTACAGCTTCCACAGAGGGAAGTTCCACGGCGAGGAGGTGCTGGTCTCCAATACCGGCTACACCGGTGCCGGAGGCTACGAGCTCTACATCCAGGACATCAAGGATCCGGAGAACTTCTGGAACCAGCTCTTTGAGGCCGGAAAGGAATTTGACATCAAGCCGGTCGGTCTCGGTGCCCGTGACACCCTCCGCCTCGAGATGGGATTCTGCCTCTACGGCAACGACATCGACGACACCACCAATCCCTACGCCGCCGGCCTCGGCTGGACAACGAAGCTGATCGAGGGCAAGGAGAATCTCCCCGGTCGCAAGATCCTTGAGGAGGCTAAGGCCAATGGCACCAAGTACCGTCTCGTCGGCATCGAGCTGAAGGGACGCGGTGTACCTCGCGAGGGTTACAAGGTGACCGATGGCAATGGCAAGGAGATCGGCCACCTCACCTCCGGTACCATGTCTCCCGCGCTCAAGAAGGGCATCGCCCTCGGCTACGTCCTCTCCGACTATAAGAAGCCTGAGACCGAGGTCGCCATCGAGATCCGTGGCAAGGAGGTAGAGGCTGAGGTAATCAAACTCCCCTTCCGCAAGTAACGCACGACCTATCCATTTTATCCAAAAGCACGTCCTTGGGTATCCCCCAAGGACGTGCTTTTTTTATCCTCACCGGCAGAGACCCAAGGGACAGTAAGGCTCCACCATCGCTCCATCCGGCAGCAGAGTGCACTGGCACTGCACCCCGGCAGAGTGGCCTCAGTGGCGACACAGGAGAAGACTGACTCTCAGTATGGCACAGCCCGCATTTCTTTTACCGATATTAGGCTCCGCTCACTCGTCTATTGGATACTTTTTCTGGACACCACAATTGAGTCGCCCTCCACTTCTCCTAAATCCCTCACATCATCAAACCCCCTTTCATCCTCCTCACCCTCCCAGCACATCAAAATGCAACCCCTATAGGGATCAGATTACAGCCTAAAATACAAAACCAAGTTTGTTTTTACAATATTTTGAAACATGTGGGATAATTGGTAAAATCGGTCATCGAAATACTGCCAGAATGGCAACCTCGGAGACTTACATATGGTATAGTCACGGAGTTAGCATGAAGGCAAGGTTAGTATTTATATGTTCCACTTTTTTTATTAAAAAGCTATGAACCTACAGCGAACGTGTCTTCTCATCGGCGGATGGCTGACTTTTCTGGGACTTTCTCTCAGCTCCTGCAGCAAGAGCGAAGTCCCGGGTGAGCCCGCTGTGTCACCGGAGACCCGGCTCGGAAGCCTGCCATTGGCTGCAGGAATGCTCCGAGGCAATGATCCCATACCGGATCCTCAGATCGTTGGAGATCCCGGAAAGGGTGGCCCCGTAGTGCCTACCACCAAGGATGACCTCCACGGTGTAATCATCAGCCGGAGTACGATGTACAGCTCCGGATCGGTCTACAACGAGTATTTACTCTTCAATCCCATGAGCAACCTCATCTACCCCGGTAATGTGCTTGTGGGAAACTCTATCAGTAATGGTCGCTATCTCCCTGTCATGGGTCAAAAAGTCGGTGATGTCACTTGGTCCTCTCCCGACTTGGTCCCTGCCGATCCGCAAGTGGATAAGTTTGTCCAGCGGGTTATGGATCCACGGTTTAGCGACTATTCGGCGACAATGCAGAAATGGCGTGGCACGCCAACTCTACCCACTTCCGCCATTACCACCTTTGAGCTGACTGAAGTGAAAGATCTCAAGGAGTTCAGTGCCAAGTTGGGACTTGGCTTTGAGACTGAGAATGTCAAGGCGGGAATCACCTTTGAGGGCAAGAATGGGGATCTGAAGACCCATATGCTGGTGAAGTTTGTGCAGAAGCTTTTCTCCGTCTCCATGGATCTGCCCGATCGCCAGCACCTGCTCTCTGCAGCTCCGGGGGCTCTGCAGGGTGTCATGCCGGTATACATTTCGGATGTGTTTTATGGGCGTATGGGCTTTGCGCTCATCTCTACGGACCATGACTACTTAGAGCTGATGGCCGCCTTGCAGGTGATGGCTCCGTCTTTCAAGTTTGAGCTTTCATCCACTTACAAGAAGATTCTGGATGAGTCTTTTACTCAGTACGTCTTTACCGGCGGCAAGTCGGGTGACCATGGCCTCTCTGTCAAGAAGGGTTGGGACGGCTTCAAGGAAGCACTCAGTACGGAACTCAATCCTGCCGAGGCTGTCCCGGTGGCCATCACGCTCCGATATGCGGATGACAACTCAGTTGCCCGCGTTGTCCAGACCGGTCAGTACCCCATCACAGAGAGTTACTTCGTCAAGGAGAGTGACGAGATGTCCTTTAGCTTCCGCCCCGTGGAGATTAGGGCTAACGCAGGCAATAAGGAGGAGCTCCAAGTCTGGGGTCACACCATCCTCACCGTACCGGCAGAGCTCACCAAAGATGGCACTGCCTCTGAGGACTATCGTCTCGTATGGTTAGGGATGAGCAAGTATGTCAAGCTGGATAAGCAAAAGAAAGCCAGTATGCCCAATGCCGAGACTATCAACGTCACTCTGCATCGCCCCAAGGGAATGTCCATGCAGGACTTCCTCAATCAGAGGATCTACATCGACACTCACTTCCATAATACCAACTCTGCCGGAACCATTACCGGTGACGATCTCGGTGAGAGCAAGTACAGCATCCGACTCCAGGATCTGATCTTCAATGCAATCCATAACAGTCTCTCCGTCACTACGCGGAAGAATGCATACAACGACTACTCTGCGACGGTCCTCTTTGATCTTTTCCACGAGGCCAAGGAGATCGAGGAGATTCCCACTTCGCTCCGCTCCGTCACTAGTGCAGACGGCACCCGGACTCTGACCAGATGCTTCGGCAGTGAGCCTGAGCCATACCTGACCAATCACTGAACCCCTTCCTAATAAAGAACCAAAAGTCATGAATAAGTTATTTCGCCACATAGTCTCGCTTGCACCCTTCTCCGCACTTCTCGCAGGGGCAATGATGCTATCCACCGGCTGCCGGGATCACTCTGCTGAGCCGACACAATCCACCGACACCCCCACTGAGGGAGACGCTTCTGCACTCCTCACTCAGCTTCGTGCACTGCCCCTGCCCAATGGCATGACCACAGGAGAGGAGGGCGGCTTGGTACTGCCTCAGTTGGCTCCCATCGCGCCTCAGGTCAACGAAGAGTCCATTGAGGAAGGGACCTTTAACGGGCTCAAGGGAGTGTTTGTCAACATGCGAAAGGTCTACAACTCCGGATTTGCTTTCGATGAGCTCTCCATCTTTAACCCCTCGGAGAATCAGATCTACCCCGGATCTGTCTTCGTCGGCAGCTCGATCACCAATGGCAAGTATCTCAGGCTGCCCGGCACCACCGGTGAGCTGGTGTGGAGTGCCAAGGATCTGATCCCAAGCACGCCGATGAATTTTGTCGCCCATTTCGAAAACCCTAAGTCGAGCGACTATAATATGACGTTACAGCAGTGGTTAGGCATGCCGAGCCATCCTCTCTCCGCCACCACCATGTATGAGGTCAATGAGGTGTCCAACTCGACAGAGATTGGTGCCAAGCTGGGTATCGGGTATCAGAAGGAGGATCTCATCGCTCAGCTCAACCTTAACACATCGCACCAGAAGATGAAGACCCACGTCCTCGTCAAGGCGATCCAGAAGGCTTTCAGCATCGCTGTGGACATCCCGGATCAGTTTATTCTCAAGAGTGCCAATGTGGCGAAAATGGATGGAGTGATGCCCGTCTATGTCTCTGAGGTCTTCTATGGCCGCATGGGCTTCGCCGTCATCTCAAGCAATCACGAGTATCATGATGTGGTCGCCGCGCTTAATCTCAATCTCCCGACAGAGAAAGTCAATGTCGAGCTGGAGACGAAGTACAAGGAGATCCTTGATGCTTCTGTATCCAAGTCCCGCATCATTGGCGGCACCTCGCAGGAGCATGGACTTGGTCTTTCCAATGGCTGGGAGGGCTTCAAGCAGTGTCTTTCCGCACCCCTCACTCCGTCTTCCGCTCGTCCTGTTGCTTACACGCTACGCTATGTCCACGACAACTCTGTTGCGCGCGTGGTCCTCACCAGCGACTTTATCCGCAACGAGTCCTATTTCATTCCTGAGATGGACGAGCTTACCCTGCGCTTTACTCCTCGCACGCTGAGAGCCAAGGCGGACAACGTCAAGCCGCTCTATGTCTATGGTAATGTCACCATCTCAGTAGACGGACAGAAGGATCAGATGATCTTCAATAGGGATATGAAGGAGTACGTCCGCATCGATGACCCCGAGCAAGAGGTCAATCTAGGTGAGGGTAATGTGTCCGAGATCACCATCCGCAGACCGAAAGGGATGAGCATGGAGGACTTCCTCAAGATGAAGCTGACCATCTACGCTTACTTCGGTCACACCAATTCCGCCGGCACAGCCAATATCTACAACCTCGGAGATGCGACAAGTCACTGCACCGTACGCGAGCTGATGATGGCTGCCATGAGAGGCACGATGAATGTCTTTACCCAGGAGAAGCGCTCCGGACAGCGCGAGGCTAACCTGGTAATGAATATCGATACGAATAGCGGGATCAGAGTCATCAGTGGCTCCATCTCCAAAAAGTAACCATGGCTAGAGCATCAGGACCCGGTCGCATAAAGTCATCGGTGCCATATTCTCGACACGGCAGATATATGGCTTCCGGTACGGGACGCCCGTCGTCAGTATGATTCGGTAAGTCTTGAGTCTTTCTCGAGACAGAGTGTCTCGATCAATGGTAGCAGCCTCGGACTAATTCGGAAATTAGATCGACTAATATTCGGTGTTAGTGCGAGGTTTGTCACCGGAGGCAGAGACAACGGATCGCCTCCTGCTGATCGCCGAGATCTCGCGGGGCACTCTGAGTCGACGGAATGATGACCATGGCTTGTGATATGGCAGTCTATGATGCAATTCGCCTGACAAGAAACATCGCATTATGAATAGGAAAAATTTCTTTTGGTTTGCGGGTCTGGCGGGACTCTTCCTCGCACTGACACTCCTCCTCGGAGGCTGTCAGGCTGAGAGAGATCCCCGCCCCACTGACCCTGAGCAGGCGGAGTCGACCGAGCCGCACCACCTCACAATTGAGGAGGCGGAGGTTGTGGTCCTTCGCTTCCTGAGCGAGAGTGAGACTCCGATGACTACCCTCCGCTCCGTAGCCGATGAGGGTCTGGAGCTCGCTTTTGCCGAGCCTGCAAGCATGATCGGTCTTCGCGCCGTCTCTGATGACGAGACTATGGACGACCGCTCATCCCTCCCCGCCTACTATGTCTTCAATATCGGCCGGCGCGGTTATGTCATCGTCTCGGCATGGGATAATACGTTTCCGATTTTAGGCTTCTCTTACGAGGGAAGCTTCTTCGGCAAGAATGTAGCGGAGACACAGGGTAGCTCCGAGGTGAAGAATGTGATGAGCTTCCTCAGCTCCTATGCTTCCGGGATCGACTCTCTACGTCGCGTGCTTCCGGTGACACCGGAGCTGCGAAAGCACTATGAGTGTGCCCTCAGGGGAGATGTGACGGGACAGGCCCTCAGAGCCTCCGGGAACATTGAGCCCCTCCTCGGAGGCATTAAGTGGAATCAGTCTCCCTACTACAACGCTTATTGCCCCACGGGGACCCCTGTCGGCTGTGTAGCCACCGCTACCTCACAGATCATGAGATACTGGAAATATCCTCCTCGCGGCACCGGCTCCCACACCTCCACGTCGGATGGTCAGTATGCTAATTTCAATAAGTATTACAACTGGGACAATATGCCGGCAGCTACGCTCCGTCAGTACAATGACGATGTGGCTCAGTTATGCTACGATGTGGCTGTGGGACTCAACATGCAATTCTCCGCCTACGGCAGCGGCACCTGGCAGTACTACGTGCCGTCTCTCCTGGCGGATCATTTCTTTTACAAGAATACAGTCAGAGACATCTATCGCTCCAATTATAATGCTTCCGACTGGGCCTCCATCGTCTACAACGAGCTGGCCAATGGTCGCCCCGTCCAGTATGCAGGTTCAGGAAGGACCGGAGCAGGACACTCCTTTGTCTGCGACGGATATATGAATGGCTACTTCCACATCAATTGGGGATGGGGAGGTATGTCAGACGGCTATTTTCTCCTCCACGCCCTTGATCCCTCCTCCCTCGGCACGGGTGGAGGCAATGGAGGCTTCAATTACGGTCAGGACATCGTCATAGGCATCGAGCCGGCACAGAGACCCGATCCCAAGCCCACTCCCGACTCCGGATCGATCACCTACCTGACTCTCGACCAGCTCCGGAGGATGCTCTCCTTCGGGCAGAGTGGGCGAGTATTCTTTGGCAGTGGCTATAGCGGCCCGATGGTCCTCTTCCTCAAGGCTACCGGCTGCGGACACTGTGAGCGCACCAGACCTGCCGTAGAGCTCCTGGCCAAGGAGTATGGCGACAGGATCCCCTTCTACGGCTTCGATGTCGTGACCAATGGACAGTGGGGAGCCAACTGGGACTATATCCAGAGAGTGCTCGGTATAGAGACCGTACCTCAGCTCCTCTTCATCACCAAGGAGGGCACCTATACCCTCAAGAATGGAGTCATAGAGACCTCGGTGCCGAGTGAGGGCGCACGTATCTTCCGCCCCTATGTGGAACAGCTCCTCGACGAGGGCGGCGACGATCCTGTCCCCTCCGGTGACTATTGTCCCTCGATGGGTCGATATGCCCGCAGTACCTATATCGCTCAGGTGAGCATCAGCAACGTGAGCAACGTCACGACCGCCAATGCCGGCGGCTACACCTACTTCGATCACAAGCAGGTGGAGCTGACCCCCGGGGAGACCTATAGGATCACTCTCAAGCCCGGATCCACCGCCGGGAGCTACCCGGAGTACTGGCGTGTCTGGATCGATCTCAATGGAGACAAGGACTTTGGCGCTGATGAGCTGGCACTAGACTTCACCACCACACAGTCCAATGTCCCGGTCGTCAAGACGATCACCATCCCTGCGAGTGCTCGCGACGTGACCACCCGCATGAGGGTATCGATGAAGTGGGGCTCCGCGCCTGAGGTATGCGAGACCTTTGATCACGGTGAGGTGGAGGACTATCCCGTGCTTATCAAGAGCAAGGTGACCCCGAAGCCGGATCCGAAGCCGGACCCTGACCCACAGCCGAAGGATGATCCCTATCCGACCTCCTATGGCAAGGACTCTCGATATGCCTACATCAGTGAGGTGAAGATCGGGGATATGGGCAATAGCGGTACAGGCGGTGACGGCTATGCCTCCTACATCACCACACACCACATCCTCGGCTATCCCGGTCGCGCCCTCGCCTTCCAGCTCTCTCCCTCCTTTGGGACCACACGGGTCTACTGGTGCTATTGGCGAATATGGATTGACTACAATAAGGACGGACAATTCAGCTCCTCCGAGCTGGTCGCCTCTAGGTATGGCAACAGCTATGTGAGCGGTTGGTTCACCCTCCCCTATCGTATGGATCCGGGGCTATATCGCGTCCGTGTGAGTATGAAGGTCAATGGTGGCTACCCGCAGCCTGACGAAATCTTCGACTACGGCGAAGTAGAGGATTATCGTCTGAGGATCCGATAGTACCCTCGGCACACAAGTCTTTCTTTCGTGCTGCATCACAAGAGTTTTCCTGTGATGCAGCACTTTTTTATCCTAATCTCTATACGAGGCAGAAAAAAGGTGACGATCGTCCTTCTTTCCTCCGACTGAGACCTTCCGGAAGCGTATTACCCGGCGAAGTGATGATTGTACGACTTATTGGAGCTATTGCGACGAGCCACAGCCCTTGCACACTCTACTATTCCGAGATAGATATTCGGAGAGAAGTCCTGAGACCGGGTAGCGATGGGACAGGGAGTAGTGCAGTCTCTGTAGCGAGGGTGGCTGAGCTACTTAGCGAAGGATCAGGATATCGCCCTCCTCGGGGATATAGGCGGGGTCGAGCTTATTCATCTGATAGAGAGAGCGTAGCTGGATACCGTATCTCTGTGCTATGCCGTGGATCGACTCCCCTACCCTCACCTCATGGCGGTAGTAGGGCGGATCAGCACGACGGAGCTTCCTCTGGAGGTAGATGATGTCTCCCTCCTCGATCGGGTAGCCGGGCGGGAAGTCGTTGTAGTCAGTGAGTTTCTTCTCCGAGATATCGAGGTCACGAGCGATGCTGGCGAGATCGTCCTCCTTCTTAGCAAGGACGTAGAGGAGTCCATAGCTTTTGTAGATCTCACGGACGCCGATAGGGGTCGTCTCCCTCGATGCCGGCTTCTCGTATCTCATGGGAGGCTTGCTGCTGACGGTTCGTCGTGGCTGCTCAGGTCGGTTGTAGGCGTAGTCTCGCTCCACGTTGCCGTCCACCAGCAGGTAGAGCTGATAGTCCTCGATGATCTTGATGAGCTTATTGGCGTAGCCTCTGTCGGTAGCATAGCCGGCTCGCTGTAGCCCCTTTGCCCAGCTCTTGTAGTCCGCCATATCTATACGGAAGAGTGAGCTGTACCTGCGGTTGCCAGTGAGGAATTGCCCGTGGTCGAGGTAGGAGTCGAGCGGATCGTCGTATACCCTGAAGCAGTCGCGAGGGTTGTCATCGCGGTGGTAGGTGCGGGCACCGTTCCAGCCATTGTGGCACTTGATGCCGAAGTGATTATTGGAGTTCTGCGCTAGAGCACTACCACCGGCCCCACTCTCCAGCAGACCCTGAGCCATAGTGATGGAGGCAGGGATGCCAAACTCTCGCTGACTCTGCAGCGCAGCGGGGGCGTACTGTCGGATGTAGGCGTTGTATGAGGGGTTTTTCCCCGGCATAGGCATACGGCTCACCTGCTGATTGGCAGCATTTCGGGTGCTGCCACAGCCGGTGAGGAGCAGGAGCGGTAAGAGGAGGGCGAGGACTTTACGGGTCATGGCAGCTTACTTATTATCTAAGACGATACGTCCCTGAGCATCCGTGCCGGCTATGGGGAGAGCTGTGGAGCAGTCGAGGTCAATGCAGTAGGAGAGAGCCTCCGCCTTCCCCACACGGAGGAGGCGCTGGTAGTGGTCGCTCTGCTTGATGGCGCCCACTATGTCGGACGAGTGGCTGCGGTAGTAGTCGAGTACCATCCGCACTGCGTCACTACCGAGCGTGTGGCTATCCGAGAGGCGGTCAGCAAGGGCAGCACCGAAGAGAGCATCCTCGATGCAGACGTGCCCCTCCCAGCCGGCACATACGGAGAGGACATTGCGTCCCAGGCAGTACTCAGCCACGGTGCCGATGTTGGTGAATGCCCCGACGACCACACTATGCTCCGGTCCGAAGCTCATACACTTCTTCAGCGTGCGGGTGCCATTGGTGGTGGTGAAGTAGATCTCCTTGTCTCGCACCTGCTCGGGACCATACTCGAGCGGATCGTTGCCGAGATCAGCGAAGTCGCACTTGACACACTTCCGCTCCGCTCCGACGAGGTGACCCGCTGCAGCTGCCGCCTTTGCTTCCTCGATGGTCTCGATGGGAAAGATCCGCCGGACACCGTTGTCGAAGGCAGCGACCATCGTCGAGCTGGCTCTTAGGATATCGACCACCACAAAGGTGGTCGGCTCAGTAGGTCTGTAGACATCAAGCAACTCGGGGGAGAGAACAATATCGATCGTATTCATGATAAAAGACTTTGACGTATAGATGAAATAGCCTCGGCATCGGTGACTCTGATGTCTCTCTCAGGGATCTGAGCCGAGGACGAGGGTGGAAATGCCACTGAGGAGTGACGCATCGAGCTGCCCCTCAGCCTTGCAAAGGTACCATGAATCGCAGAGACACCGGTGGACCGGATCACATGACGAGCATTATCGGCCGTGATGCCACTGCCCGCCATGATGCTGATGCGTCCATCGGCCTGCTCCACCAGGTGGCGGATCCGATCCAGACTGTCCACTGCCGAGGGGGTGCCGCCCGAGGTGAGAATGCAGGCAAAGCCGAGAGCTACCGCCTGCTCCAGAGCCGTCTCCAGCGATGCCGCCCGATCAAAAGCCCGATGAAGCGTGACCGGAAGACCCTCTGCCTCACGGATCAGCCGGCGGCAGAGCTCCTCGTCTAAGTCTCCATCCGGAGTGAGGGCTCCGAGCGAGAAACCGGCCACACCCAGCCGACGCAAAACCCGGATATCCTCCAGCATAACATCCACCTCGGTCTCAGAGTAGAGGAAGTCGCCCGAGCGGGGACGGATGATCGGGATGATGGGAAGATGACAGCACCGGAGAGCTGCCGCCACAGTGCCGTAGGAAGGCGTGGTACCACCCTCCGAGAGGGCGGCACAGAGCTCTATTCGGCTCGCCCCACCCCGCTCAGCCTCAAGGCACGATGGGACATCACCGGCACAATTCTCGATGACGAGTTCACTTTTCTTCATTTCTCAGCAGGTCATTAAGGGTGTGAAAGGTCAGCCTGCCCTTCTCCACATCAGGATGCGAGATCTGTATCGTCTTCGTCTCCCCCGGAAGCAGGTCTAAGAAATTATCCGAGTAGAGAGCACCCTGCCAGGGGGACTCGATAAAGAGATCCTTGATCAGGGTCTCGGCGGTAATGGTAACCGTCAGCCCTCTCTCTGTCAGTCGCTCCTCGACCAAATAGCGAGGGCGGGGCAGCTTCATCTGCCGGGGACGGACGCTATAGTAGAGCTGGCGAGCGATCTCCTTCCCCTCACCTTGCCTCACGATCAACTGTGCAAGGATTGTATCGGAGGAGAGCGGTCTCGGGAGTTGGGTAAGCTCCACAGAGAGAGGCGTCTCAGTCACCCGGCAGGCATAGTGGGAAGGACTCGCAAGGAGGCTCCCGTCTGTCCGCATCCAGGTCACTTCCACATCGACAGAGCCCCTAAGCAACGGGTCATCAGAGACGAGACAGAGGGCGAGCGAGTCCCCCCGCTCCACCAGGTCGACGATCGTGGGTCGGTAGGCGCGCTCCACTGCATAGTGGAGTGCCTTGTGATTACCCCAGTAATCGACGGAGGACCAGCTGACCGTGGGCCAGACATCATTGATCTGCCAGTAGAGCGAGCCGGCATTGTCGGGATAGGCGCGACGGACGGCACGGATGGCATAGCCGGTAGCATCTCGCTGCTCGAGGAGACTCAGGTAAGTGAAGTCGGCAAAGCTCTCGGGCGCCGGGTAGTCGCGCTCCATATAGAGCCGCAACCGCTCATTGCCTCCCGGGGAGCGCTGCCGATGCGTCACGAGAGGGTGATCGAGGCTGAGGGAGCCCGCCTCCGGGGCAAAGCTTCTGACGGTCTTCATCTCGGGGAAGGACTGCAGCCCGTACTCGCTTGCGAATCGCCCAGGATTGTGATCAAACGTGGTGTAGTCCTCTTCGCCAAACCACATTCCCCAGTAGTGTGCATCGCTGCGGGAGAGGCTCTCGAGGTCGCCCCAGTTGGAGTCATACGGTGAGCCGTGTATGTAGTCCACATGCGGGGCGTAGTGAGCGACGCTCTCGGGGAGGAGCTTCCGGAAGAGCTTTTCATACCCTGTCGTCATCTCCTGCCAGACCTCGGGACTGTACTTTGACTTCCAGCCCCAGTGGCGCATACCCTCGCGGACCTCATTGTTTCCGCAGAGGAGTGCCAGGGAGGGGTGATTGCGGAGGCGCGAGAGCTGATCCGCCACTTCGCACCGCACGTTTTCCATAAAGGCGGGGTCGCTCGGATAGGTGGTGCAGGCAAAGGGGAAGTCCTGCCAGATAAGGATCCCGTAGCGATCTGCCAGCTCGTAAAACTCCTCCGTCTCGTAGATCCCTCCACCCCAGACACGCAGCATATTGAAGTGCGCCGGCAGCACGTCCTCCACGAAGAATTGCTCGAGGCTCCTCCCGTGGTCGCCCATACGGCGGTCGTGCGGGAGGTAATTGGCCCCCTTAGCGTAGAAGGGTCGGCGATTGACCACGAAGCGGAACGCCCCGTCCGTCTGATCAAGGCGCACCTCCCGCAGCCCCACCCGGAGACTGTTCCTCTCTCCCGTTGCGTCCTGATAGACCAGCGTATAGCGCTCAGCCTCACCCCATCCGTGTGGCATCCAGAGTCGTGGCCTCGGGATGGAGAAAGCGACCGAGTCACTCGTCATCACCGCACACTCTAGCTCCACGCCATCCGGATCGAGGAGCGTGAGGGATGCCCCCTGCGCTCTCCGGCTGCCACTCACAGTGAGCGTGGCTGAGGTCGGCTCCGTACCGCTCCACTCGATCTTACTGCGGACGTAAAAGTCCTCCGGATGAAGACGCTCCTTTCGCTCCACAACGGGCGGCGCAAAAAGACCCATAGAGATCAGCCGAGGTGCCCAGTCCCACCCGTAGTGGTAGGGGGCTGTCCGGATGTATGGGCTGTAGAATATTTTTGCACGATCATTATCGGCAGGATAATTGAATCCATTGCTCTCGTAGAGGAGCTGACCGATCTTCGTCGGTGAGAGGAGACGGATCACCAGCCGATTGGTCCCTGGGCGGAGATGACCATCGAGGTCATAGGTATAGGTCCGGAAGAAGTTTTCTGTACGACCAAGCAGCGCGCCATTGAGATAGACCTCCGCAAAAGTATCGACCCACCTGAGGCGCAACCGGTAGCCGGAGAGCTCCGCACCCGACAGCTCAAAGGTGGTCCGGTAGACCCACTCCCTATCGCTCACCCACTGTATGCTATCCTCGGAGGTGCCGACAAAGGGATGAGGGATCAGCCCCTGATGGAGCAAGTCTCGCTGCACCATGGAGGGGATCTCCACGGCGACAGAGGTGGAGTCGGGCTGCCCCTCCTCCGTCAGGTCGAAGCGACTCAGGACGATCTGAGCAGTGAGCGACGGCAGGAGGGCAAGCAGAGAGAGGGCAAGGAGAGCTCTTCGGACAAGCATAGAGACTGTGAAATAAAAAAGAGGAAGATCTGCGTCCGACAGAGACAGCTGATCTTCCTCTTGCATACTATAGAGATTTACTTCTTAAGCGCAATGTGCAGCTCATCCAGCTGCTTCTGGTCCACAATGGCAGGAGCATCTACCATTACATCGCGACCGGAGGTATTCTTCGGGAAAGCGATCGTGTCGCGGATACTGTCCAAGCCGGCGAAGAGGGAGACCCAGCGGTCAAAGCCATAAGCGATGCCTCCGTGGGGCGGTGCACCGTACTTGAAAGCATTCATCAGGAAGCCAAATTGCTCCTGTGCACGCTCCTCAGTAAAGCCGAGGGCATGGAACATCCGGTCCTGAAGCTTGGTGTCGTGGATTCGGATCGAGCCGCCACCCACTTCGACACCATTGATCACCATATCGTAGGCGTAGGCTCGCACCTTCCCGGGATCGGTCTCCAGCAGCGGGATATCCTCCTCCACCGGCATGGTGAACGGGTGGTGCATCGCCATATAGCGCCCCTCCTCCTCGCTCCACTCGAAGAGCGGGAAATTGACCACCCAGAGACACTTGAAGTTCATCGGGTCCATCAGGCCCTCACGGCGCCCCATCTGGAGACGGAGACGTCCCAGCTGAGTCCTACACTTCATCGCATCGTCACCACAGAGGATCAGGATCAGGTCACCCGGCTCTGCCTTCATGGCATCGCGCAGGGAAGCTCTCTGCTCCTCGGAGTAGAACTTATCGACACTGCTCTTGACGCTGCCATCCTCATTGATGCGTGCGTAGATCAGTCCCTTGGCACCCACCTGCGGGCTCTTCACGTAGTCAGTCAGCTCATCGAGCTGCTTGCGGGTATAGCCGGCGCAGCCCTTGACACAGATACCTCCGATGTAGGAGGCCTCATCGAAGACCCCAAATCCGGTCTCAGTGATCGTCTCCTTGAGCTCCACGATCCGCATATCGAAGCGCATGTCCGGCTTATCTGAGCCGTAGTACTTCATCGCATCCTGCCAGTCCATCTTGAGGTAGGGCTCCGTCTGCTCAATGCCGAGGATCTCCTTGAATAGGTACTTGCTCAATCCCTCAAAGGTGTCTGTCACATCATCCTGATGGACGTAGCTCATCTCGCAGTCGATCTGGGTGAACTCCGGCTGACGATCGGCACGCAGGTCCTCGTCGCGGAAGCACTTCACCACCTGGAAGTACCGGTCGATACCGGCAATCATCAGCAGCTGCTTGTAGGTCTGAGGGGACTGTGGGAGGGCGTAGAATTGTCCAGGATTCATCCTCGAGGGGACAATGAAGTCTCGTGCCCCCTCCGGAGTGGACTTGATCAGGAAGGGCGTCTCCACCTCCATAAACTGCTGCCCATCGAGGTAGCGACGGATCAGCTGTGCCATCCGGTGGCGGAGGGCAAGATTACGTACCACACTGGGTCGGCGGATGTCGAGGTAGCGGTACTTCATCCGTAGCTCATCACCGCCATCAGACTCCTCCTCGATCGTGAATGGAGGGGTCTCGGAGGCTGAAAGGATATTGAGCGAGTGGACATCGATCTCGATGTCACCGGTAGGCATCTTGGGGTTCTTCGAGGAGCGCTCCACGACGGTACCGACTGCCTGGATCACATACTCTCGACCGATCTCAGATGCCTTCTCGAGCTGCTCATGGCTACTGCTCTCAGCGAGGACCAACTGGGTGATCCCATACCGATCACGCAGATCGATAAAGGTCATTCCTCCCATCTTACGTATCCGCTGCACCCATCCGGCCAGCGTCACCTCGGAGCCAATATCGGAGGCGCGAAGCTCTCCACAAGTCTTTGTTCTATACATGATATCTCACACTATGTGCGACTAACTCCGCACGAGCAGCCGCACGAGGATTATTTTATTCTCTGATGCTCTCAGTATCTCTGCGCTAAACTTTGGAGAAAGCTCCACCACCTCGCCCCGACGGGGGATAGACTGGCTGACCGACATGATATAGCCGGCTATAGTCTTGAAGTCCTCCTCCTCAGGCAGTCCGATGTCAAACTTATCATTAATATCATCCAGCCCGGCACGACCTGAGAGTATGTATTCCTCCTCGCTCACCTTACGCATAACGATATGCACCGTATCGTGCTCGTCCTCGATGTCACCGAAGATCTCCTCCACGATGTCCTCGAGGGTGACGATCCCGGAGGTCCCTCCCAGCTCGTCCACTACGATCGCAAGGCCTCGCTTGCGCAGCAGGAGGCTCTGCATCACCTTCTCTATCGTTAGCGTCTCAGGCACATAGATCGTCTCCTTGATATGCTCCTGCCAGCGACTTCCGTCCTTGTGGCAGCGAAACATCTCCGTGCTGTGGATGTAACCGATCACATTATCTATCGACTCGCGGTAGACGATGATCTTAGAGTAGCCGGTCTTGATGAAGAGGTCCAGCAGCTCCTCCATAGAGGTATCCTCCTCGACCGCAGAGAGCTCGTTGCGAGGGATGAGGCAGTCGCGGACCTGTATGTCTGGAAACTCTAGGGCATTCTGCAGCAGCATAGCCTCGTGCCTCACCGTAGGGTCGTCCTCCGATGAGGTATTTTGCCGGATGTAGTAATCGAGGTCGACCTTACCGAGAGGGCTCTGGTCATTGGTCTTTCCCTTGATCCCAAAGAGGAGTAGGAAGAGGTTTGTCAGCCCGCCTGCCAGTATCGTGATCGGGTAGAAGAGGACATAGGCAAAGGTGAGGGGGAGCGAGGCAAATTGCATATACTCATTGGGTCTCGCCTTAGCCACAGACTTCGGGACATACTCCCCAAAGATGATCACCACCGCTGTGGAGATCAGCGTCTGGATCAGCACGATCAGGAAGGCATTGGTCATCCACTGCCGCAGCAGCGGCTCGAGGAGCGCAGCAAAGAGCAGCCCGTAGATGACGTTGATCACATTATTCGCCACGAGGACAGTGGTGATGTACTTCCCGGGGCGGTCAAAGAGGAAGGTCTGAGCCTTACTCCCCACCCCCCCCTTGGCCTTATCCAGCTCCACCTGAAGCCGATCGGATGCGAGGAAAGCGGTCTCCGACCCGCTAAAGAAGGCCGAGAGCAAGACACAGAGTACTATGAAGAAGTAGATCATCGACTTATCGTAGCTTCCACCTCACTATAGAGGCGAGATAGACAAAGATACATAACCCTCACCTCTATCTCGATGGTCTATAGGGATTAGTCCGCGCAGGGGATCGCCTCATCATGAGAGAGTCTCGCGGCCGTAAGGGAGGAGTCGCCAGACTATCCGGAGGCATCACTGAGTCGGTCGTGGAGGGCGCAGCGGGTGACGAAGTCACCTCACCATCCTCATTGACATCCATATGCCCTGCTGTATCATACAGCTCGTACATCGTCATGTACTGATTACTCTTGAAGCCAAAGCGACTCCGCAGCTCCTCACCCGGCCCTCTCAGGATCCGGATGCTGTCGTGGGAGTAGACCAGCTCATTGTCCTCATCCCAGAAGAGGTGGTTCCCAAAGAACTGAGTCCCCTCCCGATTGAGGATATGGATATTCTCCTTCAGCTCCCAGAGGTGACGCGACACGTGGTAGTAGGCGGTGTCGGCGACGATCGATGCCTGCGTCTGAAAGAGGGTGTCAAATTGCTCCAGATAGATCCCCTGAGGGAAGACCCACTGCTCCTCAGGATCACTACGGGTCAGCCAGAGGTCGGTCACCATCTTATACTTCGTCACTCCACTGTCGGAGATGAAGGTCACCACATCCTTCGTGATCGAGGTGTACCCCAGGCTATCGATGGACCGACTGGCCAAGTCGGATCTACGTCCCTTACATCCGGTCATCAGCAGAGCCGAGAGTAAGACAAAGAAGAAGCAGGTGCGACCCCACAAGGTGGAGTACACCGGCTTCTTGCTCTGACTATGTATCGATAAGGATCCTATTTCAGGCTCCTCCATGAGGACTTAGTGATGAAAGGGTACGATGAGCGCAAGGATCGACCGGCGATCAACGTACGCGTATGGTGGTCGTCTCACCGATCCACCCCCCTACGGTAAAGGACTGACCCTCCTGCAGGTCGGGGTGCATAAAGATATCCTCCTTGGCGGGATAGGCAGCCGTGTAGGTGCCGATCAGCTTATTCGCCTGAGCAGTCACGCTGGGATCGATAGCCTTTGCGCGAGCGGCCTTGTCGACGACGAGGCAGTAGACGACACGTTGCTTCACCGGATCATCCGGGTAGATGCTGCTTGCGCTGGAGGCGTACATACTGGCGATGAGGAGCATCGGTGCGCCGAAGCCCGGCTTGGCAGCCATCGCAGCATTGCAGTACTGACGGGAGGTGCCGTAGCTGTGACGATCGTAGTACATCACTGCGAGGGCATAGTTGGCCTCACCCTTCTCATCCGCATCGGTACTGAGGTCGATAGCCTTCTTGTAGTACTCCTCGGCCTTAGTATAATTCTTGTCAGCGAGCGCCTTACGTGCCACACCGAGAGCGGCAGAGGAGCTCGGCTCGAGATTGAACATCGCCTCAGAGGCAGCATAGTAGGAGGGGCTCTCGGTGCAACCTACACTCTGAAAGAGGGCAATCGTCTCCTTGAGGAAAGTCTTGTCGGTATTCTTCTCCTTGATCTGAGGACCATAGATCGACTCCATCACATCACAGCTAGCAGCACCGCTGGCGGCAAAGGCCTGCAGTGAGGTAGCCTGATAGCTTGCGATTGCCTCCGCGCGACTCGTATTGCCCTCGGCCTCAGCGGCAGCCTTAGCCTCGGCATAGAGCTTGTCGACAAAGGTCTGATCCTTCACATACTGCGCCTTGAAATTCTGGTCCAGTGAGGAGCGGAGCATCGATGAGTAGGTGAAGTAGTAGAGCGTTAAGGGGTCGGTCTTAGCGCCACGCTTGTCGATCACCGGCTTGAGGCGGTCGTACATCTTGACGTAGTCCACCTCATTAGGGTAGTACTTCAGCTGATCGGAGATCATACTGCCGAGGATGTAGTCCTCACCGGTCTCCTCATCGTCACCGAAGTACTTGATGCGGCTATTGTACATATCCATCAGCCCATCGTAAGCCTTCTTCTTATCCTCGGGGGTCTTGGCGTTATCGATCTGCCAAGTGTAGATCTCAGCACCCTGGATGTAGAGATCCTTGGACTGAGCAGGGCACTCATCATAGACGCGCTTCCAGAAGGTGTAGGCATCTACGTAATTCTTACTCTTAAGGTAGATCTTGTAGAACTTCGTGTTCTTGGCGCAAGCGGCCGTATCAGGCTCAGCTGTCGTGGAGGGGGCCACATAGGTGCCGGCATAAGCCGAGAGACCTAATCCCAGTGCGAGTGTGAAAAGTAATGATTTCATTGATATGGGTTTGATTTTTAGTTTTCGATATTGTGTTCCGAATACTTCATCGGTACAAGTATGATGAAAATATCCGGGATAGGTTTACTTTATCAATAGATCTTGAGCTTGCGGAACCAAGTCTCATTGAAGGCAAAGCCCAGAGTGAGCCGGAGCATATCGCTGCTAAAGCCACTCTCCTTAGCTGCCAAGCCGTGCTTGTACTCGAGTGAGAGGTTGAGGGCTGAGTTGCGCTCGAGCCCATAGAGGAGGATCGGTAGCCCGACACCGACGGAGGCACCGATATACTTCATCTGCCCGATGGGGGCCACCTCGTAGTAGGAGGTGGAGAAATTGACGCCACCGGAGTAGGTGATCTGCCTGCCGTAGTTACTCGAGTAGGGGTCGGGGAGGATCTGAAATCCCGCTGCAGCGTAGTAGCTACTCCTCAGCTGTAGTCCATCCCCGGCAAAGATATTGGGGACGCTGCTCCAGAGCGAGGTTTTGAGGTCCGCTGACACGGCATACTTCATCGGTCGCACCCATGCCAGTCCCACCCCGATGGTATGAGGAGTAGAGGTCTCCAGGACTACATCTTTATTCTCGATGTCGGGGCGAGTCTGAGAGTTGACATTCCGATTGACGATCAGGGTAGCCTCAGGCTTGAGGGGCAGACCGGGGCTATAGGTGGCTCCGAGGACGATCTGATCCCGCGCAGCGTCGGGGGTCGCTGCCGAGCGAGCAGGCAGGAGGAGCTTATACTGCAGTCCCGCCTCAGCCTGGAAGGAGCTAATCCTCAGCCGATGGGTCTCCATACTTTGTGTGAGCTGGGAGAAATTGGGTACCATCGTCCAGGTGTGAGTCTCTGACCCGAAGAGGTACTTCGCACTGACTCCGAGATAGAGGTTTCGCACCACCTCGGCACCGATGCCGAGATAAGCGGTCTGGAAGGAGCCCCTGCCGGAAAAGCTTTGGAGATACTTCACCCCGTCAGTGTCACCCTCGACGCTCTGAGTAGAGGACATACCATATCCGGTGTAGAAGGAGGGGATCAGTCCGAGGCTAAGCGCCACACGGTCACCGTAGAGAGGAAACTGCACAGCCAGATAGTCCAGCCCGCCCTGCAGAGAGGGCTTGCTGACGGTGTCATCCCGATAGAACCCAAAGTGAGCCGACGTCGCCACGTCCATGATAAAGGAGAGGGAGTCTGTGGATGCAAAGGCAGCAGGGTTGGTAAAATTGATCGCCTTAGGGCTACTCATGGCAATACCGACACCGCCCATACCTCGCCAGAGTGTAGGGGTAGCGTAGGCAGGGATGCCATAGCCATACCGAGTGGTAGGCGAGGACTGCATATCCTGGGCCTGCAGCGATGCGCCAGCGAGACCGGTCAGGGTGAGTATGGTGAAGACAGTCGAGTAAAGTCTTATCCTCGGGGATAGCATACGTGATGATGATTTGTTAGTCCACTCATGCGAGCTATAGCACCCACACAAAGTCGAGGACAAATATCGGTAATTCTACACTGCTTCGCAAATCTCCCCCCGCCATGCTCCCTTTTGGTCCCCTTCGAAAACGTCTCCGATGACGCTACCCGACCGGAAGCCGCCTGTATGGAGCCCCTCTTCTCGATACAGACACCATATATTATAAGGAAAAAGCGGTGGGTACCCGGAGCAGGAAATTGGGTCCCAAGTCTTGTGTATACAGCTTTTTTTATTAGGTTTGTCAGTGGTAAAACTCATTTGAAAAATCATTTATGTCCAAATACAAGCGAGTTCTGCTCAAGCTCAGCGGAGAGTCCCTTCAGGGAGATCAGGGCTATGGCATAGACTCTGAGAAACTTAGCGCTTACGCCAAGGAGATCAAGGAGGTAGCAGACGCCACCAGTACCGAGATCGCCATCGTCATCGGTGGAGGCAATATCTTCAGGGGACTGACCGGCATCGGCAAGGGAGTCGATCGCGTCAAGGGCGATCAGATGGGGATGCTCGCCACGGCGATCAATAGCCTCGGTCTATCAGCCGCACTGGAGACTGCCGGGCTGGACTCCGTGGTCTTCACCGCCATACAGATGGCCCCTGTAGGTCGCTTCTACAATAAGTGGGACGCCCTCTCAGCACTGCGGGAGGGAAAGATAGTGATCTGCTCCTGTGGCACCGGCAACCCCTACTTCACCACCGACACCGGTGCCTCCCTCCGAGCTGTGGAGCTGGAGTGCGATGCGATGCTAAAGGGGACCCGCGTCGACGGCATATACACCGCTGACCCTGAGAAGGATCCCACCGCCACCAAGTACGACACCATCACCTACGACGAGATCTATGCTCAGCACCTGCGTGTGATGGACCTCACCGCCACAGCCATGTGCCGGGAAAATGGGATGCCGATCGTCGTATTTAATATGGATAAGCCCGGCAACCTCATGCGACTCCTCTCAGGAGAGAGCGTCGGCACACTCGTCACCGAATAATCAACCACCGCCTCCGGCGGACCATACAGATACAAACCAGATTATGGAAGACTTAGACAATATCCTCACCAAAGCCGGCAAGATGATGGGAGACTCCATCTCCTCGCTGCAAGATCGTCTCGACAAGATCCGCGCAGGACGTGCCAATCCCAAGCTCCTCGACGACATCCGCGTGGAGTACTACGGCAACCTCACTCCTCTCAAGAACGTCGCCACCGTCACTGTGCCTGATGCCCGCACGATGATCATCACTCCGTGGGAGAAGAAGATCCTGAAGGACATCGAGAAAGCGGTCATCGACTCCAGCCTCGGCATCACCCCGAGCAATAACGGAGAGAACATCCGCATCACTATCCCCCCGCTGACCGGTGAGCGTCGCCAAGAGCTGGCCAAGCAGGTCAAGGCAGAGTGCGAGGAGGCACGCATCAGCGTGCGTAACGCTCGCCGCGATGCCAACGACTCGCTCAAGAAGCTACTCAATGATGGTCTCTCCGAGGATGTCGAGCGTGATGCTGAGGATGACGTCCAGAAGCTCCACGACAAGCACATCAAGCAGATCGAGGAGTGCTATAATACTAAGGAGAAGGAGATCATGACCGTCTGAGGTCACACTCCGGCAGAGAGTCCATGGAAGGAGTTGTCACCTGCTGCCAGGGAGATGTCTACACGATCGTAGCTGACGGCGTGGAGTACCACTGTCACCTACGGGGGCACTTCAAGACGGCTGACATCAAGTCGACCAACCCCATCGCGGTGGGCGACTTCGTCACCTTTACGCCCCCCGTCACCGAGGACGGCGACTTCGGCTGGATCACCGAGGTGGCAGACCGACGCAACTATATTGTACGGCGATCCGTCAACCTCTCCAAGCAGTCGCACATCCTCGCAGCCAACCTGGATCGGGCGATACTCTTAGTGACGATCAATTACCCAGTCACCGGGACGACCTTCATCGACCGCTTCCTCGCCACTGCTCAGGCCTACGATGTGGAGACCATCATAGTCTTCAATAAGACCGACCGATACAACTCCTCCGAGAGTGCCGAGATGGCTCAGATGAAGGAGCTCTACGAGAGCATCGGCTACCGCTGCCTCATCATCTCGGCTCGGGAGGGTACCGGAATGGATGAGCTGAGGAAGGAGCTAACGCACGGCGTCACACTCCTCGCTGGTCACTCCGGGGCCGGCAAGTCCACGATCAGCAACCTCCTCTGCCCAGGCGCTAATCGCCGGACGATGGAGGTCTCTGAGCAGACCAATCTCGGGGTCCACACCACCACCTACTCTCAGATGTATCCCATCGATGGCACAGAGGATGGATTTCTGATTGACACACCGGGCATCAAGGGGTTTGGCTCCTTTGACTTCGATAAGGGGGATATAGACGGCTACTTCCCGGATATCTTTGCCTACGCAAAGGACTGCCACTACGCCAATTGCAGCCATACCCACGAGCCCAAGTGTGCCGTACTCCGTGCTGTGCGGGACGGACTGATAGCACCATCGCGCTACAAGAGCTACCTCAGTATGCTCTACGAGGACAGCGAGGAGAAGTACCGCCTTCCTCAGTAAGCACCAGCGCAATAAGCCCCACCCATCAGGACCGGGAATCCCTCCCCCACCACTACCAGATAAGTCCCTACCGGGAGTCCAGCACTCTCGGTAGGGATTTTTTTGCACCAAAATCTAATACCGATATTAGTGAGCTCTTCTACCGATATTAGGTGCGACTAATATCGGTCTTAGAAAAGTCTCAGATAGGACTGACCCCTGCCACTGAAAGAATATAGAGGGAGAGGATCCAGTCCAAAAAGCCTTTCGCATCATTTATTTCGCTATATTTATCCCATTAATGATGAGTATCGAAATGAGACAGCATAGACAATTAGCACTTCTCGGCATCCTCCTGGGACTTCTGACGCTCAGCCTTACCGGCAAGGCGCAGACAGACAGCCTCAGGAGTGAGATGATGCGGGGCAATACCTCCGGCATGGAGAGCTACATCAAGGGTCTGAGCAAAGCCAAGCGAAGGGCCCTCCCCAATCGCACCCTGCTCACCGAGATTGCCCTCGCTCACTACGACCTGAGCGAGGCGTCAGACCAGCTCGCAGGGATAGAGTCACTCCGGGCGTCTGATGCTCAGCAGAGCACTGTCGAGGAGCTGACGATGAGACTCAAGGCGGCAGAGCGCACCTCCTCCGGTCTCGTCAGGATGCAGCTCTATACCTACCGCACGGGAAGTGAGGAGGGGCTACTGTCGGACCTAAGTCGCGAGGCGCCTTCGGTCGGTCAGCTCAGCCGAGCCACCTTTGTGAGTGCTGATGGGAGAGAGCGCTGGCAGGTGGTCTCCGACACCCTTGGGCACGATCACTTGGTGGTGACCGGACGACTGGGCGATGGCACATGGGATAGCGAGAGTGAGAGAGAGGTGGAGATCCTCGGGTTGGAGGGCGGTCGGATAGCCTATCCGTACCTGCTGGCTGATGGGGAGACGATAAGCTTTGCCTACAATGGTCCCGAGTCGCTCGGGGGCTATGACCTCTTCATATCAAGGTACGATCGTGAGGGAGGGCGCCTGCTGGTACCTCAGCAGCTCCCGGCCCCCTACAATACACTGGCGGGCGACTACCTGCTGCTTCGCGATGAGGAGCGAGGGGTAGACTGGCTGCTCACTGACCGAGGCACATCGGCCCCCGAGGTGCTCGCTCTCTACGCCCTCTCTCACCGCACGGAGCGACAGGACGTGGTGACGAAGGAGCTGGCGTGGATGATGGGGGACAGTATCATGCAGTCCGGCATCGCCCTACCTCCACCCGTCCGTGGGGCGGAGGCAAAAGGAGCAGGAGACGCACGGGAGCCTCTATTTTGGCTGGGGGAGACGCCCGTCTATGACCAGAGCAGCCTAACCGGCAGAGAGTCACGGCACTTCCTCGAGCAATATACCGAGAGAGCGGAGCGACTCTCCACTCTTCGGACCAAGCTGGAGTCTCTCCGTAAGCGCTTCGAGACGGATAGATCCGTGAGGGGCGAGATACTTGAGCTGGAGAGGCAGGAGCAGGTACTCGGCAGGGAGCTCTTTGACCTCCGTAATAAGGTGATCGCACGTGAGAAAAAGGCAAAGTAACCACGATTTTACGCTTATATAATTATGTCGATAGGATTAGTCATCATCATCGTACTGCTCGCCATAGTGGCGGCAGCACTCCTGGTGGGAGAGGTTTTCTTAGTCCCGGGAGTGGGTTTCGCTGGTCTGCTCGGGGTGGGTACGGTGGCAGGCGCCGAGTACTACCTCATCCTGGGTGGATACGACACCATGGCGGTCATTTTTGCCCTCCTCACGATCGTCTTCTTCTGCATAGCCGCCTACTTCATGAGCCGGAGGAAGGTGGTCCGCAAGGTCGCTCTCTCGAGCGAGATCTCCTCCTCAGCCCGCCAGCAGGTGGATGTCAGCGTCGGCGCCACCGGGATCGCCCGTAGCCGCCTCGCCCTCAAGGGGACGGTGGAGGTCGAGGGGAAGATCTTTGAGGCCACGTCAGAGCAGGGCTTCATCGATGAGGATATGCCGATCTACGTGTCGCGCATAGACAAGGACACCATATACGTCAGCCTCGACAAGCGGGGCACGGCGAAGCCATCAGCAGAGTAAGCACAACCAATATCTACACATAATCTTATGACACCGACACTAATATTCTGGGGCGTAGTGGTGATCATCGCACTGATCATCCTGACCGTCATCTTCCGCTACTTCCCCGTTATGCTCTGGGTGAGTGCCCAAGCATCTGGAGTGAATATCTCCCTCTTCCAGCTCTTTATGATGAGGATCCGAAACGTCCCGCCGCAGGTCATCGTCCGTGCTATGGTCGAGGCGCATAAGGCGGGCATCGCACTGACTCGAGACGAGCTGGAGGCACACTTCCTCGCCGGAGGACATGTGGAGCAGGTGGTCCATGCACTCGTCTCAGCCAATAAGGCAGGGATCAACCTGAGCTTCAGTGATGCAGCCGCAATCGACCTCGCGGGGCGTGACGTCTTCCAGGCCGTACAGATGAGCGTGAACCCTAAGGTGATCGACACCCCGCCGGTCACCGCCGTCGCCAAGAATGGTATCCAGCTGATCGCCAAGGCACGCGTCACCGTGCGGGCGAATATCTCTCAGCTGGTCGGTGGTGCGGGTGAGGAGACCGTCCTTGCCCGCGTGGGCGAGGGTATCGTCTCCAGTATCGGCTCCGCTGAGGCGCACTCCTCCGTACTCGAGAACCCTGACTCCATCTCCAAGCTGGTGCTTAAGAAGGGACTTGACTCGGGGACCGCCTTTGAGATCCTCTCCATCGATATCGCTGACATCGACGTAGGTCGCAACATCGGTGCAGTGCTGCAGATGGATCAGGCGGAGGCGGATAAGAATATTGCCCAGGCTCACGCTGAGGAGCGACGCGCTATGGCGGTGGCCACCGAGCAGGAGATGAAGGCGAAGGCGCAGGAGGCTCGTGCCCGTGTGATAGAGGCCGAGGCAGAGGTGCCACTGGCGATGGCTGAGGCCTTCCGGAGTGGCAACCTCGGCGTCATGGACTACTACCAGATGCGCAACATCCAGGCCGACACCTCTATGAGAGAGAATATCGCTAAGCCTTTCTCCGCACCATCCGAGGATGTGACGCGCAAGAGCGGAGAGAAGGATGGAAAGAATAAGACGAACTAATCCTAACCCAATAACACATGACTACTACCAATAGAATACCCGACTCCGAGCTGATCGTCAATGAGGATGGCTCTATCTTTCACCTCCACCTCCGCCCCGAGCAGCTCTCAGATAAGATCGTCGTCTGCGGTGATCCCGGACGCGTCGATATGATTGCCTCTCGCTTTGACTCCAAGGAGTGCGAGGTGAGTAGCCGAGAGTTTCACACCATCACCGGCAGCTACAAGGGCAAGCGCATCACCGTCCTCTCCCACGGCATCGGAGGGGATAATATCGAGATCGTGATGAATGAGCTCGATGCGCTCGCCAATATCGATCTCAAGAAGAGGGAGGTGAAGCCGGAGCACAAGTCCCTCACGATCGTCCGGGTAGGTACCTCCGGCGGACTCCAGGAGGAGGACCCGGTCGGCGCTTACGTAGCCTCGGAGTACTCCATTGGCTTCGACGGCGTGCTCCACTTCTACGCCGATGAGGGGAAGGTCTGCGACAGGGACTTCGAGGAGGCGCTGCTGAAGGGGCTTGACTGGAAGCTCACCGGCCTTAAGCCCTATGTGGTCCGGAATGACGACAGTCTCTTCCGCCAGATCACCGATGGAACCGACATCATCCACGGGGTCACCATCTCGGCTAACGGCTTTTACGTTCCCCAGGGGAGGAAGGTGCGCTCTCAGCCACTTGACCCCGACCTCAATCGCAAGATCATGGACTTTGAGTACAGCGGACACAAGATCACCAACTTCGAGATGGAGGGCGCTGCCCTTGCCGGCATCGGGACCATCCTTGGTCACCGCTGCCTCACCGTCTGCACCATCATCGCAGGGCGAAAGAAGCAGGATATGAATACGTCCTACAAGGATACGCTGGACGGTCTCATCGATATGGTCCTTGACCGAATCTGATCGAGCTGCCCTCTGAGATCCACTTAAGACACTCACGCCCCTCTCAGACCCTTGCTCGGGTCCGGGAGGGGCGTCGTTATTATATATGTAAAGAAATCCTACGGAATACCACTTTATCTCTTAATCCCGACCCGAGAGGATGTCCACCCTGACAAAAACTCAGGCGAGGGATACAATAATACTTAGGGATGTAATATAATTTTAATTAGCAGTAATATTTGATTACCTTTGCGTGTGGACTACTATGCGGGTCCTCATTTGGAATGGCATCATATTTATACAACTTATACTAAGTTCATCGTTTAACACTTATGAAATCAAAGAAACTGGTACTCGCTGTGGCGGGTCTTATGGCTTCTGCCCTTGCAGGCAGTAATGCCAATGCACAGGTTCGCGATGTGAGCGTTATGGTATCTCCATACGCCTCATACAATTGGTGGAACTCCAACATCGCCCTCAAGAACTCACCCTTCGTCGGAGCCCGTGTAGGCTTCGGATTCGGTCCCTTCTTCGAGATCCGTGCTAATTACGAGCAGTCCATCAACCTCAAGAATGCCCTCCAGGACAAGGACTGGAATCCCCTCAATGAGGAGGCCCTCCAGAAGCTCGAGGGTATGGATATGACCATCTCCCGCGTAGGTGGTGAGGCTAAGGTCAATCTCCTCGGCAATTCCGCCGTAACTCCCTACCTTACTGCAGGTGCCGGTGTCCAGGTGCTCGACTACAATCCCTTCAAGGTAGAGAATAAGGATGCGATCATCGAGGAGGCTAAGGTCAAGGACAAGCAGCTCTACTACACCCTCGGTGCCGGTGTCAAGCTCCGCATCACCGATCGTATGGCATTCTCTATGGAGGCTCGTAACCTGGGCTTCAATATGAACGCCAACAACTCCTTCATCAACCACTACGGTGATATGAAGGACCTGGACAAGAAGAAGTATGGCAACTGGTCTGCCCTTGCCTCCTTCGACTTCTACCTCGGTGGCAATGCTGCCCCCGGCACCCACCAGCTGGGTGGTCGCTATGCAAGCCTCTTCAGCGACGGCTTCCGCGGCATGAAGTTTGTCCTTGAGCCCGGCGTACAGTACGTGGACTTCCGCAACAAGACCGGTCTGAGCGATCAGTGGTTCCTCGGTGGAAGCGCAGGTGTTGACTTCTCCTCTCTCGTTGGTCTCCGTGCCTTCTACTACCAGGCCACCAAGGAGCCCAATAAGCTGAGCTTCGACTTCAATAAGGACCTGAAGATGTACGGTGCCAACTTCATCGCACGTCTCAATTACCCGCGTGGTATCGTCCCCTATCTCCGCTTCGGTGCCGGCTACCTCGACCGCAACAACCTGATCGAGTCTAAGGACAAGGAGCAGGCTAAGGAGAACTTCAAGTCTCACGACCTCTTCGGTATGCTCGGTGCAGGTATCGAGATCCCGATCTCTCGCTGGTTTGCCCTCTTCGGTAACGCTGATGCGCTCCTGATGACCGCCAATGACCAGAAGGTCGAGAGCGTGAGCACCCCCGAGGATATTGCTGTCAATATCGGCTACACCGCTGGTCTCCGCATTAACCTTGGCGACCCCGTGCTCCAGAGTGAGCTCATGGACGACACTGAGACCGTGGCCTACAACGAGCGCACCAATGAGCTCCGCAGTGATCGCTCAAGAGTGAACCGCGCCGATGTGGAGAGGCTCCAGAATAAGATGATGACCAAGAAGGAGTTTGAGGAGATGGTTGATCGCATCATGGCTCGCATCCACGAGGAGGAGAGCAAGCGTGCCTCCCTCTACACCGCAGACGAGACCGACGTGATCCTCCGCGCCCTCGCCACTCAGAGTGCCGGCACCTCTACCTCCACCACGACTACGACCGTAACTTCTGACGACCGTGCCATTAAGGACCTCCAGGCTCGCGTAGGCTCACTTGAGCGTGATGCCCGCAGCGACAACAATGGTAGCGTGGCTCCCTCCACGACGATCATCGCTCCCGGCACCGGATACAATGCTCCGCAGCCCGCTCCCCGTGGCTCCTACGACGTAGCTCCCTCTGAGCGCCCCGTAGCTATGCACCCCAATGGCGGCTGGCTGAAGCTCAACCGCCTCGCTGCCGTCACCGGCGTCAGCCTCGGTGAGTCCACCTCTTGGGCACTCGGTATGCGTGGTTACATGCAGATCAGCGACAGCTCTTTTGACTTCGTGCCTGAGATCATGTTTGGCTTCCGCCAGGGAGGTACCTCCTTTGATCTCGCCGGCAACTTTGTCTACAATATCGACATCAAGAGCCGCTTTACTCCCTATGTAGGTCTCGGCGTTGGCATCTTCCAGCACGGTCTTGGTACCAACTTTGGCACCAATATCATCGCCGGTACCAATATCAATCTCGGCACCAATGGCGAGATGTTCGTTGACTACACCGCACGCAGTCTTTTCAAGAATAACCAGATCGCTGTAGGCTATCGATTCATCTTCTAAAGAAATCCCCTCTTTCGTTTTATCAATAAGAGTAGATCCATTTAGATATGAATAAGATGACTACCACACTTCTGCTGACCATTGGTCTTGCCACCGCAGTCCCTGCAGTGGCTCAGACCACTCAGGTCGCTCCGGCAGACACAGTAGACGTGACGAGAGCAGATGCTCCTGTCCTGTCCTCCGAGGATTATGCCGGTGCTTTAGGCATCAAGGACTGGGATAAGGTGGACGACAACGCCCTCCTCCCCATCACGTCCAAGCAGGCTGAGGAGCTCATCACCAAGATGATCGTAGCCAGCCGAGCCGACTCTCAGCGTAAGCTCACGGAGGCGGAGGTGCTTAACGACTTCAAGGTCGAGACTCTGAAGAATAAGCTTCTTGAGTCGGCCCTGAGGAACGTCTACACCAAGGACTACGAGGAGCGGATGGACCGCCTCGAGACCCTCCTCCTGATCACTCTCGCTCAGCAAAACGGCGGGAAGCTTGACCCCGCGCTGGTGAATTACCTCCTCGGCAATGGTGACCTCGCCTCCCTCCTCACCGGAGGTGCTGCTCCGGGTACCACTCCCGGCAATAGCACGACAGCTGTCCTCCCGGGCGCTAACGGTCAGCAGAGTACGATTCCGCTCGCACCTGGTGCCAAGGCTGACTCTTGGGACCACTTCCTGAGCCAGGTCTTCTACGCCTTTGATAGCTCCAAGCTGGACGCGAAGGCGAAGGTCGTGCTCGACAACGTCGCCGGCTGGATCAAGGAGAATAAGATGGCTGTAGAGCTCAGAGGATACGCCTCTCCCGAGGGTAACATGCGCTACAACAACCGTCTCTCCGGTCGCCGCGTCAATGCCGCTGCCGACTACCTCCGGACTAAGGGGATCGCTGACGAGTACCTCCACATCATACCCTCAGGCGAGGACACGATCAAGGAGACATCCGTTCAGTACCCTGATGCCCGCCGTGTCGACATCCGTCCCTACTACGGCGAGTAATAGATAGATCTGCCCACATAGGCAGACAGACTAGCTAAGGCAGCTGTGAGATCACTCTCGCAGCTGCCTTTCTTTTTTTGTGAAGATGCGGAGACGAAGCGCCCCCTGCGATTTGCACCATCAGCCTATCAAAGTGCGCTCCTAAGGGTCTCCTCCTACGGCTTGAAATACCCGGCAGAGGATGTAGAATGCACGTAGCAGGAGAAGCAGAGGCCGCCCCACTACCCCACCTGAGCAACGATCACCTCACTTATCCGGAAGCTTCAGCGGTGCAAATATAACACCCCCGCGGGGAGGGATTGTCTCTATATGTCTCTATCTGTCTCTTCCTGACCAAAATTGCGTCATCTGCGGTCCTCGCCACCTCGTGGCTCAATGTACGCTTAAAGAGCGATGACCACTCTAAGGCTCCCCCCCTGCGGGATCTTCGCTCCTTAGTCCGCATGTCGAGGGCGCGAAGAGCCGAAGACCGCGGGAGAGGATGCCAAGAAAGATATACAACCCCGGTAGGGTGTCGCACTTATCAGGGAGTCAGGCAACCGGTGCGACACCCTTGCGGGGTCTCGGGATCGTGTGTGATGCCTGACCCACGGGTCCTCGTGGCTAAGGAGCGGGCACCCGCAAGGGGTGCTTCGTTCTTCACTCTTCACTAATAAGTTGAAGGGCTTCTGTGCTATTCACCTGCGCCACCCAGAGCATCATCGCCTGCCTTCCCCTTGCTCTTGGAGAATTTGGTACCTTTGAGAGAACTTATATCTCAAGAGACATTTCCGATCCTATGGATAAGAAAATACTAGCCTTAGTCACGGCAGCCCTCGGCCTCTCTGCCACGGTCGTTGGTCAGGAGCCCACCTCACCGCTGACGCACCTCCTACACGCCCGTCAGGCGATGTCGCTACAGGCCTACACCGGTGTGGTGGAGAGCCTGGCACCGCTATACAAGGAGACCTGGAGTATGCCCATCATGGGCGAGGAGGCCCTTTACCTCGATGCCATTGCCCGCAGCTGTATGGGCGCTGAGGAGGCGGACCTTAAGCTCCTCCACTTCATCGAGCAGCATCCTCACAGCGCCCTCTTGCCCTATGCTCAGAGCCGGCTCGGCGAGTGGTACTACGTGCGGGGAGACTACTCCGGTGCCGTCTACTGGCTGGAGCGAGCAGACGTGTCTGCCCTGCCGGAGGAGAGAGCGCAGGCGATCGACTACTACCACGCCTACTCTCTGATGAAGACCGGCTCCGAGGAGGCGGCACTCAAGCTCTTCCTCCCGCTGACTTACTCCCGAGACTTCCACAACGCCGCAGCCTTCTATGGTGGCTACCTCCTCCTCAAGGCCGACCGGGTGAGCGAGGGAGAGAGGCTACTCTCGGGACTCTACAGCAATACCACCTACGGCACCGAGGCACTCGCCTATGTGGCTGAGTCACGTCTCTCGCAGGAGGACTTTGAGGGGGCTCTGACACTGGCACAGAGGGGGCTCAAGAGGGATGCCTCCGAGAGCAGTGCCCGTCACTCCCTCCTCCATACCGCAGGCCTTGCCGCAGCGATGACCGGGCGTATCGACCTCTCCACCGACTACCTGCGACAGTATATGAGGCAGGCAGAGCAACCGGGGCGGATTGACCTACTTGTCCTCGGGAAAAACCTCTACGAGCTGGGCCACGAGACCGAGGCCATCGGCTACCTCACGCGGGTCGATGACGGCACACCCGACTTTATGTCTCAGCTCTCGCACTACTACCTCGGGCTCACTAATCTGAGCAGCGGAAAGAGCAGCAGTGCACTTGCGTCCTTTGACCGGGCGGCTGAGATCGACGTCTACGCCCCTCTGACTGAGGATGCACAGTTCAATGGCGCCCTCGCTGCCTATGCCGGGCATCAGGGACGTCTCGGCGCCGGCACGAAGCGTTTCGCCTCCTATCTCAGGCGTTATCCCACCGGAGCCTACCGCCCCAAGGTGATCACCTACCTCAGTGACGCCTTCCTCAATGACCCCAAGCGAGCCGATGTACTGCGGGAGATCTCCACTATCAGCCCGCTTCCTCCTGAGCTGAGGAGGGTGAGGGAGAAGGTGAAGCTCGGTGAGGCCAATCAGTCTCTCGCGGGCGGTGACCTCCGTAAGGCAACCGAGCAGTACGGGCGTATCATCGGGAAGAATGAAGACCCGGAGAGCGTCGCAGAGGCTTACCTCTGGCGTGGAGAGGCGGCATACCGCAAGGGAGACTACACCGGCGCGATCAGCGATACCCGTGCCTATCTCGACAATCGTCCCGAGAGCCTTAAGCTCAATCCTCAGGCTTACTACACCTTAGGCTACGCCTACTTCAATAATAAGAGCTACGACCAGGCGAAGAGCGCCTTCCGGTCCTACCTCTCTCAGTCCACCCCGTCGACCAATGAGCGCACTGCTGTACTCAATCGCCTCGGCGACATCTCTGTACAGGAGCGCCGACTCAGCGAGGCAGCCGACTACTACGACCAGGCAGCGCGAGCCGGCGGAGCGGAGTCAGACTACGGCTTCCTCCACCGCGGTATTGTCCTCGGGCTACAGAAGGACTACGAGGGCAAGATCAACCTCCTCTCCCGCATGCAGCAGACCTTCCCCTACTCCTCGCTCCTTCCGGAGGGCTTCTACGAGCTGGGACAGACCTATAGTATGCTCGACAGACAGTCCCTCGCCCGACAGGCGTACGACCGCGTGGTGACCAATTACCCCCGTCACGAGCTGGCCCCCTCTGCCGCAGTGCAGAAGGCTCTCACCTATATGAGTGAGGAGAGCTTCTCCGAGGCAGCGGATGCCTATGTGGCGGTGATCCGCAGCTACCCCAAGTCCGATGCGGCCAAGACTGCACTGCAGAACCTTAAGGCACTCAGCATCCAGCTCAATCGCGTGGATGAGTACAATAGCTTAGTCCGCTCCATCGGTGGCTCTGGAGCGATCTCCGACCGCGAGATGGACGAGATGACCTACCTTGCGGCTGACAAGATCGTCTCCGAGGGCAAGCCCGCTGAGGCGGTCAAGGCACTTGACGACTATCTGACCCGCTTCCCCGCCGGAGCGTACCTCGACAAGGCCCTCTACAGCAAGGCGCTAATCCTCTCCTCCAATAAACGGCACAAGGAGGCTACACCGATCCTTGAGCGTCTCGCAGCGATGCAGCTCGAGCCCACGATGAGCCACGATGTGCGGCTGCTACTTCTGGAGAATTATGAGCGAAGGGACAACTCCGCCCGGGCAGCCGAGGTCGCCCTCCAGCTCGCCAACGAGAGCAGCACACAGGCCGACCGCAGCCGCTACATCTCCGCTGCAGCGGCCCACGCGCAGAAGAGCAAGAGCTACGACTTCCTCCTCGCCCTTGCCGATGATGTCTCTCGGAGCAAGTGGGACCTCACACCACAGACCCGCTCCGAGGTGATGACGGCAGCCGCCACACGGTACGACCAAGTGGGGAAGAAGGACATGGCGCGGCTCTATGCACGGGCGGTGCTTCAGCTGCCCACCTCTGCCCAGACGACGGCAGCCCGCGTGCTGGTGGCTGAGGAGCTCTTTGAGCAGGGCCAGTTCCAAACGGTCCGCGACCGGATGGAGAAGGTAGTCGGCGGACAGTCCGACAGCCGCTACTGGCTTGCACGAGCCATCCTCCTCCTGAGTGACAGCTATGTCCGTCTGGGCGACAAGAGCACAGCCAAGACATACCTCGAGAGCCTGCGATCCGGGTACAAGGAGCAGCAGGACGGCATCATCAATCAGATCGATGAGCGTCTCTCACGCCTCTGACTTCACCGCACTCATTTTTACCTAAAGAAAGATCCTACCACTACATATGAAGATCAGACAACTCTTAGTCACGCTCGCAGCTTCGTCAATGCTCCTCGGTCTGAGCGCCCAGACCCCGGCAGATACGCTCCGCCGGTCTATGACCCTGCAGAGAGCCTACATACCGGAGACCGGTCAGGCAAGGAAGGAGTTTTTCAATCCCCTCGCTAATCAAACTCCCCGCCAGCTCCATCCGCTGGACTTTGCCCGAAATAGCTACAGCCTGAGTATGAAGGCAAGGCCCCGTCTCTTCACCCCGAGCGATAATCTACTCCTCCCGGAGTACGGGAGTCACCACTTCTACGCCCGCCTCTTTGGCGGTTACCCGGTCAAGGCGGGAGGCAATATCGGTGCACACTTCAGGGTAGGAGACTACGGGACGATCACCGTAGCCCTCGACCACACCTCGCGGCACGCCACGGGGGAGATGGGCAAGCTCGATGCTGCTCCGATCAATGAGACCCACGACACGGAGGGGCTGGTGAGATACTCTCAGAAACTACCCGAGAGCGACCGAATGCTGGAGATCGAGGGGTTCGGCTTTGGGCACGCCCACTCACTCTACGGACACCTGCTGAGCTCAGTGAAGTCAGGCGAGCTGCCGTACCACTTCATCACCGCCACTCCCGAGAAGCCCGAGCTGATGAGCTACTATGGCACGGGACTTAGCGTCTCCCTCTCACCGGCACCCCTCAGCGCCCTCTCCACTTGGGAGTACAGCCTGAGCGCTACGATCGACTACGGCAATCGCAATGCCGACGTCAACGCCCATCGCGAGGGTGAGCCGATCGGGGTCTACATATCCGGGCGGGGCGATGCCCTCCACGCCGGAGTGATGGGGAGCCTCACCTACGGTGCTAAGATCAATGACTTCAGGTTTGGCGTCAATGCCGGCTACGAGATCAATCGCTTCTCCCTCGACAAGGAGGTGGCAGGAGGCAAGGCGTCACAGATCATCACCCTCATCCCACACTTTGACTACATCATCCCATCGCTCCAGGTGCGGGCGGGGGTAAAGGTGCAGCTCCCCACTATGGGTGCCAAGCAACTACTCATCACCCCCGATGTGCTGCTCCGCTGGCGGATGCACGACAAAGCCTCGCTCCTACTCTCCGCCACCGGAGGCATGACGATGCTCTCGATGCGCGACCTCTACCGGATAAATAGGTATGCCGATCCGATGAGCATCTCGCGCGGCATCGAGTCCTCGACCTACGATGTCTCCCTCGGGCTGGAGCTGGGCTCTTGGAACGGCTTTGCCCTCGACCTCAGGGGCGGGTATGCCGACTACAGAGACTTCTACGACTTCGCAAGTAAGAGCGCCTCCACCCCCACACCGGAGGGCTATGAGGGAGAGCCCTATGCCGAGGTGGCACTCTTTGACCTTCGCAATCTCGGTTCGGTCCGTCACGGCTACTTCAGCCTCGGTGCCCGCTATAAGGGAGCGGAGGGGATTAGCGGTTCGCTCGGTGTGAAGTACAATCACTTTGCCCGCCCGGCACTCACAGAGGAGGAGAGCTCTAAGCCTGATCACGAGCTGATGGAGAGCATCCTCGGCAGACCCGCTCTCGAGCTGACGGCAGACCTCACCTACAGCCCGATCAAGGACCTGACACTGAGTGCCAATTTCCTCGGCTTGGGAGGGATCAAGATGCAGCAGCTACTCCCGAGGGACATTGTCCGTGAGGGAGAGGAGATGGTCTACACCCTACCCTTCACCACCAAGCTTGATGCTCAGGTCTCCTACAAGGTGCTGAAGAACCTTGGGCTCTCACTCACGGTGGAGAATCTCCTCAATCAGAAGATCCAGCGCTGGAGCCACTACTACAGCCCCGGCATAGGCGTCTACGGCAGCATCACCCTCGAGCTGTAGGCCTTCAGGGCAAGAAATGAAGCAAGGGCTGACTCCGTGATACGGGGTCAGCCCTTTTTTCATTCCCTCCGACCGACAATTACCGGAGAATGTTGCACGAAGTGCCATTCTCGCACATTTGTTTCAAATGTGCTGAGACTTTGCACGAAGGATGAGATGCAAGGCGCTGAGGATGAGGTCGAAGGGAGCGTACTCACGTACGTGACCGAGACCGAATTCCGAAAGCAACGCAGCAGATCGCCTTCGTGCAACAGTCTCTATCGATCGACAGGCAGCGTCACAGTATCTCTCTTGCTATCCAGGCACACGCCTCCGCATCAGCCAGGGCGTGGTGATGATTTCTCAGGTGATACCCACACGCCTCAGCCACAGTCTGCAGCTGGTGGTCCTCCAAGCAGGGGAGCACACGCCGAGCGACACAGAGGGTGTCGTAAAAGTCATAGTCCGGATACTCCATACGATAGGTCCGAAAGGCAGCCCTCAGGCAACTCTCGTCGAAGGGTCTGTTGTGAGCCACCAGGGGCAGGCCCTCTATCAGAGGCTCCACCTGCGACCACACGTAGGGGAAGACCTCAGCCTCGTCCGTATCGCGGTGACACAGGCCATGCACCTGAGAGCACCAGTAGCTGTAGTAATTAGGCTCCGGCTGCACGAGAGAGTAAAAGGAGTCGACGATCTCGCCCCCTCGGACCACAACGACCCCGACGGCGCATATGGATGACCGCTCACTATTGGCGGTCTCAAAGTCTATTGCGGCAAAGTCTCTCATAAGACATCTCTACAGATTAGTTCTATCACAGTGGGGTACCCATATATAGCCAAAGCTATCCATTTATTTAGACATTTCACCTCCAGATGTCGTCGGGGTGGTGCATGAGGATCATACAGAAACCCCTTCGGATGACCGCGAAGAGCTAGGCTAAGAAGCACCCGTCACAGATGTCCGCGTAATTACCAGATAGCCAAGGGGTCCCAACTCCGACGACCCGTGGAATATGTGTCACGCACCATCCCAATTACGAGCGCCTTGCAAAGGTATGTCTATCAGCGCGATGCGGACCCCTCGATCTAATACCGATATTAGAGTTGTCTAATACCGATATTAGAGAATTCTTTTACCGGTATTAGACTTCTCTAATATCGGTAAAAGAATTATCCGAAAGCGCCCCCGATGGAAGGGCAATGTTTGGGTGGGAGAGACGCAGAAGGGATTCACAAGAAACAGTCAGCAGTCCCAGGATGTCGTCTCCAGGTCTATTGGTGGCAGCATTAGAAATCCATCAGGCACCGCCATACGCATCCCCGAGGACACCTTCCCCCATAGACATGACCAAGACAAACACTACTTGGGAAAGGTTACACTCAACTGACGATCCCCGGGAGAGCTCCGATGCCGGGAGGTGTCAGAGAGTTGGGTTCTCTTGAGTGGGGCTATGGTTGCGCATCAGACTTTTTATACCTTTGGGATGAAGAGACGATCCGGGCGTACGGATGGAAAGGGCGCCATCCTCTCCGGAGTCAGCAACTGCCTCCGGAGGCAGTATGAGGAATTGCCCGCCCTCACGCTCGGAGAGTCTCTTCTTCATTTTTTTGACTAAGAAGACACACCTCTCCCTTTCCGCTCAGATACAGGACACCAAGGTCAAGCTTTTGACCAAGTGTAAGGGGTGACGCTTTGGGCTTGATAGCAGGCTTAAGTTGCGACACCCTGGCGGGGTTGCGGGGAGGGGGATCCTGCTCGGCGACCCGCAAGGGGTCGAGGGGGATAGAGGTGGATCTCGGCACATCGGTCACCGCTTCGCGGATGACCGATGCCTATGGAGCGAGCACCCCTGCCGGGGTGCCACACAAGTTGCTTGCCTAACTGGTAAGTGCGACACCCTGGCGGGGTCGTAGATTAAGAGAAGGCGTCCTCTCCCGCACTCTTCAACACTTCGTGCCTCGGCTTGGGGCTATGGAGCGATGATCCCTCAGGGACTACGCCCCTACGGGATCGACAGTCGGGAGCATCAAGAGGGATTGATCGACGGGATTGCAATGCGACAGGTATTATCACTTCTTTGCAGTATAGCTCAAGAGCGTCACCCCTGATAGCACCCTCTGATATGCCGACCCTAACAGTGATTCACAAAACCATCGCAAAACATTTAATAATTTATTATCTTTGCTACGTGAGCAGGAGGTAAAGCCATACTCCTCTACCCCGCTCCTCGAGAGTTACGCATGAGCGACGACTGCACCGGTAAGGTGTCGAAGCTCTTGACCACGAACCTTTTATAATCACAAGTGACAGCATGAATGTTATCAGATCACTAAGGCTGGCAAGCATTGCCTCGCTGCTGGTCTTACTCTTCACCACTGTTGCCCAGGCCCAGACGGTCACCGTCACCGGTACCGTCAAGGACACCACAGGGGAGCCGGTCATCGGTGCCAACGTGGCAGTCGTCGGCGTCCCCGGTAAGGGAGCCACCGCTGACCTGGACGGCAACTTCACCATCCCCGCCGTGCCTGCAGGTGCGACACTCCGCGTCTCCTTCGTCGGCATGAAGACGCAGGAGATTACCCTGAAAAACGGGGGGGGGCAGAATAATCCTCTGCACCTAAATATCGTCCTCGTTGAGGACTCCGAGCTCCTCGACGAGGTCGTCGTCGTCGGCTACGGTACGCAGAAGAAAGTCAACCTGACCGGGTCTGTATCCGCACTCGACGGAAAAACACTAGAGGCCAGACCTGTAGCCAACGTTGCTCAGGCACTGCAAGGTGCAGTCCCGGGTCTTAACCTCGGCACCACCAACGCCGGTGGTGAGCTTAATGGAGGGATGAGCCTAAACATCAGAGGTGCAGGCACCATTGGTGATGGGTCAAGCTCTAGTCCATTGGTACTTATCGACGGAACTGAGGGGAACCTCTACGCTCTCTCTCCCAACGATATCGAGAGCATCTCTGTGCTCAAGGATGCCTCCTCCTCTGCCATCTATGGATCCCGCGCTGCATTCGGTGTGATCCTTGTCACCACCAAGAGTGGTAAAGAGGGGAAAGCTCGTGTTAGCTACAATGGTAATGTCCGCTTCTCCACGGCCACACAGGTACCCCAGCAGATGGACTCGTACACCTTTGCGCAATATTGGAATGATGCCTCCTCCAACTCCGGTCAAGGTCCGGCCTTCAACGACGAGATGCTCAGACTCATCAAGGGCTTCCAGGATGGTACACTCACCGGTGAAGAAGCTTGGGGTACACGCTGGAACGGCTATGCCGCTAATGAGCCTTGGTCTATGTACACAGGCAGCTGGTGCAATACCAACTGGTTTGCCGAAATGTACCGTACCAACGTCCCCTCTCAGGAGCACAATGTCTCCCTCACCGGAGGATCCAAGAGTGTCAATTACTACCTCAGTGGCTCACTTCTCGACCAGAATGGACTAATCCGTCATGGGCGTGACACCTTCAAGAGATACAACCTCAATGGCAGGGTCAGCGTAGACGTCTACTCCTGGCTCAATCTCACCTACAGCACCAAGTGGTCTCGCAGCGACTACTCTCGCCCGTCCTATATGACCGGTCTCTTCTTCCATAACATCGCACGTCGCTGGCCGACCAACCCTGTCTACGATCCTCATGGACACCTTGTCCCCTACAACGAGATCATCCAGATGGAGACCGGAGGACTCCATAAGGAGACCAAGGATGCACTCTACCAGCAGCTGGTGGCTGAGATCAAGCCACTGGACGGCTGGATCATCCGACTTGAGGGTAACTACAATACCGAGACCGGATTTACCCACTGGGATAAACTGCCCGTCTACTACTACGACATGGACAATCGCCCCACGCTATCGAAGTGGAATCAAGACGCTGATGACCGTGGCAAAAGTGCGGTGTCGGAGAGTGGGTGGAAGAGAGATTACTTTAATGGTCGATTCTACACGGAGTACAACTTTACCGTAGGAAAGTCGGAGATGAAGGTCCTCGGTGGTCTCGATATGGAGCTTAGCAAGAACCGTGATCTCGGGATCGATACTCAAAACCTGATCTCGCCGGATGTCCCCACGATCAATACCTCTAGCTACGATAAGCCGGGGGTCTGGGGCGGATACAATCACTGGGCCACCATGGGATTCTTCGGCCGCGTCAATTACGCCTACGACTCCCGATACCTGGCAGAGATCTCAATCCGACGGGACGGCTCCTCCCGCTTCATCGGAGACAAAACCTGGGCAACCTTCCCCTCCTTCTCACTCGGATGGAACATTGCCAACGAGGCTTTCTTTGCTGAGGCGCAGAAGTATGTGGGGCAGCTGAAGCTTCGTGGGTCTTGGGGTGCGCTTGGCAACACCAATACGAAAGCCCTTTACCCATGGTTCCAAAGCATGCCCACCGGGGTGGCCAACTCGGCTTGGCTTGTCCAGGGCAATCGCATGAATACCTCCAACGCTCCCGGTCTGGTCTCCGGTGCTCTCACTTGGGAGCGGATCCAGAATTGGAATGTCGGTCTCGACTTTGCCGTACTTGACAACCGTCTGCAGGGTAGCTTTGACTACTTCGTACGTGACACCAAGGATATGGTTGCCCCGGCACCGGAGCAACCCTCCATTCTCGGAGCCCAGATGCCTAAAATCAACAACGCTGACATGAGGTCTCAGGGATGGGAGCTGGAGCTTCGCTGGAGAGACCACTTCAAGGATGGCAACTATGGTCTCCGCTTTGTCCTCTCGGACGACAAGCAGACGATTACGAGGTTCAATAATCCGACTAAGTCGCTCAACACCTGGTATGCCGGTCGCGTCAATGGCGACATCTGGGGCTACGAGGTGAAGGGACTGGCTCAGACTCAGGAGGAGATGGACAAGCATCTTGCTGACAATCGTCCGAGCTGGGGTGGCAACTGGGGTGCCGGCGATGTGATGTACATCAATAAGGTAGACCCCGTGGATGAGAATGGCAAGATCATCGCGTCTCAGAAGGGGCTGATCAACGATGGGAAAAACACCGCTGATGACCATGGGGATCTGTCCATCATCGGTAACAGCATGCCCCACTTCCGCTTCGGAATCAACGCTGACGTTGCATGGAAGGGAATAGACTTCCGCATCTTCCTGCAGGGTGTCGGTAAGAGAGATTGGTGGGACGGCTCCGTCTACTCCATTGGAGCCAACACCGGTATGTGGCAGAGTGTTGCCTTTACTGAGCATCTCGACTACTGGCGTCCTGAGGGTAGCTCGCTTGGCGCCAACCCCGGTGGCTATTACCCGAGACCCCTATTTGGCGATGGGTGGAAGAATTTCAAGCCCAATACACGCTACCTCCAGGATGCTTCCTATATGCGCATCAAGAATATCCAGCTCGGCTACACCCTGCCGGAGAGCATCAGCTCCAAGCTTAGTATGTCTCGCGCCAGAGTCTATGTCTCGGCAGACAACCTCGTCACCTTTACCAAGATGACCAAGATCTACGACCCGGAGGGACTTGGCGGCGACTGGGGTCCCGGTAAGCTCTATCCCCTTATGAGGACCGTCTCCGTCGGACTCAATCTCAACTTCTAATCAAGAATGAATCCTATGAATCACTATATAAAGATAGCATCAGCCGTTGCGATGGTATGCCTCGTCGCGACCTCCTGCGACTTCCTTGACAGGAAGCCACTTGACCAGGTCGGGTCTGATACATTCTACCAGACTGCTGAGCAGGTAGGGACATTTCCCATCAATTACTACCCCGCCGTCTTCGCCTCTCATGGGAGATGGAATATGGGTATTGGCAGCTTCGATAATGGCACGGACAATCAAGCCGGAGTCAATGGGAGCAATGTCTTCGTCAAGGACAGATGGCAGGTCCCCTCAACCGGTGGCATCGGCTTCGAGAACATCCGTAACTGCAATTGGTTTTGCGCCCAAGTGGAGAAGCGCCTGAAAGACGGTGTCTACACCGGTGAGGAGGATCTCGCCAAGAGTTACCTCGCAGAGACTTATGTGATCCGCGCACTCCTCTATTACGACAAGCTGGTGGCCTTCGGGGACTACCCGATCCTCACAGACTATATTGACGACACGGCTGATCTTGTCGGCCTCTCTAAGAGACAGCCTCGTAACGAGGTGGCGCGCTTTATCTTAAAGGAGATAGATAAGGCGATCCCCATGCTAAAGGATCAGACTCCAGGCAATCAGCGGATCTCAAAGCCCGTGGCACAGCTGCTGAAAGCACGCATTGCCCTCTACGAGGGAACGTTTGAGCGCTATCACCGCGGGACCGGACGCGTACCTGGTGATGCCACATGGCCGGGTAAGGATAAGGAGTGGAATAAGGGTAAGACCTTTGACCAGGAAGCAGAGGTCAAGTTCTTCCTTACTGAGGCAATGAACGCTGCTAAGGCGGCAGCGGAAAGCCACTTCTCCCTGACGGCGAGCAGTCACAAGATCGATCCTGATGCCGGTCAGACCTCGGGGTGGAATCCCTACTTCGAGATGTTTGGAAGCAACAACCTCTCTAAGGTATCCGAGGTGATGCTTTGGCGTGAGTACAGCAAGAAGTACGACATCACACACGACGTGAGCCAGATGGTAGCCACAGGTGCCGGTATGGGGTGGACACGCGGTCTCGTGGAGAGCTTCCTGATGAAGAACGGTCTGCCCATCTACAGCCCTGCTTCCGGCTACCATGGTGATGTGACAGTCGATAAGGCTAGGACGGATCGTGATGAGCGACTCCAGCTCTTCGTTGCCGGTGAGACCACGCCCATCAGACTTGGCACGGGTGATATGGGCACTATAGTGACTCCCAGTAAGACCGGTAAGGCTCCCTTTATGCTTGAGGTGGCGCAAAATCGTGACGTGACCGGATATCACCCGCGGAAGTTCTTCAGCTACAGCCCGGACGCTCTCCAGGGCGGTCAGACCGGTGCCGTCACTCTGCGGCTCAGCGAGGCATACCTCATCTATATGGAGGCCTCTTATGAGCTCACCCACAGGATCGACGACACGGCGAAGGCCTACTGGACTGCACTCCGCGCCCGTGCCGGCATCACTGCACCAATCAGTGTTACGATCGATGCCACAGACATGGCTTACGAGGCAAACGTCAATCGTGACTCCTACGACTGGGGTGCCTTCTCCGCAGGAAAGCCGATCGATGCCACCCTCTACAGCATCCGCCGTGAGCGCCGTAGCGAGTTTGCCGGTGAGGGTCACCGCTGGGATGATCTCGTGCGCTGGTCTGCCATGGATCAGGTGACAAACTATCAGATCGAGGGGGTCAACTTCTGGACCGAGATGTGGAACTGGGATATCTACTGGAACGTAGACAAGAAGACCAAAGAGCGCACCACCTCCAAGGTACTTGCCGATGGAAGTGACAAGGCCAATATCTCCTCCAAGGAGCTGAGCAAGTATCACCGCCCCTACCAGGTGATCAAGGCGAATAACCCCTTCTATGAGGGATACACCTTCTATCCCGTCTACTACCTCTCGCCCTTCTCGGTGAGGGAGATGGAGCTCTGCTCTCCCACGGGAGACCCCGCCCAGAGCAACCTCTATCAGAACCCGGGGTGGCCGATTACCAGCACCTATCCTACATATAACAAGTAAGTAAGCGAGTAGGAACTACTCTGCACTCATTGAGAGACGGTACATCCAAGTGGGTGTACCGTCTCTCTGCTTCTTTCACCCACAAGGAAGATTATTTAGTCACTCCCTGACAGAGGAGGGCGACTGGTGATCGAGGCAGAGACTGAGTTGTCTTGTGAGGCATTCCATATACCGGTGTTAGGTCATCACTGCTTTCCTGCATGAAGTTACAATTGGTCGTAGACGCTAAGCTAAGCACAAGTTAAATATCCACTCGGTCTGTCTGCAGATTTGACTAACGATATATGCCACACCTTTAACTATTGTTCTACACAGAGCATCATTAAACCTCGGTATGAGCCCGCTGAGCTCCCTTGACTTGTCCCACTGCTGACGTGATGAGAGAGTAATCAACAGATAGTGTCGGAGGTTACAAAATTCCCATAGGCTCTAACTACCTCCTCATCCACTATCTATTACCTTTGCTGCGGAGAGCCCATAAGGGAGGGGTGTCCAATGCCCGGTGGATAGGCGCTCGACCTAATACCGATATTAGAGATTTCACTGCGGTGCGGGCTGATCGGGCAGGGGGTGACGCAATCGGTGTGAAGGCTTGATGGTGCGACACCCTTGCAGGTGCTTCGTTTCCTATTCTTCGGAATGAGTTGAGTGGCTTCTGTACAACTCAAATGCGTCACCCCTCCAGATGGTGCAGACAAGAGACAATGAGGTCTTGGGATTGTCGTATCTTTGCAGCAAGAAACTTTACTGAGACGACTCGTATACGGTTCCTTTCGCGTCCTACGGATATCCGCCATTGTCATCCAGGTTCGGCCAAGTATGGTGAGACTGCGGAGTCTCCCCCTGCACTGAGGAGGCAGGACGAGTCGTCTCTTCTTTTTTCCCCAATAATCTACGGAGCTGAGGTCTCCACATTCTTTAACAATCGGGATTGGTCAGGTGGGGAAAAATGGGTACCTTTCATAATCAAAAGCATGGAAGAAGTACACCAATGAATGTCCTCGCCAGACCCTTAGCAACGATTATCGTAGCCCTGATGCCCCTGCTTCTTGCTTCCGCTCAGTCGGATAAGGAGGGGGGAGAGGCGTATGCCGGCTGCGTTGAGCGCTACTTTGACTACTACGAGGCAGGCAAACCGGACAGCGCTGAGCTGATGCTTAGGCAGGCTCTGGAGCTGAGTCCGGAGGCGGAGGGGAACTTCCTCCTCCTCGGCAATCTGGCTGAGCTGGTAGTAGCGCGGGGCGACTCCATAGAGGCTCTGGAGCTCCTCTCCGAGGCGCTGAGCCGTCAGCCGGCTGTGCCGGAGCTGAGGGAGCGACGGGCAGACCTGCTCAGCGACCTGGGGCAACTGCAGAGCGCCCTCACTGACTATGACGAGCTTGTCTCTACGACACCCTCCAGCGAGATCTACCGATACAAACGGGTACTCACCTACGAGAAGCTGAGACTCTGGAGTGCCGCCGAGGAGGACCTGAAGCGGATCCTTGCTCACAACCCAGATGCCTACCTCCCGCGGGTGAAGCTCGCCGAGGTGTATGAGAGGGAGGGACGCCCTCTCGAGGCGGAGAAGCTGCTGAGCTACCTAATCGAGCAGCAGCCGGTGATGGCACCGGCCTACCGGGCGAGGGCTCGGCTCCTGATGCGTCAGGGGCGTAAGTCGGACGCCCTTGCCGATGTGCGGGAGATCATACGCCGCAGCGGCGAGCATATCGGTGCGGAGGAGTATCTCCTAAGGGGGGAGATCTGGCTGCTCTATGGGGAGGAAGAGGAGGCAGAGAGAGACTTCGCCCGTGCGGTAGAGGCGGGAGCAACACCCTCTAGGGTGGCACAGGCGAGGGAGGAAGTTTATCAGATCAAGAAAAAATCATAAATAATATACCATGAAGCATATCACTCATACGGCCCTCTGGACCCGACTCGCAGCACTGCTGCTGCCGGCACTTGTCGGTGCAGGTCTGCTGACCGGGACCGGTATCGCTGGCCACCGATCCATAGATAAAGTAGCCATGGCAGAGGAACAGAAGATCCCCGAGGAGGAGATGCTCTCTCTCCTCGATCACCTAAGTCGGCTGGCAGCCAATGCCGGTCGCACCATTGAGGAGTACGACACCTCCGACGAGTCGCCCGACACACTCCTCTGGAGTAAGGAGCGGACTGAGAAGGAGCTGGTCCGGATGATCTCTCGCGAACTGGAGCGTCGGGAGCTGTGGCGCGCCACCACCGATCTGAGCGGACTCCGCTATCAGTGGCAGGTCCGCCGCTGGTGCCTGGGTGTGCCCTCCGAGGGAAACGGGTACTCTCTCCTCGCTGAGCTAATGGAGCAGTTGGCGGACAAGGGCTTCGATGCCCTCCGCGAGCTTCACCTCCGGGAGCTGGGGCAAGCTCTGAAGGCAGGCTATAGCGACCAAGCCCTCTCCATGCTGGAGTGGGAAGCAAGACGGTCGGAGGAGAATATCTACCCGGCCTATATAGAGCGCTTTGCCGGTCGCCCCGAGCAGCCGGTGGTCCGGATGCTGGACCTCCGGGAGCAGAGCTCACGCCTGCTCGAGCCCCTCAGGTCGGAGCGCAAGACCGAGGAGTGGCTCCGAGAGGAGGATAAGCTCTACGCTGAGTACCTTAGGATAGAGCCTTCAATATCGGGGAACCCCTACGAGAAGCGGCTGAGGGAGATGGGCAAGCAGCTCTTTGATCACAGCCCCTCCATCGGTGATGTGACCTACATCGACCTCCACACGGGGGAGGCGACCATCGAGATAGAGGGTCCGACGCGACAGGCGCTCGACCTCTACCTCATCAGCAGTGACCGTAAGGTGGAGCAACAGATCCGAAATGGTCGTGCGACGAAGCTGGCATCCTATACAGCTCCGGCGGGGAAGGCGCGCTGGATCAGCGACAAGGTATCCCTCCGCCTGCCGAGAGTGGGGTACTACAAGCTGGCACTCTACAACGATCGCGAGGGGGTGGTCCGTCAGGGCAATGCTCTACTGGACAAGATCACGGTGGATCAGTACGATCCGATCATCTACGCCCTTGACCGACAAGACGGCAGTCCGGTCTCCGGCGTGGAGGTGAAGGTCTTCCGCGGTGATGAGCGGAGACGCCCCATCGCCACCCTCTACACCGATGAAGGGGGCGAGGTGGTGGTTCGCCAGACCCCGCCGAGAGGGGGATACCTCTTCATCAGCGTCAAGGATCCCCGAATGCTTGAGGAGCGGTTCTTCACCATTTACGGGGCGCAAAAGTGGCCTGCCGGGACAGCTAATCCGAAGAGACAGGCAGAGACACACTTCTACACCGATAGACCGATCTACAAGAGGGGGCAGATGGTGAAGGTCGGCATCGTCACCGTTACCCGCAAGGGGGAGGTGGTGAAGGCTGAGCCGAACACACTTCAGCAGGTGAAGCTGGTCGCCCTGAGGGATGGCGTGGAGGAGGTGATCGAGACACAGACGATCACCACCGACGATCGTGGGGTGGCGGAGGCCACTTTTACCCTCCCCAAGGACGAGCACCTATCTGACTTTACCCTCGACACGCCCTATGGCGATGAGTCTCTACGAGTCGAGGATTATAAGCTGATGCACCTGTCGCTCACCATTGACAGCATACCGACCGGCTATGTCTCCGGTCGACCGATGCGGATCTATGGTCGGACAGAGGACCTGAATGGTCACCCCGTGGCGGCACGACTGACGCTGCAGTACGATGTGGACGGCAAGCGGATGACGGGTCGGAGCGGCTCGGACGGACACTTCATGCTGGAGACCGAGCCTCTGACGAAGTCCGCAACGGGTGGCTACTACTGGAATCACCCGATCACACTCTCTGCCGCTGACGCGATAGGGGATGTGACGGACGAGTCTCTGGCGATGGAGAAGGATACGACCAACCTCCCCCTGTCGGCAAACCTACTTCTGGGCGGTAAGCATAGACTCAATCGCCTCGACCTGACGCTGAGCACTGAGAGCCAGCCATACCAGCGGATGAGGCTGGGGGACCTGTCGAGGTATCAGCTCACGGCCACCTGGATCGATGCGAAGGGGAAGCAGGTCGGAGAGCCGATCGAGCTACCGATGAAGGGGAAGCGGAAGCTGAGCCTGGCAAGTCTGCCCAGCGGGAGCTACCGACTGAGGATAGAGACGACCGACTACTGGGGTCAGGTGGTGAGGGACGAGAGCGACCCACTCTACCTCTACAGCCCGACCGATGACCGGCTCCAGGGCGAGGTGCCCCTCTTTGCCACTATGACGAAGGAGGGAGAGATCCTCTACGGCTCGAGCCATGGCGGGACGCTCTCTCTGCTGATGGTCCGGGAGGGGAAAGAGAGCGTACACCAGTTCCTCCCCGTGGAGCCGGGTAAGCTCTATCGCCTACGCCCGATGGAGGGGACGCTATCCGTGGTACTCTCCGCCTACTACAGAGGGGAGGAGTCCTCCGCACGCATTGACCTGACAGAGTATAGTGAGGAGTCGGGTGATAAGGAGAAGACCCACACCGATGGACTGGAGATGAAGGAGGGAGAGGGTCGCTTTGTGCCGGGAGCGGATTTCTCTCGACGCTTTACCATCGTGAGTCGCGCGGGCAAGCCGCTCTCTGAGGTGCCGGTACTTGTGGCGGTCTTTGACAAGGCCCTCACCGAGGCCTCGGGCAACGAGCAGCACTGGAGCAAGATCGGCGACTCACCGGTATTGTACCAAGCCTTGGATGGCAATCTGTATGGCGCTGTCCTGATGGAGAGTGCAGTGGCATCCCCGAGGGCGATGATGAAGCAGAGCAACGTCGTCAATGATGAGGTGGTGATTGTGGCTGAGGGTGCCGGATCAGACGGGCAGCCGAGGCTGCGGCAAAACTTTGCTGAGACCGCCTACTTCAGTGCGCTCCTTAGGAGCGACAGGGAGGGACAGGTACAGCTGGACTTTAAGCTGCCCGATACCCAGACGGAGTATGTCCTGAAGGTCTACTCCTTTGCCCCCGACTTTGAGGAGGAGCTGCTGGAGGATCATAGCTTCAGCGTCTTTGCCCCGCTCTCCGTAGAGCTGTCCTTGCCCCGATACCTGAGATGGGGCGACCGGCTGGAGGGACTCGCTCGGGTGCAGAATGCGGAGCAGTCGCCCGCAACCATCCGTGCAACCGTCACGGAGGGTCAGGCGCAGCTATCCGAGGCGGAGCTGTCGGTGGCCGGTGGTCAGACAGGCACGATGCCCTTCGTCGTGGAGGCGAAGCGTACCGATGGCGACTCGCTGATATTGCGTGCCACGGCAGCGGGGGCGCACTATACCGATGCGCTGGAGCGGGTGATCCCTCTCCGGAGCGACCTGGCGGAGTATACGGTGGCGGTCCCCTTCTCGTCCTATAAGCAGTCGCAGGTGAGCCTGACACTGCCCAAGGCGGACCTCGGTGGGAGCCAGGCTGTGGCGGAGATCTACTTCTCCCCGATCCACCTCCTCCTCACCACCCTCGCCGACACCTACGCTACAGAGGCACCGGCAGAGGAGCTCTCTCTCCTCGAGGCTAGCACGAAGTATGCGGTCTATAGTCGCCTGAGGGCGCTGATCGCCTCTACACCGGAGCTGAAGCGGAGTCTCTCTATGTCTCGCACCCAACTGCGGGCAGCGATACGTGATCGGGAGTCGGAGCCGAGGTCATCCTTCAATAGGCAGGCCGACCCGAGGACACTGGCAGACTTCTACGATCTGCTCCTGAGTGAGGAGCGGATGAGCGACTTGCTTGGAGGGCTGGAGAAGAGGATCCTTGCCTTTACCTTCCCCACTGGCGGCTTCCGCTACGATGCCCTACTGCCGGAGCCCTCTCCCTGGCTGACCCATGTGGTCCTGGAGAATCTTGCCTTTACCCCCACCCGGTCAGCAAAGCTGGATGATGCGATCGACCAGTCGCTGAAGTACCTGCAGGGTCAGCTCTCCAAGGAGCGAAGCTACTACAAGGCTGCGATGGAGTATCGCCTACTGGTCCATAAGCTGGGACGGAAGGCCCCCTCCCTCTCCGGAGAGGTGAAGAAGCTGCTCGAGAAGCAGGTGAAGGGCGCTCGAGAGAACTACCGGACGGCATCGACCTCATACCTGCTCAACTTTGGGGAGTACTCGCGTGCCTTTGACACCAAGGCGGCGTACAGCGAGGTGCGGGACTTCATCCGCGACCGAAGCAGCTACACTCAGAGCGATGCTGAGCTGCTGGCGCTGACCCTCTTCCTCCACCACGATCAGCAGGACGAGGCACTCTCTCCGGAGGTGACACGCTTTATGCTGAGCCTCAAGCAGGGGACGCTGTGGCGCAACCCGATGACGCTGGAGGCGGTGGAGCCTCTGCTGCGCACGGTGACGCCGACGCGCTTTGCGCCCGATGCGACGCTCCATCTCGGAGAGGTGACCTACCGCCCCACGGCACTCGATAAGGCGACGGGACACATCGTCCTCGGCCTGCCGAAGCCGGAGACCAAGACGGTGATCCGGTGGGAGGGGGTGACGACAGACTTTGCCTTCGGTGGCATCCGGTATCGGGTGACGGAGCCGGCGGCAAAAGCGACACCCACAGGTGAGAAGCTGACGATCGGCAAGGAGGTCTACGCCCGGCGTATCATCGACGGCAAGTCGTCACTCGTCCGACTGACAGATGAGCGAGAGGCGGTAGCCGGCGAGCAGCTGGTGGTGCGCTACCTGATCGAGACGAAGCAGGACCTGAGCCTCGTGACGATACGGGATGACCGGGCGGCAGGCGCCGAGCCGGGCTATGACTTTGCCGGCTACGGTATGTCGGACCGCACGTGGTACGGATACAGCCGACGAGAGACGGCGGACTACATCTTCATCGACTACCTCCAGAGGGGGAAGCACGTGATCGAGCTGGAGGCGACCGCCAACGTGGCGGGACACTTCAGCTACGGTCCTGCCGAGGTGCAGAGCTTCTACGCCCCGGAGTATGCAGGCAATAGCGCCGGTGGATCACTGACGATCCGCAGGAGCGAGTAAGAGACTAATCTATTTTTTCACACATCACATAACAACAATCACAAGAAACTATGGCTAAAGTAAAGTTTTCGGGAAAGACTGTAGAGACGATCGGTAAGCTGCCTGAGGTGGGCAGCAAGGCACCTGACTTCTGCCTGACGAAGGGCGACCTATCAGATGCAAAGCTATCCGACTATGAGGGCAAGCGGGTCGTGCTGAATATCTTCCCATCGATCGATACGGGCGTCTGCGCTCAGAGCGTCAGGACCTTCAATAAGAAGGCTTCCTCGCTCGACAATACCGTCGTCCTCTGCATCAGTGCTGACCTTCCCTTTGCGCAGGGACGCTTCTGCGGTGCTGAGGGTCTGGAGAACGTCGTGACGCTCTCCACCTTCAAGAGCCCGGACTTCGGCAAGGACTACGGCTGCCTGCTGACCTCCGGTGCACTGAAGGGGCTGATGTCTCGCTGCGTCGTCGTCCTTGACGAGGAGGGAAAGGTGCTCTACACCGAGCAGGTGGAGGAGATCACCCACGAGCCCAATTACGATCAGGCTATCGCAGCACTCTAAATGAAGTATGGACTCCTAATCCCCTTCCTTCTCTCTATCCTCCTCAGCCCGGTGCGGGGGCTCGCTCAGAGCAACAAGCCCTTTACCATCCCTGAGGTCAAGAGTTGGAGCGGGGCGGAGGAATCCTTCCACTACAGTGACCTCTGTCGTCTCACCCCCGAGGGGGAGGAGGCGGCGGAGGTCGCCGTTTTGCTTAGGCAGGACCTCCGAGAGCTACTAGGCGACACCGTCAAGGCAGGATCCACAGGAACCATCTCCCTTGCGATCCGCCCCACCCTACTCTCCGACAAGGGGAGCGAAGCCTATCGGATAGAGATCCTACCGGATCACATCACTCTCACGGGCAACTCCCGTCAGGGACTCTACTGGGCGACGCGGACGCTGCTCCAGCTGCTCGAGCAGGGGCAGAAGCTCTCCTGCGGCGTGATAGAGGACTACCCGGACTACCCGATACGCGGCATGATGCTGGATGTGGGACGAAAGTTTTTCTCCCTCGACTTCCTCCGCGCCACCGTCAAGCTGATGGCGTACTACAAGATGAATGCCTTCCACATTCATCTCAACGACAATGGCTTCAAGAAATTCTACGGTGACGACTGGGACAAGACCTACGCTGCCTTCCGCCTCGAGAGCGAGACCCATCCGGGGCTGACAGCAACGGATGGGCACTACAGCAAGGCCGACTTCAAGCAGCTGCAGCTGGAGGCGGCATCGCTCGGGGTGACGATCATCCCGGAGATCGATGTGCCGGCGCATACGCTCGCCTTTACCCACTATATGCCGTCAATAGGGAGCAAGGAGTATGGCGCGGATCATATGGACCTCTTCAGTCCCGACACCTATCGGGTGCTGGATGATTTGCTCGAAGAGTATCTGGACCCGGCCGACCCCACCTTCATCTCCCCCTACGTCCATATAGGGACGGATGAGTACAGCAATAAGGATCAGAAGGTGGTGGAGCAATTCAGAGCCTTCACCGACCGCTACATCCGCAAGGTGGAGTCGTATGGGAAGCGCGCCGCCGTCTGGGGATCGCTCACCCATGCGCGAGGCGAGACGCCAGTGAAGGTGGACGACGTCCTACTCTACTGCTGGAGTATGGACTACTCGCTCGCAAGAGAGATGATCGACATGGGGTACGACGTGGTGAGCATGCCGGACCGGTGGGTCTATATCGTGCCGGCAGCCGGCTATTACTACGACTACCTTGATATTGAGAAACTCTATAGGGAGTGGACCCCGGCAACGATGAATAGCGAGACGCTGGAGGAGCACCACCCGCAGATCAAGGGAGGGATGTTTGCCGTCTGGAACGACCATTGCGGAAACGGTATCAGCCAGCAGGATGTCTACCACCGGATCTTCCCCGCCGTGCAGACCATTGCAGCTAAGACCTGGCAAGGACGTAGTAGCACTGTGCCCTACGACGCCTTTGACCGAAAGCGTCGAAGTCTATCTGAGGCACCTGGAGTAAACCTGCTTGCGAGACCGGAGAAAGACAGGCGCTCCTACTTCGTCTCATCGCCCAAGGTGGACTTCCCGCTTGGTCTGCCGATCACGGAGATTGGGTACGACTACCGGGTCTCCTTCCGCATCACCCCAGGAGAAAATCCCCGCGGTACGGTCCTCTTTTCCTCTAAGGATGCAGTGGTCTACCTATCCACCCCGGAGGAGGGGCTGCTGGGCTTTGAGCGGGACGGCTACCGATACCACTGGGACTACCGCCTGCCGATAGGTCGCGAGACTGAGGTGACGATAGAGGGGACCAATCGGGAGACCCGACTCTACATCGATGGTCGGCTGCAGGAGACGCTCGGCATCATCGTACATCCGGAAGACCGTGAGCTCAAGGGACCTCGCTACTGGGTACAGACACTGGTCTTCCCGCTGGAGCGAACTGGCCACTTCACCGGCTCCCTCTCCGACCTGCGGGTAGAGTGGCTAAGTAACTGATACAGCTGGGAGATATCAGTCTGAGAGAAAAAGAAGTCCCGCCTCACGATGTGAGGTGGGACTTCTTTTTTTGTATCAGGGAAGGTGCTTGGCGAGCTCTCGAGGGGTGAGGAAGAAGAGGATCTGCCGACCCGAGGGTGTGACCCGATACTCTGGGAGAGCAAAGAGCTGCTCGAGGAGCTGCTGCGCCTGCGCCGGGGTCATCTGGCGTGGGAGGGACCGTAGGCGCGAGGTGGTGATGGTCCGGACAAGTCTATTCGACAAGACCTCCCCACCGGAGCGACCGGTCTGCTCGCACTCACGGAGGAGCTCATGGAGGATCTCCTCCTCTCCGCCTGCGGGTAGACCTTCGGGCACAGCGTTGATGCCGATCGCATTTTGCCCCATATCGGAGATGTCAAAGCCTATCCCGGTCAGATCCTGACGGTACTCCCTCAGGAGAGCAGTGTCCTCGGAAGAGAGCTCAAGGAGTGCCGGGAAGAGCAGGCGCGATGAGACCACATGCCCGCTCCTAAAGGAGGTCATATACTGCTCGAAGAGGACCCTCTCCCTTGCCCGGGAGAGGCTGACCACGGTGATACCCTCCGGGCGTAGAGCGACGCCATAATCGCCATAGACGAGCGGTGGGACATCGTACCCGGATCTCAGCTCGGACTTCTCCTCTGTGAGCGAGGAGGGCATAGTCTGCACAGGATCCTCCCTATCGGAGAGAGGAACCTGCCTCGGCATGTCCTCACGACTCTTCTGGAAGTCCTCGTAGAAGCTATCCCAGTCTGCTATATCGGGCATAGCCGTCTCCCCCCCCACGGCAGGGAAGGTGTCACCGATCTTGGGCGTCAGCATCAGTTCGTCGCTGTCATTGAGCCTACTCCCCACCTCGAAGAAATTGCCCGACGTGGGTGGCTCGGGGGCATCGCGTCTGCTGGTATCAGCGACGGGGATCTCCATACGATCCTCGTCGAAGTCGAGCGTAGGCATGGCTGCCCCCTTCATCAGCACCTCACGGATGGCGGAGAAGAGGATGGTGCCGATATCATTTTCGGCCTCAAACTTGACCTCCGTCTTTGTGGGCGAGATATTGACGTCTATGGAGCCGGGGTCGCAGGAGAGGAAGAGGAAGTACTCCGGCTTCTCCCCCTTAGGTATCATCTCGCCATAGGCATTGAGTACCATCCGGTGGAAGTAGGGGTGCCGCATGAAGCGATCGTTGACGAAGAAGTACTGACAGGCTCCGCGCTTGCGGGTATACCTCGTCTCCGTCACAAAGCCCTCGATGGTGACTAAGGGCGTCTCGATATGGAGCGGGAGGAGGTGCTTGGAGAGCCGGCTGCCAAAGAGGTCGAGTAGCCGCTGCTTCTGCGGTGCTGCAGAGAGCTGGAGCTGGATCTTGTCATTGTGGACAAGGGTAAAGGCGACCCGGTGCCGTACAGCGGCAATATTCTGCAGCTCGGTGAGGATGTGGGCAAATTCGGTCGTATCCGCCTTGAGGAACTTCCGCCGCGCAGGGACATTGAAGAAGAGATGGCGGATCTGGAAATTGGACCCCACGGGGCAGGCGATCGGCTCTTGAGAGATCACCTTAGAGCCCTCTATCTCGAGCTTCGTCCCCTGCTCCGTATCTTCCATACGCGTCTGGAGGGACACGTGTGCCACCGCAGCGATGGAGGGGAGTGCCTCTCCTCGGAAGCCCATAGTGACGATGGAGAAGAGGTCGGCCGCCTCGCGGATCTTGCTCGTCGCATGCCGCTCAAAGGCCATCCTGGCATCGACGGCTCCCATACCGGATCCGTTGTCGATGATCTGGATCAGGGTCTTGCCGGCATCCTTGATGATGATTTGGATGTCGGTGGCTCCGGCGTCAATGGCATTCTCGACCAGCTCCTTGACGACAGAAGCGGGACGCTGGATCACCTCACCGGCAGCGATCTGATTGGCAATATTATCCGGTAATAGATGTACTCTGCTATCCACGCGATGGCTTACCAGAAGATGAAAAGCTGTGCGAAGTCAGCCCAGGTGGTGATGCCTAAGCTCTCGAAGATCCAGTAGGTAAAGGCAAAGAGGATAGCGAGGACAAAGACAAGTTGCCTATTCTTCTTACTGATACTCTCCGAGAAGTCCTCCGGGTCGCCATACTTGGCAAGACGCTCGGAGTTGCGCCGTAAGCGTCCTCTGAGGTTTTCCTTCAAGTCCTCCTCCGTGAGGGGATTCGCCTCCGGGTCGACCCTATGCTTGGAGAGCCGGATCTTGCGCTCCAGCTCCTTCTTTTTAGGGTCAAAGGTGAGGTAGGTGTACCTGAATCCTCTTGGCTTCTTAGACTTAAAAAAACTTCCCCATCCCATAGTACGGTCACTTCTTCTTAGGTTGTGTCGCCTCGTCCTCCTTGCGGATCGTGGCCTGTCGCTCTCTCTTGAGCCCTGTGATCACCTCACGCGCCTTGGTCTCTGCCTCATCGGTCACAGCCTTACGTGTCAGTCCGAGTGAGTCGAGCTGAGCGGTACCCATGCGACGGAGGGAGTCGGTCACCTCGGCGGGGCGCTGTCTCCCGTCAAGGAACTCGGTGACCCGCTGTCCGGAGATGGCCCTGAGGGTGCTGTCGGCTGCACCTTGCAGGATCTCACGACCCGCCTGTGGCAGAGAGACAGCAAGGGAGTCCATCACGTGACTCCTGATCGAGTCGATCGATATGCCGGTGGTGTCCGCCATCGTCCGTATGATCGAGTCGGTCAGCGCTGTCACGAGCGAGTCCGATGGGAGCGAGGTCTGCACAGCCTGCTGAGGCTTCTCCTCCTTAGGCGTCGGGAGGTCCTGCAGGAGACCTGTCGTCGGTGGGCGCGGCACCAAGTCGCCTCCACTCTCGCCCGGTGTCGGGGTGCGACGGAAGATATCCAGCGAGTCGACCGGGCGCCCCTCGGGGAACCAGACGAAGTCGGGATAGACCAGATCGCTCTCCTCGACGAGGAAGATCGGCTTCGTGCGTCCCTTTGTCTGTCCAAGGAGGAGGATCCGCACCACCTCTCGATTCTCCAGTTGCGTCAGTATCTCGCTACTCTGCGTGTGCGTCTGCTCGGTCTGGATGGAGTCCTTATTCTCACTGAAGTAGATCGTCTCCGCATTGCCTCGCGTCCATACGGAGTCCATCTCGCCCTCGTGGAAGTAGGCCTCCACCTCTCGTCCTCGCATCTGATTGTAGTACTTTTTCCGCAGATGCTGGGACATATAGGCATTCTCTCCGATCAGGGCACGCTCGACGGAGCCATTTTTCATAAAAAGGCGGATCGAGTCACCGGTGACCTGTGAGAGACCGCTCCAGACGAAGGGGCGACCATACATCTTCATCACCGAGTCCTGAGTGAGGTAGACCATCGAGTCAGCGACAGCCTGTGCATCTCTGCGCCAGGTACGGACATTGCCTATCCCCTTAGCGATATTATTGACGGAGTCGACCTTGATCAGCTGCATCCTATCCGCACCGGTAAAGAGGTGGTCGGAGTCGGAGTACTCGTAGATATACGCATGGTCTATCGCCTCACCGCACTCGGTAGAGTCGTTGTACATCACATGATTGCCCCTCAGCTCCATACTCTCAGCCGTATCCCTGAGGATGACGCTACCATAGAGGTCGGCAAAGTGTGCGGGGCGGTCGTAGATGAGAGAGTCACCCGTCATCCATCGGCTGCCGGAGACTATCTCGGCCCGATCAAGGAGTGTCGCCACGTCCTCCTCCGTCCGGTAGGTGCCGCGTGTAGCGTAGATGATGCCGCTGTCGCCCTCGATCGTTGTGGGACCGAGGATGGTAGCGATCTTGGTATTGGTGTCGTAGTGCAGCGTATCGGAGTAGAGGGTGAAGTTGTCATTCTGTAGCACGACATCGTTGTAGAAGACCGCAGTCTTATCCACCGTGGAGTACTCCGCGTAGACGCTCGAGAGGACATTGAGGCTGTCGGCGACCGAGCCGTAGTCAAAGTAGTAAGCGATCCCCGACATACGATCGTAGTCCAGGCTATCAGTGAGGAGGGTATTCTCACCCTGCTCCATCTGTACCAGCTCTCGGAGTCGTGCCAGCTTCGTATAGCCGTCGTAGTCAAGGTAGTTGCAGTAGATATCGACCGTATCCTGAGCCTGGTGGATGTGGACGTTGCCAAAAGCCTCAAATCGATTGGTCTCCCTATAGAGGAGCGCACTGTCACAGTACATCAGTGCGTTGTCGTGCTTGAAGACAACGTTCCCCGTCAGGATCTGCGCATCGGGGTTGACCTCCTTATCGAAGCGCCACAGGTCCACGTGCTCAATGATGATCCGCTCCTTGCCGGTCGTATCGGGGGGCGTCGTCTGCAGGGAGGAGAGCAAGCCGGCAGTCCCGGGAGCCGATGGCCGAGCCTGAGTAGCCAGAAGCCCAGCCACCGACAGGATCGTCAGTGCCAGAGCTATGAGAATGGGATGACGAGGGTCACCTTCGTTCATACGAGACTACTCTTGCAGTATTGGGACAAGCTTACTCCTTCTCCGTGCCCTCACGGAGTACCCAGCCGGGGTACTGAAAGGTGCACTGCCGATAGGCGGGTGCGATGCTGACGTAGGTGGTCTTCTGCTTCTCGCGGATCCACTCATCGAGCAGCTCCTCGCGCTTCTTTCCCTCCACCATATCCTTGATCACCTGATAGTCGTCGACGACATTGGCGCGGTGACCCGGCTTACGGCTCTTGAGGCGGGCTATCGCCACCACGAGGTGGTTATTCTTATCCGTCATAGTAAAAGGCTTGGTGATCTCTCCCTCGCCAAGCTCCGATACGAGCGGGGACATCTCCTGAGGCAGGTCGGACATCTGGAAGCGAGAGGTACCGAAGAGAGAGCTCTGCTGATTGGCGTTCACCATCTGTCCGTTACTCAGCCGGGTATCCTCATCCGAGGAGTAGTAGAGCGCAGCAGTGGCAAAGGGGACACTGTCCCTCGTGATGATGCCGGCGATGGAGTCCATCCGGCTATTGGTTGCGAGGAGCTCCTCCTGATTGACCTCCGGACTCAGCATAATGTGACGCACGTTGATCAGGTCGCCCCGCTTCTCAATCAGCTGGATGATGTGGTAGCCACGCTTCGTCTCCACGATGCGTGACACTTTCTTTGGGTCATTGAGGCTAAAGGCGACGTTAGCAAACTCCGGCTCCAGCTCCGCACGACCGACAAAGCCGATCTCACCACCCCTAAGGGCTGTCTCATTGTCCTTGGAGTAGAGACGAGCCAGGGTCTCAAAGTCCGACTTACCGCTATTGACCTGCTCCGTGAAGTCGACCAACCGCTGCTTTACCGCATCGATCTCCTTGATAGAGATCTTGGGCTGAAGGGTAAGGATCTGCACCTCCACCGTCGTGGGGACAAAGGGAAGGGAGTCCTTATTGATCTGCTCATAGAAGCGATTGACCTCCGATGGGGCGACCATCACCTCTCCGACAATCTTCTGCTGCATCTGCATAACGGTGTACTGCTCAGCCACCACCTTACGGCGCTCCTCCCGTATCTGAGAGTACTTCTGACCGAGGTACTCCTCGAGCTTCTCCTTGCTCCCCAGCTGATTAGTCACCTGCTCCAGCCACTGATTGACATTGGCATTGATCATCTGCTGATTGGGCTCGATGCTGTCGATCTTAGCTTGATTGAGGAAGAGCTTTGAGATCGCCATCTGCTCGGGGATGATGCAGCGCGGATCACCCTGGAAGGGCTGCCCCATACTCTCGTAGTACATCCTCTGTCGCTCAATGTCGGAGAGCAGGATCGGCTCATCACCCACGACCCAGGCCACCTCATCCACCACATTCTTGCGGCTCTGGGCGAGCATCGTGAGCGGAGCGAGGAAGAGCAGGCAGAGGGAACTCAGGATCTGCCACTGATGGGACCGGGTATGGGGTTGCGTACTCATTAGCATGACCTATTACTTATTGGCTTTGTCGTTACTGACCATCTTCTTCCACGAGTCGCGGAGGGAGACAGTCTGATTGAATACCGGCAGCTCGTCTGTGCTGTCCTTGTCCTTAGTGAAGTAGCCCTTGCGGACAAATTGGTAGTGGTCCTCCACCTGAGCCTCTGTGATAAACTTCTCAGCATAGCATGGGTAAAGGATCGTCTCGCTCTGAGGATTGATCAGCTCGCTGATGTCCTCGTACTCCTCCGCCATCGGATCCTCGGCAGAGAAGAGGTGGTCGTACATACGGACCTCTACCGGCTGCGCCCCGGCAGCATAGACCCAGTGGATGGTCCCCTTCACCTTGCGATCGGCTGTGGCACCACCGGTCTTGCTATCCGGGTCATACTCGGCATAGACCGTGGTGACCTGTCCGGTGGAGTCCTTCTCGCAGCCGGTGCAGGTGACGATGTAGGCGGAGCGGAGTCGAGTCTCGCGCCCGGGCGTGAGACGGAAGTACTTCTTGGGTGCATCCTCCATAAAGTCCTCCCGCTCAATCCAGAGCTCTCGACCGAAGGTCTGTGTGTGGGTGCCGGCATCCGGGTCCTCCGGATTATTGACGCACTCCATCTCCTCCGTCTCTCCCTCGGGGTAATTGGTAATCACCAGCTTGATCGGGTCGAGGACCACAGCGGCACGGGTGGCTACCTTATTCAGATCCTCCCGGACATAGTGCTCCAGGTGCTCCTCCTCGATGGTGCCATCGTACTTCGTGTAGCCGATGGCCCCGATGAAGTTTCGGATGCTCTGAGGGGTGTAGCCCCTCCGGCGCATACCGACGAGGGTGGGCATCCGGGGGTCATCCCAGCCGTGGACGAGACCGCGCTGCACCAGCTCCAGTAGCTTCCGCTTACTCATCACCGTGTGGGTGAGATTGAGCCTATTAAACTCATACTGGCGAGGTCGATACTCACTATCCTCAGGCTTGAGGAGGTCAATGAAGTAATCGTAAAGTGGGCGGTGGGGGACAAACTCGAGCGTACAGATCGAGTGGGTCACTCCCTCGAAGTAGTCACTCTGCCCATGTGCAAAATCGTACATCGGGTAGACCGACCAGTCCGTCCCGGTGCGAGCGTGCGGCTTCTTGATGATGCGGTAGATGATCGGGTCGCGGAAGAGGAGGTTGGGGTGAGCCATATCAATCTTCGCCCGGAGGGTCATCGACCCCTCGGCGTGCTTACCGTGACGCATCTCCTCGAAGAGCCGGAGATTCTCCTCCACCGGGCGATCCCGGTAAGGGCTGGCTGTCCCGGGCTCAGTGAGCGTCCCCTTCTGAGCAGCGATCTGTTCGGACGTCTGCTCATCGACGTAGGCGAGGCCCCGCTTGATCAGATCGACGGCAAAGTCATAGAGCTTATCGAAGTAGTCACTGGCGTGGTAGACGCTGCCCCAGTGGAAGCCCAGCCACTCAATATCCCGCAGGATCGCATCGACATATTCTTGATCCTCCTTGACGGGATTAGTGTCATCGAAGCGGATGTTGCAGACACCGCCATACTTCTCGGCGATGCCGAAGTCCATACAAACCGCCTTGGCGTGGCCGATGTGGAGGTAGCCATTGGGCTCCGGTGGGAAGCGGGTCTGGATGCGTCCGTTGTGGAGTCCCTCCCTGAGGTCACGCTCCACGATCTGCTGTATAAAGTTGAGCGACTTCTCCTCGCCGCTTTTTACTGGTTCTACTATCTCGCTCATACAAGGCTCTTAATAGGGTAAAAGACAGGGCGGCGACAGCTCCCGGCAAGCCGGCAACGATGCCACACCACTGATCACAAAGATACGACAAATAGCCCACCTATCCACCACCTCAGACCAAGCGCATTAGAGCCCAGTCCTACAAGCGGATACCTAATACCGATATTAGTGAAGTCTAATACCGATATTAGATCGATCTAATATCGGTATTAGACTTCAGCCTTACGAAGGGGGGAACTAATGCTGTGCGCTCGCCTCAGTGGCGTCAGAGTCGTTCAGCACAAAGCCCGAGGAGAAGAGCCGCTCGCTATAGTCCTGCGCAATCGCTCTCAGTAGGTGGCTGTAGTGATCCCGGATGGAGTCGCTCGGCAGTGTTGGGTCGGGATGATCCGTCTGCACCGGTGCGCGAGGGGCCTCGAGAGAGACCTCCCCATCCCGCCGCATCACCACGGTCAGCTCCTTTGTGAAGAGGAAGTACCGGTCAAAGAAGTTATTGAGTGCATAGTGATCCACCCGGTCATCAAAGATATTGTGACCATAGGAGTAGATCGCTCGGTCTATCCCCAGCAGATAGAGCAGTGTGGGATAGATGTCGAGATGCTGGACAACGCGATCGGAGATCTCACCCCGGAGGGATCCGTCGGGGACATAGAAGCAGATCGGCACCATCGACCTGCCTGCAGGGCAGTCGTACTCGGGGCGGTCACTCTGATTGGTGTGGTCGCCCGTGATGACGAAGATCGTATGATCGTACCACGGCTCATCCTTGATGGAGTCGAAGAAGTCTCGCAGCGCCTCATCGGCATACTGCGCTGTGCGGTGGATCGGGAGCGTGCCCGGCTTATACCTCTTCTCGTACCCCCGAGGGAGCTGGAAGGGGTGGTGATTGGTGAGGGAGAAGAAGAAGGCTCCGAAGGGCTCTCTGAGGGAGCGCTTCATGTCCCGCGCCATCGCCTGCTCAAAGGGATCGTCAAAGACGCCCCACGACTTCATGAAGTACCGATCGGCATCCGGCACCTCCTGACGGAAGTCCTCCGCCGTGTACTGGCGCTCAAGCCCCATCCGGTGGAGGAAGTCATAGAAGCCCATCGCCCCCGGCTCGTCACCGTGGTAAAACTTCAGGTCATACCCCTCATCCCTCAGCATCAGCGGCAGCCCCGACGTAAAGGCGTGACACTGCTGATAGCTATTCATCTGGAACTCCTTATCATTAAAAGTGGCGCCAAAGGTAGGGAGCGATGCATAGATCGATGGGAAAGACTCGACGGAGCGCTTCCCATTGGCATAGCCGTACTTTGCGTAGAGCGTATGAGGGATGAGCGAGTCGAGGAACGGGGTGTAGCTCTCGTAGCCGGGGATGTCCGTATTGAGCGCACCGATGTACTCCCTCCCCATGCTCTCCATCAGGACGATCATCACATTGTATCCCCGTAACGATCCGAAGAGAGTATCTCCCGGCTCGAGTGGCTCAGCCTGATAGACGGGGTCAAAGATCCGCCTAAGCTCAGTCGGGTCGTAAAACCGGTACCGGACGAAGCGCGCACCGGAGCTCCGGGAGAGCGAGTAAGGGGTATTCAGCACCAGCGCCACCTCCCGATAGTCCTCGATGTATCTGTCGGCTATCGTCTCACTGAGTGGTCGCTCATGGGATCGGAGGGTGCCGCGCATCCCGACCACTATGAGTCCGACAGCGACGAGAGCACCTGCTATCCGGCGCACCAGCGGACTCCTTTTTTGCTCGACCACGGGGGCAAAGGAGAAATGGAGAAAGCCGTAGACCAGCAGAGACATCAGGGCGAAGAATGCCAAGGTGAGTGGCCAAAACTGGACCATGAAGCCTCCCGCAAGACCAACCATATCCTCCTCGCCAAACTCGTAGAAGAGGTGCCTTGAGGCACGGCTCAGGATATAGGGATAGTAACCTGTGTCGCAGACATTCATCACCAGCATCAGGCCCATCGGCAGAAGGAAGCCGACCGCCCTCACCACCTGCCACCAGCGACGCTGCTCCACTCGTGGTGGCAGAAGCGCTCCCGCTATCATCATCAGATAGTAGATGATACAGCCGTAGAGGATCACTGCCACATCGTAGTGAAGCCCTCCGGCAAGGAGCGTCAGCAGATGTGGCATCGCGATGAAGCTGAAAAGACTCTTATTGAAGAAGTAGTAAAGCAGCCTGCAGAGTGTCATCAGCACCACTGCCAGACCGGTGTGAGCCAGCATAGCGACCCACCTATTGCGTATCCTTAGGACACCCATTCCCGAAAAGCAAGTTATATTGTCAAGACAAAAATAAAGGAGTTTTATCCCGCAAAGGTAGCACTTTGCACTCAATCCCCAGCCGACAGCTCCGGATAGCAACGACGGCAAAGAATTTGGGTACCTTTGAGGAAGATATACATCACTATAGTCTAATTATGCGCATCACCCAGGATCAACCGCTCAAGGAGCACAATACCTTCGGTCTCGATGTCCGAGCCGCTTTCTTCATCACCCTGGAGAGTGAGGAAGATGTCCGGACACTGGCTCGGGACGAGTACTTCCGGACCATCCCCTTTATCACCATCGGAGGGGGGAGCAACCTCCTCTTCAATGGCGACTTCAAGGGCGCCGTCCTCCGCTATACCGGGTCCGATGTCGCGATCGTCTCAGAGGACGACAAGACTGTCCGGCTCCGTGTGGAGGCGGGGAAGAGGTGGCACGCACTGGTCACGGAGACGACGACGAAGGGCTGGTGGGGAATCGAGAACCTTGCCCTCATCCCGGGCGACAGCGGTGCCGCAGCGGTGCAGAACATCGGTGCTTACGGCGCAGAGATCTGTGACGTACTCGACACGATCCACTATATCGACCTAAGGGACGGCTCCGCACACGACCTCCCCGCTACGGAGGCGAAGTACAGCTATCGCCACTCGATCTTCAAGGAGGAGAGTATGGTCTCTGCCGTCGTCACGGCGATCGAGCTGACGCTCTCCAAGGTCCCCAAGCCCCGGCTGGAGTACAAGGGGCTCAGCGGCCTGAGAGAGGAGCAGGGTCTTACCCCCGCCCGTGTCGCAGAGGAGGTGATCGCCATTCGCCAGTCGAAGCTCCCCGACCCAGCCGAGCTGCCCAATGCGGGATCATTCTTTATGAACCCCTTTGTCACCACAGCGAAGCTGGAGGAGCTGCAGAGCGAGTACCCCGATGTGCCACACTACGACAGTGAGGACGGCACCCGACACAAGATTCCCGCTGCCTGGCTGATCCAGCAGGTGGGGATGAAGGGGTATCGAAATGAGAAGGTGGGGACCTACGACAAGCAGCCCCTCGTGCTGATCAATCACAGCCACGGCGAGTCCGCGGACATCAGACGGCTCGCTGACCTGATCATTGCTAAGGTGAATGAGCGCTTTGGGATAGAGATACGCCCCGAGGTGCGGTATGTCCGAAGCATACTGATGCGCTCGGTGAAGCAGATGATAGAGGAGTAGAGAGATATGGAGAAGAGTACGCTCACCTTCCTCGGCACCGGTACCTCTCGCGGGGTGCCTCAGCTCGGGTGCCGCTGTCCGGTCTGCCGGTCTGCCGATCCGCATGACAAGCGACTGCGCTCTGCCGTTCTCCTCCGATCGGGCGGACGACTGATCATGATCGACGTGGGTCCGGACTTCCGGCAGCAGGGGCTTCGTGAGGATCTGGATCACCTGGATGCAATCTTCATCACACACGAGCACTACGACCACATCGGTGGGATGGACGATGTGAGGGCTTTCTCCAATCACCACCACACCTTCCCCATCTTTGCCCTCCCGCGAGTGATCGATACGCTTCACCGGGTGATGCCTTACTCCTTCGGACCGAAGAAGTATCCAGGTTCGCCTACGCTGGAGCTCCACCCGCTCACCCCGGGGGAGCCTGTGGCGGACGATCGTTATGCAGATGTGCTGCCCTTCACCGTGCTCCACGGACAGCTCCCGATCCTCGGCTACCGCATCGGAGACCTCGCTTACATCACCGACTGCAAGACCCTGCCCGAGGAGAGCTACGAGATCCTCAGGGGCGTCCGCACACTGGTGATCAACGCCCTGCGGATCCGCGAGCACCCCTCGCACCTAAGCTTCGATGAGGCACTGCAGGTGATCCGCCGCATCGGCCCGGAGCAGACCTACCTCACCCACATCGACCACGACTTCGGCACCCACGAGGAGATCTCCGCCCTCTGTCCTTCCGGCATCGCCCCCGCCTACGACGGCCTGACCATCGACCTCTGACGCCTCGCCAGTCAGTGAAAGGGACGAAAGGTCTGAGACTTAGTCTGACAGCTGCACTGATTCTTAGTTTGGGAGTTACAATTTCTTGAATGTGATCCTCTGGAGGACTATGTAGCACGCTAAAAGGAGAGGAATCAACAGAACCGCCATCGACACTACTGCCGACGTTAGTAATGACCAATGCAGAATATAGAGGCAAAAGCTGGCGACGACGACGACGGTTGCGAATCCAGTAAAAAAACCGACAGGGAAGGGAATAGGGTAATAGTCCGGCACGAGGTCGCAGCCGCATTTTTCACACTTGATCGCGTAACCATATGCATGTATAAGGTAGGGCATGCATGTCTGTATAGACTGGCGATGTCCACAATGTGGACATCGTCTGGAGTCTTTATACCTCTTCACGTTCATTAGAGTACTACGTAGAAAAACAACAGCCTCCTGATCCGATAATATACGCTTCTTTATGATCGCCGCTTAGTATCCGATCAGAAGTGGTTCGAGAGAGAACGTCCTTTCGTGAGTGACAATTGAATCTGATGTGCCCGCAGTAGGGTAAACGAAGCTTCCTCAGTACTAGATCCATCAGGGGTGACGCACTTGAGTGCTACAGTTAAGAAGTGGTCACTCAAGCCGGGTTCGATCTCGCCGTCCGGTTCACTATGTGGCGAAGACCGCAGAAGACTCAATTTTGGCCAGAAAGAGACCCGAAAAGACTCTGTGAGACAACTCCGCCCGGAGGGGTGCTATATTTGTGTTGCTGAACCTTCCGGACAAGTGAGATGATCGTCGCTCACCGGGGTGATAGAGGGCAGCCTCTGCTTCTCTAGCCACGAGCGTTCTAGATCCTCTATCGGATACTTCGCGCTGTAGGAAAAGACTCTTAGGAGCGGACTTTGATAGACTGGTGGTGCGAACCGCAAGGGACACTTCGTCTCCGCATCTTCTCAATGAGCTAAATGGTTTTCTGAGTCACTCAGTACCCCTCAAATGCATCACTCCTGCTAGATCCATCCTCAGAGAGCAAAAAAAACAAGCGCAAGTAGAGAAAAGACTCTGCTAGCGCTCGCTTTGTTATCTATAGGCTGACTGAGGGTCAGCTCTAAGTCACTTTGCCTTAAGGGCCTCCTGGACCATCTCGTTGGGGACCATCTGCTCCGAGAAGACATAAGCACCCGTCTTGGGGGACTTTACCATCTTCACTACCTTGGAGTAAGTACGGCCGTCACTGGCATGGAGGGTTGATATCGCTTTCTTTGCCATAATGTACTAGTCGATCTGAGGATTACTTAATCTCCTTGTGTAGGGTCATGCGCTTGAGGATGGGATTGTACTTCATCAGCTCAAGGCGCTCGGTGGTATTACGCTTATTCTTCGTAGTGATGTAGCGTGATGTACCGGGCAGACCACTCTCTTTCATCTCCGTGCACTCCAGGATCACCTGGACACGGTTCCCTTTAGCTCTCTTGGCTTTCTTTCTCTTGGCCATATCGTGATTGATCTATCTATGCGGTTACAAAAAATCAGGGAAGGACTCTCACGGACAGTGCCTCACGCAGCATCACAAGTGAGGGGTAGTGGTCCAAAATCCTCTCGTAGAGTATCAGGCCTTATCGGTAATGATGAAGTCGTCCAGATATCCCTTCGATGCAGCACTACGGAGCGCAGCATCCAGACCCACCTTATTGATCAGGCGGAGACCCTTGGCGGAGACACGTAGGTGTACCCAGCAGTCCTCCTCGGGCCAGTAAAACTTGCGGTTAAAAAGGTTGGCATTGAATGTCCTCCTCTCACTGCGGTGGGAGTGAGACACGCTATTGCCCTTGATCGCCTTTTTGCCGGTCAGTTGACATACTCGTGACATAATATCTTGTCTCTATATTATTGTATTCGTGTACTTAAGTTTCAGGGTGCAAAGGTACCACTCTTTAGGCAAAATAGCAATCCTTCAGCCGGATAATCTGCTGACTCAGACCTTCTGATCACTCTCGCGAGCTACTCAGGAGTGGTGACACTACTTGAAGCCTTTACTCTGCGGGAGTAGCAGGCTCAGCAGGTGTAGCAGGTGCCTCTGCGGGTGCAGCGGGCGTCTCTGCGGGTGTTACGGCGTTGCCACCGAAGGGCTGTGCATCAGCGGGAGCAGGGATAGTGGCCTGGTCGACATAGTCATTGATGACACTCTCCTGCTTATTGATGGCGTGCTGAACGGTGGGGGTCCACTTGGCTCCAACGACGCAGAGCAGGCACATAATGCCAGCCAGCCACCAGGTGACCTTCTCGATCATATCTGTGGAGCGACGGACGCCCATCACATTATTGGCACTGGAGAAGCCACTTGCGAGACCGCCACCCTTACTATCCTGTATGGTGACCACGAAGATCAGCAGGATAGCTGCAAGAACGCCTAAAACATTAAGGAACGTAAACATTTTCCTCTCTTAAAAACTTACTCGTATGCAGGGACCTCACGTCCCTGATCTCATATTAAATCCAAATAAATCAGTCCGCCACGAGTCCCTTACGACGTTGCTCAAGCTGACCAATTCGCTCGGCAAAGTAACCACTTTTTTCTGGATATTTCAAATTCAAGGTCTTAAGGATCGTCATCGCCTCGGAGTAGCGCTCCTGGGAGGCGTACATCATGGCCAGCTTCTCCGTGAAGAGCTCCTCACCCGGGAGTGGACCATTATCCTCGTCCTCGGGAGGGAGGGCCACATCGTCCTCCTTACTGTCGGGACGGATGCGGATCTTCTCCGCCTCGGGTCCCTCATCGAGGAAGTCCTGGACGATCTGAGCCTCAGTCTCTCGCTTCGTCCGCCCGGTCTTAGTCGGTGACTTGGCTGAGGGGGTCGCAGCCGTCGTCTCATCGGAGACAGCGGACTCCTCAGGACGATAGCTCCGAACAAAGCGGTCAATCAGGTCGTAAGAGTGGGACTGCGGTCCTCCGGAGGTAGCATCCAGTGACAAGAGGAGGGAGAAAGGGTCGTGCAGGTACATCAGTCGGCGCTTCAGTTCAGCGGGGAAGCGCACATCCTCGCTACGGTAGAGGTCGATGAGGAGCAGCCGATGGAGTGCCTCGCAGAAGGGGTATTGCCGGCTCAGCTCGAGGAGGTCATCGAGGTGGTACGCCGTCAGCGTCATCGGGTCAGCAAGGGCACGGGAGAGATCGTCGTAGGTCATAGTCGGGCTTTATCCATAGGGGCTACCAATTCTCCACGGTAGCATTGAAGATCTGATTGATGATATCCTTGGTCAGCTCCTCGCAAAGCTGATCCTGCACGTCGACAAACATCTGCGAGCTGTCGAAGGTGCCAAAGGAGGTAAACTCTCGCTCAAAATTCTCCTCCTCATTCACCTTATTCGTAAAGCGGACGTTGATCCGGAGGGTGAGGCGAGTCTTGGCGGCAAAGGCATTCTCCTGGACCGCCTCCGCCGAGAGGTCGTAGCCGACGATCTCTCCCTCGATGCTCAGGTCGCCATTAGTCGGTACGTCACGTAGGCGCGTCTGCCTCTGGAAGCGATCCTTCAGGTCCTCCGTGAAGCGCTGCGCAAGGGGTGGATAGACAGTAGGGGCGAGGTTCTGAAAGTCTGTGATGGAGACCGTCTTGATCTTCGTGTAGTCGATGCTGGCACCATTGAGCGAGTACTTGACATGGCAGCCCGCAAGGAGGAGCATGAGGAGGAGCGATATGAGGATAGACTTTTTCATCACTGCTTATTGAGCTTGCGGTAGAGTGTGCGCTCAGAGATATCGAGGTCCTCCGCCGTCTGCTTGCGGGAGCCCTTATTCTTCTCAAGGACAAAGTCGATATACCTCTGGCTCATCTCCTCGAGAGTGAGCATCTTCCCCTCGGTGCTGGTCAGCTCTTCGAAGTCTGCCTGCAGGTCACCGCCTCGCACCTCCTGAGACGGGGATGAGGAGGGAGAAGAAGAGTGCATCAGGTCCTGCACCGGTACCTCTGCAGTCCGGTCGGGCATCATCAGGCTGCCGACAGGCTCGCGACGGACCTGTGTCTGGAGGAACCGGTAGAAGAGCTGTGTCAGCTCTCCCACGCTCCCCTTGACGTCCCGGAGCATCGACATAATCGCCCCCATCCCGGCACTGCTCCCGGCCGGCTCATCCATCATCGACTCATAGCCGATCGTGGGAGAGACTAGTGCGGGATGGCGCACCTCGGCATTATGCGGGAGATTGTCCTGCAGCACCTCGCGGCTGATCATCCGATCCGGGGCGATCACGCTGAGACGCTCCACCACGTTGCGCAGCTGGCGGATATTCCCCGGCCAGTCGTAGCTCAGCAGGAGCTGCTCCGCCTCCTCCTCGAGACGGATCGGGGGCATATGATACTTTTCGGCAAAGTCGGCAGCAAATTTCTTGAAGAGCAGGATCACATCGCGACCCCGATCCCGGAGGGGCGGCAGGTCGATCGTGACGGTATTGAGTCGATAGAGCAGGTCCTGACGGAAGTCGCCCCGCTTGACCGCCTCCTGGAGATTGACATTCGTCGCCGCCACGACGCGGATGTCGGTGCGCTGGACGTCGGATGAGCCCACCTTCATGAATTCGCCACTCTCCAGCACCCTCAAGAGACGCGCCTGTGTCGCCATAGGCAACTCGCCCACCTCGTCGAGGAAGATTGTCCCCCCATCGGCCACCTCGAAGTAGCCCTGACGCTCCGTCACCGCGTCGGTAAAGGAGCCTTTCTTGTGTCCAAAGAGCTCGGAGTCTATCGTCCCCTCCGGGATCGCTCCACAATTGACCGCCACATAGGGTCCGTGCTTGCGGAGGCTATTCTGGTGGATGATCTTGGGGAACGCCTCCTTCCCGACACCGCTCTCTCCTCCCACGAGGACGCTGACATCGGTCGGAGCAATGAGGAGAGCCACCTCGACAGCACGATTGAGCGCCGGACAGTCGCCGACGATCTGCTGCCGCTGCTTAGCTCGGCGGATCTCCTCCTTGGGTATGCTATTATTCATATTGGGTCACTCTTTGTCAAGTCCAAAGGTACCCAAAATAGTGGTCTGACAAAAAGTCAGACTACCGCAACATCAGCCGCACTAGCCGGAGATCCCGCTCGAGATTTCGACCATAACGGATCGGCAGATCCAGCCAGGTAGCCTTGCGGAGGATGCTCTTCCGGTGAGAGAAGGTCTCGAAGGAGAAGCGCCCATGGTAGCCGCCCATACCGCTCTCCCCCACTCCACCGAAGGGCATCTGAGACGAGGCGAGGTGCATAATCGTGTCATTGACGCAGCCCCCACCGAAGGGAATCCGCGAGATCACCTCTCGCTCCACCCTCCGATCCTCAGTAAAGAGGTAAAGTGCCAGCGGACGGGGACGATCGGTCACCTCACGGATCACCTCATCGAGACTATCGTAGATCAGAATAGGGAAGATGGGACCGAAGATCTCCTCCCCCATCGCAGCACAGTCCCAGTCACCCCGCACGATGCAGGGAGCGATCCGGAGCGTCTCCTCCGACACTGCCCCACCCCACAGGACATCAGACGCAGTAATCATGTCGCGGAGCCGGTCAAATTTCTTCCGATTGATGATCCGCGGATAGTCCGGATTAAGCTCCGCATGCTCGCCCACCTGCATGACAAAGGCGCGCTTCAGGGCGCTGATGAAGGGCTCCACGACCGACCGATGGACCAGTGTATAGTCCGGAGCGACACAGGTCTGACCGCTATTGAGGCACTTCCCCCAGGCAATGCGCCGAGCCGCAAGGTCCAGCTTAGCCGTCGGGTCGATGATGCAGGGGCTCTTACCGCCCAGCTCCAGCGAGACGGGCGTCAGGTGAGCCGCCGCCTTCGCCATCACCACCCGCCCCACACGAGTTGATCCGGTGAAGAAGATGTAGTCAAAGCGGGCATCCAGCAGGTCTTGATTGACATACCGGTCGCCCTCCACCACCGTGATATACTCGGGAGGGAAGGTCTCTCGGACGAGTCGGCTGAGCAGCCGGGAGGTATTTATGGAGTAATTAGAGGGCTTGAGCACCACCGTATTCCCCGCAGCGATAGCACCGGCGAGGGGCGAGATACTCAGCTGGAAGGGGTAATTCCACGGACTCATCACCAGCACGTTGCCATACGGCTCCGGGACGATCCGACTCCGACCGGGGAGATTGGAGAGGTCGGTGCAGACCCTCCGCGGACGCATCATCCGAGGGAGGTGGCGTCGCAGGTAACTGATCTCGCTCAGGGCGAAACCGACCTCCGTGGTATAAGCCTCGAAGCGGTTCTTCCCCAGATCCGCCTGCAGCGCAGCCTCAATCTCCGACTCACTCATCCGTATCACATGATACAGGCGGTCCAGCATCTCACAGCGAAAGCGGCAGGGGAGAGTCACTCCCGACCGGAAGTACTCCCTTTGCTTTGCCACCAGTTCCTCAGTCTTAGTCATATCGATCGTCTCTTACATTTCATTTCCCCAAATGTACCCCTTTTCCGCACAAAAGCAGACCGATAAATCGCCCTATGGAGACAGTCTGAGGATCAGCACAAAGCCCCCCCGGTCTATCAGTCAAATCTATTACCGCTAATAGTGATGACTAATACCGGTAATAGTGATGCCTAATACCGGTATTAGTTCACACCACGAAATTCAGGTAAAAGCCAGTTCCCACATGCGTCTATTCAATTAATCTTTTTTCGTAGTTTTGACCATTCATAATTAAAAAAAATCACACCCTAACTCATTACTCCTATGCCAGCTAATAAGAGATTACTCCTGACGGCAGCACTTCTTCTCCTTGCGGGATGTGCTCCCCGGACAGAGACCGACCTGGTCCTCCGTGGAAGTGTAGAGGATAACCTGCCAGTATCGCTGATCATCCTGGGTCGGGTCCTCGACCAGCAGTACGACTACATCGAGCCGATAGATACTCTGTCAGTCTCTACGGACGGAGGCTTCGAGATGCGATCCGACACGCTTCCGCCGGCACTCTATGCACTAGTACCGATGACAGACGAGAGCTATAATAATACTATTCTCTACGCCTTCTTGGAGCCCGGTGTCAATAAGGTCACCGTGGGGGTCAGTCCCTCTCGTTTCCTTACCATCCACGCAGAGGGGACGGACCTTGCCGAGCGCTATCAGACCTATGCCGATGGTATGAGTAGAGCAGCCAACAGGCAGCTGATGGACTCGCTGGAGAACGAATTTAATCGCGTCCGTAACCTTGACGATGACGAGACGATGCGGCAGATCAAGGAGAAGACCGACCCCTACTTCTACAAGAGTGAGGAGGATCGTCAGGCCTACATCGACAGCGTGATGAGCAGCGAACTGCCGACCGATCTCTTCGGGCTCTACCTTTTCTACACCAATCGCCTACCACGTCTCTCTCTGAATACGATCGATGAGATCAATTCGGTCCGTGAGGAGCTGGGACACTTCGACCCTGCCACGCAGGAGAGCGACATGTACCGCAATGCCGTCGCCATGCTGGATCACTCCTCTCAGAGTGCAGTTGGCGTCGAGGCTCCTGAGATCTCGGGCACCACGCCGGAGGGAGATAGGATCACGCTGAGCGACCTCAGGGGGAAGTTTGTCCTGGTCGACTTTTGGAGCAGCACCTGCACCTGGTGCCGTGCAGAGACCCCCAGCGTGAGACGAGTCTATGAGACCTTTGCAGGGGATCTCTTCACCGTACTCGGGGTGTCAGAGGATGTGGAGCGCGAGCCGTGGCTCCATGCGATACAGGAGGACAAGGTCAACTGGCCGCAGATCCTCCTCGACAGAGAGGCGATCAGCCCCACGAATAAAGTCTATAACATCCGCGGCATACCTCAGATCCTGCTCCTCGATCCGGAGGGGAAGATACTCCACCGTGATCTCCGAGGAGATGCCATATACGATGCCGTCGAGGCAGCCCTACAGTTCACTCACTAAGCCACAGATATCCTTTTATGAAGTACCTACACAGCACGTTACTGACTGCGCTCCTACTGCTCCTGGCCCTGCCTCTACCGAGTGCAGTCGCAGAGGATATAGCTGGAGAGCAAGCCGAAGGATACAAGGTGACCGGTCTCGTCACAGATCAGACCGACCAGCCACTCCCCGGTGTGACCATCATCGCTAAGGAGGATCACAAGATCGCCTGCTACAGCGATGTCAATGGAGCCTTTACCCTCCACATCCCCTACTCGCGCCCCCTGACACTCCAGATCTCATACATCGGTATGGTCGCCCAGGAGGTCACTGTGTCTCCCTCCAATACTTCCGTGAAGGTCCGACTCAAGGATGACGTCGAGCTGCTCGGTGAAGTGGTGGTCACCGGCTACCAGACGCTCTCCAAGGAGCGCGCGACGGGATCCTTCTCCGTCATAGAGCCGAAGGCACTGCAAGAGAAGCTGGACGTCAACCTGATCGACCGTCTCAATGGTCAAGTGGCAGGACTGGTGAGTACGGACAAGGGACTGACCCTCCGCGGTATCTCCACCCTCAGAGGGAATACCCGGCCCCTTATCGTCGTAAATGGGATGCCCTTCGAGGGAGACCTATCTGCAATCAATCCCTCTATGGTGCAGAACATCACCGTGCTGAAGGATGCTGCAGCCTCCTCCATCTACGGTGCTCGTGCGGCTAACGGCGTGATCGTCATCTCGACTAAGCAGGGTAGTAAGGAGTCGAAGCCCTCCTTTTCCTACAATGGCTCGGTCCGCTTCGTCACCAAGCCGCGGATGAGTGCGCTCAACCTGATGGACACTCGGGAGATGCTTGATCACACCCTCGCTGTGCAGCAGAGATTCCCGCTGGAGATCATCCCCCCGGCAGACTACAAGTACTACACCTCTCCTATCCAGCTCACAATCCTCAGGTACAGACATGGAGAAATCTCAGAGGAGGAGCTTCATGGCACTCTGGATCGCTATGCCCAGCTGGATAATAGAAGCCAGCTGGAGGACTTCTACCTCCGCACAGGTATCGAACACCAGCACAATCTGGCACTGTCGGGAGGCTCAGCAAACAACCGATACATTGTTACCGCTAATTACGTGGGCAACAATCCGACAGACAAGTTTTCCTCATCCCGTCGCTATGGCTTCACCATGCGTGATGACATCACTCTCTCGGATCGCTTCTCCATCGACCTCGGACTGACAGGATCCTACAGCGATAGCAGACAGGACATCGGCGTCGGAAACTTCTACAGATACTATCGTACGTTGCCCTCCTACACGATGCTCTGGGATGCAAATTGCACCCCACTCAACATACCCGGACAGCGCTCAGAAGCAGAGCTGAAGCGTCTCGTCGACGAGGGGCTCTACGACCTCCACTACTCCCCACTACGCAACGAGGGGCTGGAGCTCTCTACCACTCACGACAGCTACTATCGGATCAATGCGGGGCTGACAGTAAACCTGCTCACCGGACTCAATCTCTCGCTCCGCTACTCGGGGGACTTCAGTCAGGACAAGAGTGAGCAGACGCATGACCCCAACTCCTACGGAGCAATGTCCGAAATCGTGAACGCAGCCACGAAGGATCAGACCTCCGGCGAGATCGTCTATAACATCCCTAAGGGTGGCAAGATGGTTCAGGTGAGAGGCGACGGGCGCGCCTATACCCTCCGTGGTCAGCTGGACTATACACTCGAGCAGGGGGATCACTATCTCACCGCTCTGGCAGGATCAGAGATCCGAGCCCTCAAGGAGATGAGCACCTCAGTGAGTCACTTCGGATTTGATCCCAATACTCTTGGCTTTATGCCGGTAGACTACAACCTCCTCGCCGAGCTTTATGGCACCTACGCCCTCAGCAACTACTACAGCTACGACTACCACACCGACAATTACCTCTACGAGCGCGAGGACCGATTTGTCTCCTTCTACGGCAATGCTTCCTACTCCTATGCGGGGAAGTATGACCTAACGGGGAGTATTCGTGTGGATCAGTCCAATCTCTTTGGCACTGACCCGCGCAACCAGTACCGTCCGCTCTGGTCGGTGGGCGGTATGTGGCATATCAATAAGGAGGACTTCATGCAATCCACATCCGACTGGCTCAGCAACCTGGTCTTCCGACTCACCTACGGGATCGGAGGTAATGTTCCTAAGGATGCAGGCCCCTTCCTCACCCTCTCCTCGCCGACCTACAACCCCACCAATAAGGGACAATTCTCCATGATCAATAACCCTCCAAATCCCAACCTCCGTTGGGAGAAGACGGCGACGACAAATGTCGGCATCGACTTCGGTCTCTTTCAGAATCGTCTCTGGGGAAGTCTCGACTTCTACAACCGCCACACCACTGACCTGATGGCGGATCGCACGGCTGACCCGACGCTCGGCTGGGACAAACTGCTGCTCAATTACGGAGCGATGGAGAATAGGGGTGTCGAGCTGACTCTCTCGGGAGCCTTCCGATTCGGAGAGTTCACCTACTCGCCTACTCTTGTCCTCGGAGTCAATAAAAATAAGCTGCTCAACGTCGAGGAGTCCAATCGCACTACCTTCTCCTACACCCAGGGCAATGCCATCACCGTCGGGTATCCATACCTGTCGGTCTTCAGTTACCCATCTGCGGGGCTGAGCCCAGAAACTGGTAAGCCAATCTACTACCATACCGACCCAAGCAGCGGGGAGAGAAAGGTGACTGCGAAGGTCTCTGACATAACTATGGACGACCTCGTCTTCTCCGGCAATAGGATGCCGACCCGGACAGGATCGCTTACCAACCGCATCGAGTGGAGAGGCTTCGCACTATCGCTGATGCTCTACTACAGCGGCGGTAATGTCCTGCGCGCTGTCACCGCTCCCTACGATGGCGGATCCTCCGGGTCCAATCTCCCGAGGGAGTATCTCAACTACTGGCAGAAGCCTGGGGACGAGAAAGATCCGACGATGACACCGGTCATCACCGGCAAGCCGCTAAGGGACACGGCTGTAATTCACGCTTGGTGTGCATCTAACCTGCATGTCTTTCCCGGAGATTACCTCAAGGTACAGGACCTCAGTCTCTCCTACACGCTCCCCAAGGATCGGATCGAGACGCTTGGACTGTCGACAGCAAGCCTTGTGCTACAGCTGCAGAACCTTGGGACTATCTCATTCAATCGACGCGGCTACAACGCTGAGAGCATGGGCTTGTACTCCTATGGATGGGGTATGCGAGGAATCCCCTCACCCCTGACCATCTCACTTGGGACGACGATCAATTTCTAATCCTTCTTTTCTACAGCCATGAAAGTCACATATAAGATATTACTCGCCGCCCTCCTTGTCGCGCTAGGATGCTCCTCCTGCGACAACTTCCTGAGCATCCGACCCAAGGATGCGCTCTATCCGAAGACGCTCACCGACTACGAGAATCTGCTCAATTATCCGGAGCTGATGAAGACGGGAGCCACCTTCCCCTCCTTTATGACGGATGATGCCTTTCTCCTTGATGACCCCGGTTTTCTCGGTGACGCACCCTCTCTGCCGATGGTAGAGCACTCCACACAGACCCTCTACAAGCTGAGTCATGGGAATGTCTTCTCTGATGCAGAGGAGGACTACTACTGGACCAGTAGCTACAAGAACATTGACTATTACAATACGGTGATAGACTGCTCCCCAGAAGCTACGGAAGCAACTGAGGAGCATAGGGCTAATGTTATCGCAGAGGCAAAGGCGGGCCGCGCACTCGAGTACCTATGCCTCGTCAATTGCTACTCCCCACAGTATGATAAGAAGACAGCAACAGTTGATCAGAGTGGAGTCCCTCTGATCCTACATGCTGACATCATGCAAGGCGACCTTAAGCGGGCCACCCTACAGGAGTGCTATGACCTAATCCTAACCGACCTCACCGACGCCCTTCCTCTCCTGCCCGAGGTTGCCAAGCCGTCCAAGTACCGAATGTCTCGTGGAGGCTGCGCCGGCATCCTAGCTAGGGCTTATCTGATCATCGGAGATTACGAGAAGGCACTCTCCTATGCCAATGAAGCACTTAAGTCCAATGATGCGCTCCTAGACTTTAAGACCATCTCCGTCCTCGACCCATATGGCTTTATTGGGCGAACAGATATGCCCGAGTCTCTCAACGATCCAGAGGCTATCCTGATCCGAAATGCTTCTTATGCCTTTGGCAACTCAGGCAGCGTCCTGACTTCTGATAACCTCATCAGCATCTACGACGAGGAGCATGACAAGCGCTGCTTAGTCTATTTTGTGGACAACTATTGGGGGACGCCTTTTGAGTCTCCCACGACACGAATCTACATATCCGGATTCAGAGAGAATATCGGCATCTCTTCATCCGAGATGTACCTCACGGCAGCGGAGTGCGAGGCTCGCATCGGCTCAGTCGATCGCGCCATGGAGTTGCTCAATAAGCTGCGCGCCAATCGCATCGAGGGCTATGAACCGATGACTGCGGCGGGAATGGATCGGGAGAAAGTGCTTGATGAGGTGCTTCTGGAGCGGAGACGCGAGTTTGCGCTCCGAGGAATGTTCCGCTTCATCGATCTCCGACGCTTCGCGAAGGACCCCAAGCGAGCAGTCACCGTAACTCACAATACCGGTGATGGTCAGACCGAGTCAATCACGGCAGATGATCCTCGCTTTACGCTGCCTATCCCGCAGGTAGTTATGAGGATCAACCCCAACATGAAGCAGAATAAGCGATAGCGACACTACCGACCTCGCTTGAGGTCGCGGCGGGACTTGCTCTGCGTCACAATGACGACGCCGAGGATCACCAGCACACCCGCAACCATCTTGGTGACCGTAAAGGTCTCCAGTCCCATCAGCAATCCGGCCGTCGTAGCGATGACCGGATTGCCGTAGTTATAGACGGCAATGACGGTGGGACGAAGGCGCTGCTGGGCGTAGGGCACCAGCAGGTAAGCCATCACTGTGGCGGCGAGGACAATGAAGCCGAGTTGGAAGTAGAAGGTGCCATTCATCTCCCGCCATGGCATCTCTATGGCGGGACCGATGCTGAAGGGCAGCACGATCAGGAAGGAGATGAGGAAGAGCCACTTCATCAGCTCCAGCGGAGAGTACTTATCGATCAGTCGTTTGAATACGGTCAAGTAAAGGGTGTAGCTAAAGGTGGCGAGCAGGGCGATCATCTGCCCTACGATCGCACGAGTACCGCTGCCGGCATCACCGCCCTTGGATAGCATTAGGAGCAGCACCCCACTCAGCCCGACAAGGACACCGAGGACCTTCTTCCACGTCACTGGCTCCTTGAGGAAGAGTGCAGCCAGCAGCATGGTAAAGATCGGTCCCATCGTCGTCATCAGCGACTGTCGTAGCGGCGTGGTCATGGAGATGGCAAAGGCGAAGAGTCCCTGATTGCCCAGCACACCCGTGAGAGACGCCCCGATGAGGAGCCAAGCATCACGAGCCTCCACACGACGCCCCGCAGGCACGACGAGAGAGGTGAGCCAAAAGAGGATGCATGCTGTCCCGAAGCGGCACGCCATATGGAGCCACGGCGACAGAGTGCCGTCGATGAGGAGAGCATTGGAGAAAGGACCATTGAGCCCAAAGGCTATGGTCGCCACCAGCATCGCCAAGTGACCCCTGACTCTATCCTCCTTCATAAGGCTATTTCTTGTCGAGGAGTCGAGAGAGCGCCACCTCCCAGCCGGCGTAGTAGGCTCTGGTGGCCGCATCCGTTGTCTGAGAGGCACGGAGGCGGTATGCCGAGCGGATCCGGGCGAGGGCGACACGGATATAAGGGGCGACCTCCTCACTCTTGACGAATGGGGTCATCGAATTATAGCGAGCGGCAGAGGTCTCACACGGGAGGGAGTCTGCCCACGATCGCTCTGCAGCAGCGAGATGATCTCCACCAAAGTGATCCGAGGACTCGACGTAGCCGGTCAGCATCTCTATCGCTGTGCGCTGGAGACTCTGCTCCGAGCGACTCAGCGCACGACCACCTCCCCCCTCGCGGAGCAGTTCATCCACGTAGTCACTGAGATACGCTTCGATGGTATAGTCGGAGCCGCCCTTGGGAGCCTCACTGCCATCAATGATCCCCTTCAGCCGATAGCCTATAGTGAGGTCATTGAGGACAAGGGAGAAGAAGAAGGGCTCACTCTTATAGGGGTTATAGCTATTGGAGCGATCGAAACGCTGTGCGAGGTAGGGCGTGAAGAGCCACTCCCTCATCCCTCGCAGCTGACCGAAGGTCCACCGCAGCGCTTCCTGCTGACGCTCCTTAGGGAGGTAGGTGAGCGGCATACGCCCCTCCCCCTGTCGCTCATCGTAGTAGATCCGTCCGCCCACTATAGGCGTGACGTGACGGAGGTAGCGAAGCATCTGCTCGATGATCGCGTCATAGACCGCCCTAAGGTCCTCAGAGGACTTGCCGGGCTCCCCGAGCCACTCCTCGAAGTGTTGAGTGATGTACCTCAGATTCTTCACCCCGAGCGTATTGGCAGCGATCTGATCACCGGAGAGATCCTCCGTCTGAGCCGTGGGATCGACAGTCATATCCTGCTGCGGACCATACATATACTTTCGGTCCCCGGCATGGCTCCTGATCAGTGCAGCGAGAGCCGTTGCCTCACGCTCCTGAGGATAGCGGCGATAGCCCCACTCGATGGCATAGGTGTCGTAGGGGCCGAGGAGCGGAGGCACCAAGCGCACGCCTCGCTCCAAGTCTCCGGGCTGTGCGACATAATTGAAGCGCGCGTAGTCCATAATCGATGGTGTGGTACCATACTTTTGGGTAAAAGCGGGATCTCTCAGCTGCTCCACGGAGTAAGCTGAGGAGGCGCCCATATTATGCTCCAGCCCCAGCGTATGCCCCACCTCGTGAGCCGCCACATACCTCATCGCCTCGCACATCAGGCTGTCCGGTAGCTTATCCGCACGCACCCGAGGGTCTACGGCACCGGTCTGGACCAGCCGCCAGTAGTAGAGCAGAGAGGTGATATTGTGGTACCAGATCACATCCGCACAGAGAATCTCCCCACTCCGCGGATCGACATAGGAGGGGCCCATCGCATTGGCGACATGGGAGGTGGCATACTTGATGCACGAGAAGCGCAGATCATCGGGATCAAAGTCCGGCATCTCCTCCTTGGAAGGGTACATCCTGGCACGGATGGCATTGCTGAAGCCTGCAGCCCGGAAGGCGCTCTCCCAGTCGCATATGCCGTCCAGGATAGCCTGACGCCACTTGGGCGGGAAAGCGGAGTCGATGTAGAAGGTGATCGGCTCCACTGGATCGACCACCTCACCACGAGCATAAGCGATACTGTCCGACGGCTCCAGCCTCCAGCGGTGGATGATCTCATACTGCTCAATACGATCCTTATCGGAGGAGTAGTGGCTCCTGCCTGAGGAGAAGTACCCGACCCTGCTGTCTGCACGACGGGATCTCATCGGGCGATCAGGCAGTAGAACCATCGATCGATGGATCTCAAGCGTGGTGAAGTGTCTGCCACCCCCATACGCAGCGACACTCTTCACCTCCACATTCCGCTCAAAGGCGCGCACCCCGGTAATGTACGATCCCCCGCTCACAGATCCACCAAGAGGTGGTGAAAGTGGATCCTCGCTCTCAAAGAGGGACTCCCCATCGAGGAATAGCGACGTCACATCGATCACCCTTGAGTGATCCGTCTTCGCCTCCACTTCAAAGACCCTTGCCACAGGGGCAGCGAAATTGCGATCAAAAGAAACCTTGATCGGATCCTCCTCATCCACATAGTGGGTCGTGGGAACCATTTTCATCTGGATCTCATCCTCCCCCTTCGCCTCCAGTTGGGCAATGAAAGGAGTGATCATCATCTGTCCCGCCACCGCAGCTGTGGGGTCCGACGTGCGAGAGATGCGGCTGGTGAAGAGGAGAGGACGACCCAGCAGGCTGTCAGGCACCTCGAAATAGAGGTCCCCATCCTTCTCTATCGTCACGACCAGCCCGGAGTCCACCCTTGCCTCACTCACTAAGTCATCGTAGGCCTGCTCCTCCTTACTCTTCGTCACTTGTGGCTGCTTCTCAGCCTCTTCCTTAGCCTTCTGCCGTTTACTCTTCAGCCACTCCCTCACCGGTCGGCAGGAAGTGTCCGCCGTCTGTGCCGTCACCTCCCCTACCATTGGCATCATCGCCAAACAGGCCAACAACAGCCTGCACAATCTCTGTTCCATATCATTTCCCATCTCAAGGGCACAAAGTTACCAATTAACCGCTGTAACCCGATTGACCTGCAGAAATGGTGATAAAATGTCAAAAGACTTGGCAGTGAATGGCAATAGTCTTAAATTTGCCCCGAGGGTGACTCGGTCGGATGCCTTTTTCGACTCACCCCAAGACCCACTTCAGCGAGACACTATGATCGAAAGAAACTATCCTGCGGACTTTAACGCTCTGAACGCCTCTCCAATGGATGACAAAATACTCTTTGACCCTGCAAGCCACGAGTACACCTATGCGGACACAGGCGAGAAGCTCCACTCGGTAACCAATCTCATCTCCTCTTTTTTCCCTCCCTTCAACGTCCGCTCCTGGGCTGAGTATAAGTCTCGAACTCTCGGGACGACAGTCCAGGAGCAGCTGGATCTGTGGGAGCATAATGGCCTCCTGGCGCGTCACCTCGGGACCTTTATGCACGAGCAGATCGAGCGGAGCCTCCTCAAGCAGCCGGTGGAGCACTCCTTTGATATCACGCTGGACGACAAGAGTAAGCAGCACCTCTCGATCGAGAGCGAGATGAGAGCCTTTGAGCAGTTCTTCGATGAGGTTCGCCCCACCCCCTACCGCACCGAGTGGCAGATCTTCGAGCGGGACTATAATCTCGCCGGGACCCTTGACCTGCTGGCTCAGGACTACAATGGCGACTTCGTCCTCTTCGACTGGAAGCGGAGCCGCAGGATGGGCAAGGAGGATGGCTACGACTTTGTGCCCAATACCTACAACCCCCACTCACCCGGACTCAATGGGCTGGAGCACCTCTACAGCACGCCCTACGTGATCGGCTGTCTGCAGCAAAACCTCTACCGACACATTCTCCGAGTGGGATATGGCATAGAGGTGAAGAGTATGTACCTTGTGGCGCTCAATCCCGCCTTCTCCCGGTACTACTGCCTCCCCGTGCCAGTCATGGACAAGGAGATCGAGCATATCCTCTTCTGTATCGGCAAGCACTAACCGGCCTCCCCTCATATAGCATCACCCGCCCCTCAGGATCGAGGAGCGGGTGATGCTTGCTTATGGGTCCCTCCGAGGTAGAGGTCTCAGAAGTCGGTGTGCCTCCGGTGCTTCACGGGATGGGTCAGCTTCCAGACATACTGTCCGAGACGAAGGACAATAGCGACACCACCGACGATGAAGAACCATGTCTTATCCTGCGGTATGGCGAAGTAGAGGACGACAGCTCCCACTGCGAGGAGCATAAAGAGGGCGGTCAGAGTGTTGTAGATTTTTCCCATATCGTATGTTACAAGAAGTGGGACAGTGCGCTATAGACCTCAGCTGTAGGCAGTCCCATCACATTAGTATATGATCCATTGATCCGCTCGACAGCGGCGAGTCCGATCCAGTCCTGGATGCCGTAGCCCCCCGCCTTATCCATCACGTGGCAGTGGCTGATGTAGTAGGTGATCGCCTCCTCGGTCAGCGGGGCAAAGGAGACCTCCGTCTCCACACTCCGCTCTACGACCTGAGTGCCGTCGGTAAGCACGATACCGGTGATGACACGGTGTGATCGACCGGAGAGGCGACGGAGGTGGTCACGCGCATCCTCCTCTGAGACCGGCTTATCCAGTATCTCATCATCCAGCAGCACGACAGTGTCTGCCGTAAGCAGGAGGTCACCCGCTGACAGCCTGGGTTGAAGGGCATCGGACTTACGTCGGGCAAGGAAGAGAGCCATATCCTGAGGAGCTACCTCCTCCGGGTGGGGCTCATCGATATTGGCAGGGCGGATCTCCAGGTCCTTGATGCCCAAGCGCTCCAGCAACTCCCTGCGCCTCGGAGAGGCCGACCCAAGTATCAGGTGTCTCATAGGGTATGAGGGGGGTCAAAAGGTGGGTAAGTCCGTGACGATGCCCCACTCTCCCCGAGCGCGTAGCATCTCCTCCAGCACCTCACGCGCCACGCCCTGACCACCGGCGACGGCACAGACGTGATCCGCCACCATCAGCACATCCTCTGCCGCATCGGCGGGAGCCACGCTGTAGCCTGCCAGTCGCATCGCAGGTATGTCGATCAGGTCATCACCGCAGTAGATCACCTCCGACGGCTCTATCTGAGCGGTCTGGCAGAGCTCCATCAGCTTCTCCGCCTTACGGTGGCACCGCTCGTAGATGTACTTCACGCCTATGGGCTCAAAGCGGTTTCGGATCTCATCTCCATGCCCCCCCGTGATGATGCCAAGGACGATACCGGCCCGAGCGGCCAGTCTCATTGCATAGCCGTCGTGGACATTGGTCGTGCGGATCAGTTCACCCCGATCATTCATCGCCACGGTCCTCCCCGAGAGGACCCCATCGATATCAAAGACCACAGCCTTGTAGCCGGATAGGTCTTGGGAAAATCTGCTCATGATTTCTCTGCTCTCTCTTGGATGGATTCGGTCATCAGTTGATAGATTGTGGTCAGGCGCGGATCGTTCCTCAGTAGAGCCACATGCCTCTGTAGTGTGGACTTATCGTGGCGCACTGCGGGACCGGTCTGCAGTGCCACCGGATCGTCTGCCGTCAGCGCCTTGGAGATCGTCTCCTCGATGAGTGGACGCATATCGCTAAGCGATAGTGGGGTCCCCCGGAGGAGATCCTGCGCCACCACCAGCAGGTGATTGACAAAGTTGCAGCCAAAGCAGGCCGCCAGGTGGAGCCTACCGCGCTCCTCGGAGGTCACGTGACGCACATCCGCGCTCCCGAGAGCATCCGCAAGGGTCCTGAGGCGATCCTCAGCCTCTGGATCGCTCCACTCCAGGAGAAGGGGGACACGAGACATATCCAGCGTCCTCGACCTAGAGAACGTCTGGAGCGGGTAGAGGACCCCATACGAGCGCAGCTTGGAGAGCACGCTCATCGGTGTGCTTCCCGAGGTGTGGACCACCGTAGCTGGGAGGTCGGGCGGGAGGCTCTCCGCCACCTCGGCGAGTCCATCATCGCTCACACAGAGGAGAAGCAGCTCCACAGAGGGATCTCCCTGCAGCAGGTGAGCAAAGAGAGCCCTATCAGAGGTGCTCTCCGCCCCCACCTGTGATGCTAGCTCGTCAGCATGCTCCGGAGAGCGGCTCCATACCGCTCGGCAGCGCCATTCTGCCCGAGTAAGCGAGGGGGCGAGATGAGAAGCGACATTGCCGCTCCCCATGATCGCAAAGGTATGGCTATCTCGAGACGTCGCCACGGCAGTCACTCCTCTGCCTCATCGGTCGAGTAACGCCCGACAAAGACATGCTCCCACGGCAGGGAGCGCTCCACCGGCTCCAGCTGATCGGCATCCTCAGGGACACCGAGGGCGATGAGACAGTGGCAGAGGTAGGACTCCGGCAAATCCAACAGCCTGTGGACAGTCTCCTGAGCCGTCTCATCGACAGCCCCGGGAGTATCCTCCACGTGGCACCAGCAGCTGCCGAGGTCATTGGAGGTGGCAGCCAGCTGTAGGTAAGAGGCCGCTATCGCTGTATCAGCGAGCGGGCGACGCGTCTCGGCCGTATCCGCACAGACAGCGATCACCACGGAGGCACCGGCCACGAAGGCGGAGCCATGCTCCCTTATGCCACTCAGTGAGCGGATCGTCTCGGGATCATCTACGACGATGAGCCGTACACTGCGACTATTCCGCGACGTAGGCGCCCGGAGGGCACACTCCACGATATCAGTCAGGAGATCAGGATCGATCTCCTCAGCGCGATACTTACGTATGCTCCGGCGGCGCTGTGTCAATTGACTAAAGTACGACATATCAGGTATGTGTAAAATAAAGAATCGAGCCCGCCGACACCCCCTCTTCGTGAGCTCCGGCAGCCTCGATCGATAAAAGTATGCGGAGAGTTACTTAGCCTCCTTGATCTCAGGCTGCTCGAAGTCGATGAAGCAGAGCCCGGCGAGAGCCGTGCCATACCGCTTCTCGATGGTGATGCCCTCAGTGACGAAATTGAGCTCACCGAGGAAGTACTGCGAGTAGGTCTTGTCATGCAGATCGGTGATCACACGGGTGAGACGGCTCTCCAGCTCCTCGATCAGGTAGCGACCACTCACCTCGCAGACGAGACCGCCCACCTTGTTGTCAAAATTCTCATCGCTGTACATCCACGAGTAAACGACGCCTGCGGAGACAAACTCGTCCTGCGTCCCGTGCGAAACAGCCATGATCGTCTTCATCTCGGACCCAAAGGGAGGCAGGTCGATCTCATCCATCGTGGTAAGGACCGCCGTGGCCGGGATGACGGAAGAGTAGGTCATGATATTGAAGTCACAGATACCGGCATCATGCAGTGCCATATGATAAGACCCCGCATGCATCTCAAGGTCTGACTCCCCACTCCCCTTGGTGATGAAGAAGGTGCGAGGTATAAGGTTACCAACGAGCTTACTCATGTCTTTCTTTACTATCCTAATAATTCTTGTTGCCAAACGTAGTCTACGAGCCATACCGGCTCAAGCCACAACAAAGGTACTATTTTGTACCGTCTTCCCACAGCCACCACCCTGCTCTGCAGGTAGTGGCGGATGCAGTCTATCTCCAGCGTGAGCCGGTGCTCTGGCGACACCGGCCGCTCTATCCAGGAGCCTCCCTTCTGGGCGGATAGGATGAGGTAAGAGGAGTAAGAAAACTGCTCCTCGCCCTCCACTCCTGCCCACTCCCTCATTCTCTATCCCCCTCTCAGCACACCGAAAACAATGCGAATTAGCCCTCCCCACTCAGCAGCCGAGGTCAGTCCTCTACTCAGGTCAGTGCAATCTTTCCTCGCTGTCAAGTCATTGTGGGAGTAGTTGGTGCCGAGGTCTTGAGCCAAAAGAGTCCTAAGGTCTCGCTTTTTACATTGGGTTGGCGTGCCTTTGAGAAACGCCTGAGATCAGTGTGCTCCGGTCTGTCTCATCTGAGGTTTTTCTTTTACCGATATTAGGCGCGACTAATACCGGTAAAGGAGATCACTAATATCGGTATTAGACTTCAATGCTGTCCCATAAAAGTCTGTCCGGGGGATGAAGAAAGGGCTGACTTCATTTCCGAAGTCAGTCCATTGTGGTACCACAACCAAGAGTACACACCCTGCCGGACAGCACTAATAATAGGTAGAGTTGTGGAGATACCCACCACCCCTGGCGGGTCACCGATAGATCAGAGAGACTGCACGGCATCCCAGCGAGCTTCGCCGTATAATAGGCAGATTAGCAGCTACTTTAGGACACAGCAGGCGACTCGGGGAAAAAATTTGTACGCTACAATGTGGGTCATATCAATAAACTTTGCTACTTTTGTCAGTGAGGTGCCACGTGCTGGCCTCTCGGACGTTTTCTTTTAGACATAAAACAACCACAATATTTCATCTTATGAAAAATCTCTTCAAGATCCTTCTTGTCGCAGCAGTACTGGCTCTTGCCTACGTGTGCTACGCCAGGGTAGAGACCCCGATCCGCTTCAAGAACACGAAGACTCAGCGTGAGCTCCGCATCATCGAGCGTCTCAAGGACGTCCGCACGGCTCAGGTGGCTTACAAGTCATCCAATGGTCATCACACGCCCTCCTTTGACGAGCTGATCAATTGGCTCCAGAATGGTCAGGTGAAGACCGTGCGTCGTCAGCTGGAGCTCAGCGAGAAGCAGCTCGAGGATGGTATGACCGAGCAGGATGCACTTGCTATCGTCGCTCAGGCCAAGAAGACCGGTGACTGGACGAAGGCCAAGGAGCAGAGACTGGTCAGGAATATCAATGGCGAGACCGTAGTCTTCTCCCGTGACACCGTGATCGCTCCGGCGCTGACTACCGTATTTGGTGAGCGTCAGGTAGACCTCAGCACCTTCGGCAAGATCCCCAATACCGGTGAGTACTTCCAGATGGACACCGCCTCGATCATCACCGGTCCGGAGGGTCATCAGTATGCGATTAACGTCTTCCAGGCGAGCGCACCCTTTGCCGCTTACCTCGGCGACCTCGATGGAACGGAGCTGAATAACGCAGTGGACCGCCAGACGAAGATGGGGAAGTATCCCGGCATGAAGGTCGGCTCACTGACTGAGATCAATAATAACGCAGGTAACTGGGAGTAATCCACGAGGACTGAGTACCTATAGACCCAGCTACTTACTGAATGAATCTGAGAGCCGATCTGTACCGGTACCGACCGTGTGAGATCGGCTCTCTTGCCTACTATCCCACCCTATGGATCAGATCAGAGACCGACACACCGGTCGTGACCTAACAGAGTCAGACATCAAGCGGAGCTCACTCCTCATTACCCTTAGCGATAATGGGCTCGAGGGGGTGATCGCTGAGAGTGGCGATCGTCCTCTGGTCCGGAGCCACATCCTCGTACGAGGCAAGGAGGCGGCAGAGGACTTCCTCCGCCGGAGGGAGCTTGCTCGCCCCTTTGGCTCCACCACTCTCTACATCGATGAGGGAGGGAGCTACACGCTGGTGCCGAGAGACTTCACCAGCGGAGGCGTGTCACCCCGGCACTGGCTTGCTGATCTCCCTGAGGGACACTGCCTGCAGAGTACCACGATCAGTGATCTGGGGATAGACCTGATCTTTACCACCACGGAGGAGACATTTGACGAGTGCCAGAGCGCTCTGCAGAGTCCGTCCTACGCTCATCCCGTCGCAGCTCTTGCACTCGCAGGGGCGACCTACAGCCGTCGGCGCTACCCGCGGACCCTCTTGGCACTGGTCTCAGAGGGGCACACGGATCTCTGCTACTGCGAGTCGGGGCGCCTTCGCCTCGCTAATCGCTACACCATAGCCGACCGCGTGGACCTACTCTACTACATCACGTCAGTGTGGGAGCACTTCCGCCTCGACAAGGAGCAGGATCACCTCCTGATCTTTGGGGAGGAGTCAGACGAGATAGACTCCGCCACACAACTCTTGAGAGGTGCGGTGGCCAACGTGAGGGTCAATGACTATGGATCCCTCTGCGCCCACCCCGAGGAGCTGGCAGACATCCACTCCCCGATCATCCGTCTCGCTCTGATATGCGCATAATCAGCGGGAAATACGGTCGCCGACGCTTTGAGGTGCCTCGCACCTTTAAGGCTCGCCCCACAACCGATATGGCGAAGGAGAATTTATTTAACATCCTTGCCAACTACGTCGACTGGGAGGAGAGCGATGCGCTTGACCTCTTTGCCGGCACCGGCAGCCTCGGCTTCGAGATGCTCTCGAGAGGGGCTCATAGCGTGACCGCGATCGATCGCGATGAGGCGCATGCCGCCTTTATCCGCCAGACGGCAGAGACACTGGGCGACCCGGGGTATAAGGTCATTCACTACGACGTACTCAAGTGGCTCAGACGACTTGCCGTCAAGGAGCCATCGGAGGTGCCGAGCTATCAGGTCATCGTAGCGGATCCGCCCTACGACTTAGCGCAGCTACCGGAGTTGCCCCAACTGATCCGGGAGGCGCACATCCTCGCCGAGGGAGGACTCTATGTACAGGAGCATCCCAAGGAGGTGGACTTCAGCGACGATCCCGACTTTATCGAGATGCGCCACTATGGAGCGGTTCACTTCTCCTTTTTTAGACCTAATAATTCACCTCATTAATACATTTCACTAACTCAAAAAAGAAAGAACATTATGGGACTCATTTATTCACTTATCATCGGTCTCGTCGCCGGTCTGCTCGCTTCCTGGATCATGCCCGGAGGCGCCAAGGGGATCATCTGGAATACGATCCTCGGTCTCATCGGAGGTGTCGTCGGAGGTTGGGTATTCAGCCTCATTGGCGTCGCTGAGGGAAGTGGCTTCTGGGGACAGCTCGTCGTAGCTGTCATCGGTGCCATCATCCTGATCGCTATCTACAACGCCATCACCAAGCGTAAGAGATAAGCAGTCCACTGCTGCACTTTACATCAGAGAGCCCTCCTCTCTTCATCAGTCGATGGAGGAGGAGGGCTCCTTTAGCATCACTCATCTCCTCACGCAGTACACTATGGCAAAGCCTTTCCTCCAGCAGATTGCTGAGCACTTCCACAGCCTAACCTCGCAACCCGGTGCCACTCCACTGCATCAATACCGCTTCATCTTTCACAATCAGAGAGCGGGGATCTTCCTCTGCCACTATCTGGAGCAGTGCCCTAATGCGAGACCGCTACTGCTGCCGGAGTGTACTACGATGAATAGCCTCATCAAGCGTAGGCTGCACCTCTCCGGGGGGGAGGATCCCAATAACGAACTGCTGGTGATCCACAAGATCTACCTCGCCTACCTCGAGGTGATGGGTCTCGGACCGGAGGAGCGCTCCTTTGAGGACTTTTACGACTTGGGGCAGGCTCTGCTCCGTGACTTTGACGACATCGACAAGCACCTCATCAAGGTCAGCAGCTTCTTAGAGAACCTGCGCAACCACAAGGTGCTCACTGAGGAGCTCTCCACCTTCCTCTCCCGCCGGCAGTGGAGTGCGGTCAGCAAGCTGATCTACGACAAGGATGCCGACTGGAGCGGGATCGAGACGGAAACGGTGACCGAGGAGAAGGAGACGAAGAAGTCGGAGGAGATGAAGAAAAGATTCCTCGACTTCTGGATCAAGCTTCCCAGGATCTACAGTCGTGCCAAGAGCCTGCTGAAGAAGGAGGGGCTCGCCTACGAGGGGATGATGCTCCGGGAGGCGGTCCGGCAGATCAAGAAGGGGAAGCTCAGTCTCACCGACGACGGGATGATCACCGTCTTTGTGGGACTCAATGCTCAGACGCCCGCCATGTACAGGATCCTCGACCACTTCAGAGACTCCGGTAAGGCAATCTTCTACTGGGACTATTTCACCGACCCGATCGTGAATTCTCCCGGACTCGCCGGTTCTTTTGTCAAGCAGAATACCTCGGAGTACCCCGCTCCGACCGAAGGGGCCTACCACATTGATTTTGACATCCCTGATCAGGCCCGCGACCTCCGCACCGCACTCATATCTACCGCCTCGGCTGTCGCCCAGACCGGAGCGATCCGCAAGCTGATAGAGAGAGACAAGCAAGAGGACGGCTGGAAAAAGATCGTGCAGTCACTGAGCAAGTCGGACGAGAGCGCCCCACTCTATGACCCGCACGAACCACTGCGGACGGCAATCGTCCTTCCCGATGAGAGTCTCCTCTTACCACTCCTGAGCAATATGCCGAAGGGGATCGACAAGATCAATGTCACCATGGGCTACCCCATCAAGGGCATCCCCGTCGCAGCGATGCTGAGCCTGCTGCTTAAGTACTGGAGCAACTACTACACGCGGGGGCAACGGTACCGCCTCACTGAGGTATGCGAGATCCTCATGCTGACCGCCCTCTCCAAGTTTTTCTCCGATAAGAAGATGGTAGAAGCACGCCGACAGCTGATGGATCAGCTGATCGACGAGAAGAGCTACTTCATCGGCACCCGCGAACTTCGGAACCTGATCAAAAAGCACTTTCCTGATAAGAACCGCACGCGGGATATACTGCTGACTATTTTCAGCGAACCAGAGACTCTCACCGCTGACAAGGTTTGCTATCCCGCGGGGGTTGCGCTGACGGAGCAGGTGGACCACCTCCTCGAGCTCCTCGTCACGGAGAGCGCAACCACAGAGGAGGATGAGGATCCCGAGCAGGGGATGATCAAGTACATCCGTCGATACCTCATCCGGCCACAGCTCACCTCTCAGAGGGGCTACCATAAGCGCCACGCCGAGAGCAGTCCGAGCCCCTTCTCCTTCCCCGTAGTGGTGGATCTCCTCCGCACCACGATCTCTCAGGCGAGGATCCCCTTCAGCGGCATGCCACTGGGAGGCGTACAGGTGATGGGGCTGTTAGAGACACGCGGGCTTGACTTCGACACTGTCATCATCCCCGATGCAGCTGAGGGCATCCTCCCCACTGCCACCCGGCTCGATACGACCATCCCATTCTCTCTCCGGACAGCGTACCACCTCCCGACGACCGATCTGCAGGAGCAGACAAGAGCCTACAATTTCTTCCGCCTTATGTCGCGCGCCAAGCGCGTCGTCTTCCTCTACGACTCACGCACCGGAGACTCTTCCGTGGGAGAGCCGTCACGCTACGTGCAGCTCCTCAGGGACGTCTACCACGTGCCTATGTACGAAGCGGAGGCCTCTTTTCCCCTCACCAGAGCAGAGACTGGCGGCAACCTCATTGAGGACAAGACGCTGGTCAGCCGGTACAGGGCTAGCATAAGCGCCAAAACGCCTACAGAGAAGGTAAAGCGCCTCTCGGCCTCACGGATGAAGGACTTCCACACCTGCCCGAGACGCTTCTACTACACCGCCATTGAGGGGATCAAGGACGATGAGAACCTGTCCGGTGTCCTCGACAAGAGAGACAGCGGCACCCTATTCCACACTGCGATGCAATTGCTCTATAAGGAGAAGGAGGGAATTACGGATGGTCTCTCGCTTATTAGTCTCACCGAAATCCTGAATAGCAATGCGATAGACGAGGCTGTAGACGAAAGTGCCAAGGAACTCCACCTCAAGTTTCAGGCGAGTGACTACAACGACAACCAGGTTGAGATGACAAAGATCCTTGTCGAGCGGATGGTGAAGGCGGATCTCGAGCGGGTTGAGACAGGCGGTTCCATCACCTATGTCGGCGGTGAGATAGAGATAGAGACTACTTATGAGGGAGCAAACTTCAAGCTCATCATCGACCGCATAGACGTGCAGGACGGCACCGTCAATATCATTGACTACAAGACCGGGCGGGACAAGACCGAGTGCGATCTATCTAAGTGGCCTACAGAGTCGGATAATCTGAGCGAGTGCCTCAAGCAGGCTAAGGAAATCAACGGCGCAGTCATCCAGCTCCTGTACTACTGCGACGTGATACTCACGTCGGGCGAGCTCAACCGGTTCTTGTCAGATAAAAACCTTAACATCCGCCCGATGATCCTCAAGCCCGGTGCGCCCGACATTAATGATGGCATCATCACACTGAAGCTTCCCAAGGGAAAAGATCCGAACCCGGTCGTGATCAGCGACTACCGGACAAATGTGAACTCAAGCGTAAAGGAGTGGCTGCGAGAGGCGGTGAGACTGATCCTCGACGATGACTTCAGCTTTGCCGTAGAGGCCGGCGATGCGAGTGGCTGTAACTACTGCCCCGCCTCCATGCTGTGTGAGAAGTATATCCCTAAAAAATGGTAATCCCACCCATGACCGATCTACAAGTCATCATCAATCCCTCCGGCATCAGCTACGCTGGCTCCTACCATCAGCAGCGAGAGCTCTTCGACCAAGCGATCGAGGCAAAGCATCGCGGTGAAGTGCCGAGACAGTATCTGATCTTCAACGAGCACAAGCCGGTCATCACCCTTGGGCTTAATGCTAAGGAGGAGAGTCTCCTCTACCCCGAGGAGCAGATCCGCCGGGCAGGTATCGACCTCGTCCGGACCAATCGCGGTGGCGACGCCACATACCATGGTCCGGGGCAGTGGACCGTCTACCCTATCCTCGACCTCGAGCAGCTCCACCTCGGCGTCAGGCGCTACGTCGCTGCTCTCGAGGAGGTGGCATGCACCGTACTTCGTCGGTATGGTCTCGCCGGTGAGCTGATGGACGACGCACCCGGCGTCTGGCTGCATACAGACAGCTACCCCCGCAAGGTCTGTGCCCTTGGCGTGCGCGCCAGCCGCTTCGTCACTATGCACGGGATCGCCTTCAACGTCAATACCCACGAGGATGCCTACCACTGGATCAACCCCTGTGGCTTCAGCGATCGAGGCGTCACCAGTCTGGCTCGTGAGCTGGGGCACGAGGTCCCTATGGAGGAGGCAAAAGCGGCTCTGCTGGACGCCTTCCACGAGGTCTTCTCCTTTGAGTAAATAGTAGTGCAAAAGCGCTGAGGTCCCTCCACAAGAGCGGAGAGACCTCAGCGCTTTTGGTTTTGAGCTAAAAGCTTAGTGGGACTTGTGACAGAGACAGTCGTTGCCACGCCCATGGTGGCACGTTTCGTCGTGATGATGACCACAGCACTCCTCATCGTCAGAGCCACAGCAGCATCCACCATGGAGGAGCTGCTCGAAGCGCTTGAGCTCCTGATCCGTGGCGGGGTGAGCCTCCTGTACGTGGCCGACAAAGTGGAGCGTCTTGCCGGAGAGCGGGTGATTGAAGTCCATCCTCACTTTATCATCCGTGATGTCGAGCACCAGTCCATTGACAGTCTGACCATCAGCGGTGCGCATAGGGACGTAGCGCCCCACCTGTACAAAGCCGCTATCGAAGTTTCCCTCCGGATCTTGGAAGATGGACTTGTTGAGATCCATCAGGAGCTGCTCCTGGAAGGGACCATAGGCAGCCTCAGGCTCGAGTGTGAAGTCAAAGGCATCCCCATCATCGAGGCCGCTTAGCTCTTTCTCAAAGTCAGGCAGCAGGATCCCGAGACCATGGACATAGTCCATAGGGCGATCCTCCGTCGTCTCCTCGACAAATGTCTCAGAGCCATCAGGAGCGACCTCGGTGAGCTTATACTGTACGCGGACGTAGGACTTATCGTTTATCTTCATTGGTTTGTTGATTTTGCGCCTGACTTATGCGTCAGCCACGTGATTAAGTTAAGCAAAATGTAAAGCATCATCGCCCAGGCGATCCCCTCAATGCCGCAGAGGATCAGCGCCACAATTGCAGCAATGACGACGATTATCAGACCGATATTGGCTCGCCAGCCCTTGGAGAGCTGCTTCAGTCCAAAGAAAGGTACCTCGCACACCAGCAACCAGGCATCCACGACCATAAAGAGGACAAAGAGGGTCTGGGAGAGCGGTGTGGGGGCGATGCCATGCCCCTCGAAGAAGAGCGCCAGCGGAGCCAGCATCACAGCGTTGCCGGTGGTGGCAAGGCCGATGAAGGAGGTGGTCTGACGAGGGTCGTTATTGAACTTCGCCAGACGGTAGATCGAGGCGGGCACGACCAGCAGCGGTGCCCAGCAGGCGACACCCCAGCCCAGCTCTCGGAGCACCAGCGTCAGCAAGATCGCCGGCGCAGCACCGAAGGAGATGACATCAGAGAGGGAGTCGAGGTCGCCCCCTATGTCCGACGTGGCGTGGAGTAGCCGTGCGGTCATCCCGTCGAGCACGTCTGCGATCAGGCTCACAGCTATGCAGCAGAGCGCTGCCTGGAGCGAGACCGTGAGGTACATCACGATGGAGAGCGCCCCGAAGAGCCCGTTGGAGAGCGTGAGGAGGTTGGGGAGGTATTTATAGATCGGCTTTGCCATAGATTCTATTTACTTACACGACGTGCGCGGAGGCAGCTCCGCCAGTATGGTGACATTGCCGGTGACCGGTTCGTCAAGGTCCACGAGGGGCTTACTCCCGATGGGGAGGAAGATGTCGACGCGGGAGCCGAGCTTGATAAAGCCCAGCTGATCATCGATCTCACACCTCTCCCCCTCTCTGAGATAGGTCTCTATGCGACGAGCCATCGCCCCAGCGATCTGGCGAACCACGATGTGGTGTCCCTCTGAAGTGACGATCTCGACGGTGGAGCGCTCGTTCTCCGTACTGCTCTTAGGGACATAGGCGGCGTAGACATTGCCCCGGTGGTGACGCACATAGGTCACCTCGCCCGCTACCGGCACCCACTGAGCATGAACGTTGAAGAGGGACATAAAGGTGGAGATCATCAGGCACTTACCGCCCAATACCTCCGGCTCGTCCACTTCCTCGATCGCCACGATGTGCCCATCCGCCGAGGCGAGCACCAGCCCGTCCGTCGGCTTACCATGGATGCGATGTGGGGAGCGGTAAAAATTGAAGGCGATACCCAGCAGCACCACACTCACCACGACAGCGAGCCAAAAGGGCCACCGCTGCTCCACGACTAAGTAGACGTAGAGACAGAGGAAGCCGAGGAATATCCCCGCAGCGACTAAGAAGGTCGTGCCCTCGTGGTGGATCTTCATCCTGCTATCAGTGCAGTAGTGGCGTGCGTCAGAAGAGGGTGACCCACTTCATATATCCCAGAGCCATAGGGTGCGCCAGCAGCTCATGCGTCGGGGTGATGCGAGTGGCTACCTTATAGGTGCCGGGGAGGTCAATATCCACCCTCAGCTCATACCGCCGGCGAGACCCCTCCTCGGAGACGAGGTGGAAGGTCTGCTTGCTGGCGAGGTGAAGCTTCTTCGTCTTGGTGTCCTCGCGAGCGATGATCAGCTCGACATCAAGGTCGCTACGCAGATCGTGTAGGTCTACCGTAACACTCACGCGAGCGGTTCCGCCCACAGTAAAGTTGCCTACCTGCGTACCATCGTCCTTGCTCAGCTGGGTGTCGACCACCTCCAGGTGAGACCACGACTGCTCCACTTGGCGCTCCCAGTCGAGGAGCTGACCGAGCTGCAGGTAGTCGTCGGCTCGGAGCATGGCACTGCGCTCGCCGAGCTTAGTGTAAAAGCGGTCAAAGTAATTCCGGATCATACGCCGCATCGTGAAGCGGGGCAGTATCTGAGAGGTGGCCGTCTTGATAGCATGGATCCAGCCCTCTGAGTAGGACTGCTCCTTATCATTGTCGTAGTAGAGCGGGATGATCTCCTCCTCCAGCATACGATAGATGGTGGCGGCGTCAAGTTTGTCCTGGAGATTGGTGTCGGAGAAGGTGATCTTCTCGGTGAGCGACCAGCCTCCCCCCTTGATGTAGCCCTCATACCACCAGCCATCGAGGACGGAGAAGTTGAGCACGCCATTCATCAATGCCTTCATACCTGACGTACCTGATGCCTCGAGCGGTCGCGTGGGGGTATTGAGCCAGATGTCTACGCCCGGGATGAGGAATTGCGACACCCGGATGTCGTAATTGTCGACAAAGAGGATCTTGCCGAGGAACTCGGGCCGCTTGGAGATCTGGAAGATATGTCGGATCAGCCCCTGCCCGCCTCCGTCAGCCGGGTGCGCCTTACCGGTGAAGATAAAGATCACCGGGTGATCGGGGTCATTGACGATCTTGGAGAGGCGCTCGAGGTCTGTAAAGAGGAGGTGCGCTCTCTTGTAGGTGGCAAAGCGACGACCAAAGCCGATAAGAAGCGTCTTCGGGGTAAGTGTCTCAAGGAAACTCATCAGCATGGTGGGGTCCTGATTGAAGTCACCCATATGTGCCTCGTAGCGACGACGGAGGTAGTCAATGAGGCGACTCTTGAGCTCCAGCCTCCTCTCCCATACATCCTTGTCGGGGGTCTGCCAGACCTTGTCCCACAGCTCGAGACTATCCTGATCCCTAAGGATACCCTCGCCAACGCTCTTCTCCATAAGGTCAGCCCACGGGGACGCCATCCAGGTAGGCAGGTGGACGCCATTGGTCACGTAGCCTACGTGGAGCTCCTCGGGGAGGTATCCCTTCCAGACGGGGGCAAACATCTCCCGGGAGACCTGACCATGCAACTTGCTGACGCCATTAGCCTCCTGGCAAGTATTTAGAGCGAGGACGCTCATGGAGAATTTCTCATGCGATCCGGGGGTCTCTCGTCCTAGGTCAACCAACTCCTGATGAGAAATGTGGAGCTTATCGGCATAGTGACCCAAATACTTCGTGAAGAGTGCCTCATCGAAGTAGTCGTGACCGGCAGGTACCGGGGTGTGGCAGGTGTAGAGACTGGAGGAGCGTACCAGCTCCAGCGCCTGATCGAAGTCGAGACCGCCCTCTACCATATGCGCCATACGCTCCAGCCCCATAAAGGCAGCGTGACCCTCATTGGCATGGTAGACATCGGTCTCGATGCCTAGGAGACGAAGCATCTGGACACCACCGATGCCGAGCATATACTCCTGCTTCATACGATTCTCCCAGTCACCGCCATAGAGCTGATGGGTGATCTGTCGATCCCACTCAGAGTTCTCAGCAATGTCGGTATCCATCAGGTAGAGCTTCACCCGCCCCACGTCCACGCGCCAGATCTGAGCAGACACCTCGTAGCCATTAAAGGGCACACGAAGCATCAGGGGAGCGCCATTGTCGTCACGCACCAGCGTGAGGGGCAGGTCCTCAAAGTCCTGTGCCTTATACTCAGCCACCTGCTGTCCGTCAGCGGTGATCTTTTGGTCAAAGTAGCCGTAGCGATAGAGGAAGCCGACACCCACCATATTGGCGCCGAAGTCACTCGCCTCCTTGATGTAGTCGCCGGCCAGGATCCCGAGACCACCGGAGTAGATCTTGAGGATATTGGTGATCCCATACTCCATGCAGAAGTAGGCGACAGAGGGGAGGTCGTCCCGCATCGGCTGATCCATATAGGCTCTGAAGCTGTCATAGACCTTGGCAAGTCTCCCTAGGAAGTCATTATCCTTCGTCAGCTCCTCGATGCGGCTCTGCGAGAGGGTGTGGAGCACGTGCACCGGGTTTCCCTTAGAGTGGTACCAAACCAAGGGGTCCAGCTCCCGGAAAAGGTGACGGGCGGGGGCATTCCAGACCCACCAGAGATTGTTGGCGAGCTCCTCCAGCTGCTGCAGGGATTGTGGCAGATCGGAGAGTGCAGTGATATCTCTCCATACAGGCTGATTGGCGTCCTTACTCCTTATCATAGTTCTCGTATTATTGTGCTTATAGTAACGAAGCAAATTTACTTAATACTTTACAATCTACGCGGTTCCGGAGCGACAATTTGCACCCACAAATCGATCCATTGGGAGATGAAAGTCGGAAAATATGCTCCACGGGTAAGAAGAAATGACTATATTGCACAAGTAAGTAGGACTAAGAATACAACGCTATGGCAAGGACCACACATGGAGAGGGCTACAAGATAGAGATAGACCTGGACAACGCCTCTCCTCAGAGTGTATGGAACCAGATCTCCACCTCCAGAGGGCTCTCGGAGTGGATGGCACCCCGAGTAGACGTCTCACTGAGGAGCATCCATGTCTTCTGGGACGAGACTGGCGACGACCGCACCGCCACCGTGACAGACCTGGAGAAGGGGAAGTATATCCAGTGGAACTGGAATGACCACCCGGATAGCTATGTGCGTATGGAGATCGTCGTCTCCGAGCTCTCGCACTTAGTGTCGCTCTTAGTCAACGACCACGACGAGCACCTCGAGCCGACCACCCTGCAGAAAATCTGGGGCAACCACCGACGCAAGCTGAGACAATCCCTGGGACTGAGCTAAGTAGAGGTACTGCATAAGACAGTCGAGCGCCCTGCCACTCCAAGAGATGGTGGGGCGCTCGACGTTTGTCGAAAAATCAATGGCACACGATTAAACCATTCCCCACTGCATCCATCACAGGAGGACAGAGCAGCAGTAATGTTGTAGGTACTACATATTGGGTTCTCCGCCCAGCTTAAAAGGAGAAGTGTGTAATCAGGCCTGCATGCCGGGCCTACAGGATAAAGGTTTTGTTTATCAGATGCGTTAATTTCATTAAACAAGTTTTTCCGAGCGGGACTACGCGTGAGCGTGGTCCCCTCTTTTTTTGTGCCCTATCCTCTATCATAAAGTCCTATACCAGGCTCCACTGCTGCAAAAAGATACCGATCTGTATAAGTTCACCGACAGGCCTGGGGCATCTGAGAGGTACGGAAATCATTTAGCTCTTTAAGAAGAAGCGGGAATAAAGCTACCCTCTCGGGCGTGTACAGGGGTGATGCATTTGAGCATTAGGTTAATCATGTACCGAAGAGGGCTTATCCCTGAGGCACCCGAAGGGTGCTCGCTCCATAGGCATCAATCATCCGCGAAGCGGTGACCGATGTGCCAATACCCGCCTTAATCCCCTCGACCCCTTGCGGGTCGCCGAGCAGAAATTACCTTTCCCAGCGCCCCCCTCTGGGCGTCGCATTCCCCGGGCGAGCTTGATAGTGCAACGCCCTAGCGGGGTCGCAGATTGCTTGCGATACCCGGTCCACGGGTCTTCGGGGCTACGCCCCTCGACCAGTGGCTAAAAAGCGAGCACCCATGTCGGGGTGCATCGTTCACCACTCTTCACAATGAGTTGAATGACTTATGTAAGGCTCAAAAGCGTCAGCCCTCTCGGGAGTGTATTGCTTAGATGTAAAGGTCTACTGCGTCACCCATAATCCCTGCTATAATCACTAGGAGAGTGGGAGAAAACTAATACCGATATTAGTGATCTCTAATATCGGTATTAGAATTGTCTCAGTCCGCACAAATCAAAGTCCTGCGTGGATCGCCAAAAACATATCACAAAAAAAGCAGGGACCTCTCGGCGAAGAGAGATCCCTGCAGTAAGACTAATTATCTGACCGAAGACTGGCTCCGGCGGCTCCATATGCCCTTACTGAGCTAGCTCAGTATCAGGTACACTGGAGTAGAATATCTTAAGTGCGTTAGCTTCACGCAACTTCTGCTTGACTTCTGTTACGATACCCATCTTTGTGTCTCCATCGATCTTCAGGATCGTCGTCATGTACTGGGCGTCAGCCTCAGACATGGAGTTCTTCTCCTGTGCGATGAAGTCAAAGATATCATTAGGCGATGCAAACTTATCATTAAGCTGGATAGCAGCCTCCGTACCATACTTGGCTTGGTACTGCTTCAGCGGAACCCCCATGTAGAGGAAGGTGGCCAAAGACTTTCTCTCGAGCTTGGTAAGTTCGGTAGCCTTGGGAAGACGCAGCTGTACCTTCAGAGTCACCTCACGTGCGGTGGTGACGATCATGAAGAAGAACAGCAGAGAGAAGATCAGGTCCGGGAGCGACATAGTGTTCAGCTCAGGAACTTCTTTCTCACCTTTTTTGGTAAATCTACTCATACTACTTCTTTAGTTCTGCTCAAGATTATTTCTTCTGCGAGCCGTACTCACGTGGTTCAGCCTCAGAGATCTTCTGCGGGAAGCGATCCACGAGTACCTCCTGGTACTCCTTGGGAAGATCCTCAAAGGACTTGTTCCATTGCTTCTGCGCCAACTCTTCACGCAGCTCGTTATAAGCCTTAGTGAGGATGTTTTGCACTGCGATATAGTCGGAGTACTTGGTATCCACGTTATTGGTCAGAGAGATGACGTGATTCTTCGTCACCATCTGCTGGCCGATGTAGGGGAATTCCTCCGGAGTCAGCTCGGGGAGGGTCGGGTCGTTCGTGGGATTAAGCACGAAGTCCTTCACCTTCTGCTTGAGCTGATCGATCGTCATCACCTCGCCATTGGCAAGGATCTGACCATTACTATTCACCAGTACGCGCAGCATGTTACGCCTATTGACGTCGATCATGACGTCCTGCTGATCCTCGGTGGGTGCAGGGGGCAGCTGACGAGCGATACCCTTATCTGATCCCATAGAGGTGGTCAGAAGGAAGAAAAGTAGCATGATAAAAGAAATATCCGCAGTCGAGGACCCATTGATGCCGGGCACCTTCTTTGATTTTCCTGCCATAGTATTGTTCTTTTACGATGTTACTTAAGCCTTCTTCTCAGATGCTGATGCGTGCTGCTTGGGTCCTGCAGACATGAACGAGGTCACGACCAGTGCGAGGACGTTAATCACAATGAGTGCATAGATGGTAAACATGCACATATCAGCCAGCTTCAGCCAAGACGGGGTGTTGAATTGCTGAGCATCCACACCCACGTGAAGTGGAGCATCACTACCCACGAAGTAGGTAATGACCATGAGCACTATCAGTCCCACAAGCGCACCGAGGCCGCCGAGGGCTGCCTTAGGATTGGTCTTAAAGGACTGAGCAAATCCGATGATTCCGAAGACAATCATTGCCAGTACGGCAAGAGCGGTCATACCATACACCGTGTAGAGGAGTACATTGGTGTAGATGGGCTCGGGGTACTCAGCATTGGGGTCGACGTAACCGCCGAAGACGGTCATGCCAAAGGCCACGACGCCGATGAGAGCCAGAACGATCAGGACAGTGCTCGATATTTTACGAATTTTCTTTACTGCCATGATGGTTTAGATACGATGCTGTACTCCGCGCTTGCTTGTGAAATCGATCATGTAATCCACGAGGGTGATGGAGGCGTCCTCCATATCACTCAGGATGCTCTCATAGCGAGAGAGGATATAGTTGTAAAGCACCTGGAGGATCATCGCTACGATAAGACCGTAGATGGTGGTGATCAGGGCGACCTTCATACCACCGGCAACGACCGTAGGGCTGATATCACCGACCTGCTCGATCGTATCGAAGGCCTGTACAAGACCGATCACCGTTCCGAAGAATCCGAGTGACGGTGCGAGGGCGATGAAGAGGGTGATCCAAGACATGTTCTTCTCGAGGAGGCTGGCCTGTACACCACCATAGGCGGTGATAGCGCGCTCTACAGCCTCAGGACCCTGGTCGATACGGAGGAGGGACTGGTAAGCGATAGAGGCGATAGGACCACGAGTGTCACGAGCGATAGCGAGGGCGCCATTGACGTCACCACGATCGAGGGCGGCACGGATCTCATCGAGGAGCTTCTTGCTATTGGTATCGGCAAGATTCAGGTAGATGATACGCTCGAGGCAGAATGCCAGACCGAGGATCATAACGAGAGAGATAATGGCCATAAAGCCAGGACCACCCTCGATAAACTTAGTCTTAAGTGCCTGGTGGAAACCCTCACTCTCAGCAGCCACAGGTACTTCCGTAGCGGGAGTCTCAGCCTCAGTTACAGCGGGAGCTGCCTGCTCGGTAACCGCAGGCTCTGTCGTAGCCTCGTCCTGTGCAAAAGATGCACCGGCAAACCCCACCGTCATAAGACCGGCCAAGGCGATGCTTACTAGAAATCTTTTCATTGTAAGTTCTTTTTAAGATTAGTGATTTTTGGTAAAACAATATCTTTAGGTGGTTTCGCTTACATTCAGCCCTGACGAGGTACTTTCGGTTAGTCTCCTCTGCCTAATTCTGTAGCAAGGATACCCCCTTTTGCGGAGAGAGAGGGATTCGAACCCTCGAAACGCTTTTGACGTTTACACGCTTTCCAGGCGTGCCTCTTCAGCCACTCGAGCATCTCTCCATTATTATATATGATCTCCTCCCCTCCAGTGATTTATCCCTCTCGGACTGCACGCTCCGGACCACTGTCCGAGCTACTCGATCACTCAACGATCGTACAAATCTACCTTAAATCCTCCAACCACACCAAAAAGTGGGCGCTTTTGGCGAAAAAGTTTGTCCTTCGACCTGACTCGCCCTATGGATCGGCGATTACAGGTGCTAAATTAAACATTTTACGAGAATTGACAAAAAGCTGATGCCGCATTTCTTCCTCGCTCACATCGTATATATCGGCTAAGCACCTCACAGTATGGATGATGTGAGACGACTCATTTCGTCGTCCTCTCCTTGGCTCGGGGGAGAGATAAGGGCTGTCGGTCTCCACGACGAGGCGAGTGAGCGGCAGGCGACCCTTGATCACCTCTCGAAGTCGGGAGTTACGGAAGGTGACGATGCCATTGATCCCCACCATAAATCGCTCCCCGAGGCTCAGGATCGCCTCTAGATCCTCCTCTGACTCGGAGAAGGAGTGGAAGACACCCCGCAGCCCCTCAAGCCCCCACTCCCGCAGGAGCTCCACAGCCTCCGGCACGGCAGCACGCGTGTGCATACTCATCGGCAGGTTGAGCTCCCTCGCCCACTCCACCTGGCGGCGGAAGGCTTCGATCATCTGCTCCCTCCACTCTATGCTCCAGTAGTAGTCCAGCCCGATCTCACCGATGCCCCGGTAGTACCCTGGGCTTGTCCGTAGCTCCCTCTCGAGCGCACCTAGCTGCTCCTCCCAGTCCTCGCCCACATCGGTGGGCTCAAGACCGATCATGGGGACGAAGAGGTGCGGGGCCAGAGACACCATCTCCCTCAGGCGAGCGATATACTCGCGTGAGGTATTGGGAAGCAGGACCGCAGCGAGACCCGCCTCCCGACAGCGACGGATCACCTCAGGGCGATCGTCGTCAAACTCCTCTGAGTAGAGGTGAGCGTGCGTATCGACGAGCGGATACATCAGACGGCTCTCCCGGTCAGCGTGGAGATAATATGCTCGAGTGCTGAGGTATCGACAGAGAGGGCGCGCAGCTCCTCGAGAGCAGCCTCAGAGTACTGGTCGACCTGCTTCAGCGCTTCAGCGTGGATATTCCACTGCTCGTAGAGGTTGGTCACAGACGCTATACGATCCGCTTCACTCTCAATGGCAAGCGCCTCCTCCGCGCGCTTCGGGTCGCACTCGTAGAGGCGAAGTAGGAGCCAAGTCTTTTTCCTATCTATAATGTCGCCCCCCTTGCGCTTGCCAAACTTCGCCTCGCCGTAGACATCGAGGTAGTCGTCCATGATCTGGAAGGCGAGCCCCATCAGCTCCGCTACACGGGCGATATGCTCCCGATCCTCGACCGAGGCGCCGGCGACGGTCGCCCCCATCACCATACTTCCGCGGAAGAGGGCCGAGGTCTTGAGGCTGATCATCCGGAGGTAGCTCCATATAGATAGTGCAGAAAGCAGCGTGGTCTCAAACTCGAGGTCATACTGCTGCCCGCGACAGATCGCATCGGCCATTGTATTGAAGAGTGAGAAGATCTGACTCAGGTACTCCGGGTGGATCGACTCCAAGCAGCGGTATGCCTCCACCAGCATCGCATCACCGGAGAGGATCCCTACATTGGCGCCCCACTTCTTATAGACCGTGGGCTCTCCGCGACGCATCGGGGCGTCGTCCATAATGTCATCGTGGATGAGGGTGAAGTTGTGGAAGGTCTCCACAGCCCTCATCACCGGTGCCACCTCCTCCACGGTGCCCTCGGGACGGAAGGCGCGGTACGTCAGTAGCGCGAGGAGCGGTCTGAGACGCTTCCCTCCTTGCGAGAGGATGTACCGGATCGGCTCGTAGAGGCCGTGTGGCTCGCGAGCGGCAAGCTGCTTCACCTCATCTCCTATGATGTCGACCAGCTGGTCAATTTCCTTATCTATGTTCATTTTCTCTTATTCCTCGATACGTAGTACTCGCATGGCCAGATCGATCTCCTCCGGCTCACCGGTATGCTTTCCGACCGAGTCGGAGAGCTTGATGGTGTCCTGCCACGGCATCTTCTCGTCGAGCTTGCAGGCAAAGAGCTTCATCACGATATTCATCGGCTTGATCCCGTGACCAACATCGTTAGTCAGGTTGGTCCCTATCCCGAAGGTGGCCCTGATCTTGCCACCACAGTACTCCTTGATCGTCGCAGCCTTATCCACGTCGAGGGCGTCGGAGAAGACGAGATACTTCGTCTTAGGATCTATCCGCAACTCCCGATACTTCGCCAGCACCTTGTCAGTGAAGGTCTGAGGGTCACCGCTGTCCTGACGGAGGGAGGTAAAGAGGGCAGCATGCTTCTTCGAGAAGTTTTGGAGAAAAACGTCGGTCGTGAAGGTGTCGGTGAGCACCGTGCCGAGGTCTCCGTCATAGACATCGATCCAGTCCTCCATAGCCATATAATTGGCCATCTTGTAGCCATAGATCGCCGCGTGAAACTGCACCCACTCGTGCGGATGGGTCCCGGTGACGCGTATGCCGTGCTTCATTGCGTAGTAGACATTGCTGGTGCCAAAGAAGTACTTCCCCCCATGCTCACAGAGGATCCGTGTCACCAGATCCTCCACCTCGCTGCTGAAGCGTCGCCGCATGCCGAAGAGACTCACCTGCAGCCCGTGCTCCTGCATGGCTTGAGCCTTCTCGAGCGCCTTGGAGCGCGTCAGCTCCAGGTCGGGATGCTGACCGGTCTCCCGGTAGTAGAGCTCCGATACCATAGCGAGGATCGGCGTCTCCCAGAGCGTGATGCGATAGAGCAACCCCTCAGCCGATATGTGGAGGTGTCCCTCAGCATCCTGCTCGATCGTCACCTCCTCAGGGTCGTAGGTGTAGCCCTTGAGGTAATCTATATAAAGGGGTGGCAGGTAGGGGCACTCCTGTCGGAGGAAGTCCGCCTCCTCACGAGTCAGTCGCAGCTCACTCATCCGTACGATCTCCTGCCGCAGGCTCTCAGCGAAGCCTTCAGGATAGACCAGGTCGTTGCGGTCGACGAACTCAAACCTTCCCCACGCTCTAGGGAAAAGCTTCATATACGCATACCCGGTCGTAAACTTATAGAGGTCCGTGTCCAGGATGCTTCGGATGATCATCTCACTCATTATATATAGGCGTGCATAGTTTACCTCCTACCGATGCCATCGTACCGGAGACCCAGTCTCTTTATCTCGGAGGCATCGTAGATATTACGTCCGTCGATCACCACGTCTCCCCTCATCAGCTCCTTGATCCGGGACCAATTGGGGAGTCGGAAGATCTTCCACTCCGTCAAGAGCAGCAGCGCATCCGCCCCCTCGACCGACCGATAGAGATCCTTTGTGTACTGCACCCCGTCCGGGAGCACTCGCTTAGCTGTCTCGATCGCAATAGGGTCGCAGGCGACCACTTCCGCCCCAGCCTCGATGAGCTGACCGATCACCACGATAGAGGTCGCCTCCCTCATATCGTCCGTCTCGGGCTTAAAGGCCAGCCCCCAGACGGCGATCCGCTTACCCCTCAGGTCGCTACCGATCAGGCGGGTGAGTTTCTCGTAGGGGATCCTCTTCTGAGCTTCATTGACCCGATGCACCTCTTCGACGATGGTCATCGGGACCCCCTCTTCCTCTCCGGTCTTAGCAAGCGCCTGCACATCCTTAGGGAAGCAGGAGCCTCCATAGCCGCTACCGGCGTAGAGGAAGGCAGAGCCGATCCTGTGGTCGGCACCCATCCCCTGACGGATCATATCCACATCGGCACCCAGCTTATCGGCAAGGTTGGCAAGCTGATTCATAAAGCTGATCCTCGTGGCCAGCATCGCATTGCTCGCATATTTTGTCAGCTCCGAGCTTGGTATGTCCATAAAGAGGACCCTGAAGTTTCGGATCAAGAAGGGGCGATAAAGTCTCGTCAGCAACTCCTTCGCCCAGTCACTCTCCAGACCTATCACGACTCGGTCGGGACTCATAAAGTCCTTGATCGCATTGCCCTCCTTGAGGAACTCCGGATTATTAGCCACCTCGACCCTGAGATCGGTCAAGCCGCGCGCCTCCAGCCCCTTCCGGATCTCGGCCATCACCCTGGGGCTGGTCCCTACCGGCACGGTGCTCTTCGTCACCACGAGCATATCCTTACGGATCAGCTGCCCCAGCTGCTGAGCGACGGCACGGACATACTTCAGATCCGCATCCCCGCTCGCCGTGGGAGGCGTACCGACAGCGATGAAGACGATCTCCACGTCATCGACACACTCCGCGAGATCGGTGTGGAAGGAAAGACGTCCCTCCTCTGTATTGCGACGAACCATCTCGTCCAGCCCCGGCTCATAGATCGGGATCTCGCCACCCCTGAGGCGCTCTATCTTAGTGGCATCCGTATCGACGCAGTGGACGTGAACCCCCATCTCTGCAAAGCAGGTCCCCGTCACCAGACCGACGTAGCCGGTACCTATGATTGCTATCTCCATAGTAGTATCTACACTGTATTACATTAGTGACCCGCCCCACATCTCCCACAAATGTAGCAAATAATCATTGCCCAACCCTTTTATCCGATGAGCCTGGGGTGAAAACACACACCCTTCTCATTCAAGTGCTGTAGGTTTCTCAGTCTAACCAGCCTAGACCATTCCGAAAATACCTACAAACCTCGGAACAATTTGATAAAGCCGGAAACTTCTCGGTCGCTCGGACAAGAATATTATTTTAGTATTTGCAATTCAAAAACTCTAGCTACCTTAGCACCCGGATAAGCCGCTATACTTGATTTATCAGACAGAGGTCGCAGGGCGACTGTATCGGCAAGTCGACAGAGCAGACCTTCGCCATAGGGATCTGTTCGTTGGACCAATAGCATAGGTCCTCACTAATAGTACACCACCGATCGTCACTCGGGCACCACTCGGGGAGAGATCGACACCAACCTCAAGCCACCACACTATGTCACCTTACTTAGTACTTGGTCTGACACTGGGCTACTTCCTCCTTATGTTCCTCGTCTCCTATAGGGCGGGGCACGAGGCGGACAATGCGGGATTTTTCATTGGGAACCGGTCCAATAACTGGATGATCGTCGCGATAGCGATGATCGGCTCAGGCATCAGTGGCGTCACCTTTGTCTCCGTCCCGGGGATGGTCTCCAGTAGCAGTATGGCCTACCTGCAGATGGCGCTTGGCTTCATCGTGGGACAGGCGCTGATCGCCTTTGTCCTGGTGCCACTCTTCTACCGCATCAAGCTCTTCTCCATCTACGAGTACCTGCGGGATCGCTTCGGGATGACGAGCTACAAGACCGGTGCATGGCTCTTCTTTGTCTCCAAGATGCTCGGTGCCTCGGTGCGTATCTTCCTCGTTGTACTGACGATGCAGCTACTGGTCTTTGACCCGCTGGGGCTACCCTTCCTCCTCAATGTCCTGATGACGGTCCTCTTTGTCTGGATCTACACCTTCTTTGGTGGGGTCAAGAGCATCGTCAGCGTTGATGTGCTCAAGACGATCTGCCTCGTCGCCTCGGTAGTTCTCTCGATCGTATTCATCGCCAAGGGGCTGGGTCTCGACTTCGGCGGTGTGGTGACGACGATCCGGGAGAGCCGTATGTCGCAGGTATTCTTCTTCGATGACATCAATGACAAGCGTTTCTTCTGGAAGCAATTCCTCGCCGGTGCCTTCACTATGGTGGCGACGACCGGGCTGGACCAGGATATGATGCAGCGCAACCTAAGCTGCAAGAGCGACACGGAGGCGCGACGAAATATGATCGTCAGCTCGGTCTTCCAATTCTTCGTCATCGCCCTCTTCCTCATGCTCGGAGTGCTGCTCTACACCTACGCGGAGCAGATGGGCATCCGGCTACCGGAGAGCAGTGACCAGGTCTTCCCCTTCCTCGCGACGGGAGACTTCTTCCCTGAGATCGTCGGGATCCTCTTCATCATCGGCCTCGTGGCGGCAGCCTTCCCCGCAGCCGGCTCAGCGCTGACCGCACTCACCACCTCCTTCACCATCGACATCCTGGGGGCCAAGGAAAAAGAGGAAAAGCGTCTCGAGAAGACCCGCAAGTGGGTCCACGTGGGGATGGCGCTGCTGATGGGTCTCTGCATCATCGCCTTCGAGATACTCAATAATACCTCGGTGATCAATGCCGTCTACGTCCTCGCCAGCTACACCTACGGACCGCTGCTGGGACTCTTCACCTTCGGCATCATCTCCGGGCGACGGGTGCGCGACCGACTGATCCCCATCGTGGTGATCCTGTCGCCGATCCTCTGCTACATCCTCGACAGACACTCTGTAGAGTGGTTCGGCGGCTACCACTTCAGCTACGAGATCCTGATCATCAACGCCCTCTTCACGATGCTGGGGCTGCTAATCTGTAGCCATAAGGCAGCGAAGGCATGAGTACGGAGCAGGTCAAGGGACGGATCCTCGCCTTCTTCCGCCCTTTTGGCGCCAATGCGCTCCTCGCCTCTCTCACCTACTCTCTGGTATCCTTAGGGATCAATTGGCCGATCGCCTATATGCTATACAAGAAAAAGACATTCGTCAAGCTATGATACTTATCGCTGACAGTGGCTCCACCAAGACGGAGTGGACCGCTATGGATGACCTGACGGGAGAGGTGGTGGCACACGCCTACACCAAGGGGCTCAATCCCTACTTCGTCACCCAGGAAGAGATCCGTGACGAGATCCGGACACAGCTCCTGCCGATGCTCCCCGTGGACTGCTTCACGAGGATCTACTTCTACGGCTCCGGTGCGAGGGATGAGAAGCAACCGATGATCCGCCAGGCTATCGGCAGTCTCCTGGTGGGCGAGGTGACGGTGATGACAGATATGCTCGGTGCCGCCCGCGCCCTCTGCGGTCACGAGCCGGGCATCGCCTGCATCCTCGGCACCGGCGCCAACTCCTGTCGCTACGACGGCGAGACGATCGTATCCAACGTCCCTCCGCTCGGCTACATCCTCGGTGACGAGGGCAGCGGGGCGGTCCTCGGTAAGCACTTCATTGCCGACCTCCTCAAGGGGCTACTCCCGGAGAGCGTCGTGAGAGACTTCGAGGAGACCTACCCTGAGATCACCACAGCCACCGTCCTCGAGCGGGTCTACAAGGAGTCGCAGCCCAGTCGCTTCCTCGCCTCACTCGCCCCCTTCATCCGCAAGCAGATCGATGTGCCGGAGGTGCGGTCTATGGCGCTGGAGTGCTTCCGCTCCTTCTTTAGGAGAAATGTGAAGCTCTACGACGGCTGGGAGACCACGCCGGTACACTTCGTCGGCTCCATTGCACACAACTTCCACGCGGTCCTCAAGGAGGCAGCAGAGGCTGAGGGCATACATCTGGGTCAGATCCTCTCCGCACCGATGGAGGGTCTGGTCCGCTATCACACGATCAAGAGATGAGTACCGACTTCACCAATATCACCGAGTCCGCCTCCCTCTACGACCACTTAGAGGAGAAGAGTACGCTCGAGCTGCTCACGGACATCAATCGTGAGGACCACAAGGTCGCTGACGCAGTCGAGGAGGTGATCCCCGCCATCGCCGACCTCGTAGACGACATCCTGCCACGTATGGAGCGAGGCGGGCGGGTCTTCTACATCGGTGCCGGCACCAGCGGGCGTCTCGGTGTCCTCGATGCCTCCGAGATCCCGCCCACCTACGGTATGCCACCGACGCTCTTCATCGGACTGATCGCAGGTGGCGACTACGCCCTCCGCCACCCGGTGGAGAATGCGGAGGACATCGCTGACCAAGCCTGGGCAGATATGTCCGCCTACGACATCGGGGAGGACGACTCCGTCATCGGCATCGCTGCCAGCGGCACCACCCCCTACGTCCTCGGCGGACTCAGGGAGGCCAATCGCAGGGGACTGGTCACCGGAGGCATCACCTCCAACCCCGGCTCTCCCATCGCCCTCACCGCCAAGCACCCCATCGTCACCATCGTCGGGCCGGAGTACGTCACCGGCAGCTCCCGCATGAAGAGCGGTACGGCGCAGAAGATGGTGCTCAATCTGATCTCCACCTCCCTCATGATCCATATGGGTCGCGTGGAGGGCAATCGCATGGTCGACATGCAGCTGAGTAATAAGAAATTAGTCGAGCGTGGTACCCGCATGCTGATGGACTACTACAGCTGGTCCCACGACCGGGCTCAGGCGGAGCTCCTCGAGGCGGGCTCGGTCCGCGCCGTTATGGACAAGTATGCCAAGTGATGATGAAAAGGAAAACAACCCTCGACCATGTCAACTAATTTCAGGAGAAGACAGACGGAGCTAATATCGGTATTAGAGAAATCTAATACCGCTAAAAGAAAATCCTTTTACCGATATTAGACGGAGCTAATATCGGTATTAGAAATCTCTCATATGGACCAAGCCTTTGCACCTACGGCTAAATGATTTCTCCCCACCTATGACAGTAAGACAATCCATCGCCCTCGCCCTGCTGCTTCTACTCCCCGCGCTCTCTGCCTCTGCACAGCTGCAGGTGGGTGCCGACCGAATGGACGAGATCGTCCGCCTCACCGAGGGGAGGAGCGTGGGACTGGTCGCCAATCAGGCGGCTGTGCAGACAGACTCAGCCCACACCTTTCTCCTCGATGCCCTGATAGCTCACGAGGTCAAGGTGAAGCGCCTCTTCTCCCCCGAGCATGGCTTCCGCGCCATGGCCGATGCGGGGGCAAAGGTTGACTCCGCCACGGACCCGGTCTCAGGCCTGCCGGTCATCTCCCTCTACGGCAAGCACCGCAAGCCGACCGCTGAGGACTTCTCCGGGCTGGATGTGATCCTCGTTGACCTGCAGGACGTAGGGGTACGCTTCTTTACCTACATCAGCACCCTCTACTACGTCCTGCAGACCTGCGCCGAGACCGGCACGCCGATCATCATCCTCGACCGCCCCAATCCCCACGATGCGGTCGATGGTCCTGTGCTAAGGGATATGAAGTACCGCTCCTTCGTCGGGATGCTCCCCATCCCCGCCGTCCATGGTCTCACCATGGGCGAACTGGGGCAGATGATCAATGGCGAGGGCTGGCTCGGCAAGGGGCTCACCGCAGACCTGACCATCGTCACCCTCCTCGGGTGGAAGCACGGCGACCCCTACAGCCTGCCCGTCCGTCCGAGCCCCAACCTCCGGAGCGACCGCGCCCTGCTGCTCTACCCCACCCTCTGCTTCATCGAGGGGACCTGCTGGAGCGAGGGACGCGGCACGGAGCAGCCCTTTGAGCAGACCGGCTACCCCGACCGGCGGATGGGCTGCCACACCTTTACCCCACAGAGCATTGCCGGGGCGCACTCTCCTAAGCACGAGGGGAAAGTGTGCTACGGACCCGACCTCACGGACTATACCATCGAGCCGGGGATCAATGTGGAGATCCTCACCGACATCGCCGCCCGCAGCAAGGCTGCCGGCGTCCGTCTGATCACCAAACCGAAGTTCTTTGACCTCCTCGCGGGAGGTCCCACGCTCCGCCGACAGCTGGAGTCGGGCGTCTCACCCGAGGTGATCCGAGAGAGCTGGCAGGCGGACCTCCATGACTACATTGCCATGCGTGCCCACTACCTCCTCTACCCCGACGGCCGCTTCAATTGCAGCACATTTTGATAATCTATACCGATGAGAAAGAAAGCAATACTATATGGAGTGGTGGCGATGCTGCTGCCACTGATGGCAAGCGCTCAGGTCGTCGAGCCGAGGATGATGAGAGACGTGGAGCGTAAGGCAGCCGCAGAGGCGTGGGCCGACAGCGTCCTCGCAACCCTCTCACCCCGACAGCAGGCGGCCCAGCTGATCATGCCGATGACGTGGCCTAGGGTGGATAAGGCCGGGCTCGACAACTGGCACAGACAGGTGGTGGAGGGGGAGTTTGGCTGCGTCCTTTGGCAGAAGGGGAGCCCCAAGAATGTGGTCCGGCTCGCCAACTGGATGCGCCGTGAGGCACGCGTCCCGATGCTGGTGGCCATGGATGGCGAGTGGGGACTCTCAATGCGCCTCTCCGACTCGATGAAGTGGCCCCGCAATATGCTCCTCGGCGCCACCGACGACCCTCGACTAGCTTATGAGTATGGTCGGGCAACAGCGGACGAGGCTCGACGCATAGGCATACACGTTAACTTTGCCCCCGTCCTTGACGTCAATAGCAACCCCGCCAACCCTGTCATCGGCAACAGAAGTCTCGGCTCCTCGCCCGACCTCGTGATACGTATGGGTCTTGCCTACGCCAAGGGACTTGAGGATAATGGGCTCCTCTCCACAGCAAAGCACTTCCCCGGCCATGGAGACACCTCCACCGACTCCCACAAGACCCTCCCGGTGATCAGTCGCAGCCGAGCGCAGCTGGAGCAAGTGGAGCTGGCCCCCTTCCGCGCCTACATCCGTGAGGGCTACGGGGGTATGATGGTGGGGCACCTCAGCGTCCCTGCGCTCGGCACGGGAGTAAGGGCGACCAGTGCCATCCCTGCCGTCGTCACCGACCTGCTTCAGCACGAGATGGGCTTCGGCGGACTGATCTTTACCGATGGTCTGGGGATGAAGGGGATCGTCAATGGCGCCGGAGAGCTGGGCGTCTACGTCACCACGATCCTCGCCGGTGCCGATATCCTCGTGGCACCGACAGACCCCTTCCAGGCACTCGACGACGTGACCGCAGCGGTCGATAAGGGGATCCTCTCCCAGGCGGAGATCACCCGTCGCTGTCGCAAGGTACTCGTCTGGAAGCACCTCCTCGGTGCCGACAGCCGTGAGCCACTGGAGACGAAGCACCTCGATGCTGACCTCCGCCCAAGTGCTTCCCGGGAGCTCCTTGAGCGGATCTACGAGGGGGCGATGACTCTGGTAAAGAGTGAGCAAGGCATCCTCCCGCTCGATAAGGAGGACCGTGTCGCCCTCCTCACCTATGGTGACGACTCAGCCGAGCTCCTTCGCTCCACGATCAACCGCGTCGCTCACACCGATGGATACACGATCCGTCGCTCCACCGGCCCCGCCGCCCGCCGGACCATCCTCGACAAGCTCCGCTCGTACGACAGGGTAGTGGTCGCCGTCACTTGGAAGGGCTTCGCTCCCGGCAAGGACCTGACAAAGCTCCTCGCTGAGACGAAGAGCGTCCTCCTTTTCCACACCTCCCCCTACGCTGCGCTCGACTATATGGAGGCGATGAAGGCTGCGACCGCTGTCGGCTTTGCCTACGACACCCGGCCGGAAGGGATGCGCGCCATGGGTCGGGCGCTGACAGGCGAGCGCCCTGTCTCCGGCAAGCTCTCTGTCGACCTCCCGCCTCTCTACAAGCAAGGCGATGGGCTGACGCTCGGCAAGTAATCCCCCTTATACACAAGAGCGCCCCCGATGATCAGCCGATCATCAGGGACGCTCCTCTATCTGTCAGAAGACCTTTGCAAAATGGTCTTTATTGCGAACTTGGATAGGCTTCTGCCCTTTCGTTGGTCGTCGCTTCCGTCCCTAAGGAGATTAGATCCTCTGCTTTGGGAGCAGAGGTCTTTCCTACCTATTCATTATCAAATAATTCAAGTAGTCCTCTGCCTCTTGTCGGGTCATTGCTCCGATTTCCATCATTGCTTCGATCCACTCGTTTCGGCTCAGCTCTTTGAGCTTCTTTCCGTGCTTCTCTTCCCACTGAGCGGTTCTGCGGGCTCTCTCTTCGCCTATTGACGTGTCCATACGAATTCTTTTCTACTGTGGTTTGGGCAAGGTCTCCTATTGATACCTGCCCTTATGACACTAAAGGTACCACTTTATCGCTTTCTCCAAAAAGGGAGAGCTTGAGAGTCCAGAGGTGATGCGTCCAAGGTAACCCTATGAAGCCCGTCATACAGAGGCATACTCGCCCACAGGGTTTCCTAAGGAGCGGGCTAAGAAGAGAGTGGATCACTCACGGATGCGAGAGATTTCTATAAAGACCGGATGCGGAAGCGATGGCGAGCACGGGGGTGGCTTGCGGGGAAATGGGTACCTTTGGGGGAAAGAAAAGTATCAATCAGGTAAAACTCTTATCAATGAAACCGACATTATTTGTACTCGCTGCCGGCATGGGCTCCCGCTATGGAGGTCTGAAGCAGATCGACGGTCTCGGCCCCCACGGGGAGACCATTATGGACTACTCTATCTATGACGCCATCCAAGCAGGATTTGGCAAGGTGGTCTTCGTCATCCGCAGGGACTTCGAGCAGGCGTTTAGGGAGAAGATCGTCTCCAAGTACGACCGGCTGATCCCGGTAGAGCTGGTCTTCCAGAGCGTGGACAAGATCCCCTACTCCTACAAGGTCCCCGAGGAGCGGACTAAGCCCTGGGGTACCAACCATGCCGTGATGATGGGTGAGGAGGTGATCCACGAGCCCTTTGCGGTGATCAATGCGGACGACTTCTATGGTCGTGAGAGCTTCGAGGCGCTGGCAGACTTCCTCCGCAGCGTGGAGGGGAAGGAGGGTGAGTATGCCATGGTGGGCTACCGCTGTGGCAATACCCTCAGTGAGAGCGGCACCGTATCTCGCGGTGTCTGTGTCACAGATGACCGCGGCTACCTCGCTGAGGTGGTGGAGCGGACCAGCATCGGGCGCAATGATGAGGGACGGATAAGCTTCAAGGACGAGAGTGGGACGGAGGTCGAGCTGGAGGAGAATACCCCGGTATCGATGAATATGTGGGGCTTCACACCCGACTACTTCGCTCACAGCCAGGAGGCGTTCCGGAAGTTCCTCGATGCCAACTTAGAGAAGCCGAAGGCTGAATTTTATATCCCCACGGTGGTGAATGACCTCGTACACGAGGGAAAGGCGACCTGCAAGGTGCTGGATACGCCGGCACGGTGGTTTGGCGTCACCTACGCTGAGGATCGTCCCGGGGTGGTCAAGAAATTTGCTCGCCTCCACGAGGACGGGACGTACCCCGACAGCCTACTCGCCTCGCTAAGCAAGTAAGCGACTCAGTGGCTGAGCTGCTGACGATCATCGGTCCGACAGCCTCCGGGAAGACCCCGGTGGCGGCACACCTTGCTCACCGAGTGGGCGGGGTGGTGCTCAGTGGCGACTCTCGCCAGGTCTATCGGGGTATGGATCTCGGGACGGGGAAGGATCTGGAGGACTATGTGGTGGATGGGGACCAGGTCCCCTACTACCTCATCGACATTGCCGAGGCGGGTGACCACTACAGCCTCTATCAGTACCTGGAGGACTTTGACCGGGTATGGCAGTCCCTGCCGGAGGGTACCCCACGGATCCTCTGCGGAGGCTCAGGCCTCTACATAGAGGCTGCACTCCGAGGGTACCACCTGCCCGATGTCCCCCGGGATGAGGTGCTGAGGGAGGAGCTAAGCCGTCTGAGCCTCGATGCCCTTCGCGAGAGGGCGGAGCAGCTGGGTGCACTGGAGGACCTGAAGGATCCGGAGAATAGACGACGAATGGAGCGGGCCATAGAGGTGGCGCTCTACTTCCGCGACCATGGTGAGCGATACCTCGACCGTCCCCCATTAGAGGGGCCGATCTACTGCCTCGACATCTCTCGAGAGACCCGTCGAGGGCGGATCTCGGAGCGGCTCAGGAAGAGACTTCGTGAGGGGATGGTGGAGGAGGTGGAGGGGCTTCTGAAGCACCTTCGCCCCGAGCAGCTCACCTACTACGGACTGGAGTATCGCTACGTCACCGACTACGTCACCGGTAAGCTCACCTACGATGAGATGGAGCAGTGCCTGGAGGTGGCGATACACCAGTTTGCCAAGCGACAGATGACTTGGATCCGAGGTATGGAGCGGCGCGGGCTGACCATTACGCGGATCACACCCGCGGAGACTCCCGCTGCCACCGCTGACCTTATCCTCCGAGACTACAGGCAGAGGTGAGGGAGAGATGAGCCTGACGATGCGGTGTCACCTATCTGAGGTCAGAAGCCTACTGTATGAGGAGAGGATCCTCTGACTGAGCTCTGCTAACGGCTCGCCGAGCTGCTTCGCCACTCGACTATAGATCTCCCGGAGCGGGAGGTCGCTCTCATCGGTCTCTATAAAAAAAGGCCGTTTTGGCACCTCATCCCAGCGGTATAAGGGATGGAGGCTGACCTGTATCTGCGCCTCCTCCAGCTGTCGCAGGAGTGCGGGCTTGCCCCTAAATCCGTGCACCACCCAGACCCCCTCCGGGTGTGATCGCCGCTCTCGCAGCAGGAGGTGCCACCCGCCTACCACGTGTAGGATAAGGGGACAGCAGAGCCGATCTGCAAGGGCTATATGGCATCGCACGAGGGCGGTCTGCTCCTCCATAGAGCGCTGCGATCGACGATCCCATCCACACTCTCCGATGCCGAGGAAGCGCTCGCCCAGCTCATCGATCCGCCTGAGGAGCAGACCATCCGGGTCGGCGTACCGCTGCTTATCCATCGGGTGGATCCCGACAGTGAAGAGGTCCGATCGATCGTCGAGCTCCTCGTCCGGCATAAGCGAGCGAACCGCGATGACTGAGGAGTCACCGCGGTAGCGCTCTATATTAGGTAGGTGGGTGTGGAAGTCAAGGAGTCTCATGGCACCGGATCATAGCCACTGCCGCCCCAGGGATTGCACCGCAGCAAGCGCCAGATGGCCAAGAGTAGACCCTTGATCGGACCATGCTTCCGGATCGCCTCGATCGCATACTGGCTACAAGTGGGAGTGAAGCGACAGGCGGGTGGCGTGTGAGGGCTGATATACTTCTGGTAGAAGCGGATCGGCAGGATCAGCAACTTGCCGACGAAGGCACCGATGCTCTGTATGACAGACTTGAGACTCATAGGGCAGAACCATTCTTCATCTCCTCGCAGAGCCGTCCGATGGACTTCGATACAGCTGCAGAGAGTCGCTCCGAGCGGGATACGTGATCACCAATGTAGAGCAGACCGACCAGCAGTGTACCCTGACGCTCCTCTGCAAGCGCCCTCAGGGGGCCCTTCTGCAGTCGCCACGCCTCTCGGGTGCGACGCTTGATCGTATTGCGGTCCACCGCATGGCGGATCAGCCGCTTGGGGACGGAGATAAGGACCTTGAGTGGCTCCTCCGAGGGCTCCTCGAAGCGCCAGACGACGCGGTACGGGTAGCAGACAAAGCGCCTCCGACTCTCAAAGAGTGCGCCGATCTCCTCCCTCAGATAGAGCCGCTCGCTCTTCGTCAGCCCATACTGCTTCATGGGATTACTTTGCCCCCTTCTTCTCCTCCTGGAGATAATGCTCTAAGGCTGCAGTCATACTCGGGTACTCGCGTGTCGGAGCGCTGATGTGCACCTGCAGCCCCGCTTGCTCAAGGTCATCACGCGTGCCCTCGCCGAGACAGCCGACGATCTGCTTCCCCTGCTGATACTCGGGGTAGGCAGCCTTAATGGCAGAGAGGCCATTGGGACTAAAGAAAAGTAGGAAATCAAAGGAGTCAATCTCCTCCGGCGTCAGCTCAGCGTAAATGATCCGGCAGACGTCGCAGGCATTCACCTTCACCTTTGTATCCGCCAGCATAGCGACGACCTCCGACTCCCGCTCCTCTATCTCCGGCACGAGATACTTCTCCTTGTCGTGCTTGCTGATAATGGTCTGGAAGTCCGATGAGGAGCCATTCTTCTCGGGGAAAAAGATCTTCCGCTTACGGACGGTGATAAACTTCTGCAGGAAAAGAGCGACACGCTCCGAGGCGCAGAAATACTTAAAGTCCTCAGGCAGCGTGCAGCGCAGGTCGCTCACCAGCTTGAAGAAGTGTGTCGTGATGGTCCTTGAGGTGAGGATCACCGCCGTATGCTTGAGGATATCTACCTTCTGATCACGAAATTGTCGAGCCGTCAGGGTCTCAAAATGGAAGAGTGGCTTGAATACCAACTCCAGCCCATACTCCTCCGCCAGCTGATAGTAGGGCGAGTTTTTCTTAGGAGGCTCGGGTTGTGGAACAAGAACTTTACGTGTCTTTGTGGACATTTGTGATATGCTACTGATTCACACTTAGGGAGGCGACCTTGAGCCCAAAGAGCAAGGGGCCTATTTCGCAAGCGCAAAGGTACAAAATAATATGCAGGGGATAATGTCTCAGGTGACTGAATATCTGTATCTCTCTGTAGCACAAGAGTATTCGCGAGACCACATAAAGACCGACCGAGAGGATCACGAGAGCGGTAGTACTCAGGGGCGTGAAGAGTCGCAGGAGGAGCGGCAGGAGGAGCGTATTGGCAGCGACGATCATCAGGATCAGGTAGTCCGCCCACCAGAGCGAGATCTGGTCGGAGTGGCAGAAGGTGTAGACCATCCAGGCCTGCGCTATGGTGGCTATGATAAAAAGAAGTGCCAGCCAGAGAGCGACCCTCCCCACGCTGAGCCAAAAGCCTGTGACTGACAGCGAGGCGACCCCACTCGTCTCCGGTAGCAGGAGCGTCACCAGCAGAGCCACCAAAAGGAGGCTCTCCAGCAACCCCGTGACGAAAAAGCCTACAGACGGCAACATCTCCCGCACTCTCGGGATCGCCCTCGGCGGAGCAGTGAGCAGCAGCATAGCACGCCCTCTGCCTCGAGGCTTCAGAAGCATATGGTAGAGCAGTAGGGATAGCGCCACCAGCACCAGCGTCATCGCCAGCAAGGTGTCGGTATAGTCCGGCGCCGAGTCGACGTACTGCGCCGCCTCATACCCATCGAAGGCGGGCCAGGCAGAGTGAATCTCTACACTTAAGCTCGACAACAAGATGCTCCCTCTACTTCTTCTTCCTTATTCCTTCCCCTTGCTCACCGGACGCTCATCCACGCCTCCGATGCCGGGATATCTCGCCAGACCCTCTCAGGCAGCTGGGCAAGGGCGCGGTCCTCGGCGTGGTGCATCTCCGTCTCCAGCTCAAGTGTCACATCGTCCTGACCGCAGAGGTGGAGTACCCCATGGATCATCACCCGGAGCAACTCGCTCCCGGGCGTGACCCCAAGCTCTGCTGCATTGAGCCGGACCTGATCGAGCGAGATCAGTATGTCCGCCACCAGCACCTCGTCATCGTCTCCACTTGGGAAGGTGATGATGTCCGTGTAGTAGTGATGATCGAGGAACTTGCTATTCATCTCGAGCATCTGCTCATTGTTGCAGAATTGATAATTGAGCTCACCTATGGTCTTGCCATAGCCTTCGGCCACAGACGTGATCCAAGCGCCCACCTCTCGACGGAGAAATGGGGGGACCGCCTCGCCCTCTGAGTAATAATGAATAGCCATAGACAACTTGTGCACTATATTAGATGGGAAACACCAGCCCTCCGGATGCACCTTTGCTTCGCCCGGAAGGACACTGCAAAGGTAGTCATTTTATCACAGCCCGCTTAGCCCGGCTCAGGACTTTGGGTAAAAGCCTCCATACCGGAGTCTGTACTTGCCCTCCGACTTGTACGGATAAAAGGAATGCCCCTGACGAGCAGGGGCATTCCTTCATGATTTTCAAGTAATCCTGATCGCCTTGGGCGAATCACTGGATCAGGTGAGAGCGACGAAGCAGCGCATCTACCGTTGCATCCCGACCCTTAAAGGCTCGGTACAGCTCTGCCGGATCCTCCGAGTCGCCCCTCTCGAGAATATTCTCCCGGAAGCGATCGGCCGTGGCGCGGTCGGTGAGACCATTATGAATGAATTCCTCAAAGGCATCTGCGTCCAAGATCTCGCTCCACTTATACCCATAGTATCCGGCAGCGTAGCCACCACTGAAGATATGGGTAAAGGAAGGACTCATCGCCGTCCCCGCTGCATGCGGGAGCAGCTCTAGCCCCTTGCGAGCCTCAGCCTCCACCGCCTCAATGTCGGTGGGCAGGGTCTCCGGGTCGGTGGCGTGCCACTTCATATCTAAGTAGCCAAAGGTGAGCTGACGTATACAGCCATAGCCATCGAGGAAGAGCGCATTCCGCTCGATCGCATCAAGCAGGTCGTCCCCGATCACCTCACCGGTCTCATAGTGCTTCGCAAAGGACTTCACGAAGTCGCGCTGGCGCATCCAGTTCTCATTCATCTGCGACGGCAGCTCCACAAAGTCGTGCTCCACATTGGTCCCGCTGAGAGAGGCGTACTTCACGGTCGTCAGTAGCCCATGAAGGGCGTGGCCAAACTCGTGGAAGAGCGTCGTCGTCTCGTCGAAGGTGAGGAGCGAGGGTTTATCGTCGCTGGGCGGGGTAAAGTTGGTCACCAAGCTGATCACCGGGCGTACCCCCTCATACTCCTCCACATAATTGGTCATCCAGGCACCGGACCGCTTGCCCTTACGAGGGAAGTAGTCAAGGAGAAGTGTCCCCAGCAGCTGTCCCTCACGCAGCACATCGTATGCCTCCACATCGGGGTGGTAGACCGGAAGCTCGGGATTGCGGTGGAGCTCTACCCCGTAGAGCTTGCCGGCGAGGCCAAACATCGCCTCCGCCACGGACGACAGCTCGAAGTAAGGTCTCGTCTGCTCCTCATCGTACTTCAGCGCCCTCTGGCGATAGAGCTCCGCATAGAAGCTCCAGTCCCACGGCTCCAGCTTTGAGATTTGATCCCTTCGCTCCGCCTGGTTGGCTATCGTCTCCACCTCTTCATGCGCCTTGGCGAGGTAGGCATCGCGTAGCTTGTTAAGCATCTGATAGACCGCCTCGGGCGTTTTTGCCATCTTCTTGGAGAGTACCAGATCAGCATAGGTCTCGTGACCGAGGAGCTTTGCGATGGAGTGCCGCAGTCGGACGATGTCGTATATCGTGGCGATGTTGCTCGTCTCTCTCGAGGTGTCGTAGCAGAGCGTACCGCGGTCGAGGTATATCTGCTTGCGGGTCTCCCGATTGCTGCAGAAGCGCATCAGCGCACTGTAGGACGGCATACTTAGGTCAAAGATCCAGCCCTCTACACCCTCCTCTTTCGCTCTCTTACGTGCCTGCTCCAGAGCTGAGGAGGGCAATCGCTGGAGAGACTCACCATCGAGGACTGAGAGACGATAGGCATTCTGCTCCCGCAGGACGTTTTGCCCAAATCGGAGTGTAGCCAAGCTCAGCTCCTTACGGAGCCCCTTCAGCTCCTGTCGGCTGCTCTCCGGCAGCATCGACCCATTGTCCCGGTAGGACTCGTAGGTACGGAGGAGGAGCCTCTTGTCGATCCGAGAGAGCGCATCCTGTGGTGCCTCGTAGATCTTCTTCACCTTGGCGGCAATGTCGGGATCGAGAGAGATCTCATTGGCGACATCGGTCAGCTCCTCCGTCAGCTCCTCCGACAGCTCCATGAGGCGATCGTCCGCATCGCAGCTGAGGAGGTTGTAGAAGGTGGCCGACGACACGTCCAGCGCCCTACCGGCCTGCTCCAGAGCCAGCACGGTATTGCCAAAGGTGGCAGACTCTATCGGTACGGAGCGGATCTCCTCCAGCTCCTCCCGATAGGTCGCTAGATCCTCCCGCACCCGAGCGACAAGGGTATCAGCATCCCGATGCTCGAAGTCAGGATAGAGTCTCTCCATAGTCTATCGCTATCTTCCGGACCCGACGCTCATGGCGACCGCCCTCGAAGTCAGTGCTGAAGAATATCTCCGCCATCTCCTGCGCCTCCTGCACCGGCACAAAGCGTCCCGGCAGCACCAGCACATTGGCGTTATTATGCTGCCGGATTAGCGATGCGATCTCCGGCATCCAGGCAAGTCCCGCACGGACGGAGTGGTGCTTATTGAGCGCCATCTGGATCCCCTCACCGGAGCCGCAGACACCGACGCCCATATCCACCTCGCCCCTGTCGAGGGCATCGCCCAGCTTGTGGGCAAAGTCGGGATAGTCGCAGCTGGCAGACCCGCTGTCCGTCCCATAGTCGGTCAGCTCCACCTCGGGAGCCCACTTTGCGAGGAAGTCCCTCACCGCTATCTTGATATAGTATCCGGCGTGATCACTGGCCAGACCTATCTTATGTACTCCTGTTATCATAGTTTACTTCTTTCCCAATAGCTCCATTACCTCACGGCAGACCGTCTCAGCCGTGTAGCCAAATTTCTCATCCAGCACCGTGTAGGGGGCGGAGAAGCCAAAGGACGCCATCCCGTGGATCCGGCCCTCGCTGTGGGAGATCATCCCCTCGAGGGTGACCGGCAGCCCGGCAGTCAGTCCATAGCGCGGTACGCCGGGGAGCAGCACGCTCTCCTGATAGGTCTCCGGCTGACGACGGAAGAGTCCCTCACTCGGTATGGAGGCGACATTGACCTCGATGCCTCGCTCGCGAAGCAACTCGGCACCGGCGACCAGCGTACTCACCTCTGATCCGGAGGCGATCAGCACCGCCTCTGGAGCCTTACGCTCGATGACGGTGTAGCCGCCTCGCTCGACGCGGAGGCTCTTGGTGTAGTCGTTCTCGGGGAGGTTCTTGATATTCTGGCGGGAGAAGATCAGCGCCGTCGGGCTCTTCGTATTCTCCAGAGCCATCTTCCACGCGACAGTGGTCTCCTCCACGTCGGCAGGACGGAGCACCAGCATCGCATTATTGCCGGAGTGATTGCGCAGCTTCTCCATCAGGCGGATCTGCGCCTCCTGCTCGATCGGCTGGTGGGTCGGACCATCCTCACCGACACGGAAGGCATCGTGGGTCCAGACAAACTTTACCGGCAGCTCCATCAGCGCGCAGAGGCGGATCGCCGGCTTCATATAGTCGCTGAAGACGAAGAAGGTGCCACAGGCGGCGATCAGCCCCCCATGCAGCATCAGCCCCATGCTCACCACCGCCATCGTCAGCTCGGAGACGCCCATATTGATGAATTGGCCATCGTAGTTGTCCCGTGTGATGGGGGTGGTTTTCTTGAGGAAACCATCCGTCTTGTCGGAGTTGGAGAGGTCTGCGCTGGAGACGATCATATTGGGTACCAGCTCGGCAAGATGCCCGAGGACGGTTGCCGAAGCATTGCGGGTCGCCTTGTCCGGTGCCTGCTCGATCTGCGACCAGTCTACGCCCTTCACCTCAGGGTCAAGCCACCGCTCCAGCTCCTCTGCGGCCTCAGGCTTAGCCTTACGCCAGCTGTCGAAGCGTGCCTGCCACTCCTTCTTATCCTCAATGAGCGTCTCGCGCCGCTTGGCAAAGCACTCCTGCACCTCCGGGAAGATGACGAAAGGATCGTCCGGGTCACCACCGAGACCGGCAATGGTACGACGGACATCGGCACCGGCCTTGGAGAGCGGCTGACCATGGGTAGACACCTGATCCTCAAGCGAGCGACCGCCCTCCTTATCGATCGCCCCCTTAGCCATCAGCGTGTGACCGATGATGAGCGACGGCTTGCCCTTGACCGCTATAGCACCATCGAGAGCGCGACGGATCTCATCCGGGTCATTGCCATTGATGTCAAATATCTCCCAGCCCCAGGCGCGGTACTTCATCGCCACGTCCTCACTGTCCACCTCATCGACGCGGGTGGAGAGCTGCACCTCATTGGCGTCGTAAAACATGATCAGGTTATCCAGCCCCAGGTGCCCGGCGAGACGACCGGCCCCCTGCGAGATCTCCTCCTGGATACCTCCGTCAGAGATGAAGGCGTAGATCCGCTGCTGCATCAGCGCCTCATCGAAGTGGGCGCCCATCTTCTTTGCCGCGATGGCAGCACCCACCGCCATCGTATGCCCCTGCCCGAGCGGGCCGGAGCCATTCTCTATCCCTCGCTTGATATCCAGCTCCGGGTGTCCCGGTGTCGGGCTGCCCCACTGGCGGAAGCGCTGTAGCTCCTCAGTGGTAAAGAAGCCTTGCATCGCCAGCACGCTATAGAGCATGGAGGAGAGGTGACCGGGGTCGAGGAAAAAGCGATCCCTGGCGATCCACGCCGGGTCCTCCGGGTCATACCGGAGGTACTCAGAGAAGAGCACAGCGGCGAAGTCGGCGCCACCCATGGCTCCTCCGGGGTGGCCGGATGAGGCCTTCTCTACCATGGAGAGGGCAAGGATCCGGATATTGTCAGCGATCTTGTGGCTTAGAGAGTTACTACTCATCGTTACGGTGTATTGAAGTATTGGTTTGATAGTCGGAGTTACGGCAGGTCTCAATCTACGGACAAATATACCCCTTTTTTGTCGCCCTGAGCCACAAAAGGGCTAATTCGCATTTTGATGTGCTGGGAGGGGGAGGAAAAAGAGATTACCTTTG